>Ga0105094_10001086_pt1 | contig 14110 bp, 11 predicted proteins | sample PPLLak1March2015_2_FD_87023 | JGI IMG/M metagenome (GOLD analysis project Ga0105094, IMG submission 87023) | Freshwater sediment microbial communities from Prairie Pothole Lake near Jamestown, North Dakota, USA - PPLs Lake P8 Core (3) Depth... | ecosystem: Environmental > Aquatic > Freshwater >...
CTATGGCAAGGGAGAATGGAACTACTTCGGACGTTGATTTTTTTGTATTGCACGGCTCAACTGATGCACCAACTGTTGATGTGCATGCTCGTAGAAAAGCAACACTCGTTGATAATACAGCTTATGGAGATATTACAGATTACATAACTGTTCCTGCTGCTTCTTATATATTGGATGTAACCCCTGGTAATGACAATTCGACTATTGTTGCTTCTTTCCTAGCAGATTTAAGTGGATTAGGTGGTGGTTCTGCTGTTGTATTTGCTTCCGGGTTCTTAAACCCAGCATCAAATCAGAATGGTGAAGCTTTCGGCATATTTGCAGCTTTACCAAATGGAATGGTAGTTGAATTTCCCACAGTTCAGCTAGCTAGATTGCAAGTAATACATAATGCTGCTGATCTATTAGCAGATCCTGTTGATATTTATTTAGACGGCACTCTTTTACTCGATAACTTTGCTTTCAGAACTGCAACTCCATTCATAGATGCACCTGCCGGCGTTGAAATAAATATAGGCGTTGCACCTGGTAATAGCAGTTCTGTTAACGATACCTTAAAGAACTTTATTGTTACATTGGATAACGGCGAATCTTACATAGCAATAGCCAATGGTGTATTAGATCCTAATTCATATGCTTCTAATCCTGATGGTAGAAACACTGCTTTCACTTTATTAATTAAAACAATGGCCCGCGAAACCGGAACAAGTAACGATGTTGACTTTTTTGTATTACACGGTGTAACTGACGCTCCAACTGTTGACGTTATTGCCAGAAATGTAGCAACATTAGTTGATGATGCTGCCTCTGGAGATATTACGGGTTATATTTCTGTCCTACCGACAACATATACTTTAGATTTAACATTATCGGATGGAACAACTCTAGTACGATCATATATTGCTAATCTATCGACACTGGGCGGTGGCAGTGCTGTTGTATTTGCTTCGGGATTTTTAGATCCGATTTCCAATCAAAATGGTGAAGCCTTTGGAATATTCTTCGCTTTGGCTGACGGTACTGTTGGACAATTCCCTGAGGGTGTTGCAAGTGTTGAAAATATAACCTCGGGTATTCCATCTGCATATGAATTAGCCCAAAATTATCCGAATCCTTTTAACCCAAGCACAACTATCAATTTTACAATTTTGAATAGTGAATTTGTAACTTTGAAGGTTTACAATATTATTGGAAGTAAAGTTGCTACATTGGTTAACGAAAATCTCTCGGCTGGTTCTTACAGGTTCAACTTTGATGCACAGAATTTGGCTTCGGGAGTTTACCTCTATGAATTGAAAGCAGGTACTTCGGAGAAATTAAGAAAATGAATCTACTTAAATAAACAAAACAAGTAATTAGGAATACCGCTTGTAATCCGATTTGTAAAGACCAAGCGTTAACCCTGACGAATTTGTAGTAAGAGTATATTTGAATCAGCCAAAGCAAGTGGTATCCTCATTTACTAAAAACTAATGGAACTATAAGTGCAAAAATCTTTATTTTATAACCTAATTATTACTTCAAGTTTAATAAATGAATAGAGCAGTAATCATAGGTTCCGGTTTAGGAGGGCTATCAACAGCACTAAGATTGTCTTCTCTTGGTCTCCGGGTAACAATTATTGAAAAATATTCATCTCCGGGTGGACGATTAAACCAACTTAAACTTGATGGATTCACTTTCGATCTTGGCCCATCTTTTATGAGTATGAGCTATGAACTTGATGAACTTTTCCAAAACTGCAAGATTACAAATCCTATAAAACTAAAAGAGCTTGATCCGCTTTACCAGGTATACTTTGAAGGGAAGAATAAACCTTACAGGATTTGGAAAGACTTAGCTAAACTTGAAGAAGAGTTTAATGTGTTAGAACCAAACCTCGCAGCAAAGGCAGAAAGATATCTTGCAAAAGCCGGTGAGTTCTTTCATGATACTGAATCAATAGTTGTCAAATCAAATTTCAATAATATTGTTGAATATATTTTAAAACTTACAACCGTTCCACTTAAACATCTTCCTTTCCTCTTTAAAAGAATGTGGAATGAAGTTGAAAGAAATTTTGATTCGGAAGAAGTAAGAGTAATTTTTTCACTTGTCGCTTTTTTTCTCGGTTCAACTCCATTCAAAACTCCTGCAATTTATTCCTTACTCAACTATACTGAGATGAAGCATGACGGCTACTGGTTTGTTGAGGGAGGAATGTATAAAATAGTTGAGGAGATTGTTAAGATACTGAGAGAGAGAAATGTTGAATTTGTTTATAACACTGAAATAACAGCCGTTAATAACTCAAACGGAAGACTAATTTCACTTCTTGATAACCATGGAAAAAGCTGGGAAGCAGATATTTTTATTTCAAACTCGGATGCCGCAGCTTTCAGGGGAAAGGTTCTTGGAAGGGAAAAATATTCCAGAGAAAAGCTTGATAAAATGGATTGGACTTTAGCTCCTTTCACAATTTATCTCGGAGTAAAAGGGAAGATAGATGAGCTTATGCATCACAATTATTTCCTTGGAAATAATTTCAGAGGTTATGCAGATAAAATATTTACTTCATCAATAAATCCTCAGAAACCTTATTACTATGTTAATGTATCATCAAAAACATTCCCGGATTGTGCACCAGAAGGTTGTGAAAATCTTTTTATTCTTTGTCCGGTTCCGGATAAAAGATTTAAAAGCAACTGGGATGATAAAGAAGAATTAGCCGATAGCATTATTTCCGATCTCTCAAAAAGAATAGGATTCGAAATAGAAAATAATATTATAATTAAAAAAATCTTTTCACCTGATGATTGGGAATCAATGTTTAATCTCTACCGTGGAAGTGGTTTAGGCCTTGCACATGGCATCAGCCAGGTTGGTGCTTTCAGACCAAGAAACAAAGACGAAGTTTTCCCAAACTTGTATTACGTCGGTGCATCCACAACTCCCGGCACTGGTTTGCCAATGGTTATAATTAGTTCTAAACTTGTAACAGAAAGAATAGTAAAAGATCATGGAAGCATTATTTCATAAAACTTCTTTTAAAGTCAGTAAAGAAATAACTAAAAATTACAGCACTTCTTTTAGCCTTGGAATTAGTGTGTTTTCACCCGCTTATAAAAACGCTATTTATTCAATCTATGGATTTGTAAGACTTGCAGATGAAATTGTAGATTCATTTCATGCTCACGATAAAGCCCAGCTGATATCGGAATTCAGCGAGGAAACATTTAAAGCAATTGAAAGAGGAATCTCTTTAAACCCCGTTTTAAATGCTTACCAGAATACAGTAAATGAATATAAAATTGACAAAAAATATATCGAAGATTTTCTTTCAAGCATGGGAAAGGATATTTCAAATAATTATTATGAAACAGATAAATATGATGAATATATCTATGGTTCAGCCGAAGTTGTCGGTTTAATGTGTCTTAAAGTATTTTGCGGGAAGAATGAAAACTTATTCGGAGAACTAATTGAATCTGCAAAAGCTCTTGGCTCATCTTTCCAGAAAGTAAATTTTCTTAGAGATATTAAAAGTGATATTGAAGAGAGAGGAAGGATTTATCTGCCCGGTGTAAGTGAAAAAGTCCTGATTAACAACGAGAATAAGAAAGTATTGGAACATACTATTGAAGAGGAATTTAAAACAGCTCTTAAGGGAATACAGAGATTGCCCGGAGGTGTAAAATTGGGAGTATATTCAGCTTATCTATATTACTGGATGTTATTCAAAAAAATTCAAAAACTTGATGTTGAAATTCTTCTTTCCAAACGCGTGAGGATATCTAACTTTACAAAACTTATGTTATTATTAAAATCCCTAATAGAAGTAAAAATTCTACGAACCGTGAATGAATAAAAGAAAATATTTTTTATTTTTTATTATAATTTTTCAGCTTCAGTTATCTTATGCACAGATTGCAAAAATTGATTCTGCTTCGCTCAATTTTATCCGTCATAAATTCTATGAAGGCGTTGAAGATGAAGAACAGGTTGATAAACTGGAATTCTTTCTTAAGAAGAAGTATGGAACCGATTTCCATATAATTGATCCAATCATCATTGCATATTATGGCGCAATAGAAGCATTAAAGGGAAAGCATGCTTTCTTTCCATTTACAAAACTAAGTTATGTCATATCATCACAAGATATAATTGCCAAAGCAGTTGAAAAGGACCCTGGAAATCTGGAGATACGTTTTGTACGATTTTCCATTCTTCATCATATACCCGGGGTTTTAGGTTATGGTAATGAACGCCAGGATGATATAAATAATATATGTAGACTGCTTCTTAAGAAAGATTATTCCCTGGTAAATGAGGAGATACAAAAAGGGATTTTTCAATTCCTGCTGGATTCTGAACGATTAACTGAAGAACAGACTAATGAACTGAAAAAACTTGCCGCTTCTTTTGCAACAAAATGAGTTTCTATTTAATACTTAATCTTTCAATAATTATCATACCGTTTCTGTTTTCATTTGAAAAAAATATAAAGTTCTATAAAAAACTCCCTTTCCTGTTTCTTTCGATATTATCCGTAAGTTCTTTTTATATTATTTGGGATTCAATTGCAACCACATATGGTAACTGGAGTTTTAATAAGGAATTCGTTGGGAATTTCTCTTTTTTTAATCTGCCTGTTGAAGAAATTTTATTTTTCATAACAGTGCCCTATAGTTGTATCTTTATTTATGAAACTGTGATGTTTTACCTTAAAGAGAAAGAAATTTCTTTCATTAAAGAGATCTATCTTCTTATTACGCTGCTATTAATAGCAAACTCCCTTTATTTCCGCAGTCAGAATTATACAGCAGTTGTACTTTTAATTTGCGGAATCTTCTTTATGATAACTGCACTGTTTTATAGTAAAATTCTGAAATCAATATTTTACTGGGTAACAATCGCCATTACCTTTATTCCTTTCCTGATTGTAAATTATTTACTTACTTCTTTGCCAGTTGTTAAATATAATAATGAACAAACCTGGGGAGTGAGGATTCTCACTATACCTATTGAAGATTTCTTTTACTCATTCTCAATGATATCTTTTTGGCTTTTAGCATATGATTTCTTTAAGTCAAAATTTTCAGAAACGAAAATCAAATATTGATGAAAAAGAACATTGCAATAATTGGTGCAGGACTTGGAGGTCTAGCAGCATCCATAAGATTAGCTAAAGCGGGATTTTGTGTTGATGTATATGAACAAAATGAACTTTCGGGTGGTAAAGCAGGTATCATTAACGAATCCGGTTTCAGGTTTGATACCGGACCCTCTCTCCTTACAATGCCATTTATTATTGATGAGCTTTTTGAATTTGCTGAAGAAAATGTTGAAGACTATCTGCAGATAAAAAAGCTTGAGATTCTTTGTAAATATTTTTTTTATGATGGTACAATTATAAATGCTTATTCAAATAAAAAAACTTTTGCGGATGAAATTGAAGCGAAAACAGGAGATTCTTCTTTATCTGTTCTGAATTACCTAGATTATTGTAAAAATATTTATGATCTCACATCCAATATTTTCCTATTTAACAATCCTAAGAAATTTTCAAATTATCTTAATCTAAATGCATTTAGAACTCTATTAAAGATAAGAGAGATAGATTCGTTCAGAACCATGCATAGTGCTAATTCATCCTTTTTTAAAGATAAAAAAACAATACAACTTTTTGATCGTTTTGCAACCTACAATGGTTCAAATCCTTATAAAGCTCCTGCAACTTTCAATTTAATACAACACGTTGAATATAGTTTGGGCGGGTACATTGCTGAAGGCGGAATGTATTCTGTTACTGAAGCAATTTTTAACCTGGCTAAAAAGTCTGGTGTTAATTTTTATTTTAATTCAAAAGTTAATGGTATAGTTTATAATAATACGGTATCCGGAATAAATATTAATGGCAGAAAATCAAATTATAATATTTTAATTTCTAATGTTGATGTTAACACAACCAATAAAGTTTTTCTTAAGTCAGAATATTCACCGACTCCGAAAGATTTATCCTCATCTGCTTTGGTCTTTTATTGGGGTATAAATGGGATTCATAATGAATTTACAATTCATAATATTCTTTTTTCATTGGATTATAAAAATGAATTTGATGATATTTTTATAAAGGAAACAATCCCTGATGATCCTACAATCTATATTTATATTTCATCAAAGTTTAATTCCGACGATGCATCTGAAGGTTGCGAGAATTGGTTCGTAATGATAAATACTCCATCCATTGGCGATCAGAATTGGGAAGAAGAAATTGCAAAAAGCAGAAAAAATATTTTAGCGAAAATAAAAAGCATTTCAGGAATTAATTTGAGTAATAAAATATTATTTGAAAAAATATTATCTCCGAAAATTTTAGAAACCAGAACCGGATCTTTTAAAGGAAGCATATATGGTCACTCTTCAAATACAAAGTTCTCAGCCTTCTTAAGGCAACCGAATAAATCAAAGAAAATTAAAGGTTTATATTTTTGTGGTGGTAGTGTACATCCGGGTGGTGGATTACCACTGGTTTTATTATCTGGTAAAAATGCTGCAGAAGCCATTATAAAAGATTATGATTAAAGCTGAACATAAAAAATGGGCACGGCTTCTTTATGACTTTTACATTAGAAGATTACTGAAGAAAAACTTTATTGGTTTTTATCTTCTTAATGAATTTCCAATTATCCCCATAAATGCAGGATTAATAATTGCACCAAACCACTTTTCCTGGTGGGATGGTTTCTTTATTGATTTCGTTTGTAAAAAATATTTGAACAGAAAAATACATTTGCTTATGCTGGAAGAACAGCTCCAACGTTATTGGTTTTTCAAAAAGGTAGGAGCCTATTCAATAAAGTTAGATGATCCGGCAAGTATTGCTGTATCATTGTTGTATTCACGGGAGATAGTCTCAAGCCCAAAGAACTTTTTAGTAATTTATCCACAGGGAGAAATTGAACCTTATGATAAACGACCTCCCCAGATTAAAGAAGGATTGAAATCGGTTATAAAAAATCTTCCTGTTGAAACATTTGTTTTGCCATTTGCTTTTAAAATACAATTCGGGAATGAAATGAAACCCGATATATTTGCCAGAACCGGAGACTTACTAAATTCCGAATTGATTTTAAGTGATTATTCAATCTTTAAAGGAGCTTTTGAAAAAAACCTGATTGAACTTGATAACTGTAATCTTCAAAAAGAAAAAATAAAACTTTTTTAATGATCCTGTTTTTAATTATTACTTCTGTCCTTTTAATTACAACATTGGTAGTTATTTATAATTTCTTTTCTGCACCCGAGTTAAAAACCAATTCACTAATGGAAGAAATGCCTTTAATATCTATACTAATTCCTGCAAGGAATGAAGAAAACAATATATCTCATTGTCTTGAAAAAATTCTTAATCAAAGATATAACAATTTTGAAGTTTTTGTTCTTGATGATAAATCAACTGACAATACTAGGAAATTAATTGAAAGTTTTACACGAACACAAAAAGATAAAAGAATAAAATTATTAAATGGAAAGAATCTTCCTGAAAACTGGACAGGAAAAAACTGGGCATGTCATCAATTATCAGAAAATGCTAAGGGAGAATTACTCCTTTTTATTGATGCAGATGTAATGTTATCCCCTGATGCTTTGATTAAAGCATCTTCGGTTTTTGTTGCTAAAAATTGTTCTCTTTTAACTTTATTTCCTTCTCAAAAAATTTTTTCATTGGGAGAATTTTTAACTGTGCCATTAATGAATTGGTTTCTTCTTACTTTTCTCCCGCTTAAACTTGTCTATTCAAACAAGAACGTTTCATTTACAGCAGCAAATGGTCAATTTATGCTATGGAATAAAAGCGCTTATCAAAAAATTGGCGGTCATAAAGTTGTTGCACACAAAATTGTTGAAGACATGGAAATTGCACGACTAACAAAGAAAAATGGTGATAAAGTGTACGCAGGGTTGGGAGGTGAAGAGGTTTTTTGCAGAATGTACAACTCCTTTAATGATGGCTTTGTCGGTTTTTCTAAAAACTTTTTCCCGGGATTTGCTATGCCCAAGTCTGTCTTCATTCTAAGTATTCTCTTTCTATTTTTTGTTTTTTATTCTCCATTCATTTTTGTTTTCTTTTATGATGAGTACTTTTTACCTGCCGGATTAATTATCGGTCAAAGATTTTTAATATCATTAAAAAGCAAACAGAATTTTCTAATCAACATTTTACTTCATCCGTTACAAATGTTAATAATGTTAATTGTAGGAATTTACTCGGCATTATCAGTAAATAAAGGAAAGATTTACTGGAAAGGGAGAAAATTATAACGTCCAAACGAATACTTCTGTTTATTTATTTAATTTATGCTGTGGGAATTGCCGGGCATCTATATCACCCTCTCCAGCCAATAATGAAAACCTTAACACCATTTGTGCTGTTGTTAACCGGCGGGACTATTTTGTTCTATATAAGAGTTGATAAGAAATTTAATTTATATTTATGGTGCGGTGTTACTTATTTAAGTACTTTTATTATTGAAGTGGTTGGTGTGAAAACCGGTTTTATTTTTGGTAATTATTCTTATGGAAACGTTCTTGGCTTTTCTTTATTTGATGTACCATTAATTATCGGGTTTAACTGGCTATTGATTATTATGGCTGCAATTAATATTGCCCAATCTGCAGAAGAAAATATTTTCCTTGTTGCATTACTTGCTGCAACTCTTGCTGTTGTATTTGATTTAATCCTCGAACCCGTTGCAATTAAATTAAATTACTGGCACTGGGAAGAAAATCTAATTCCATTAAAGAACTATTATTCATGGTTTTTTATAACGTTTTGTTTGTCGATACTTGCTTCAATAATGAAAATCACATTTACCTCTATTTTTCTTGAACATTACTATATTGTTCAATTCACATTTTTTATTTTATTGTTAGTTTTAATTTAGGATTAAGCTCATATGGGAATAGTAATAGCATTAGTAATTATTTTTCTATGGTTTACACATCTCGTTTACAGTTTATCATTTGCTGAAGTAATGTTTACTTCACCGGTTTTTTATGTACACATTTTAATTCAGACATATCTATTTACCGGTCTCTTTATAACGGCACATGACGCCATGCACAGAAATTTATCAGGTAATAAAAAAGTTAATAATTTTTTTGGGGTGCTGACATCTTTTCTTTATGCAGGATTATCCTATAAAAAGCTTTTAAGAAATCATTTCTTGCATCACAAAAATCCTGCTTTTGAAAATGATCCTGACTTTTATACCGGCTCGCAAAACTTTTTTATCTGGTGGGGAATTTTTTTATTAAGATATATTTCTTTAGTTCAGATTATTACTATGGCAGTTTTTTTCAACCTTTTAAAACTTATTTTTAATGAATCTTCTATAATCTGGTTCTGGGTTGTTCCTGCCCTTCTTTCTACATTTCAATTATTTTTCTTCGGCACATACCAACCACATAAGCGTCCGCATGATTATTTAATGAAGCCTCATAATGCTAGGACTCAAAAAGCAAATCATATATGGGCTATGATATCATGTTACTTTTTCGGATATCATTTTGAACACCATGAATCGCCGGGAGTTCCCTGGTGGCAGTTATATAAACTCAAAAAAACTTAATGTCAGCTTAATGTTGTTATTTCTTCGAGAGTTTTAACGAGATCATTTCTTGAGAAAGGTTTAACAATAAATTTATCAACGCCAGCTTCATAAAATTCCTTAATTTTATCTTCCATAAATTCGCTTGATATTACGATTAATGGACGCTTAAAGGCATCATTCTTTTTAAGGTCGCGGCATATTAATAAACTTTGTGCCCAATGATTATGGTTGACATCGAAAATTATTACTCCGTGGTCTTCACTATCTATCAAATCAATTTTAATATCACGAAAGTTGTGAGCATCAATTTCATACTTGTTTTTAAGGAATGCTTTTAACAAATCATAAGATTCACTTGAATCATCAAGCATTAAAATTCTCTTAAGGTTTTTCTGTTGTTTCCTGGCACCAAGTTGAGCGCGCAAGTTTTGAGAAAGTGGCAGTGTAAAAGAAAAAGTTGAGCCCACACCTTTAATACTGTCTACAAGAAGAGAACCTCCCATTTTTTCAATATATCTTTTTGTAAGTGCAAGTCCCAACCCATTCCCTTCATAATGCCTTCCGATATTTAAATCTTCCTGGCTGAAAGGCTGGAAAAGGTGATCAAGATACTTAGATGAAATCCCAACGCCCGAATCTTTTATTTTACAAATTACCAGTTCCTTCTCCTGTAAAATTTTTAATTCAACTTCTATAAATCCCTGCTTGGTAAACTTAATTGCATTGCTAAAAATATTATTTATAGCATTATCAAGACACTGGTAATCAACATCAACGTAAACAGGTTTATCCGTCAGCAGGTTCCTAACTTCAAGCTTCTTTTCTATAGCAAGTTTTTGCATGGTATTAATAGCTTTTTTTAGTATCGCATTAAGATCATGTGCTTCAATGTTAAGCTTGTAATTCCCTGCATCAAGCTGTGCAAACTCAAGCATCTGAGTAATACCTTTGAACAATCTTTCGCTTCCGTTGTATAAATTATCTAAGTATACTGTGTCTTCAGGAGTGATTTTATCTTTAAGATTATCTTTAATAATAGATGCATACCCAAGTATAATGTTCAATGGTGTTCGTAATTCATGCGAAAGAACATTAAGGAAAGTATTTTTTAGTCTTTCAGCTTCTTTATATCCATCACGGGCTTTTTTAACTTCTTCTTCTGCAAGCAGCATTTCAGTTTGATCTACATGAAAAAGCACAACTAAATTTTCATCATCTATCGTGAGGTAAAAAATATCTGTTCTGAATAAAGGGACAATAATTCCTTTATTTCTTAAGAGAGAATCTGAGTAATTATTAACAACAAGGTAATTTTTATTTTCAAATACCTGTTTAATTGAATTTTGAACACCGCTTCTTTTTAAATCAGCATCTTCAAAAACAGAATATTCCTTCAGCTCGCTCAGTTCATACCCCCATTGAAAAGTAAAAGCCGGGTTTACATAAACTATTTCACCTTTGCTATCAATTACCTGAGTGGGAAATTGAACAAAATCATAAAACGATTTGAAGTATCTTTTAATTAAATCCTGCATATTATGAAGCTACAGATAAAGAAAACTGAATACATGCACCATGTGGTTTATCAACAATTCTAATTTCACCGTTGTGCTGGTCAATAATACTTTTACAGAGAAACAAACCATAACTTCCGGATTTGATAGACAAAAGATCAGAGAATGAATTGACTTTATCAACTGGGAATCCAGTACCATTGTCTTCAATTTCTACAAAAATCCTGTTATTGTCCGAGAATGTTCTTATAGTTACCGTAGCATCTTTCTTTGCTTCAGCCGAGTTAGTAAAAAGATGAACAAGAAGATGCTGAATCTGTTCCGAATCATAATCACATAAAGGTAGTTTCTTAAGATCAGTTTTAAATTTAATTGAATGGAACTTCTTCATAGGAGAAATATATTTAATAACAGAATGAATAGTCCTATTAAGGTCACCACTGTCTTTATTGAGATTCATTACAGAAGTTTCCATCAAAACCTGTGCATACTTTTGAATACTTCTTATACTGTCGGAAGCTACTTTAGATTTTAATTTCAGTCTGTCAAAAAGGATAGTATCGTGATCCAAAATTTTTGATTCAAATTCTTTTTGTACTTTTTCAATTGTTCTCATAAGACTTTCGGTTTCGAGAAGGGCAATATGAACAAGGCCCTGCAAAGATTGCCCGATCTCGGCATCAATACTCGATTTAAGCACTTTACGTTCCGCCCTTATAAGCTGTGTGTTCGCTTCCTGTAAAGCATTGTAAGCACTTATCTGTCCATGATACAACTGTGCATTTCGGATTGCTATTGCTGCCTGCCCAGCAAGTATTTCAAAAGTATCGGTTATTTCACGTACGTTTATTTTATGAAGGTGTTTACTATCAACATAAATAACACCTATTTTTTTATCATCGGTGATAAGTGGTGAACATAAAATTGTCTGGAGCTCCAGTCTTAGAATACTTTTACTTGGATCATAATTTGTATCGCTTTGTGCCCCTTCAATAAATCTTGAATGTCCTTCTTCAAAAACATTTTCAACAACAGTTGTACTTACATTAAAAAGACTTTCAGGAAGAGGATTTTCTCCTGCATCAAGACCGAGCTTATATTCAAGCTTTCCATGTTGATTTTTTAATACAATAAATCCCCTATCTGAATTTGTAAGTGTTATTGCATTCTTTAAAACAAGTTCCAATACGTCATCAAGAATAAGAGTTCTGTTTACACTCTTGACTATATCAAGAATGAGCTCGAGATTTTTTACCTTGTCAAAGGATTCTTGTGTCTCCGATGCTGAATTAGTCAGACCTTCATCAACACTTTTTTTTAACTCTGAAAATTTCATCATTTTTATTATTTAATATGAGGAAAATACTAAGTAAACTTACAGATTTTTAACAAAATATATTCCAGAGAAAATAGCCTCAAAATTTCATTTTTAGGATGCAAAAATATAATTAAAGTAGAATTTCCCGATCTTCTAAGGAAATGTAAACTTTAATTTCTTAATAATTTGAATGAAACAAACCATTCCCAATCTTCACCACCTTCAAACCAGGCTTTTGCAACTCCTCCAGAGAGAGTGGATTCGAGATTAAACCAGTGTTTGAAAATTAAATTTAATTGTGCACCAGCATCAATCCATTTTTCTCCTAGTGGGGATTTTGTATACATAGCCTGTGAATAAATTGCAAGATCAATGTGATTAAGAAAATGTTGCCCGATTGAAGCATTTCCAAATCTTAATGGAGGAAGATTATTTTCTACCATAACTTTTACAAATTTCTCTGCATCAAGACTATAGATTGGAATACCGGGAAACCTGAAAATTTTTCTATACTGCTTTACATCAACATTCTCCAAAGTCCTGTTACCAAAACCACCAAAAAAGAATCTTCCCTGGAAGAGATGGTCATTTACATTATGATAACCACTTGCAAGTTTAAAGTGAAAAACATTGTGATCAAAAAAGAAAGTTGTAAAATGATCCCACTCCGCAAAAATCTGTCCGGCATTTTCAACTTCATTCTGAAATTTTGTACTAAAGAGCAACAGTGTAATATTAAATTCATTACCGTATTCAAAATCGGAGCTTCCAATTGTTCGCCTCAAATCTCTTGAATTAAAAATTGTTTGAGCAATCAAAAAATCAGGTTCAGAAACTCTGACCAGGTTATCATTTAGAAATTCTTGGTCTGTGTAGTAAGCAATTTCAGACTGCTGTTTTATTTTTAATGGATTATCATAAATCCAATAGTAGGTATTTCCTAATCGGTATTTCGTTCCAATCATTCCACGTTTTCGTTCATTAAAAAGATCATAAAAATCCGGTGCATTATGATCAATACCGATTTCAAATTGCTTTTTATATTCATACCTTCCTTTAAAATGCCATTTGGGTCCTAAAGGATTTTCATTGAATGGTGAATAACCCATTTCGATTGTTATATCATGATTTAACAAAGGATCAGAAATATGTGTATATATCCCTAACATTTTCTGTTTCTGAAATCCGCTAATGACAGGAATAAATGTTTGGATTTTAAGATTTACAAATCCATTATATTCCACCTCTTCATTTCTGCTTTTAAACGAACTTGTGTCTGTGGATGATGAAACATACCAGTTATATACTTCAGAATTTTTCTTTATCACTTCCTGTCCAAGGTATTGAATTGCCGGTAATCCTCCTGCTGGTTTATCCTCAATTATTACGGGGATTAATCCATCGGAAGTAAACTCAAAAACAAATAATGAATCAGTCCCGATTTGTATTGGTTTAAATAAGCCACTCAATGTATGGCTTAATGCAATAACATTTTTTTTTTCTAAGAGAGCATCCTCAAGGGAAATCTTAAAAATATTTGAAACACCATTTGCATAAGAATTCCAGAATAAATATTTGCCGTCCAGGCTCCATGAAGGATTTTCAGGTGATCCGCTTGAAGTAATATAACTAAATTGGAATATTGAACCTGCCCTCAGACTATCACAATTTATAAGTATAAC
>Ga0105094_10001088_pt1 | contig 14079 bp, 16 predicted proteins | sample PPLLak1March2015_2_FD_87023 | JGI IMG/M metagenome (GOLD analysis project Ga0105094, IMG submission 87023) | Freshwater sediment microbial communities from Prairie Pothole Lake near Jamestown, North Dakota, USA - PPLs Lake P8 Core (3) Depth... | ecosystem: Environmental > Aquatic > Freshwater >...
TAAACCGCTAAATAGCTAAACAACTTTATCTTAAATCAACAAATCAATAAATACCATGGGCCCATTAGCAGTAAACGAAATAATATCAGAAAATACGAATTTTCTTCTGGCTTTTATCATTGGAATCGGATTCGGATTTGTGCTGGAACAATCAGGATTTTCATCAAGCCGTAAACTGGCCGGGGTTTTCTATGGTTATGACACCGTAGTCATGAAGGTCTTTTTTACCGGGGCTATAACGGCCATGATTGGCCTGTTATTCTTCAGCCTGTTCGACTGGGTTGATCTCAGCCTGGTATATGTCAATCCCAATTATCTCTATTCTGCCATCGTTGGCGGTGTGGTGATGGGAGCAGGCTTCATCATGGGCGGATTTTGCCCGGGCACCAGCTTTTGCGGGGCCGCCATTGGCAAGATAGATGCCATGGTTTTTGTGGCCGGCCTTTTCATCGGTGTATTCGGCTTCAGCATAAGCTTTGACTGGTGGAAAGAATTGTACTATGCTGCCTTTAAAGGATCCCCCAAGATGAGCGAAGCCCTGGGTATTACCGATGGCCTTTTTGCACTGCTGTTGATCGTTGTGGCCAGCTGGATGTTCTGGGCAGCCGAGTGGGCAGAGAAAAAATTCCCGCAACAGGAATATTAAGATCAGAGAAAAGAATAAAGAGAAGAAGAGCAAAGACTAATACAATAAAAGAAATGAAACCAAGAGTAATTTTAGCAATAGCAACGGTGTGCCTGGGACTGATCATCGCAGCGGTTCCTTCAGACACCACGAAACCCTTTAAGCTTACGGCATCTCAATTGCTTGAGGAAGTCAATACACGGACTCAGTTCATTGCGCCTGAGACAGTAGCGGATATGATCGTAAAAAAAGATCCTTCCCTTCGTCTAATTGATGTCAGGGGAAAGGACGAATACGACAAGTATCACCTGACAGATGCCTTGAATATTCCACTTACAGATCTGCTTTCCGAAGAATACACCGATGTTCTCGATCAGGAAATTAAGATGAACGTATTTTATTCCAACGGCTCGTTGCAGGCCAATGAGGCCTGGCTTATCACACGGCAGATGGGATATCAAAACAATTATGTGCTGGAAGGGGGACTGAATTATTGGTTTGATGCCATCATGAATCCTCAGAAGCCATCTTCGACCAGCCCCGATGAAGAATTTGCCAAATATGATTTTGCCCGCAGTGCCTCGCAAGCGCTGGGGGGAGGGAGCATCATAACCACGGTATCCAATAGCGGCAAGCTACCCATTAAACCCGTGATAACCGGCAAACCAAAGAAAAAGAAAGTGGCCGGGGGATGCTAAATTACGGTATTCGGTAACCAGTAACCGGTAGCAAGCGGGAAAGAATCAGAAACAGAATGAGAATGAGAATGATGAAAAACTCTTTCGCTCTCATTCTCATTTTCGCTCTGTAGACACCCTGGCAGGGCCCCCCCACCCTGTCAGGGTGTCCTTTTGTAGCATTCCAACTAACTGACAGCATATCAATACTTTCACAGTGATTTAATCACCTCATGAAGTATTTGGGCCACTTCTTTACCAAATCCTTCCAAGGCCGGATTTTGAACCGCCATCATCGAGGCTACAGGATTGATGGCCGCCACTTCCGTTTTCCCATTTTCTTTTTCAATCACCACTACATTGCAGGGCAGCATGGTGCCTATTTTTTCTTCGGCTGTAACAGCCTTGTAAGCATAAGCCGGATTGCATGCCCCAAGGATAGTGTATTTCCTGAAATCAATCCCAAGCTTTTCCCTGAATTTTTCGTGCATACGGATTTCCGAAACAATACCAAATCCCTCTTTTTTTAATGACTCCGTTACTTTAAGAATGGCGGAATCAAAGCTCTCGTTAATAATTGTATTAAAATAGTAGTTCATATCTTTCAGTTTTTAGGCACCCTGACAGGGTATCCTGGATGTCTGCGGTTAGTCCTATTTCTTTAAGGTGTTGATACCAAAAAGAAAGTAAATGGGACAGAAACTTAAGATGCTGGTTATGATAAAAACGCCGGCCAGAATGAGCAATATAACTGCCAGTGTTCCTGAGATTGCGTTAGTTAAAAATAAAACGATAACCACCAGGGCGATCAATGTCCTGATTACCCTGTCAACCGAACCCATGTTTTTTTTCATTTTCATTTTGATTTTATTTTGTGTTTATTTAAAACTTACTAACCCTTAGTTTCAAGAAATGTTCATTAAAAAAGTAGGGTAAAATATAATTGGCTCGGACTTAGAATAACTAACTTTATAAACGAAATTTCATTAAGTTGGTCACAAAGTTCTTAAATCATTGACAAAGGAAGAATTCAAGGTTTTGTTCGATTTGTATTTCGATGCTGTGCGCAGTTACCTGTTTTACCGCGGCGCAGATAAGGAACAGGCTTCTGATCTGGCCCAGGATGTTTTTATGAGGATATGGGAAAAGCAAATGGAAGTGGAACCGAAGACAGCAATCCGGCTTTTATATAAAATGGCCGGGGACATGTTTGTGAGCCGGTACAGAAGAGAAACGCTGGAAATGAATTATATGAGGTCTTTGAAAAGCGATATGGATAATTTTTCACCCGAAGACCAGCTGCGCTATAAGGAACTGAAAGCAAATTATACCAAAGCGCTGGCGTCACTGGGAGAAAAACAGCGTACCGTTTTTCTGATGGCCAGGATGGAGGGACTGAAATACCACGAAATTGCCGATCGGCTGAATTTAAGCGTGAAGGCAGTAGAAAAACGAATGAGCATTGCACTTGACTATCTGAAAAAAGCATTACATGAAAAATAATGGCAGCAAAGGAAAAAAATATTAAAAAACATGCTGACTTCTCAAAAGAAATGAAAGAAATGATCGCGGGCACTTACATTGAATGGGGTAAAAGCAAGGAGCAGATCTGGGCTGAGCTGGAACAAAGGATGGAAACAAAACAACCTGCCGGCAGAAGCATATTCATGAATACCGGTCTCAGGCTTGCCATAGCTGCTGCTATTGCTTTGCTTGTTGGGCTTGGTTTATTCATGCAGCTTTATACCAAAACCATGGGAATGCCTGCAGGTGAACACGGTTTTGTTTTTCTTTCTGATGGTTCGAAAATACATATCAATGCACAATCCTCCATAACCTACAAACCTCTTTTATATTTTTTGAAATTTTCACGGAAGGTGAGATTCGAGGGTGAGGCTTACTTTGAAGTAGAACCCGGAAAAAAATTCGAAGTTGTCTCAGATAAAGGTAAAACCACTGTACTGGGCACCAGCTTTAACATCTATTCGCGCAACAACGACTACCAGGTTACCTGTGTTACCGGTAAGGTAATGGTTACCGAAACACAAAATAATAAAACCATTATCCTGAATCCCGGTCAGCAAGCGGCATTAAACCGCAACGGATTGCTGGATGTAAATTCCGGTGTTAATACTGATCAAACCATATCGTGGTTAAATAACATACTTAACTTTACATCAACGCCTTTACCTAAGGTATTTGAAGAGGTCGGCAGGCAATACGGTGTTGTGATCCAATATCCCGGTGACCTGGATAATATCTATACGGGTACCTTTAAAGGAAGCACAAACGTTGAGACTGCTTTGGATCTTATTTGCAAACCCTTTAACCTGAATATCACCCGCACATCAGAAGATGAATATATCATTTCCAGGAATCAATAAGAAACCTTTAACCCAAAGATTACTTGTTTCCCTGGTATTACTGTACCTGGCCGGCAACGCATTCTCACAGGAGGTCAGGATCAACTGCACCGATGAATCCTTAAATAAAGTACTGATCGGGCTTCGTGACAACTATGGGCTGATGCTGTCTTTTGATGACAAACAATTATCGGTATACAAGTTCACCCTGGATAAGAAATTCGCATCGCCGGGCCAGGCTTATCAATACCTGATCAAAGGCCTGCCCCTGAACTATGAAATGAATGAAGGAGTGGCAGTTTTTTACGCCGTCCAACCTCCGGAAAAAAAGAAAGAGTATATTATTTCGGGCAGGGTCTCCGATAAAACCAATCATGAGACCCTCCCCTTTTCCGCAATCCTCATCAACCAGTCAGGCCTGATGTCCGATGCTAAAGGGAACTTTTCCTTTACCTCAACAAACGACAGTGTATTTTCTCTTATCATATCTTATCTGGGTTATTATGTTCTCGATACAGTTGTGCCCTTTGGCAATCGTTTCAATTTCAGGTTGACGCCTTCAGTCATTGCACTGGAAGAGATTGTAGTGATTGGGTCGGAGGTGGCTCGGTCGATCCAGACAGGTGTCTCACCCGGCATATCGAAGTTGAACCACAAGATAGCCTATTATTTGCCCGGCAATGGTGACAATTCCATTTTCAACCTGCTCAGATTGCAGCCCGGTGTCCTCGCGGCCGGGGAACAATCAGCTGATCTCATCCTGTGGGGTAGTTACGAAGGTCAAAGCCAGATCGTATTTGACGGATTTACCCTTTACGGGATGAAAAACTTCAACGATAATATCAGTGCCGTGAATCCTTATATGGCAAAAGACATAAAAGTAATGAAAGGCGGATATGGTGCGGAATACGGGGAGCGCGTCGGAGGCATTGTTGATATCACCGGAGTGGATGGTAACCGTTTATCACCTTCGATACAATTCACCATTAACAATATGACATTAAACGGAAAGGCCAGTGTTCCTTTCCGGAAAAAATCGTCACTTCTGCTAGCCTACCGGCAAACCTTCTATAATTTATACAGTGCTTACAAATCTTCCTCCTCCGGAGGAGGTTACGGAAGAGGACGGCAAAGCAGCAGCGGGGCTGATTATAGTATCATTCCCGATTACGGATTCCGCGATCTGAACCTGAAATATTCAGGCAGCGGAAGGAAAAGCAACTATTTCATCAGCCTTTACGGAGGGATGGACCACTTTTCCTATACATTTGACTATGAGTCCGGGCGTCTGAACACAACCATAAATCCCGGAGAGGAAAATCTTCAGCTGGGAGGAACAGCATTCTATGGCTTCAACTGGAAGGACAAGAACACAAGCAATTTTACTATCAGTTATTCTTCCCTACTTACAGACAGGGAAAAAACGGAAGAGACTTTAAGAACATCAGGAAACCAGGTATCTTCCGGCACCGCCATGCAAAATAAGGTTTCCATCAATGAAATCAACAGCCGTATCGATAATAAGATTAACTTTTCTGAAAGACATACGGCCGATATCGGACTGGGATGGCTGTATTATTATACCACTACCTGGAAAACCCTGGATCAGATAATAATAAACGATGAAGATGAGAATCTTGCAATCCCTTACCTGTACCTCCAGGATAATATCACCTTGTTAAAAAAGATAACGTTGAAGCCAGGTATCAGGATTGATATCTATTCACAACCCATACGGGGTGATGAAAATCCCGATGGGGTTGCAGAAAAGAAAATATATTTTCAACCCCGGTTATCGGCCAGATACCGTATAAATGATCATTTCGGCGTGAACGCTGCAGCCGGTATGTATAATCAATTTGTATCCAAAAACATGACCCTTGACACAGCAGGAAATTATACTATGGACTGGTCATTATGCGACGGCGTCAATATTAAGGTGCTAAATTCTCAAAGCTATACCCTGGGATTCTTATTTAATAAGCACGGTTTTACAACCAGCGCCGAAGGTTATTTGAGGTATACAGGAGGGATTACCCGATACCTGAAAACCGGCGAGATAGCAACAACTTATAAAGGAGAGGGTAAAACAAAAGGACTTGACTTATTTATCAAGAAAGAGTTTAAAAATCAGACGTTATGGATCTCCTATACGCTGAGTAAAACGGTGGAGTATTTTCCATATTTTTCGTCAGATGAATACCTACCTGCCTTGCACGACCAGCGGCATGAAGTGAAATTTGCCGGCCTCGCAAAGATCAAATCCTTTCATCTTTCAGCCAATTATGTCTTTGGATCCGGCATTCCTGATCCCGGTGAATTGCCTGCCATTATTGATTATGCCCAACCATACAACCGGTTAGATGTTGCTGCCATATTTAAGTTCACCCGACGAAAGATCCATATTGATGCAGGAGTATCTGTTTTAAATGTTTTTGACACCGAGAATATCCGCTATTCCAATTATATCCGCATCCCGACTGATGACACCGGCACCATAAGCCTTTATACCGGTGCCGTTCCCATAACGCCGGCTGTGTTTCTGAATATTTATTATTAAGACTTCCCGGCTGCTTAATGGGTGAGAGAATATTTACCCATCAGGTTGTCAAGGGAAATCAGCTGCCTATAAAGCAAAAAAATCATAATACTATTCATGTATTTAACTGTATTTAAATTTATTAAGATTATTGCCCCAGTCAATCAACCTGTCTGCCGGGCAGGGTCAAAAAATCAACCAATCAGAAAATCAACAAATCAATAAATATTAAGGTAGGGTAAAAAGAATTTCATGCGGTTTAACAACAAAGAAGCAAAAAAACAAAACCAATAAGCTTCAAATAGTTGTTAATTAAATTTTATTACCATGAAGAAATTATCAGCAAAAATCATCGGAAGTGCAATGGCCCTTTTCTTATTTATGGGACTTTCATTAGCACAGGAAACCACTACCGGTTCTGAACTCCAGAACCAGGAACAAAACCAGGTTCAGGATCAGACTGCTACGCAGGAACAAACTGCTACGCAGGAGCAGAACCAGGTTCAGGAACAAACTGGTGTTCAAGAACAAACAGGTACACAGGAACAAAACCAGGTTCAGAACCAGACTGCTGCACAGGAGCAAACTGCTACACAGGAACAGAACCAGGTTCAGAACCAGACTGCTGCGCAGGAGCAAACTGCTACACAGGAACAGAACCAGGTTCAGAACCAGACTGCTGCGCAGGAGCAAACTGCTACACAGGAACAAAATCAGGTTAATAACCGTAACCGAGAAAGATTCCGTACCTCCCTTACTGAAGAGCAAAAAGCCATCCTCGAGAACAAAGAGATGACGCAGAGCGAGAAACGGAATGCTTTCAAGGCCTCCCTTTCGGAAGAACAAAAAGCAATGCTCAGGGAAAATGAAGAAATAAGAAAACAACAGCGGAATCATATACGGAATTCAGCATCGGAAGAGCAAAAGCAGCAATCAAGAGAGAACCGCGAAAACACAAGAACCCAGTCGGGCAGACAAGGGGGTAACTAAAATCAATCTTATTCGTACAAAGGAAAGATCCGGAAAAACCGGATGGTATATCCGGATCTTTCTTCTTTTTCAGGTTAACTGAAAATTTCACTTGATAAACGAAGAAAAATGAGACCTGCTGCAATACTTTTCTTATTGATCCTGCTGGGATCACCTGCCTGGTCGCAGGCAGACAGACTTGATTCACTGTTGTATGATGTACTGGGAAATGACAGGGAAATAAAAAAAATCCTTGATCCGCCCTCTTCCTATTGTTACCTGTATGGAGGTTTTGCCGGGGACAGCAAGACCTTGTATGCCGGCAGGGAAATCGGCGAAGATATTTACGCCCTGAACGGGAGTCTTTATTTTCTTCACTCCAAAGGATTTTACCTGGGAGCTTCCGGCTCCTGGTACAGCCAGTCTGATCCGGGCTACAGAAACACCATTGCCACAGCAGGCTACCTGAAAGCTTTGAACAAGAAAAACACCATGATATTCCGGGCATCGTATAGCCGCTATTTTTATAACTTTCAGGATACGTCAACCAGTTATGCTTTCAAGAATAATATCGGGACCTCACTTTCCCTCAAGAACAAATGGATCGGCGGCCGGCTTTCGCTTAATTTTTTATTCGGTGAAGAATTCGGTATGAATGCAACTCCCAGTGTCTTCTCACGCATAGCCTTGGTGCGCTTTGGCAATCATAATAAGCTTCAGATGGAACCCGAGATTTCCCTCTTCATGGGATCTGAATCCGTTGAATATACCAGCGCCGGCAGCCTGAGCGGACACATGTCAGGCTCACAACAGGACTTTGAGACAAAAGATGTATATGGCCTGTTAAACACGCAGTTTTATTTGCCAGTATGCATTTATTTGGGTGATTTTGACATTGAACTGGGTTATTCATTGAATATCCCGAAAACACAGGATGAAAGTGTTACTTATCCGGCAAGCTCTTTCTTTTCAATTTCACTGGGCTATTTGTTGTCTTTGAATTAAGTGTTAAAATAAATGAAAGCACAATTAATGTTCAATCAGACTAACAAGGATTCTCAATTTTTCCGTCCGGGAAAAACCTTTCACCCACAGGGCTTACAAATTACAACTGTTAATAAAACTTCAAATTATAACATCATCTGCTTAAATCCCAGCGCAGACTATTTTTCTGATATGCTTTATTACCAAATATTTATATAGTAACTAATAAACAAATTGCAATGAAGAAATTTACTTTTCAAAGAAAAATTCTCTTGCTAATCAGCTTGATTTTATGGATTTGTGTACCATATAATCAGGCTCAGTCTGTTAAAAGACAGTGTATATCAAGTTATGGTGCTGTCATCATGACCGGTGATGCTGTCTTTATGCAAACGGTGGGCCAGCCGTTCAATACGGTGGCATCCTCCGGAAATTCAACTGAAGTATTGCAGGGATTTCAGCAACCTGTGGTTTTTAAAGCGGAAGCTATCCATTCAGGTCCGTTAAAAAGTCTGAATCTGAACGTTTTTCCCAATCCTGCCGCCTATTCGGTTACGCTTCAAAGCGATGAATCAGTCGAAAACTCATTGATCGAGGTAACCGATCTGAGCGGAAAGATGATTTTATCTGAAAAGGTAACGCAGTTACAAGTCTATGACATGAATTGCGGGGCATGGAAAAACGGTATTTACATTATCACCGTCAGGGATAATGATCAGAACATTTCCTCCATTAAAATAACCATCAATAAATAATCATGAATATGAAAAAGATAAAAATTATATGGATCATACTGGGCTTCATAGGTTGCGTAGCCACAGCAAATGCCCAATCGAGCCTGACCGTGGAAGCATCTCCCTTGTATGCTTCTTTTAAATTTACCGACAGCGACGGGAATAAACTCAACAGCGAATATTCAGGCATATTCACAGGCGCATATGGCGTGGGATATCGCCTGGTAACAGCCGGCGGATTTATGGTAAATGTCGGAGCCGGCATGCGTAAAGCCGGGGCAACCATGGTTTATGATGAGATGAATTATACATGGGATCTGCAATATGCAAGCGGAAAGCTTGGAGTCGGATATATGCTGGTAAAGGACAAGGTTAGTCCTTACTTAAGTGTTTCCGGCTATTATGGTTATCTGGTACGGGGATTTCAGACGATCAACAATGAGGATTTTAACATTGTAAAATCTGAATCTGTCAATACTTCAGATTATGGAATTCTTGTTTCTCCCGGAATTCAACTAAGTGTATCCGAGAATTTAGCAACATTCATTGAATTCAACTATCTGATGGGATTTGCAAACCTGGAAAAAGACGAGAGCCAGAAATCCACTAATTATGCTTATGGTCTGACCTTAGGTCTTTCCTTTTCTTTTTAGATAAATGTATAACCTCAACTTAATATAAACAATATGAAAAAGTCAACTATCTTTTGGTTTATTACAGCGATATGCCTGATAAGCCAATATACATATGCACAAAACATAGGTGATTTAAAAGGAATTTATTACCAGGCGGTTGCCATTGATGAGAACGGGAAAGAAATAGTTGGTATGGATGTTGAAGGCAAACCTCTTTTTGAAAAGGCCATAGGCGTCAGATTTACCATAACAAAGGGTGTTAATGGTCCCATACAATGGGAAGAAACCCATACCACAATTACCGATAAATATGGTTTATTTTCCCTTGTTATAGGACAGGGTCAGCAAACCGGTAACGGAGCTTATACCAGGTTGCTGGATATGCCATGGATTGATGCCGATCAGTTCCTGAAAGTCGAAATATCAACCAAAAATGACGGGACCTATGTTTTGGTCAGCAACCAACAGTTTATGACCGTTCCCTATTCGTTTTATACGGATGATATTGCTGACGATGCGATAACAACAGCCAAAATACTCAATGAAGAAATTCTGGCTGAAGACATTGCGACCGGTGCAGTTGAAACTTCTGAATTACTGGATGAAACAATTTTGGCGGAAGATATTGGTACCGGTTCAGTTGAAACATCAGAAATTCTGGATGAGACCATACTTGCAGAAGACATCGGTACCGGTTCCGTTGAAACTTCCGAGATCCTGGATGAGACGATCCTGGCAGAAGATATTGCAGCGGGGGCTGTAGAAACTTCTGAAATACTGGATGAAACCATCGTGGCAGGTGACATCGCGACCGGTGCAGTGGCATCAGCCGAAATACTGAACGGCACTGTAGTCAATGAGGACATAGCCGATGGCACCATTGACCTGACTTCCAAGGTTACCGGCGTGCTGCCGGTTGTCAACGGAGGTATGGGAAATGCTACATTGACAGCTGAAAATATATTGGTGGGCAGCGGTATCGATCCAATAAAGGCTAAGGTGCTTGCCTCAGCTGACTCCAGTATCTCAATTACCCAGACAGCGGATTCAATTATTCTTAAAGGAACATTTGCAGGGACCGAAGTAACCAGTGATCCCGCAGGTACTTTTGTCATAGGTAATTTACCTGCCGGTTCAACATACACATCAAATGCCATCAATGCTTTTGCTGTTGAATTTGGCGATATAATAATTGGTTCGGTTGATGTGAATTTACAGGGTTGTATGATGACCGCTTATGTATCGCAACAAAATGTAATCAGGATCTCCATATATAATAGCACAGGTAGTGCAGTGAATTTAGGTACCGTTAATGTAAGGGTGTTTGTTGTGAGGTAAACAAAGCCCCCTGTTGTTAAGTCCGGAGTAAAAAATACAATCCGGATATTGTTTAAACCCCAATTGCACAATTGCGTAATTGGGGTTTTCGCATTAAAACTTATACTCCGACCGGTATATCAGTTTATCGAATGGAATATTCAAAAAGCAATTTTGCTTTTTTATTCATATAAAACATCTAGGCTAAAACTGTAAGGAAGATCAGGTAACTGAGAAATCTAAAAAATCCTAAAATAAGTAGGGTGAAAACAATTTCATGCGGTTTATAGGCAAAGAAACGACAGATAAGGTCGTCATTTTAAAGATACCAACAAAATGGCGTGTGCGACTTTTATTGCGTAACGAAAAATAAATTATAAACTTAAACTTGGGAAAAATGAAAACAACAATGAAAAGTCTGATGGCAGGTGGACTTATTGCCACCGCAATGATGCTGTTCATTTCATGCGAAAACGAACAGATGGATGCTGACAATGCAATGTATGCAAGTATTATCGATGTTGCCGGTGACGGGGTAACTACCATTAATGAAGGTAATTTGAAATCAACCCTGGTGGAAACACCTGCATTAAATAGCAGTGAACTGACAATTTTAATCCATATGAAAGAAGAAGAAAAGCTTGCCCGCGATGTTTATTCGGTACTTTATGAAAAATGGGGAAGTCAGATCTTTTCACGCATTTCAGTTGCCGAAGACAGGCACATGAATGCTGTCATTACGCTGCTTAAATACTATGATGCAACCGATACACTTGTTGGCGAACCAGGGGTATTTTCGAGTACTGAAATCCAGGCTTTGTATAATGAACTGGTAGTTAAAGGATCTGTTTCCGTTAAGGAAGCCATGATGACCGGGGCACTGATCGAAGAAATGGATATCAAAGATCTTACAGATGCACTTGATGTTGTAACCAATGAAAATATCATCCGGGTTTTTGAAAACCTGCTGAAAGGATCAAGAAATCATTTAAGGGCATTTAATAAACAACTGACCAACCTTGGACTGGTTTATGCTCCTGTTTATATTAGTCAGGAAGAATATGACACTATTGTAAATAACCCGATGGAAAGAGGGGACCAGTATAGGATACAAAACAGGGCAAACAGGTTCAGAAATGGCAATGGATATGGACGTGGCAATAATCAGGGCAATGGTAATTGCAGTGGAGATGGTAATAACGAAGGTACCGGTAATGGGGAAGGACAAGGGAACCAGGGCGGAAGGAACGGAAGAGGGTAATGAAAAACCTAAAAAAATTCCCGTTAAAAATACAATCTTCCCTTAAAAAGAAACCCTGTCAGGTTTTAACGACAGGGTTTCTGTTTTACAGCGATTGCATAATTTTCTGAAGTGTTTTAGCGACTTCTCCGGCATAGTTCTTCAACGCAGGATTATCAACCGCCATCATCGAAGTAACGGGATTAATGGCAGACACTTCAGTTGTCCCGTTTTCCTTCTCAATTACAGGCAAATGAATGGCTGGATGGCGGAAGCCTGAAATCTAATTTCCTGCTAAATGAATACCTTTCGGTGAAGAGGAATCAAATCCTTCAATTTTTGCAGTCTATCGATTTTCTTTTATAACAGGAAGTACAATATTCATTTATCTAATTTATTGACGTAATAATTTCAAATTTTGGAGGATGGTTTATTGTTTTCTTTACAGCACATAATTCAGCAGCATTAATAACTGCAGCCTTATATTTTTCAGGAAAATCAGATGGCAATTGAATATCCAGTTTGATAGTAACCAGCAATCTTGTCTGTCGATCGAATTCAACGGATTGAATGATTTTAATATGATCTGAAGGAATTTCGCGTTGGTCGCAGAAGGATTTAACATAAATGCCGGCGCAGGTGCCTATGGATGCCAAAAATAAATCATAAGGCGCAGGTGCAGTGTCGCTTCCACCACTCTTTACAGGTTGGTCAGTTCTGATAATATGACCGTTTAAGTGTGCAGTAATTACTTTGCCACCGTCAAAAGTTATTTCCATTTTAATTAGTATTATTTATTCATTAATGTATCACGCTTTGCAATTAAAAGGAATACATCAAACTGTTTTGTTTGGGTGTTCGATATTTTCCTGTTTATAACAAAGCATTTCCTGTGGTTAATATTTGTAAAACCTTGTTTTTTGACATGGTTTGAAAAAATTTCGATTTCGAACCCTTTATGTCCGGTAAAATCTTCACCATGAAATGAACCGTCTTCAGGATAAAGATCTGCAATTGCTATGTAACCGTCCTGATTTAGCAAGCCGTAGAATTTTCTTATAATACTCTCAATATTTGTAACATGATGAAGTACCATCTGGGTAAATATGAGATCAAACTTGCCTTCTGAATAATCTGAATGTTCAAGGTCAAAGTTTAAAGTTTTTAGATTTTTAATATTTGCGGCTTTAATCTTTTCATTCGTTACCCTTACCATTTCGGATGAATTATCCATCAACGTGATTTCTTTCAGATAATCTTTAAGCATGAAACTGGCTATCCCTGTTCCGGCACCATATTCAAGACCAATCATCTGTTTTTTTAAAGGTATAAGTTTCTTTATCTGATTTGTAATAGCCAAAGAACGATCCCAATGCATGGAATTATTGTCCCATTCAGCTGCTTTAACATCAAATTTATTCATAATAGGTAATATAAAACGCTGTGGTTTCCTGCTGTCGTCTGTATTTCTTTGAGTAACAAATAATATTACCCGGAGTTCAACAGGGCAGACACAAAATTCCACAGAGATTAACTCAATTATACAATTGATTTACTTTTTAAGTTAGTAATCAAACGATGATCAGTGATAATGGATCATCATGAATTTTTCAAATTTAGTTTTTAAATTAATTGAAACGTTTTTTATGATTTAAGTAAGCCCAATTGTTTCGGCTTCTGGTTATCATCCAGAGCAACAAAGACAAAAGTGCCTTCCATGACCTTTTCACGACCGGAACCATACATTTCTTCGGCATACATTTCCACCGTAACATAAACCCTTACCCATCTGACCTTTTCAACCCTGCCGATTATTTCGACTATTGAGTTTGGATTAACTGCTTTTAAGAATTTTATCTTCTCCGTATTCACAGTGAACATCCGTTCACGTGCAAACCGTGTAGCTGTAATATAGGCAACCTCATCCATCCATTTCAATGCCTCACCGCCAAAGAGGGTTTCATTGGCATTTAGGGTGCAGGGGAATATGGCCCTA
>Ga0105094_10001093_pt1 | contig 14043 bp, 10 predicted proteins | sample PPLLak1March2015_2_FD_87023 | JGI IMG/M metagenome (GOLD analysis project Ga0105094, IMG submission 87023) | Freshwater sediment microbial communities from Prairie Pothole Lake near Jamestown, North Dakota, USA - PPLs Lake P8 Core (3) Depth... | ecosystem: Environmental > Aquatic > Freshwater >...
ACTCCTTCTGGCTGAAATTGAAGACATGATCAGGGAAAACGGCGAGGCCAAAGTGCTCTATTAGGGCCGCCGGGCGGCTTTATGGCATAAAAACGACAGTCAAACGGAATTATGAGGGAAAAAAAGGAGGGCCCATGAGAAAAGGTTCAAGGACGACCGTCTTCACTTTCCTCTTGCTCGGGTTCGCGCTTCCGGTCCTGGCGCAGTTTATGCCGGAGGAGATCGCCGAACGGCCGAAATGGGAGGAATTTCTCCTCAATGCCAATATTACTAAGGAAGAGCAGATAACCTCGGACGCCGTAACCAAACCCTGGCACATCACCCTGGAACTCAACGGGCTTAGCAACGACGCCCTCTGGAAGAACGTGGAAGGCCGGCAGAAGGGCTATATTGAAGGTTGGAAGTTTGAAATCGCCGCCTACCTCTTCGATAAGCACCTCGGCCTCAACATGGTCCCGCCGACAGTGGAGAAGAGGCTCCATGACAACCGCGGCTCGTGCCAGCTCTGGATCACGGCCAACATGACAATGAGGGACAAGGTCGAGCAGAAGATCAAGACCCCCCCCATCAAGGTCTTCTATTATAACAAGGCCCTAAACATGCAGCGCTATTTCGACAACCTCATCGGCAATGAGGACCGGCACCAGAACAACTATCTCATCACCGAAGACTGGCGCATCATCCTGATCGATCATTCCCGCAGCTTCCGGACCGGGAAGAAGTGGACGACCGAGCTTCCCTACGGGGAAAAGAACAAAGAGGGACTGGTCCTGAAGGAAATGCCCAAGGAACTATTTGAGAAGACAAAGGCCCTCACCTTCGAGGTGATCAAGGGGTTCGCCGGCGATATGCTCAGCGACGACGAGATCAACGCGGTCCTGGCGCGCAAGGACCTCATCATCCAGCACATCAACAAGATGATCGAAAAGAACGGCGAGGCCAACGTCCTCTACTGAGACTCACCGTTTTTTGGGTTTGGCTTTCTTGTACATGACCAGAACGTTCTGATCGTCCTCGCGCCGGTACAAGAAGCCGTCCATCAGCTTTCGGGCGAGGAAGATGCCGAGTCCGCCCATCTGCTCGCGGTTGATCATTTCCTCGAGGATCGGCCGCTTGACCTGGCGCGGATCAAAGGGGACGCCCCAGTCCCGGACCTCCAGGTAGAACTTGCCCCCTTCGTGCCAAGCGCTGACGACGATCTCTCCCCTGTCCCCCGGATAAGCATAACGCATGATGTTGGAACACATCTCCACGAGCGAGAGCTCGACCTTGTAAGTGTCTTCTTCGTCGAGGTTCAGTCCGGTCAGATTGCTTTTCAGGAAGGCCCGAACCTTGTCCAGCTCCCGGAGCTCGCTCTGGACAGTGAGTTTGTTCATCAGCGGGTGCCTAATCGAATTCTATCAAAAAGCTCCCGGGATGAGAAGGATTAAACCCGATTCAGTATCCCGATTTTGCGCTTGATCTCGGCCCGATGGATGAAGTGGATGTCTTTTCCTGCGCAGGATACCGGGACCGGAACGTCCAGGAAGGTGGCCTCAATCTCGGCGTCCAGCTTGCCTCCCCTGGGAAGACGGATCTCCATTTCCGGCAGAAGACTCTGTCCCGGGTCATGAGCCCAGCGGATTGTCAGCTCTTCCCTCTTGTGCTGATATTTGACATTGGCTTTATCGACGCTGAACGGATGGTCGGACTTGAGCCGCAAGCTTACGTCGTACGGCATCTTCTCGAAGTCGAGCTGCAACCTGAGATGGAGGACTGCCTCCTCCCCTTTTTCTTCAGTCTGGGAGGTGACCTGCTCTTTCATCCAGTTCATCTCCAGCGGCATCTCGATCCTCTGGAATGACCTTCGCTCATCCAGGATCTCTTCCCGGCCGCCGATCGTCGCCTGAACCCCCTTCAGAGGGCCAAAGCTCGAGAATTCCACGGCTGTTTTGTTTTCGGCATCCAGCTTCTGCGTGATCTTGACCTCCTGCTCCCAGGGGCCGTCATAAGCGGGCACTGTCTGGAGATAGATGGCGCCCCCGATGATGAGTAATCCGATCGGAACAAGGGCAATTAACCGCCGGAATGGCCTCATCGCCCAGAGGTCACCCCGCGCGCTCCGGTGGACGGCGGCGAACCCGAGCAGGAAGGGCATCGTCCAAACGATGAAAAAAAGGCCCAGCCCCGTCCAGACCACCAGATTCAGGGCAAAAGCATTGAGTTCCGTCATGCCCATGGCCGCTGACCGGAATACGAAGAGGGCGCCTTCGGACAAGACAAGCATGCGGAAAATCCAGAACGGCGCCAAGAGCCAAAACAGCCCCTTGAGCCAGGCCCAGGGAACCAGGCAGGCCAGGCTTATAAAAAGAAGCCCGGCGGCCGGGAAGAGGGCCAGCCGGGGTCCCGAAGCCGCCCAGGCAAGAGCGGTGAGGACGGTTAAGTAGATCGCGGCCCGGGCGAAATAAAAGAAAGAATTTCTCCGCAACCTCCATCTCCGGGTAAGCTGGAGGCTTACCCATATCCCGAAGACGAAAAACACAAAAACGTAAAGGATGTAGGGCCCGGGATGCGCATACCAGGGAGCGCGCAGGCCGCTGAGCCGCTGCATCAACCAGAGCGCGCAAAACATAACAGCAATAATGATCAAGTTCTGAACGACAAGCTTGGGCCAGGACTTCCTGATCTTCCTGTCTTCTTCCCAGTTCGTCTGAAGCTTTCGAATCCTGTAAAGCCGTACGAATGCCGCCAGTCCGACGATCAGGCTCAGCATGACAAGGACCTTCAGCCAGGAGAGCGGCACAAAAAGCGGCCTTTCTCCGATCAAGACGAGCATATAGTCTCCGGTCTTCTGCTCGGGCTGGTCATCGTCGAACTTTTCCATAAGCTCAAGGATGAGGCGGCCGCTGCGCTCCAGGCCGGCAGGCTCGAAATACTCCAGCGAGTCATTCGGCGTGTGGATGGGAAAATTCAGGTCGGTCACAAACCCGATCGCGGGAATCCCCTTCTCCAAGAACGGCGCATGGTCGGAGCTCGCGCCGTCGATGGCACTGTTCAGGCTTTGAAAAAAAACCGGGTACTCGATGTTGCGGTAGCCCAGGGAGTGAAAGGCCTCGATACTGGCTGAGACAAGCCAGGGCGGCGTCTGAGCTTTCTTGGTGTCGATGAAGAGAAGAAGGGGGGAATCATCGCTGACCATGTCGAGCTGGAGCATCAGGGCCACGTTCTCGAGCGGATAATACTCTACAAAGGATTTCGAGCCGATGAGTCCGGATTCCTCGCCGCAAAAAGCGACAAAGACCAGATTGGCGTCATGCGGCTCCCGGGCCAGGACCCGGGCCACCTCGATGATCGTCGCCACCCCGGAGCCATCGTCGTTGGCACCCGGTATCTCCGGAGTGGAGGAATCGATGTGGGCTCCCACGATGATTTCCCGCGGCGTTGTTCCGGGGAGCCGGCCGATGACGTTGAAGCTGTTCGTGTTGAGCGGGCTGGACCCGAGCGCACCCTTGCCTCCGGCTACCGGCTGCCACTCGACCTGGCAGCCGATCTCCGCCAGCTCCTCAGCGAAATAGGTCAGGGCGGCTTTCTCCTGCGGGGTTCCGAGCGGCCGTGGCCCGATCGTTTCGGCCAGGACCCTTAAGTGCTCGAGCGCCTTTTCCCGGGAAAATTCGTCCATGGCCAAACCCGGCCTGACGCCGGCCAGCAGGCCTCCAAGAAACAGCCAGAAGACCAGCCATCCAGAGGTTTTTTTCATGATGCCATCGCTCACTTGATTGAGTTTATTATGGGGCCTTTCTCTCGATGGCGTCAAGGAAAAAACGTATCGAGGTGCATCATTTTCCTTTGTCCGAACGTATATATTATTGGGAGTAAGATAAGACTGATGGCGCTTGAGACTGAAGGAGAGAGAAAAAGGCAAGGAAAACTGGGCGAGGTGGAAGATGAAAGCGACAACGGCAAACCGAAAATCAAATCCCGAGAACAATAAAAGGGAGGCCAGGCACTTTTTTTTCGCTTGTCCTGCTCTGGACATCTGGTCCGTCGGTGCCACCCGGCAGGAAGCCGAAAGGAAGCTTCGGGAAGAGATGCTGATGCTTCTGATGAGGTGCTCGAGGTACGACGAACTGGATTATTTTCTGATGGACAGCTGTTTCTCTACCTTTGAAGTCCGCCCCTCGTGAGCGTCCTTCGCTATCCTTGAATTCGGCTCATGTCCCCTTTTTTTCCTCAGTCCAGCTTCAGCGGCACAAATGGGCCAAATAGCGAGAAATCCGATTCCTTGAGCAGCTTCTTGAATGCTTCGAGGTCCTTCTCGAAGAAATCGTTGAACTTGATGATAAACTCCTCGGCTTTCGGCTTGACCTTATCATACTGCACCTGGGCGGCCTGGGATATTGGCTCATAGCCGGCTCCCGTGATCCCCCTGACGGCGCTCATCACCTGGCTCTGGAGACCGCTCGAACGGTCGGCAATTCCCTGCTTGGGAGGAGTTGGGCTCAGAGCCTCCGTCAACTCCTTGAGTTTTTTCTCGAGCTCGTCCGCCGCTTTGCGGATGTCGCCCGCTTTCGGGCTCTGGCTCATCCGCAGGCTGTCCTTCACCGTCTGGAGCGAGCGCTGGGTCTGCTGCAGCTGGCGGTTCGCCTGGGTGATCAGCCGGCTCAAGCCCTGCGCCTGCTTTCCCTTTTCATAGTTGGCCTTGAGCATCGCGATATCCACTTTAAGCCGGGGGTCGGCCCTGACTTCGAAGGTCTGGCTGGCCTCCTGGTCTTCGTACTTGACTTTAGCCGTGTATTTGCCGGGGAGCGCCGCAGTGCCCCCCATGCGACCGAAGAACATCATCGCTCCTCTTTCTTCGGTTTGTGGCTGTTCCCGGCCAGTCGGCGGATCGGTCTCCCGCAAATTCCAGTACACCCGGTTGAGGCCCTTCTCATCCGGCCCGTTGAGCTGGCTTACGAACTTGCCCTGGGCATCGAGAATGGTGATGGACACGCGGCCGCCGCGCCTTCCCGCCATCCCCATCATGCCGGGAGGCGTCTGTCCGCCCATCATTCCTGCCATCCGGCCCATCCCGGCCTCTTCCGGACTTCCCGCCGGCGGCTCGGCCGGTTCCTCGGGTTTCTTCTCGCTGGGGATCAGATAATAACTGATACAGGCGCCGCTCTGTTTGTTTTCTCCTGTAAACGCCGTATCGCCAGGGCTTAGGTAGTGACTCATACGGCCCTGCTGAAAGGCAAACGTGTCGGATACCGGAAACACGTGCAGCTTCTTGCCGGTTATCTCGTCCGATATCTCGCGCAGCGGCGTGATGTCGTCAATTACATACAGGGAGCGCCCGTGGGTGGCGATGATGAGGTCGTTTTCCCGGGGGTGTATGGCCAGGTCGTAAACCGGACAGGTCGGCAACCCCTGGGTCCACTTCATCCAGCTTGAGCCTCCGTTGAAGCTCACGAACAGTCCGAATTCTGACCCGACAAAAAGCAGGTTTCTGTTGACCGGGTCCTCTTTGACCACAAAGCAGTAGCCGTCGATTTCGGGTGTAACCAGACTCTTCCAAGTCTTGCCGTAATCCCGCGTGACGAACACGTAGGGAGTGAAATTCGAGCGCATGTGGTCTTCAAAGACCACATAGGCCGCGGCCTCGTCAAAATGCGACGGCTGGATGTGAGGCACGGCCGCTCCGGCCGGGACAACGGGTTTCTTGCCTGTCGTCAGCGGAGCGGAGGCCAGCTCCCATGTCTTGCCGGCGTTCCGCGTGAGCTGAACGTTGCCGTCGTCGGTTCCTACCCAGAGTATCCCCTCCTTAATCGGGCTTGGGGCGATGCTGATGATCGTGCAGTAGTTTTCAGCGTTGGTGACATCGAGAGTCAACCCTCCGCTTTCACCTTGCCTCTGCTTCTCCGGGTCGTTCGTCGTCAAGTCGGGGCTTATGATCTCCCAGGTGCGGCCCTTGTCCGGGCTGCGGTGGATGAACTGGCTGCCGAGGTAAATGGTCGCCGGCTTGAACGGGTCGACGGCGAAACCGGCGTTCCAATCGTATCGGTGCTTGACCTCGGATTCGGTCGGAACGATATAGCGGGTGGAGCCGGTTGAAATATCAAAATAGAATAGATTTCCGCCTTGTGACATCCCATAGCCGCAGTCGGGGTTTTCCGGGTCGACCGCCGCGTCGAACCCGTCGCCGCCGCCCACGGTGATCCAGTTCTCGTTCGTGATCGCCCTGTTCTTGAGAGAGTAAGCGGGTCCCCGCCACGTTCCGTTATCCTGGAGCCCGCCATAGAGGTTATAGGGGAATTCCATATCGTAATTGATATGGTAGAACTGGCCAATGGGCAGGTTCGTGACAAAGCGCCAGTTCCGGCCGCGATTGAAGCTGATGACGACGCCGCCGTCGTTCCCGACGACCATTCGCTGGCCCTCCGGGTGGATCCACATAGCATGGAAATCGGAATGGGCCTGGCCGAAACTCGTAAGGGGCCGGAACGTCTTTCCGCCGTCCTCGCTCATCGACATCTGGGAGGCCAGCATATAGAGCACGTTTTCGTTCCGTGGGTTCACCCAGATGCGGCTGTAGTAGAACGGGCGGTTATCAATATTGTCCGTACTGTTGACGACCTGCCAGTTCCATCCGCCGTCGGTTGAGCGCAGGATTACGCTTTTCTTGGCTTCCACCAAGGCGTAAACGGTTTCAGGCCGGCTTGTCGCAAAGGCCAGTCCGCAGCGGCCGAGTTCGCCGGCGGGGAGGCCGTTCTTCTCGCTGAGCTTTTCCCATTTCTCGCCGCCGTCGGTGGTGATATAGATTCCGCTTCCCAGCCCTCCGGAGACAAAAAACCAGGGCCAGCGGCGGTATTCCCACATCGAGACCAGGATCTTATTGGGGTTGGCAGGATCCATGGCCATTTCGGCGGCGCCGGTTTTTTCATTGACATAAAGCACTTTTTTCCAGGTCTTCCCGCCGTCAACAGTCTTGAATACGCCACGCTCCGCGCTGTCCCCCCAGGTCCCGCCGAGGGCGGCGACATAGACCACATCCGGATTGTCGGGGTGGATCTGGATTTTCGCGATTTTTTCCGTCTTTTCCAGGCCCATCAGCTTCCAGGTCTTCCCCGCGTCGAGGCTGAGGTAGACGCCCCGGCCGACGCTAACCGAATTGCGCGGCTTCGATTCGCCGGTCCCGACCCAGACGATATTCGGGTTTTTCTGATAGACGCTGATCGCGCCGATCGAAGCCACCGGCTGGTCATCGAAGACGGGCGTCCAGGTCGTCCCGCTGTCGGTGGACTTCCAGACGCCGCCGGCGGCTGCGCCGACATAGATGACGTCGGGATCAGCGGACACGCCTTCGATGGCACCGATCCGGCCGCTCATGTTGGCCGGGCCGATGCTCCGCGCCTTCAGTCCGGCGAAGGTATCCGGCTTGATCTGCGCGGATACAAAAGACACCATGAGGACGAGAAACAGAAAACCGATAAATGCCCAAAGTCTGAATTGTTTTAGGGTTTTCACGCGGCCTCCTTCCGGAATCTTCTGGCTGATGGACTTCAGCCATGGCTTATTTAGACGCACCGGGCCTGGACATTCTTCCCTTTTTGTGTCCACCCGGTTTCAGGTCCATTCGCCATTGTGCCTAAAACCTGAGAAAAAGGAAAGGCCAGGCGGAATTTCGTATTTTCTAAAGCAACAAAATAGCGGGCAAAAATTAACGCTGTCCTCCCCTTTTGCGGGCAACGTACGACGCAGTGACCGCGCCAGCGATTGTGCCCGCGAAACATGCGAGAAGAATTCCGATAGCCTGGATCAGAAAAACCGCTCCCTGCTTTTCCACAAGAACCGAAACGAAAAGGACCACGATAATTGTAGCATTCAGCACTAACATGATGGGCCAGTCCTTTCGAAAGGCGTGGGGATTGCCGCGCGACAATAGGAACTGGCAGATGAAGAAGTACGCCATCATCACAATAACGATTACGATAGTGCCCGCTATATCGCCCAAGAACGAGTCCGCTGTTTCGCCGACGAACATAAACACCACGAAGGATAAGACCCCCAGAAAAAAGGCTCCTAACACTTTTACCATTTTCGTTCTCCCTTTTCAGGCTATCTAAGAAATTTTACTTCAATCTGTATTCCCATTTCAATTCAATGCCACCGGCACAAGACCCCTATGACAGCCGCGTCCCAAATACGTGCTAAAAAGTACTGAAAAGCGTACCAAATTACGGTTTAGGGCGGAAAGACAAAAAACGGTTCAGCGGCTTCTAAATCGCTGATAAATAAAGAATATCTGAGTGCCGGAGGAGGGAATCGAACCCACACGGACCTTGCGGTCCACTGGATTTTAAGTACAGAAATCATGGGTTATAAAATATCATAGACCGTCAAATATTAACGAAATGCAATATTCCTGATACTAATACAAACGCAATAATTCCCGTGTCATTGCGAGGAGTCCTGCTCCGGTGGGACGACGAAGCAATCTCAAGAAAACTAGAGATCGCCTCGCTGCGCTCGCGATGACAATGTAAATATATTTAATACGTTTGTATTAGTATTTTATATTTTCAGAATACCTGACGACCTGAGGATAATCCTCGTTCTCAATGAAATAGAAACTCCCTCCATCGTCCATTGCAGCAAGGATTCCTTTGACTTCCTTAGATTTGATTAGTTTTCCGTATTCAAAGATATCTAACCAGGACGCTTTTTTCCCATCATAATAAACATATATCCTATTGTTCTTCTCAAAGATAAAGTTATTCGCAACAACGGCCGTAAATCCGCCTGGAATTTCTTCTTTGAATTCTGGCTTTATATAATCTGGTGACCTTCTTACTAACTTACCTTTTAGGCTTTCATTTTCATAAAAACAAATTTCATATTTATAAGGATTCATCACAAATATTTTGTTTCTATTTGTCCACAATTTTAAGGGCGTCCGGAACAGGCCGGCATCTTTAAATTTCGAAAGTTCTTCAGGAATGTCTACAGGATTTCCAAAAGAGTGCAAATAATTTCCTTCGCTATCATAGACATTAAAAAGCTGACCGCTTCTCGCGCCCATAATTACCAAATTCCCTTTGTCGTTTATGGCTAGGTCAACTCCCATAAAATCTAAGCCAAATGATTTTATAAAGCCTCCATTTTCTCCAAAAGCAATCACTTTTCCAAAATCAAGAACATAAACTTTGCCTGCAGAGTTTACAGCGATTGTCCGGGGATTTTCAAATTCACCAGGTCCTACGCCCTTTTTCCCAAATTTTAAAACAAAGTCTCCATCTCGGTCATATTTAGCAACTTTGTTCATCTTTACGTCTAAGACGTAAATGTTTCCGAAGGAATCTATTTTGACATCCCCAATGAGGCCGAATACATAATTTTCATCTCCTTCTAATAACCCAATTACTAACTCTTTCTTAAAGGAAATATCTTGTTTCTTGCCCGGTTCTTGTGCACAAGAGCTAAAAAATATTAAAAGCTGGATAATTAAACAAATTTGACAAAATATTGAGAAAAAAACCCTTTTTCTACTACTCTGACATTTCGGGCACTTCACGGCCACGCCTAGCCCCTTCTCGAAGATGTGCCTAAAGGTTATCAAGGAATGGGGGGATAGTCAAATGAAAACAGAGCTTTCCCCCAGGTCACAAAAAAGTAACAAAAATCGCTGAAAATACGCTTCGGAACGCAATACCAGACTAACAGAAAGAATCCGAAAGAGCTTTACTAAAGCGTTGATACCGAAGGGAAATCAGAGTGCCGGAGGAGGGAATCGAACCCACACGGGCCTTGCGGCCCACTGGATTTTGAGTCCAGCGCGTCTGCCAGTTCCGCCACTCCGGCGTGTGTCCCCCAATATAGGCGATTGTGAGCGCTTTTTCAATCCCAGGGGAGATCGGGAGACAGTTCCTTAGATCCCTAAGCTTCCGGCTGGGAGGGACCTGAACTTTGAGCCCATCCACCAAAATGCTAGGAGGCTGGCCGTTACTCCCCCGGCCACCATGGCCCAGGCGACTGACAGAAATCCGTAGCCCAGGACAAATACAAAAATATAGGCCAGCGGGACGGCCACGAAAAATATGCGGACCGCGTTGATGAAGAACCCTGGAAGCCCGAACCCCATTCCCTGGAGAACGCGGCTCACGATCATGGCGACCGCCATGGTCGGGAAGGTGAGGACATCAATCCGGAGATAGGCCGAGCCGATCATGAGAATGAGCCGGTCTTGGGTGAAGATTTTCAGAAAGATGACCGGGAACGCATAGAATAAGAGCCCAACTCCTGCAGCCGACAGGAGGCCGACCCATGTCCCATACCAGGAGATTGACCTGACGAGGTCGTACCTTTTCGCTCCATAGAACATCCCGACGAGAGTGAGCAGGGAGATGGACAGCGCGAAAATCGGCAAGGAGACGAAGCTCTCCAGCCGGCCGGCCAGTCCAAAAGAAGCTACATAGTCCGTCCCGAAGTGGGCCATGAAGCGGTTGAGGAACATGACATAGATGGACATCGTCAGCATCATCAGACTGGCCGGGGCGCCGACGCGACAGATCTCCCGGCATAGGCCGAACGAAAACCGGAACGTGCGCAGCCGAACCCGGAGGTAGGACCTCTTCCTTAAAAAGCCTATATAGACCACCAGAGTGACCGCTATGGCGATGTCCGTGGCTATGGCCGCGCCCCTGACGCCGAACCGCAGCGGGTAGATAAAGATGGGGTCGAGGATGGTGTTGAGGGCAAATCCGGTCATTTGGATGATCATCGGCGTCCGCGTGTCCCCCTGGGCGGCGAAGATGCTGTTTATGGCATAGGCGGGAAACATAAAAAAAACCGCGAACAGGATGGTCTTCATATAGCTCATCGACAGCACGCGGACGTCCGGGGCGGCGCCGAAGAGCGAATAGAGAAAATTGAGCGCCAGGCGCCCCAAGAAATAGACAACGAAGGCGAAGAGCACAGTCATGATTATGCCGTGGGCAGCTGCGTTCTCCGCCGCTTCCCTGTCCTTAGCGCCGAGGAACCGCGAGATGACCGAGTTTATCCCGACGCCCAGGCCGGAATTCAGGCTGATCATGATAAAGAAGATGGGGAAGGCGAAGGTCAGGGCGGCGATCGAGGCGGCCCCGAGCCGACCGACGAAGGCGGTGTCCACGATGTTGTACATTGTTTGGACGAGCATGGCAATGGCGACGGGCGCGGCCATGACAAAGAGCGCCCGCCTGGGGTTGGCGATAAACTCATCGACTCGGTTTTTCATGGAGGGGAGAAAAGTAGAGGCATATATAATACAAAGCCCTCTAAAAAACAAACCTCTGTTGACGTTTGCAGCCGATTTTGCTAATAGTCTTGGGGTGTAAATAGAGAACGCCAATGATCTCAAAACGATCCCGACTTCATGGTATTATCGACCGCTTCGCCGGAAGGAAGATCGCCGTGTGGGGCGATTTCATCCTGGACGAGTACCTCTACGGCAAGACCCGCCGGATCTCCCGGGAGGCCCCGGTTCTGATCATCTCCTACCAGAATCAGGAGTTTTCTCTGGGCGGCGCCGGGAATTCAGTCCTCAACCTGAAGGCCCTGGGCGCCGAGCCCCTCCCACTCGGTGTCCTTGGCCGGGATGCGTCGGGCGACAAAATTTGTGAAATCCTGAGGTCTCAACGATTGCCGACCAGATACCTCCTCCGGCTGGCCGACTACCAGACTCCCGTTAAAACCAGGGTCCTGGCCGGCGAAGAGAATACCAAGAAACAACAGATTCTCCGGATCGACAAGGAGGCCCTGGTCCCGGAGACTGTCCGCCTCAAGAACAGGCTCGTTGGGATGCTCAAGTACATCGCTGTCAGCGCCAACGCCCTGCTCATCTCCGACTACAATTACCTGACCGTCCAGGAGGAGATATTCGCGGCCGTTCTTCCCTCGTTTAAAAAGGCCAAGTGTCCGGTCACTCTCGACAGCCGGTATCGTCTGCTCCACTTCCAGGGAATTAGTGCAGCCACGCCGAACGAACCGGAGGTCGAGGGGGCTCTTCACATCGAACTCAACGATAACCTCCTGCTCCTGAAGAGGGCGGGCGATCTCCTTCTTAAGAACCTCCAGTCCAAAGCCCTTCTCATAACCCGGGGATCCAGGGGCATGGCCTTATTCGAAAAGGGCAAACAGCCTTTTCTCATCCCCATCTATGGGCCGACCGACATCGTCGACGTGACCGGCGCCGGAGACACCGTGATCAGTGTCTTCACCCTGGCTCTCGCCTGCGGGGCAAGCTTCCCGGAAGCCACCATCCTAGCCAATCATGCCGGCGGCATCGTGGTCATGAAAAAGGGCACGGCGACTGTTTCCCCTGCCGAACTCAAGGCCGCCATCTCTAAATAAATTGGACAAGTTCAAGCCTCTCTCCGAATTGCGCCGAACTATCGCTGCCGAGAAAGCGCTGGGCAAGACGATCGTCCTGGCCAACGGTTGTTTCGACCTTTTCCACGTCGGTCATATTCGATATCTCCGCGCTGCCAGGGCCAGGGGAGACATTCTGGTTGTCGCACTCAACAGCGACGCCTCGGTCCGAAAGCTCAAGGGCAAGGGCAGGCCTATCCTGCCGCAGCGGGAACGAGCGGAGATCCTGGCCTCATTCTCCTTTGTTGATTATGTAACCGTCTTCAATGAGCCCATGGTTACCAAGGTCCTGCTGGCCCTCAAGCCCGATCTCCACGTCAAAGGCTCGGACTACAGCCGAGAGACGGTCCCCGAAATGGAGACGGTCAGGGCCTACGGCGGCCGGGTGGCCATCGTGGGCGGTCCCAAGATCCGCAACACTTCCCAGGTCATCCGAGATATCGCTGCCAAGATGAGGAAGGAGACCTGAAAAGGCCTGATATGGACCGGTTCCTGATCATTCGTCTGAGCTCGCTCGGGGATATCATCCATACGCTCCCCGCTTTCGCCGCACTTCGCAGGCGTTATCCTGAAGCCAAAATCCGCTGGGCGGTGGAAAAAAAGGGCAAAGAAATTCTTGACCTCGTTCCGGGGATCGATGAGGTGGTCGTCGTCGATAAGAAAAGATGGCGGCACAGCGCCCGCGCCATCAAAGGACGCGATCAAATCGCGCTGGATTTCCAAGGGTTGGTCAAATCGGCCCTACTGGCGTATCTCTCCCGTTCCCGCCGCCGCATCGGATTCTCCAGGAAAAACCTGAAGGAGCCCATGGCCTCCTTTTTCTACACGGAGCGCTCCTCCCCAATTCCAGAAGAAGAAAACCATGTCATCCGCAAGAACCTCAAGCTGCTCGAAATCCTGGGCATCCAGGAAAGCCGGTTCGAGTTTCCGCTGTGCATTCCCGATGAAGCTGTTCAGTCGGTCCGGTCCAAGCTTTCCGCGATCGGCCGGCAAGATAGCCAAAGAATCGTTGTCTTGAATATGGGGGCCGCCTGGGAGACCAAGCGGTGGTTCCCCGAAAAATGGATAGAGCTTATTAAGGGGGCTTTTTTATCAGATTCTTTCCCCATTCTGCTCTGGGGAAACGAAGATGAAAACAGGCTGGCCAAGATCGTGGCTGAGAAGACCGGCGTCAGGGTCGCTCCTTTCCTGTCCATCAAAGAGGCCATCGCCCTGCTGCGAATCTCCTCTCTCCTGGTCAGCGGAGACACCTTCGCCCTGCAGGCAGCCTGCGCCCTCGATGTGCCCGTGGTCGCGCTCTTCGGCCCGACCAACCCCAGCCGCAACGGGCCCTTCCGGGAGGGCGACAAGGTGATCTATGTGAAGCGGGATTGCAGTCCCTGCTATAAACACGAATGCTCCGACCTCCAATGCCTGCAGGCGATCTCCGTTGAAGAGGTGGTCACAGCGGTGCGGGAGCTATGGAAAAAACATGGCTAGGTCGAGTTGGCAAGAAATCCTGAACCGGCTCCGGGTCCGGAGCGGGCTTTTTCTCGCTATCGCCGTCGTGCTTCTCGCCCGTTCCACCTGGACTTCCATTCTTCTTGGTGTCCTCATCTCCTTTTTCGGCCTGGCCGTCAGGGCCTGGGCGTCCGGCCACCTGAGCAAAGAAAAGAAATTGGCCGTGTCGGGGCCGTA
>Ga0105094_10001095_pt1 | contig 14042 bp, 8 predicted proteins | sample PPLLak1March2015_2_FD_87023 | JGI IMG/M metagenome (GOLD analysis project Ga0105094, IMG submission 87023) | Freshwater sediment microbial communities from Prairie Pothole Lake near Jamestown, North Dakota, USA - PPLs Lake P8 Core (3) Depth... | ecosystem: Environmental > Aquatic > Freshwater >...
CGCCGACGTCGGTTTCGAAGTTCCTGAGGATGTCGGTGACGAGCCGGTCGATCTCCTTCAGGTAGAGCTGGTTGTCGTCGCCGTACGGCTCCCAGCCCGCCGAGGTGCTCGCGATGCGGTCGATCAGCCGGCGCGCAGGGTGCGCGCTCGAGGCGAAGAACGCGGCGTCCACCAGAGCGGCCTTCAGCACCGGGAACTGCAGTCGCGACAGCCGCGCCTTGATATCCGACGGGACCTGCTTGTCCTGCATCACGTGGTCGAACAGCATGCCGACCAGCTCGATCGTGAGCTTGTCGACGGTCCGCGTCGACTTGGCGATCAGGTCCTGGCGAAAAGCGGCGATCGACTCCGGCGCCGGCATCGCGGAGAAGTCCGCTTCGGCGTCCGGGCCCGGCAGACCCACCCGCTGGAACTCCCCGATCGACTGGAGCAGCTGCGGTGGCGCCGGGCCGGCGGCGGCCGGCGACGGCTGGCGGGAACCGCGCGCGTTGGATTGCAGTTGCGTCAGCAGTCCGCCGAGGAACTCGGACGCTTCTCTCGCCGACAGTACGCCGGACGATGCGCCGCCGGACCGTCCTCCCCCGGACGTCCCGCCGGCCCCCGAACCTCCGACCGTCGTGTTGCGGAACGCCGTGTTTCCCGATGACCCGCCGCCGTACGTGCCGCCAGCACCCGCTTGAGCGCTCGTCGCCGGCCCCTCGCCCGTCCAGTCGCGGCCGCCTGCAAACGATCCTCCCAATGCGCCCGGCCGCGTGTTGCCGCCCATCAGCGTGTCGCTTCCCAGCGTCGTGCTGACGCCCATCAGCGTGTCGCTTCCCAGCTTCGTGCTGACGCCAACCTGCGTGGCGCTCCAGCTGGTACGCGGAATCGCCATCGAGCGGCGAATCGCGCGCACGTCGACCCCGTGCCGGACGAAGTGCTCGAGCAACTGGCGAGCGACGTTGCCGAGTTCTTCGGCCAGCGGTTTCTCGAACAGCGCCAGGAAGCTTTCGAACGCCTCCTTGCCGAGTTCGGTGTCCTCCGCCGCGCTCATCAGCGCCCGCACGTACACGGAAGGACCCAAGGGGTTCTCGGAGGTCCGCAAGGAAGGCCGCTCCAGCAGCGCACCGACGATCACGTTCAGGTCGCTCGCCGCCTGCTCGATCCGCCCCGCGACCTTGTTCGCGTGACGGTCCACCACGGTGGAGCTTTCGACCGAGACCGCATCGACCAGCGACAGCGTTTCGGCATCGAGCGCCATCGAAGATCCGGCCCTGCGCGAAGCCGTCAGGTCGGTCAGGTACTGGTCCTGCGCCTCCTGCAGGCGGCCGAGGAACGCCCGCTGCAGTTCCGTGGCGCGCGCCGCGAGGTGACGCTGCACCAGCAGCGCACCGGCATCGGAGCCCGCCTTGGTTCCTGCCTCGCCAATCAGTCCCCGGACCATCGCCGGGAAAGTGGCCCCGATCAGTTCGGACGCGATCGCCATCGCCGAGCGCAGCAGCGCCGACGCATGCGAGGGGCTGACGTGGAACGCCTCGCCGCCCGTGCGGCTGGAATCTGGGTTGGGAGGGAACGCCATGGGGTCAGACCGTGGCCGGAGTCCTGCGAAAGTCCGAACTATAGACGCCCGAATCTATCGGCGCGGTCCGGCGTGTCAAGCGACTTTACGTTGTACCAAACTCGCGCGTGGCGACTTTCCTCGATAGCTCATCAGATCGAAAGCTCGTCCCGCAGCCCGTTCGCAGAACGCAGACCGGAGACCCAGCGACGCGCCGGCAATTGCCAGCGGGCCTCGAGTTCAGCCGCACGGTCGAGCAGCGCGGCGATCGGCACGGAAAGCGGCGGACCGTTGAAGGCGAGGACGATGCGATTCCCCTCGTCGACCTCCGGCAGCGCAAGCGCGCGATCGTCGAACGCGGAGCAGATGCGCTCGAAACTGGGATCGAAACGGCGACCGAAGAGGTTGAAGCAGGCGACTCCGGGTCGACCCAGCGCCGCGCGGCAGACGCGGTAGAACTCGACATCGTCGTACACCGGCCCGCGCGCGTGCTTGTCGTAGAGGTCGACCTGCAGCCAGTCCGTGCGGCCACGCTGCTTCGGGCGCGCGATGAAGTCCTTCGCATCCTCGTGCACGACCGTCAGGCGCGCATCGTCGTCGGGCAACAGGAACCATCCGCGCGCGGCGTCGATCACGTCCTGGCTGAGTTCGACGACCAGCACGTCGGCGCTCGGCACGTTGCGGTAGCAGAACTTCGTGAGCGCCGCCGCCCCCAGGCCCAGTTGCACGATGCGGCGCGGCTCCGGCAGGAACAGGCCGGGCGCCATCATCTCCTGCTGGTAGGCGAGTTCGAGCGCGTACGGGCGCGAGACCCGCATGCCGCCCTGGATCCACTCCGTGCCGAAGTGCAGGTAGCGCATGCCGGCCTCTTCGGACAGGGTGACTCCGCTGGTCTTCGGCCGACGCGCCACAGGATGACTCCGCAAGCGCGGCTGCCGCGCTACGCCGGGACCGCGGCGCCTTCGGCTTGCAGATCGCGCAGCAGATGGTCGACGACTCGCTGGAACAGCGGTGACTTCTCCGCGGGCCTGATGCGGCCTGCCCGGACATAGCCGCGCAGGATGGACGGCGCGAGGGAATGGGCCCGCCCGCCTTCGGCCGACGTGAAAAGATAGAAGTGACCGCGCGGGCTGACCCAACGAAGACGGACTCGCTCGGTCGCCTCACCGGTCCACAGGTCGAACCAGGAGCCGCGCTTCCAGCCCTCGATCATCGCGTCGATGGCGTCGTCGGACAACTGATCGACCGGGGCCATCTCCTCCGTCGTCAGCTGCTCCGGCTCGTCGAGCAGGTTGACCTCGGCGTTGTTCGCGGCCATGGCGTCGCGCAGCACCTCGGCAGCAATGCTCCAAGGCTGTTCGGCCATCTCCGCAGCGGGCGCCTCGATCGGGACCTCGTCGACCTTCCTGCGAAGAGTCGCCTGGTCCACCGCCGTGCCGGCGACCGATGGCGCCTCGCCGGCCTTCACCGCCAGTGCATGCGACGCCATCAGGCTGCTGAAGAACGGCCGCATGCCGGAGAAAGGCACATCGATCAGTTGCAGGCCTTCCCGGAGCGTGTTCAGGACGGCCGGGATCGTCTTGACCAGGCGCTTGCGTTCGTCGGGATCGGACTTCGCCTGAACGCTCCAGATCAGGTCGGACACGGCGTCACGGAAACGTCCCGCAAAGCCGGGCTCCGTCCGCTCGCGCAGGGTCGCCGTCACCAGCACCTTGACCCACACATCCAGCAGGAACCCGGCTAGATACGGCTCGGCCGGCACGTCCTCGAGCGCGCGCCGGACGCAGGCTGCCGCGTTGATGGCCATCGCTTCGCGCTTTTCCGCGTCCTCGAGCGCTCGCCTGGCGCGCGTCACCGGATCGTCTTCGCGTCCCCGCTCCTCGGCGAGGTACTTCTCGAACTCGTCGAGCGCCGTCTCGAAGATGGTCGGGCCCTCGTTGATCGCCAACGCCACGGTGTTGACGGCCTTGTTGACCTCGGCCAGGTAGCGCGCGTTGTCGTCGCCTTCCGGATGCCAGCCGACCGCCGTGTTCGCGATCCGGTCCATCAGGCGGCGCGCCGGCTGCGATGGCGAGACGAACAGGTCGGCGTCCGCCAGCGCGACCTTCATCACCGGGAACTGGAGCCGCGACAGCGCGATCTTGATCTGGGCCGGGATCTGGTCGTCATGGTGAATGCGGTCGAACACCATGCCGACCAGTTCGACCGTCAGCTTGTCGACCTGGCGCGTCGCCTTCTCGACAACGTGCTGGCGCAACTCATGCTCCGCGCGCTCATTGGCAGCCGGCGCGGCGGCCCCGCCACGTCGGGTCATCGTCGCCAGCGCGTTCAGCCGCTGCACTTCGTTGATCGAAGCGAGCAGCGCCGGGTCGATCGAGGCGAACTGGACCGGAACGCCGAGGCCGACCGGCGCGGCGGACGGCGCTGGTGCGATGCCGGGAACAGGCGGTGCAGCCAACGGGACACTGCCGGCGAAACCCTGCGTCGTCGGGCCCAGCGCCTCCGGGTGGTCGAGAGCCATCGTGGATGCCGGAACGGCCGGCACAGGTCCGCCTACGCCCCCGGCCATCTTCGCGTTCATCCTCTGGAACAAGGCGGTCAGAAGCTGCTCGGCGGTGGTGCAGCTCGCCGTCGCCGCTGGCGCGGATGCGGCCAGGGACGGCCCGGCGCTCCGAGACGCCGCGGCCGCCGTCATGGATGCGGCGCCCGATGGCGGTGCGGGCTCTACGTGCCCGGAGGCTGCGCGGACAACGGCGCTCGCGGCGTTGTGGTTCGACGGGTCCCCGTCAGGCACACCTTGCTGCTTCAGCCTTTCGTTGAGGGCGGCGTACACCGTGAGGAGCGGCTTCTGCAGCGGCGCCTCGAACGCCTTGACGATGGCCTGGCGCTCCTCGCCCTTGAACCCGAGCTTGTCGACCGCGCTGCCGAGCGCACGGCAGTATCGCAGCGGGTGAAATGGATTGTCGCGCTCGCCGAGCCCGGGCAGGCGCACCGCGCGGGCGACTCGCTGGACCAGCGGAACGTATTCGGAATCGGCGGCATTGCGCAGCCGTGCGGCGACGCGGTCGACCATCGCCTGCTCTTCCATCTGGTCGTAATCGACCAGGGACAGGCTGCGGGCGCGCGCGCGAGCCGGCTTTGCCTGAGCGTCGTGGCCGGCCAGGTGATCTTCCAGCGCCGCGTCCATCTCCTTGTCGAGCGCGGCGAAGAACGTGCCCGAAAACACGGTGTAGCCAGCGAGCAGGTTGCGCGCCGAGGTCTTCAGTGAACTGGACATCGACAGGTCGAGTTCGAGCGCCTGCACCGCGTCCTGGGTCGCGGTCTTCAGCAGCGGTTCAAGCGACTTGCGCGCGGACTGCCGCATGTTGGACAGTGCGCGCTGCACGGCGGTGCGCCGGCCGGTTCCCGGTGTTCTGTCGGTGTTCATGACTCCAGTCGTGGCGCGCTCTTCCAGCGAACCTGCAGCGAAGCCTACCGGAAAGCCGTTTCCCGACTCGGAGCGTAATGCGCTCGCATTTGCCCGCATCTCCCGGCATCGGTCTTCCGCACCGCGTCAAGCGACGCTCGTGCCATCCCACCACGCGCGCCAGAGCGCAAGCTTCTGCTCGTAGGTGCGGCCTGCGTGCGCCGGGCTGGTCGATGGCAGCACGGAGGTGCGGTAGCCGGCACTGGCGAAGGCCCGCGCGAATCGTCCGGCCGCTCCGCCATTGAACGCAACGCCGGACAGGCGCGGCGCAAGCTGCTCGAGTCGGGCGAACGGATTAGCGCGCACGTTCTTGATGGCGGAGTCGAGGCTGCCTTCGCGATCGCAGGCGTCGATCACGTCCCACAGGCCAACCCGATGCGCCAGCAGCCGTTGCAGCCGCCGCGGGTACGGCTGCTCGTGCAGCGCCTCGCCGAACAGGTCTCCCATCAACCTCCAGAACTGATTGCGTGGGTGCGCGTAGTACTGGCCGGCGGCGAGCGACGCTTCCGATGGGAAGCTGCCGAGGATCAGGCGGGTCACCCGCCGGTCGATCACCGGCGGGAAACCTCTCAGCCGCGGCGGCTCGCTAACGACTGGCCTCCAGCAGTATGCCGTTCAGTCGCTTCACGAACGCGCCCGGGTCGTCGAGCTGCCCGCCTTCCGCCAGCACGGCCTGGTCGACCAGCAGCTCGAGCCAGTCCTGCACGCGCGAGTCCTGCGGCTCGTCCTTCAGGCGACGCACCAGCGGGTGGTGCGGATTCAGCTCGAGGATCGGCTTTCCGGTGGGTGCCTTCTGGCCCGCGGCCTTCAGCAGGCGTTGCAGGTGGCCGCTCATCTCGTCCTCGTCGGCCACCAGGCACGCGGGCGAGTCGGTGAGGCGGAACGTGACACGCACGTCCTTCACTCGCTCTGCGAGTCCCGTCTTCGCCTTCTCGACCAGGGCCTTGAATTCGTCGCCGGTCTTCGCCTGCTCGGCCTTCTCCGCCTCGTCGGCGAGCTCGTCCAGGTCCAGCGCGCCCTTGGCCACCGACGTCAGCGCCTTGCCGTCGAATTCGGTCAGGAACGACAACATCCACTCATCGACGCGATCCGTCAGAAGCAGCACCTCGACCGCCTTCTTGCGGAAGACTTCGAGGTGCGGACTGCTGCGCGCCGCTTCGAGCGTGTCGGCGGTGACGTAGTAGACGTGCTTCTGCCCCTCCTTCATGCGGGCGACGTAGTCTGCGAGCGCCACGGCGGGCTCGCCCTCGTGGGCGGTCGAGCGGAAGCGCAGCAGCTTTGCGATCCGCTCGCGGTTCGCCGCGTCCTCGCCGACGCCCTCCTTCAGCACCTGGCCGAACTCCTTCCAGAAGGCCGCGTACTTCTCCTTCTGGTTGGCGGCCAGGTCCTCCAGCAGCGACAGGACGCGCTTGGTCGAGCCCTCGCGGATCGCCTTCACGTCGCGGCTTTCCTGCAGGATTTCGCGCGACACGTTCAGCGGGAGGTCGTTGCTGTCGATCACGCCGCGCACGAAGCGCAGGTACGGCGGCATCAGCTGCTCGGCGTCGTCCATGATGAACACGCGACGCACGTAGAGCTTGATCCCGTGGCGCTGGTTGCGGTCCCAGAGATCGAACGGCGCACGCTCGGGCAGGTACAGCAGCTGGATGTACTCGGTACGCCCCTCGACGCGGTTATGGGTCCACGCCAGGGGTTCGCCGAAGTCGTGCGACACGTGCTTGTAGAAGGCCTGGTACTGCTCGTCGGTGACCTCGGCCTTCGGTCGTGCCCACAGCGCGTTGGCCTGGTTGACGGTCTCGAACTCGTCCGTTGCCCGGAACTCGTTCGCGTCCTTGTCCCACTGCTCGCCGCGCATCCGGATCGGCAGCGAGATGTGGTCCGAGTAGCGGGTGACGATGCCCTTCAGCTTCCACGTGGACAGCAGCTCGTCCTCACCTTCGCGCAGGTGCAGCGTCACGTCGGTGCCCGCCTCGGCCCGTTCCGCCGGCTCCACCGTGAACTCGCCCGCGCCGTCGCTCTCCCAGCGAATCGCCTCCCCGGCCGGCAGCCCGGCCCTTCTCGACACGACCGTCACCCGGTCGGCGACGATGAAGCTCGAGTAGAAACCGACCCCGAACTGGCCGATCAGCTGCGCGTCCTTCTGCTGGTCGCCCGTGAGCCTGGAGAAGAACTCGCGCGTGCCCGACTTCGCGATCGTGCCGAGGTGCTCGATGGCTTCGGCGCGCGAGAGCCCGATGCCGTTGTCGGATACGGTGACCGTGCGGGCCGCCATGTCGAGCGCGACCGTGATCGCAAGCTCGCCGTGTCCTTCCAGCAGTTCGGGCCGGGTCATCGCCTCGAAGCGCAGCTTGTCGCACGCATCCGAAGCGTTGCTGATCAGCTCGCGCAGGAAGATGTCCTTGTTGCTGTACAGCGAGTGGATCATCAGCTGCAGCAGCTGCTTCACTTCAGCCTGGAAACCCAGTGTCTGCTTCGCGGTCGCGGCCTCGGCGTGCGCCTCCATCGGTGCTCCTTTCGTGTTATCCGTTGCTGTTGCCGTGCTATCGCGCGGTAATTGGGGGCCGGCTGTCGGCGTTTCAAGCGCCCGGGCAGCCCGTCCGCCGCGCTGGTCGGCGGGCGCGGCGTGACGCTCGGCGAACGAACCTCGCGGCTAGAGGACCGCGCGACCGATCGTCGCGACGGCGATCGTGAGCGTCCCCAGCACCAGGTTGGCCGTGACCAGCAGCCGCACCTGCTCGAGGTGACGCGCAGCCACCGGCCACTCCGACGACGCCACGGCCGACTGCAGGCGCCTGAACGGCACGAGTCGGATGTGCAGGAAGATCGCCGTCATCGCAAGGCCGATCGCGAACATCACGTGCACCGAGAGGTGCGCGTTGCGGAAGCCGCCACCCTCGAGGATCATGCCGATCCCGCTCAGCAGGACCACGACGACCGCGATGGCGACCCAGAAGAAGAAGCGCCTCAGCACCGACGCGATCAGCGCCAGCCGCTGCGGCGGCGCCAGCAGTTCGACGGCCGCGGGGCGGACGGCGACGTGCATCAGGAACATGCCGCCGACCCAGACGACCACGGCGAGGACGTGCAGCAGCAACATCGAGGTGTAGAGCACCTTCATCGTCTGTCAGGCTCCGGCTTCAAGGTCCAGTGTCGAGATCGGGCTTCGGTGGCTCGCCATGCCGAAGAGTAACGAACCGGCGCGATGCTCAACTGCGCTCGCGCGCCAGTCGGAATGGCGGCTTGAGCTTCGAGTCGACCAGCTTGCCCTTGCGCGCGCGATGGCCCCGCTGCGCTTCCAGCGCCGCGCCCGCCAGGTTCAGCACGACCGGCCTGGACGCCGTTCCCTTCGTCGCATGCAGCACCCCGCCGCTCTTCGCCACAGGCAGGGCGATCACCAGCTTCTCGCCGTCATCGAGGTCCATCAGCGTGACGCCGCGGCCGCCACCGGATTGCGCCTTCACCTCCGCCATGTCGTAAACGAGCACACGCCCCTTTTCGGACAGGCACATGAGGCTGCGGTCTGCCGTCGGATCGAAGACCTGCGGCCGCAGCGGCTCGGCGCCCTCGTCCACGTTGATGAACTGCTTGCCCGCCCTCTGGCGCGTCACGAGATCGCCGAGCGTCGCGGTGAAACCGTAGCCGTTGGTCGTCGCCAGCATCAGCGCCATCGTCGGCGCGCCCGCGACGTACCCGACCAGCTTCGACCCGGGAGCGAGATCGATCATCGACGTGAACGGCGACCCGTCGCCGCGCGCGGACGGCAACTGCGCGACCGGCACCGAGTACACGCGCCCGTTGCTGCCGACCGCGAGCAGCGAGTCGACCGTGCGGCACTCGAATGCGTCGTACAGGCCGTCCCCGGTCTTGAAGGTGAACTGCGAAGGATCATGCCCGTGGCCGCCGCGCGCTCGCACGAATCCCATTTCCGACACGATCACCGTCACCGGTTCGTCCGCGACCTTCGCCTCGAACGTCGCCCGCTCCGCCTCCTTGATCAGCGTGCGGCGCCTGTCCTTGTCACCGTACTTCTTCGCGTCGTCCTCGATCTCCTTCGCGACCTGCCTGCGCAGCGCGGCATCGGAGCCGAGCAGCTTGCCGAGCGCCGACTCTTCCTTGCGCAACTCCGCGAGTTCCTGCTCGATGCGGATGCCCTCGAGTCGGGCCAGCTGGCGCAGGCGGATCTCGAGGATGTCCTCCGCCTGCCGCTCCGACAGCTTGAAGGCCTTCATCAGGTCCGGCTTCGGCTCGTCCGAGTTCCGAATCAGCCTGATGACCTTGTCGATATTCAGCAAGATCGCCTGCCGGCCCTCGAGGATGTGAATGCGGTCCTGCACCTTCTGGAGCCGGTGCTGCGAGCGCCGCCGCACGGTGGCGACCCGGAACTCGATCCACTCCAGCAGTACCTCGGTCAGCGGCTTGCAGCGCGGGCGGCCGTCGCGGCCGATCATCACGAGGTTGACCGGGGCGCTCGACTCCATGCTGGTGTGCGACAGCAGCACGCGCACCAGTTCCTCGCGATCGACTTTCGCCGTGCGCGGCTCGAACACCAGGCGCACCGCGGCGTCCTTGCCGGACTCGTCGCGCACCGCGTCCAGCACGGACAGCACGAGTTGCTTCGTCTGGACCTGTTCCGCGGTGAGCGCCTTCTTGCCGGCCTTGACCTTCGGGTTGGTCAGTTCCTCGATCTCCTCGAGGATGCGCTGCGACGAGGCGCCCGGCGGCAACTCGGTGACGACGAGTTGCCACTGGCCGCGGGCAAGCTCCTCGAACTCGTGACGCGCGCGGGCCTTGAGGCTGCCGCGTCCCGAGGCGTAGATGTCGCGGATCTCCTGCGCGGACGAGATGAGCTGGCCGCCGCCCGGGAAGTCGGGCCCGGGCATCGCACGCAGCACGTCCTCCACCGTCGCCGTCGGATCCTTCATCAGGAGCAGCGTGGCGGCGGCGACTTCCCGCAGGTTGTGCGACGGAATCTCGGTGGCCATGCCGACGGCGATGCCCGAGGCGCCGTTGAGCAGCACGAACGGCAGCCGCGCGGGCAGCAGGCGCGGCTCCTGCGTCGAGCCGTCGTAGTTCGGCATGAAGTCGACGGTGCCTTCGTCGATTTCGTCGAGCAGAAGTCGAGCGATCGGCGTCAGGCGCGCTTCCGTGTAGCGCATCGCCGCAGCGCCGTCGCCGTCGCGACTGCCGAAATTGCCCTGGCCGTCGATCAAGGGGTAGCGCAGCGAGAAGTCCTGCGCCATCCGTACCATCGCGTCGTATGCGGCCTGGTCGCCGTGCGGGTGGTAACGCCCGAGCACGTCGCCGACGACGCGCGCCGACTTGACCGGCCGCGCCCCGGCGGCCAGTCCCATCGCGTTCATGGCGTACAGGATGCGACGCTGCACGGGCTTGAGGCCGTCCGCGCCGTCCGGCAGCGCGCGTCCTTTCACCACCGAGATCGCGTAGTCGAGGTACGCCTGCTGCGCGAAGCGGCCTAGCGTCAGCGCGTTGTCGTCGTCCCCGCCGTCGCCCGGGGGGAAAAGAGTCTGTTGTTCGAGCATCGGGGGAAGTCGCGCACGAATGGCGCGTGGCCGACGATTTTACGTCAGCGCGCCGAGCGCCCGTCCGCGGCCTGCTAGACCCGGCAACGCTCCGCGAACTTCAGGTAGAGCTCGCGCGCGCGCGTGGCGACGGGCCCGATCGGCATTTCGTGCGTGCCGTAGCGCGTGCACGGCATCACCTTGCCGTAGTTGCCGGTGTTGAAGATCTCTCGCGCCGACTCGAGTTCCACCGGGTCGACCGTTCTTTGCCGGACCGCGACGCCGTCTTCCGCGAGCAGGTCGATCACGCGGGCACGTGTGATGCCGGCCAGGAAGGTTCCGTTCGCCGCCGGTGTGACGACCGTGCCGTCGGCCGCGACGAAGAACAGGTTCGCGGTGGCGAACTCGGCGACGTGCCCGTCGGGATCGAGGATCACCGCGTTGTCGAAGCCTGCGGACTTCGCTTCGCGCAGGGCCCGGGCCACGTTGGGGTACAGAGCGGAGGCCTTGGCGTCAGTCGTCGCGGCAAGGGGTGACGGGCGACGACGGCTCGACAGCATCGCCGAGAAGCCGGCGAACGGCGGCAGGGGTGCGTCGAACAGCGTCAACGCGAAGTCCGAACTGGTCGGCACGAGCAGGCCTTCGGTGCCGAACACCAGCGGCCGGATGTAGAGGTCGGCGTCCTCGGGAAACCGGCGGATCCCCTGGATGCACAGCTCGACCATGTCGTCGACCGTCAGCGGTACGCCGAGGCCGACGCGCTCCGCCGAGTCGAACGTGCGCTGGCAGTGCGCGCGCAGGTCCGGCGCCATCCGGTGGATCGAGCGCGCGCCGTCGAACACGGTCGAAGCCAGCCAGACGCCGTGATCCATCGCGCCGATCAGCGGCGTATTGCCGTCGCTCCACTGCCCCTTGAACCAGGTCGTATACATGCCGAGCTCGCTCTCGATCCCCGCCGGTCCGGCGGGGCTTGCAGCTTAGTGCATCAGCGAGCGCTCGCGGCCGGCGCCGCGGCGGTCGACGAAGAGCTTCAGGAAGTCCTCGGCGGTCATCGGCCGCGCGAACAGGTAGCCCTGGGCGGAGTCGCAGCCGAGGTGCTGCATCCAGGTCTGCTGCGCCTGCGTCTCGATCCCCTCGGCGGTGACGGTGATGCCGAGCGAGCGCGCCATTTCGACGACCGCCTTCACGATCGTCAGGGTTCGCGCGTCGCGCATGCACTCGACCGTGAAGCTGCGGTCGATCTTCAGGCGATGGATCGGCAGGTCGCGCAGGTGCGCCAGGCTGGAGAACCCGACGCCGAAGTCGTCCAGAGCGATCCGGATGCCGGCGTTGCGCATCCGGACGAGGTTCTCGCGCGACACGGCCGACGTGTCGAGCAGCCCGGTTTCCGTCACTTCGATCTCGATCTCGGTCGCGGACACGCCGTACTCACCGAGCACGTCGAGCAGGTCATCGACGCAGCCGAGCTGCCGCAACTGCACGCCCGCCATGTTGAGCGACACCGGCGGCACGTCGACCCCGAGCGCGCGCCACTCCTGCCGGTGACGACACGCCTCGCGGATCACCCAGTCGCCCAGCCCGACGATCAGTCCCGACTCCTCGGCGATCGGCACGAACTCGGCCGGCGAGATGTCACCCAGTTCCGCGTCGCGCCACCGTATCAGCGCCTCGGCGCCGACCATCTTGCCGTCGGCCAGCGAAACGAGCGGCTGGTAGTGCAGTCGGAAGTCGCGCGACTCGACCGCCTTGCGCAGGCGCTGCTCCAGGCGAAGCCGCAGGTCGACGCGCCGCGCGACCGTCGGCGTATAGAACGCGTATGTGCGGCGGCCGCTCTCCTTCGCCTGGTACATGGCGGCGTCGGCGGCGTTGAGCAGCGAGTCGAGATCCACGCCGTCCTGCGGGAAGAAGCTGATGCCGACCGACGGCGTCACCGCCACCTCCATGCCGAGGACGCGGGCCGGCTCCGAAACCGACTTGATCAGTGCCTGAGCGACCTCGACCGCGTGGTCGGCGCCCGGGATGTCGACCAGGAGCGCCACCAGCTCGTCGCCGCCGCGGCGGCCGATCAGGTCCGGTTCCACGATGATGTCCCGCAACCGACGGGCGACGACCGCCAGCATCTCGTCGCCGACACGGTGCCCGTAGCCGTTGTTCAGCAGCCGGAAGTTGTCGAGGTCGATGAACAGCAGGGCGCAGCGCTTGCCATCGGAGTACGCGCCGGCGAGCAGGCGGGCGGCACGTTCGTCGAAGGTCTGGCGGTTTGCGAGCTGGGTCAGGCTGTCGACGGTGGCGAGCAGCTCGATCCGCTCCTGCGCCCGCGTCTGCTCATTGACGAGGTCTTCCATCAGCCGGCGCGACTGCTGCCACGCGCGACGCTGCTCCCGAACGGCGGCCAACGCCGAGCGACTGGCCACCAGCCACACCACCAGCACAACGAAGAGCGCCGCACCCGACAACGCGTGGAGCAGCGCCATCGTGCTCCGTCCGCCGTCGGAACCGAGCGTGCCGATCAGCGTCACCATCGACAGCACGGCGAGGACGCCGATCAGCGAACGCAGCCAGGCGGCGTCCGCCAGGGCGGCGAGGCCGCGCGGCGGCGCCGTCCCTTCGTCGCTCCCATGCCGTTGCTCACCAGACATCCAGGTCCCTCATGGGGACGCCCACACGGCTCCCCCGCGCGCAAGAGTATGCGTGAAGGAGTCCGGACGAGAACTCCCGGTCTCCGGTAATCCGACCCGGCTAACCGGCTGAAGGAACGTCAGATGTCCGCTTCCACCTCGTGTCCATGCTCCTCGAGCCACGCGCGCCGGGCCTGGCTCTCGGCGCGGCCCATCAGCATCGTCATCATCGCGGCCGTCTGCGCTTCGGCCATGTCGCCCAGGCCCACCCGGAGCAGCCGGCGCGTGTCGGGGTTCATCGTGGTCTCCCACAACTGCTCCGGACTCATCTCGCCCAGGCCCTTGAATCGACCGATGTCCCAGCTGCCCGGCTTCACGCCCTCGTCAGCCAGCTTCTCCACCACGGCGTCGAGTTCGTCGTCGTCGAGGCAGTAGAGCCGACGCGCCGGACGCTTGCCCTGCGCCGGCACATCGACGCGGAACAGCGGCGGCCGCGCGACGAAGATGTGGCCGCGCTGCACGAGCTGCGGAAAGTGGCGGAAGAACAGCGTCAGCAGCAGCACCTGGATGTGCGAGCCGTCGACGTCCGCATCGGCCAGGATGCAGATCTTCCCGTAGCGCAGCGCCTCGAGATTGACGCTGTCGTGCGCACCATGCGGATCGACGCCGATGGCCACCGAGATGTCGTGCACTTCCGCGTTGCCGAAGAGCCGGTCGCGTTCGACCTCCCAGGTGTTCAGCACCTTGCCGCGCAGGGGCAGGATCGCCTGGTACTCCTTGTCGCGGCCCATCTTCGCCGAGCCGCCGGCGGAGTCACCCTCGACGAGAAAGAGTTCGTTTCGATCGATCTCGGTCGACTCGCAGTCGGTCAGCTTGCCCGGCAGCACGGCGACCGCGGAGCC
>Ga0105094_10001096_pt1 | contig 14040 bp, 14 predicted proteins | sample PPLLak1March2015_2_FD_87023 | JGI IMG/M metagenome (GOLD analysis project Ga0105094, IMG submission 87023) | Freshwater sediment microbial communities from Prairie Pothole Lake near Jamestown, North Dakota, USA - PPLs Lake P8 Core (3) Depth... | ecosystem: Environmental > Aquatic > Freshwater >...
CATGGAGAAATTTCTTTTCCCTGAAAAATAAATAATTACAGCAATATTAACAGCAGTTAATAAAGGTATCTGTGCAAAAGTAGACAGAAAAATTTGATTAAACACCTGTTTAACATTTGTTAAATCATTTTCATAAAATCAGCTTGTTAACCCAATAATATAGGCTGATTGTTAATATCAGCAAAAGGTTGTTTGTTTTTTCTTTTCTTCAGATTTTATGGATAGGGAAATGAACAAGGTTTGAACAAGTGAAATCGCTATATGTTTAAAATATCATATTTGTTATCTTTGTTTTCAATTAAGGTAGTAGTGGATCATAATGATAAACCTTACCTGATGAAGTCTAAAAAGATTGTAATAGCGAGTGATCACGCGGGGTATGCCCTGAAAGTAAAAATCGTTGATTACCTCCGCAGCAAACAGTATATCGTTGAGGATCTGGGGACTGATTCCCCTGACAGTGTCGACTATCCGGATTTCGGGCATGTTTTGGCTGAACACGTTTCAACGCAGCAGTATGACGCAGGTATTTCCCTTTGCGGAAGCGGAAACGGGATCAGCATAACCGCCAACAAGCATCCCATGATCCGTTCAGCCCTTTGCTGGAGGAAAGACATTGCCGAACTGGCGCGCCGGCATAACAATGCCAATATCTGTGCCCTGCCCGCCCGGTTTATTACTTATGAACAGGCCTGCGAAATAGTTGATGCCTTCATCAACACCTCGTTTGACGGAGGTAGGCATCAGCGAAGAATAGAAAAAATCCCGATAAAACCCTGAAACATGCTATCGAATACATGTAAATACGCAATCAGAGCCGCTATTTATTTAGCCCTCAACACGGATAGATCCAGTAAAGCCGGCATTAAAGTCATTTCGAAAGAACTCTCCATCCCCTCCCCTTTTCTGGCTAAAATTCTGCAGGTGCTGGCAAAACACCGGATGTTTTCTTCCACCAAAGGTCCAAACGGCGGTTTTGGCCTGCTGAAGGATCCTTATAAAATTACCCTTTATGAAATCGTCATCCTGTTTGACGGCAATGATCTGTTCGAAAAGTGTCTCATTTCGCACCGGTCCTGCAGGGAAGGCGGCAGCCCCTGTCCCATGCACGGAGCATACGAAAAGATAAGGGAACAGGTCAGGAGCATGTTCAAGGAGCAAACGATAGGGAACCTTGCGGATGAGATGAGGCTGAACCAGAAAATTATAATCTGATCCTGGGGTACAGCAAAAGCACTGCAACTGATCCACACATGTCAAGAAAAAAGTCGACGAAATTGCCGCTTCTTCCGGCAATCAGCAACCACTGAACCAATTCTGTTATTATTCCCAGCGCGGCCGAGGCGATCAGGGGGGCCATCAACCATGATTTCATGGTCAGCTGACGGCCGGTTTTGCCTGATTGTTCCCTGAGGATAAGGAAAGTAAATACAGCGTACAGACAAAAGTGGACGATCAGATCCATGAAGCTGATATCAAACAGGTTAACTTTTTCAAAAGTCCTGCCCGGCAAAAAGCTGAGGGTCAGTATAACGATGGTCCACAAGATCGTTTTGCGAAACATGATGATCCTTACAGGAAAGCTTTTAACACGGGCTTTAGAAGTGGGGTCGGTGGTGTTGTTTTTCATGGGTGGGAAATGATGATTCTTTCTCCGAGGCCTTTTGAAAGCTCCCGCTTTAGACTGTTTAAAATGATGTATTTGTTTTGCAGGGCATCGATATTATCCAAATCGTTATTTTCCTGTGCTTTCTTCAGGGAGTTTTCGGTTTCTTTCAGCATCCTCAGCACCCGGTCTATTTTGAAGGCCATCAGGGCTTCCGGAACGATTTCACCCAGTTTCATATCTTCCGAGGCCACATAGCTTTCAAATTTGCGCCATATCTTACTTAGATTATAATTATAGGAGGTTAACAGATCGACAACGGTACTGCTGACAGCATTATCCATGTGGTAGACGAAATATTTTTCAGGCAGGGGATCGTTTTTGTAATAGTAATCCATGATCTCATTGAATATCTGATGGTAAACCGGGTGGTGAAATTCAAGCTCATCGTTTTCGATTTCATGCAGCAGAAATTCCTTTACCGATACTTCATGCAGGTTATTGTCGGCATCTTTCAATGAAAAGGTCTGATCGCCATGGATCAGCAGCAGCCGGATCACCTCCTTTTCGGCCTGGTATTTTTCCTGCACTACCGGCAGCTGGGGAATTGCCCTGGTCTCGAAAGCCGGTATTTCAGCATAGCTGCCTGTTTGCCTTATTTTTTGTTCATAACGGGTCCGCCTGATCCTGGATGTTTCAGAGAACAGGGTTTTCTCATCAACATCCAGCATACGGCTGCATTCGCGAATATAAACCGACCTGGGAATGCTCTCCGGGATAACGGCGATGGAACGGACAATATCCGACACCAGGGTGGATTTACGGATGGGGTCATGTTCGGCATCCTTTAACAACAGCCTGGTTTTGAAGGTAATGAAATCACTTTCATTTTCCGCAATGAAATTCATGAATTCATGAGAGCTGTGGTTGCGGGCATAAGAATCCGGATCCTCATTCTGCGGCAGCAAGACGACCCTGACGTTCATCCCTTCTTCGAGCAGGAGGTCAATGCCCCTTATAGATGCTTTGATGCCGGCTTCATCCCCGTCGTATAATACCGTGATATTTTTGGTGAAACGTTTCAGCAGCCTTATTTGTTCCACGGTCAGTGAAGTGCCGGATGAAGCAACCACATTGTCGATGCCGGCCTGGAACATGGAGATAACATCTGTATAGCCTTCCACCAGATAACATTTATCCAGTTTGGCTATGTTGAGCTTGGAAAAGAAAAGGCCGTAAAGGACCTGGCTTTTGTGGTATACTTCCGATTCAGGCGAATTGACATATTTGGCTGTTTTGTCATCCGTCCTGAGAATTCTTCCGGCGAAGCCGATAATCTGACCCGAAAGGCTGTGGATGGGAAAAATGACCCGTCCGTGGAAACGGTCAAAACGGTAGTCATTCTCTTTTTGTATAGTAAGGCCCGTCTTGATGAGGTAATCCAGTTTATAACCCTTGTCAAGGGCCGCCCGGGTAAAAGCTGATTTATCTTCCCTGGCATAGCCCAGCTGGAATTTCTCAATGCTGGCATCCCTGATGCCCCTTTCCAGGAAATAGCTTTTCCCTATGGCCTTGCCTTCCTCGGTCCCGAGCAGGGAAGAAAAATGCTGGCAGGCAAAGGCATTGACGGCAAGCAGGCTTTCCCTTTCGTTTTTGAGCTGCTGTTCCTCAACAGATTCTTCTTTCTCGACAATCTCGATGTTGTACTTCCTTGCCAGGAAACGTAAGGCTTCGGGGTAGGTAAGTTTTTCATGCTCCATCAGAAAATTGACGACATTGCCTCCGATGCCTGAGCTGAAACATTTAAATATTCCTTTGGCCGGGGAAACGAAAAAGGAAGGTGTTTTTTCATTTTTAAAAGGGCTCAGCCCTTTATAATTCTGTCCAGCCCTTTTTAGGGTAACAAATTCACTGATCACCTCAACAATATCAGCGGCTGAAAAAATACGGTCAATAGTTTGTCTGTCAATCATACCCGGTGGTTTCAGTAAATCTGTTGCCAGGGACAAAGTTGCAAATATTATTTTAAATTTGTTGTCCTAAATATTTATTCAATGAAGAAGCTTGTTGTACTTACAGGTTCGGGGATGAGTGCCGAAAGCGGCCTTAAGACATTCAGGGAGACCGGCGGCCTATGGGAGGAATACGAGGTAATGGAAGTAGCAAGTGCCGAGGGATGGGTCAGGAACAGGGAACTGGTGTTGCGGTTCTATAATGAAAGAAGAAAGCAGTTAAAGGATGCCGTGCCAAATTCGGGCCACATCGGACTAAAAGAGCTTGAGAAGGATTTTGATGTGTATATCATCACGCAGAATGTAGACAACCTGCATGAAAAGGCGGGAAGCAGCCAGGTCCTTCACCTGCATGGCCTCCTCACGCAGGCCCGGAGTACACATGATCCCGGACTGATATACGATATCGGTTACGGAGATATCAATATCGGAGACAACTGTGAGAAGGGTTATCAACTGAGGCCTCATATCGTGTGGTTTGGGGAAGCGGTGCCGGCGATTGAAGAGGCGGCAGCCGTTGTCTCCACGGCTGATATTTTTTCCGTTATCGGCACATCGCTTGTTGTTTACCCGGCGGCAGGACTGATCGATTATGTGCCCAGGCAGGTCCCGGTCTTTCTGATTGACCCCAACGACATTGACATTTCGACGTACCGGCCTGTCAGGGTAATCAAAGAAAAGGCAGGGAAGGGGGTTGCCATGTTGCATGAGATATTGAAAAAGGAATATAAATAGGTTGAATTAATAAAATAAACCATGAATAAAATCCATGTTGTCATCCTGATCATGGTCATGTCCATTAACCATGTTTCCGCCCAACGGTTCCAGGGCGGGTTATTGGGGGGTTTTACGGCCAGCCAGGTTGATGGGGACTCTTATGCCGGTTTCGACAAACTGGGCTTGCAGGGAGGGGTTTTTGTCAACATCAATTTCAGGAACAACTTCGGGGCGCAAATGGAAATACGGTATGCCGGCAAGGGCGCACGAAAACCTACATCATCCGAGGATACGGAGGTTTACAAGCTGGCCCTGCATTATATTGACCTGCCGTTGATGGCTACCTATACCTTCAGGAAGAAGGTGGTATTTGACCTGGGTATTGTGCCGGGTTATCTGTTTGCCAAGAACGGGGAAGAAAACGGGGGTCCGGTAGATGAAAGCTGGTTTGTGGGTTTCAAAAAGACCGATATTGCCTGGATGGTGGGCGTGAATTATAAGATCACCGGGAATATATTCGTCAACCTGCGATATTCCTATTCACTGACCGCGATCAATGATAATGTGCATGCCATCAGCAGTTACGGGCCGATTGGAAACTTATTCGGATATAACAGCGGGGATTACAATAATTATCTGACGCTGGGGGTATATTATCAGATTTATTAAGAGCCAGAGGCAAGAGTCAAGAGCCAAGAATCAAGAACCAAGAACAAAGATTAAGATTAAAAATTAATCATTGTTCATTGTTCATTGTTCATTGTTCATTGACCATTATAGAACAAATACGCCACAAAAATTGCTGCCAGCACACCGGCCAGGTCGGCAATCAGGCCGCCCGTCACGGCATACCTTGTCTTCCTGATATTCACTGAACCAAAGTACACGGCAATTACATAAAAGGTTGTTTCGGTGGAGCCCTGGAAAATGCAGGACAGGAATCCCGGAAATGAGTCAGCCCCGTATGTATTCATGGTCTCAACCATCAGTCCCCTTGCCCCACCTCCGCTCAGCGGCTTCATCAGGGCTACGGGAAGGGCTTTTACAAATTCAGTATCAAAGCCAAACAGGGCAAAGAATCTGCCCAGGCCCAGCAAAAGGAAATCCATGGCACCGGAAGCCCTGAAAACGCCAATGGCCACCAGCATGGCCACCAGGTAAGGGATGATCTTTACCGCCACGGTGAAACCTTCTTTTGCCCCTTCAATAAAGGTGTCGTACAGGTTGATCTTTTTACGGATACCCATGAAGAGGAACAGGATGATGACTAGCAGCAGCAGCATATTGCCGGTGACGGATGAAAAAACGGAGACCTTTGCAGGGGGAAGTGAATTAAGGTAAAAGATCAGGCCGAAGATCAGGGCGGTTATGCCAAGGATATAGGCCAGTATCACAGGCTGGAAAAAATTGATCCTCTGGACTATGGACACATAGATCATCCCGACAATGGTGGCGCAGTATGTTGCGATCAGCAGCGGGATGAAGACATCGGTGGGATTTGCGGCACCGCATGCCGCCCTCATGGCAATAATGCTGATGGGCAGGACAGTCATTCCGGCCGTATTCAGCACCAGGAACATGATCATGGAATTTGAGGCCGTGTCCTTTTCGGAATTCAGTTCCTGAAGTTCTTTCATGGCTTTCAGGCCAAGGGGTGTAGCAGCATTGTCAAGGCCCAGCATGTTGGCGCAGAAATTCATCAGCATAGAGCCCATCACGGGATGGTTTTTGGGCAGGCCGGGGAAGAGACGGTTAAAAAAGGGACTTACCAGCCTTGACATCCCCTTCACGGCCCCTCCCTGCTCGCCTATTTTCATAACTCCCAGCCAGAGGGTCATAACGCCTATCAGGTAAATGGATATTTCAACACTGGTTTTGGCCGACTGAAAGATGTTCTGTATGATAGTCTGGAAGATATCCCGGTCGGCCTGGTCGAAGACGATGTTCAGAGTTTGCAGGAAAAAATCGCTGAAAAAATACCCGGCAAAACGTATCAGGGCTACAATGAATCCTATTATGAAGAAGCCGATCCAGATATAATTTAAGATCATGGTGCGGAATTGATTTTAACTATTCTTCGTCGTTGATCAGGGCAAAGTCAATTTGTTTGCGGATCAGATTGGTCCTGACCACTTCTATATTCACCGGGTCGCCAATCTGGTATTTCCTGCCAAGCTTTCTTCCCCGGATGCAATAATTGTCTTCATCATATTCATAAAAATCACCTTTCAGGCCCCGGATGGAAATCATGCCTTCACATTTGTTCTCGATGATCTCCACGTATATGCCCCATTGGGTAACGCCGGAAATGATGCCATCGTATTTCATCCCTATTTTATCCTGCATAAATTCGACCTGCTTGTATTTAATGGATGCACGTTCGGCTTCCATGGAAAGGATCTCCATCTTGGTAGAATGCCGGCACATCTTTTCATGCTCCTGCTGGTTTTTGGAGGCGGCACCTTTGAGATATTCATGCAGCAGCCGGTGCACCATCATATCGGGGTAACGCCGGATCGGAGAGGTGAAATGGGTATAGTAATCAAAGGCAAGGCCATAATGTCCGATGTTATTGGTGGTATATTCTGCCTTAGCCATGGCGCGCAGGGCAAGATTTTCGACGATATCCTGTTCGCTTGTTCCCTTAACCTCGGTCAGCACCTGGTTGATCGATTCTGCTGTCTTTTTGCCGGATGAAAGGGATATTTTATAACCGAATTTTTTAATGAAATGCGAGAACTTCCGGAGTTTTTCGTCATCAGGACGGTCGTGTACGCGGTAGACGAAGGTTTTCTTATCCTTTTTTTCTTTAACCTTGCCGACAAATTCTGCCACATACCGGTTAGCCAGCAGCATAAATTCCTCTATCAGCTCATGGGAAGGGCCGTGATCGCTGTAATAAATGCGGACCGGCTTTCCATTACTGTCCACTTCAATTTTAACCTCATCCCGTTCAAAAGCAACCGATCCGTTCTCCATCCGGCGTTTCCTCATGATTACAGCCAGCTCATTGAGTTTCAGCATTTCATCTTTCAGCTCACCCTGGCCGGCATCAATTATTTTCTGGGCTTCGCCGTAGGAAAACCTTCGGTTTGATTTGATGATGGTGTGCCCGAACCATGATGAAAGAACCTGGGCATTGTCATCCATGGAAAAAACAGCTGAAAAACAAAGTTTCTCTTCACCCGGACGCAGGGAACAAATAAAATTTGAAAGTTTTTCAGGCAGCATGGGAACTACACGGTCGACCAGGTAAACAGAGGTCGCCCGCTGCAGTGCTTCCTGGTCAATGATGGTGCCGGGCCTGACATAATGAGTGACATCGGCAATATGCACACCGATTTCCCAGTTTCCATCCGGCAAACGGCTTATGGAAAGGGCATCGTCGAAGTCCTTTGCATCTTCCGGGTCGATGGTAAAAGTCGGAACATTACGAAAATCCCTTCGCGATACATGATCCTTTTCGCTTATTTTATCGGGAATGCGGGCTGCCTCTTCTTCAACATCTTCGCTGAACCGGTAGGGAAGGCCAAATTCGGCAAGGATGGCATGCATTTCAGTTTCATTATCCCCTTGCTTCCCGAGGATTTCGATCACTTCGCCAAAAGGATTTTTTGCATTTTTAGGCCAGTCGGTGATGCGGGCAATTACTTTCTGGCCATTCTCTGCCCCGTTGAGCTTATCAAGGGGAATAAAAAGGTCGACAGGCATTTGCCTGCTGTCGGGTGTCAGGAAAGCATATCTTTCATAACGCTCAATAACGCCGACAAAGGTTTCACGCGCCCGCTCAAGGATCTCAATGACCTCGCCCTCCAGATCCTTTGACTTCCGGTGGGCATACAGGTAAACTTTCACGGTATCCCCGTCCAGCGCATGATTCAGATTATTCTGCGAAACAAAAATATCCTTTTTTACAGTCTCCGAGGTGACAAAACCATAACCGCCGGTAACGATCTGCACCTTGCCGATGATGGTTCCCCCCGATGATTTCAGCTTGAACCGGCCGGTGGATATTTCTTCCAGGGCATCTTTGTTTTTCAGATCATTCAGGATTTCCGAGATCAGCCTTTTTTCATGTGAATCGGTTACCAGCAAAAGCATTGCCAGTTGTTTGTAGTTAAAAGTCTTTTTGGGATGATTGGAAAAAATGCCCAGCAGGCTTTTTGCCAGGGTATTTTTATTGATTCCTCCCGAAGAACTTTTCTTTTTTCTGCGCCCCATCCGTTACGAATTAAATGTATTAAATCAGGAACCTTCAAATCGTGATGGCAAAGGTCTTAAATTATGGGAAAGTAAATTACGATCCTGAGATTGTTTTTCAAAAAACGGTATAAATAGTTATGAACAGAATACAGGCTCTATAAATGCATTTCCCGTTTTGTTAAAAAAACATGTTGTAAAGAAAAAGTAAAATTCCTATCTTAACCATAGGTTTAATTTTTAACCAGGTAACATGGAGGAGATTAATTCGACCAGACCCGATTGGCATGATAAGACACTACTGGTAGTGGAGGATGAAGATCACAATTATGCCTACATTCATGAAATATTAAAAAGGACTCAGGCAACCATTATCAGGGCTGAAAACGGAGTAAGGGCCATTGAAAAGGTAAAACAGGAATCCATTGACCTGGTGCTTATGGATATTAAGCTGCCTGAAATGGATGGGTATAATGCAACGGCGGAGATAAAAAAGCTCAGGCCTTCCCTGCCGGTAATTGCACAGACCGCCTTTGCCATGGAAAAAGAAAGAATTGCCTGTCTGAAGGCCGGCTGTGACGACTATATAGCCAAGCCATATGAGCCGTCAAAGCTGATTGAAAGGATCAGGGCATTTCTGAGGTAGCGTATTGGTTCTTGATTCTTTCTTTACTTGTCCCTTGTCCCTCGTCCCTGCATTTATATTTCATCCCTCGAAATCCCGATATCTTTTTCCGAGATTTTATCCCCCAGCGGTTCCACGTGGATGTTGATATCAAATACATTGTCGATGTTGGATTTGATCGACTTTTCAACCTTATGGGATATTTCGTGGGCCTGGGACAGGGAAAGGTTTCCGTCAACCTCCATGTCAATGTCGATCATCAGTTTATGCCCTATATTGCGGACCCTCACCCGGTGCGGATTTTGAACTCCTTCCACGACCTCGATGGCCTTGAATATTTTTTCATACACGGTGCAGTCTTTTGTGCCGTCCATTAACTCTACATTGGTTTGCATGAAGATCTGATAGGCTACTTTTAAGATCCAGAAGCTTACCAGCAGGGCAAAGATCTTGTCGAGCACAGGCATTTTCAGCACGAAGATTAATATCAGGCCGATCAGTACCGAGAAAGAAATCAGCACATCATTCTGCATGTTCCTGCCATTGGCGATCAGCATGTCACTGCCGGTCTTTTTCCCGGCCCTGAACTGATAATAGGCCAGGATAATTTTTCCGACAATGGATATCAGGGTGACATAAATGGCGATCCTCGACGGCATGGCGGTGACTTCACCGCTGATCAGCCTTTTGGCGCTTGTTATCAGCAATTGCAGTCCGGCAAAGAATATTACAAAAGAAAGGGCTTTTGTGGCAATGGTGTCTGCCTTTCCGTAGCCGTAAGGGTATTTTTTGTCAGGCGGTTTTGACAGGATACGGGCCGTAATAAGCATGAAAAAGGAAATGACAACGTCGGTGGATGAATCGATGCCATCACCGACAACAGCAAGGCTTCCTGCAACCAGTCCGGTGGCTATTTTCATCCCGGCCAGCAGGGCATTTCCGATCATCCCGGCCCAGGAGGCCTTTTTTATTTCCCATTCACGGGTGTGCATAGGCCTCAGTCGCTGATATTCCCGATTTTGACCAGGGCCTTTTCATTCAGCAGCTTGATCCTCCTGCCGTGGATCTCAATAAGGCCGTCCTGCTTGAATTCCGACAGCAGGCGGATGACCGATTCGGTGGCTGTTCCTACCATATTGGCCAGTTCTTCCCGTGTAAGGGATATCTGCAGGTATTTATCATTGTCAAGGTCGAATTCCTTTTTCAGGTGAATGATCACCTCAGCCAGACGTTCACGGACGGTTTTCTGGGCAATATCGGTGATATAATCATTGGCTTCGCCAAGTTCCTTGCAGGCAATCTGGAGCAGTTCCAGCGCAAAATTACCGTTATGCCGGATAAAATTGATCACGGTATCTCCATGAATGATGTAGATATAAGCATCTTCCAGTACTTTTGCCGTTGTGCAGGCCCTTTCGCGCGAAACGGTTGACCGGAATCCCATGATATCTCCCTTTTTGGCAAACCGAATGATCTGTTCCTTTCCATCAAAGCCGGTCTTGTAGATTTTGATAATGCCTTTCTGAACGCAGTAAAATCCATTTATACGCTGCCCTTCCGAATAAATAATGGTGCCTCTTTTATAAAATTCCGGTTCCTGATCAAGAGGTATCTGGGCAAGTTCATCCTGGGTAAGATGCCGGAAAATAGAGGTAGCGTCAATGACCCATTCTTTTGCAGGAGGGGTTATATGATTTTTCATAGCCTTTTAATAATCGGATTATTCACTAAATTTGAAATTAAAGGTATCAAAATTATCAAAAATTATGAAAGAATCCATAAATGTTAATTGGCTGGGAGATTTATCCTTTGAAGCTGAAGTTAACGGACACAGCATAATACTGGATGCCAAAACGGAAGCGGGGGGCAGGGACAAGGGGCCGAGGCCTAAACCGCTCATGATGGTAGCCCTGGCTGGTTGCACAGGAATGGATGTAGCCTCACTGCTGAAAAAGATGAGGATTGAGGTGGAGAGTTTCAGGGTGACGGTTGAAGGGGAATTAACCGAAGAGCATCCGAAACATTTTATCGCGATGCATACGATTTATGAGTTCAGAGGAAAAGACCTTCCGCTGGATAAGCTGAAAAGGGCTGTCGAGTTGTCGCAGGAGACCTATTGCGGGGTGAATGCGTCGTACAGGAAGGCCATGAAACTCAGTTATGAAATAAAGGTAACAGACTGACCAGATCAATGCTGTTGTATCGTTTAGGGAACCGGTTGTCTCATATGGGAGAAAGCCTTACGGGCTTGTTTTATCCCAGGCTTTGCCCCGCCTGTTCGGAGGTGTTATATGGCAATGAGAACATACTGTGCCTCAGGTGCACCTGTGAGCTGCCGCGCACCCATTTCCATCTCGATCCTGAGAATGATGTTGCCAGGCTTTTCTGGGGCAGGGTGATGATAAAAGATGCAGCATCCTTCTTTTACTATCAGAAGGGAAGCCGTTATCAGCATATCATCCATGCCATGAAATACCATAACCGGCAGCAGCTGGGGATTGACCTTGGCCGGTGGTATGGGCTTGAACTTGCAGGGACATCCTTTGCCCATGCCGATATGATCCATCCGGTTCCCCTGCATGGTGCCAAACAAAAGAGAAGAGGCTTTAATCAAAGTGAGCGGATCGCCCGGGGAATTTCGGAAGCCCTTTGCATCCCCCTGGAAACAGACCTGATTGAGCGGGCCGTAAACACGGATACCCAGACGCGAAAATCAAAATTCGAGCGGTGGTCGAATGTAGAAGGCATATTCCGGCTGACCTGCCCCGATAAGCTTAAGAACCGGCATGTCGTGCTGGTTGACGATGTGGTGACCACGGGATCGACACTGGAGGCCTGCGCCGCGCCCCTGCTTGCGGTTGAAGGCACACAGGTGAGCGTGCTGACGCTGGCGTGCGCGAAGATGAGGTGAGGGAGTGACTCCGTCTCCCGTTCACTTCCCATCAATCCGCCAGCTGATCTCAAGATCCCAGTTCGACCGCACATCAATGAGTCCCTGATAATAGATGACTTTCTCGGGCTGGATGTGGCCGAGGTAATGGCCTGTATCCCATATCCTGTTATGGTTCCTGTCAACGATGGCCTTAAACCGGTATTTCTTGGGGGGCAGGTAATCGAAGATCACCCGCCCGTTTTCCGTCAGGTATTTTTCAGCAACCTTTTTTTCCTTTTCATCGATCAGCTGAATGATCAGGGGCATCTCGCTGCTGTCGCAGGCAAGCAGGATCGTTCCGTAATAGTCTGTTTTCTGGGTTCTGAAACCCATCTCCAGCGTATCATTGGTTGTTTGGTATATATCGGTAAGGGCACCGGGTTCTATCAGCAATTTATAAAAGGAATTCTCCGCCCAGTCCACGTTAAACCGTAAACTATACAGTGATGAAGTGTCATCTGTCATCACCATTTTCTCAGCATATTCCAGGGAATCCTCGATCCGGGAAAGGTGAAATTTCCGAAGTTCATGCGAAGAGACAGGGGTGGGGGAAATGATCATAACAGGCTGGTTCAGCTCAAGGGTAGATTGGTTTCTTATGTTGGTAGAGATCTGCAGAAAAAGGGAATCCTTTGTGGTTGTTCCTTCCCTGGCTTTTCGGCCCGTACTGCTTTTGGAATCCTTTTGCCTGAAACGAAGGTTCACCGTATCGCTGCGGGTAATGAAATTCCTGGCTGAATCGGTGGTGGTATACGAAACGGCCAGGGAAATTGTATCACGGCGGATCAGGCTGGTATCCGTTAACCAGATTCTGGCCGTATCCCGGTTGGGTGACAGGTCCTGCAGATACCATTGATCAGCGGTGAAATTCAGGGGCGTAATCCGGAGGGTATCAAACAGCGGCCGGTTGAATGCAAAGGTCAGCAGTTCACGCCGTTCCCTGTCTTTTGCTATGATACTTTGCCGCAAGTCTTCCTCGGTGAACAGAAACAGGCTGGTATTCACCGCGTAAAATTCCTTGCCGGTGAACTTCACCGTGTCGGCAGCGGTGGTGTCCCCCGATTCAGCCCTGGCCTTCCGGGCTGATTTTATCTTCGCTTTCAGCAGGGTAGAATCCTTGACAAAACTGACCTTCTGAACATTCACGGGTGATACAACAAAAGCGGTGTCTCCGAAGGCGATCATTTCATCAGGCAGGTCGAATTTCAGGTTGCTGTTGCCATCTTTCAGGGCAAAGAGCCTGAATGTACCAGGTCTGATGTTGTTGATGGCAAATTTCCCTTCGGAACTGGTTTTGGTAACATACTGGGGGAACTCGTGATAGGGTGCTGAATCACTCAGGTTATCATACAGCATGACGAAGATTTTCTCCTTTTCCGGTTTCATGCTAAAAGCGTTCAATGCAATGCCCGTTATGGCCAGCGAATCGATCGTTGGTCCGGTGGAAAAAACAAATTCATAGTCAACAAGCGCATTTCCCTCATTGTTGTCCGTTATGGCATTTCCGAAATTAAACGTATAGGTGGTGCTGTCCATCAGTTCGTTGTTCAGGTCGATGACCAGGGTCTTATTCCTGATCCTGGTGACAGGCTTTTCTTTCAGCGGAGGAGAAATGACAAGCTCGTCATTGAGGTTTTTCAATACAATGAATTCGCTGAAAGTTATTTCCAGGGCTTCCGGTTTGCTGTTAACGGTTTTGTTGTCCGGGATGCTCAGGATCACCTCCGGAGGAGTTTCATCCTTGGGCCCCCCGGTAGGTGAACCAACTTTGGCACAGTAGGTGAAGAAGGGGATAATCACACTGCACAGCAGCAGCGATAAAGGAAAGGATTTGCCAGGTTTGTTTTTGTAATCAGCCGGATCAGCCATCATTCAGGGAATTATTGATTTATTGGACCTTACCGTTTTCGAACCGGTTAGGTCAGCATTTAATGTAACGCAAATATAA
>Ga0105094_10001098_pt1 | contig 14027 bp, 7 predicted proteins | sample PPLLak1March2015_2_FD_87023 | JGI IMG/M metagenome (GOLD analysis project Ga0105094, IMG submission 87023) | Freshwater sediment microbial communities from Prairie Pothole Lake near Jamestown, North Dakota, USA - PPLs Lake P8 Core (3) Depth... | ecosystem: Environmental > Aquatic > Freshwater >...
CGGTAGAAAACGGGGTTGAGGAACTGCTGAAACGGATGACCCTTGATGAAAAACTGGCGCAACTTCAATTTCAGGATGATACCAATGCGATCGGGGTTAACGGAATTGGATGTGTGGGATTTCTAAACAATGGTCTTCTTCCATCCGATGCCGCCAATGAAATAAATAAAATTCAGCAATTCCTGATCAGCAATACCCGTCTTGGAATTCCTGCCATTAAATCGGGGGAGGCCATTTTTGCATACATGGGTAACAAATCCACTGCTTTTCCACAGTCAATTGCACTGGCTAGCTCATGGGATACAAGTCTGATGACAAGGGTTGCTGAGGCTATTTCCGAAGAAGTCAGGGCCCGCGGCATCCGCCAGGTATTTGCTCCCGTGGTTAATATTGCAAGGGACTCCCGCTGGGGAAGAACGGGGGAAACCTTTGGGGAAGATCCATACCTGACCTCCCGCATGGGAGTTTCCTATGTTAAGGTATTTGAAAAAAAAGGTATTATAACAACACCCAAACATTTTGCTGCCAACATGGGGCTGGAAGGGCGGTTTGGGGCACCTGTGCATTTCAGCGAGCGGCTGTTGCGTGAGATTTATTTCCCCGGATTTAAAGCCTGCTTCCAGGAAGGAGGAGCAACATCGGTTATGATGGCTTACAATACACTGGATGGAATACCTTGTGCCACCCATGACTGGCTTATGAATGATCTGATCAAAGGCGAATGGGGTTTTAACGGATTCATCATTTCGGATGGGGATGCGCTTCCTATCATTTACAATGCTTTTGGTATTTACGGTACAAAGAAAGAAATATCAACCGCTGCTATCAACGCTGGCTGTGATATCTCAATATCATCTGCATCAGACGGATATTATGGTGAAATTCTGAAGGAAGCCGTTGAGGAAGGTCTGGTATCAGAGAAAAGAATTGACGATGCGGTCAGAAGGGTGCTCCGGCAGAAAATAAGAACCGGGCTTTTTGACAATCCATTTGCTGACCCTGATTATGCTAAAAAAATTACGGATTGTGCAGAACACAGAGCCCTGGCTCTTGAAGCTGCCCGTCAAGGTATTGTATTGGTAAAAAATAATAAAAATACACTTCCGTTGGGTAAGAACGTACAAAGCATAGCCCTGGTAGGTCCCATGACTGACTGGCTTCTGATAAATCATTACGGTGGTTTTGGAAGGCATGAGGTTACCCTGCTGGAAGGATTAAAAAGTCAGTATCCCAATATAAAAGTTGTGGCGGCAAAAGGAGCCGAAGTTTCCTATACGGCATTACCTGCTATTCAACCTGAAAACTTTTTAGGGGGAATCCGGGGTGAATATTACAATACGGCCGACTTATCCGGAAATCCCCTATATATTAAAAATGATGATAAAATTGAGTTTGACTGGAAAGAAGGCTCTCCGGAAGGTCTGCCCAGAGACAATTTCTCGGTCCGGTGGACCGGAAGGCTTCAATCACCGGTTAACGGAACCTATAGCATTGGAGTTACCGCAGATGACGGTGTCAGGCTGTTTATTGATGATAAACTTGTAGTAGATATGTGGCAAAACGGAAGCAGGCGTCTGACGGAGGCAAAATATACTTTTCAAAAAGGGAAAATTTATTCATTCCGGATGGAATATTTTGACAGTGGCCATAGGGCTTTTGCCCAGCTGGGCTGGAACATTGATCCCCTGGCCCTCATCCCGGAAGCCGTCAAAGCAGCAGGGAATGCCGATGCCATTATAGTGGCAGTGGGTATGAAGGACGATGAGAATGGCGACAGGGCATATTTGGAACTGGATGATGCACAGGAACAGCTGATCCTGGCATTGGCAAAAACCGGAAAACCGCTGATTGTGATTATTCAGACCGGCACTGTAATTGCCATGAATAACTGGATCGACAAGGCTGATGCCGTGATGTTTGCCTGGTATCCCGGAGAGGAAGGCGGCCGGGCAATTGCGGAAATCTGCATGGGTGATGTGAATCCATCCGCAAAACTACCGGTTTCCATACCCAAAACTACCGGTCAGGTACCCATTAATTATAATCATTTGCCATATAAACCGGAGGATTTTTATGTTGGAATCGGAAATGAGCCACTGTATCCATTTGGTCATGGTTTATCCTATACAACATTTGAATATTCCAATCTGCGGTTTTCAGCGGAAAAGATCCGCAAAGATGAAAACATAGCCATTTCGGTTGATATAAAGAATACGGGTGCCAGAACAGGTTCAGAAATTTTGCAATTGTATATCCATGATGAACTGGCCAGTATAGCCAGACCTGTGAAAGAACTTAAAGGATTCGCCAAAATAAAACTGGAGCCCGGAGAATTAAAAACAATACGCTTTATCATTGCTCCGGAACAACTTATCCTTTACGATATAAATATGAGACCGGTTATTGAACCCGGGACATTTAAGGTTATGGTAGGTGCTTCCTCGGAAGATATACGCCTTACAAATCGCTTTGCAGTTATTGAATGATCGCAACCATAGCCTGACTTAAAAACCAGTTATCGTTAATAATCCATAAAACTATTTATATGCATCCAAAAACTTTTCTATTCGGAAAAACAGCCAGCGATAACCTTCAGGCATGGCTGTTATGCTTTCTCTTCATGATACCTTCAACCATGAACTGTCAGGAACCGGAGATCATCAATGTAATGCATCCTGCCCCATCAGTCAAACCATTGGATAAAGCCATTGTCGTATGTAAATCCCCGGGTACAGTTGTTATAAAAGATGCACAGGGCCGGGAATATGTTCGTACGCTGGCTGCCACCAGGATATCTATATCTGTGGCGGGGACCACCGGATTCCACACAGCCTTCCTGCTTGATAAAAAAGGAAATATATTGGATTCTGCACAATTCAACGTGGAAGCAGAAACTCAAATCGATGATGGCGGACATATAGGGGAAATGTTCCAACTGTTTCACAAGGGAATGTTGGTTTATGATTCTGACGGGCTGATGATGGTAGACTGGAACGGAAGAAAGTACCGGTTCTTTGTGCACTGGGTGCTCGACAACAACAATGTTATGAAAGGAATGCAATACTTCAGTCCTTATAGCAGGGACCTTATCGATTTGATGTGCGAAAACCAGCAACCCGACGGAATGATCTGGAGTTTTGTGAATTCGGATGATGAGGACTATCACTACTACCAGACTGCCTATTCATCAATAAATTATTTTAAAAAGAACAATGAACTCTGGTTTGTAAGACAGCCTGTGGAAAACCACCCGGAATACAACTATGTGAATATGATATACCAGCATTGGAAGGCCAGTGGTGATAACAGTTGGATGAAATTAACCCTGGATTGTGCATCCAGGGCACTTGATTACAGCGTAACCGATACGGTTCGGTGGTCAAAACGGTTTAAATTGCTGAAAAGGCCATATTGCATTGATTCGTGGGATTTTCAGGTGGATGATGAGTATACACCCTATGCGCCTATAAGTCCAACCATGGTGATCGTGCCCGGTAAAACAAAATACGGAATCTTTTTCGGGGATAATACAGGGTATTTCGAGTCATGCAATCAGCTGGCCGAAATGTTTGAATATGCCGGGCAGAAAGAGAATGCTGCAAAATACAAACAACGGGGCAGAGATATCCTCGACAGGCTGAACGGGCTCTCGTGGAATGGAAGATACTATACTCATTTTATCGATGAGGATCCGGACGTAAAGAGAAACCTGGGAGTAGATGAAAAATCACAAATTGCTCAGGGAAATATGTATTCTATTAATCGCGGATTGCCACACGAAATGAATGTAGCCATTATCAAAACCTACCTTGATCTGAAGAACCATCTGCCACCGGGTTCACCGGGCGAATGGTATGCCATATATCCTCCCTTTGAAAATGGTTTTGGACCGCACAATGCAAAATGGCAATACATGAACGGTGGCATAGCAGGACATGCGGCGGGAGAATTAGCCAGGGGAGCTTTTGAAAATGGCTATGAAAACTACGGATCGGAGATACTTAGCAAAATATATGCATTAGGTAAAGAAAATGGTGAACGTATATGGTTTGCCTATACCGGATCTATTCCACCACCTCCTCCTGCTCCGCATTATAAAACAATTGATATTTCCGCACAAGCCAATATGGACCTTTGGGATAAAGGAGCCAAAGGAGTTTTTCCCTGGATGAACACCACCAGGCCCGGAAATGATATGCGTGGAATACCCACCGGAGAACAGGTTTTTAATAAAATTGCCTTCGACATAATTGACCCTGAAGAAAACCAACGCAGGGCAGCCATCGGTGTGTCCGCGCTTGAAGGATTTCCGGAATGGATAGAGGTACCGGTAAATGATACCGCTGCAACGATCTACCTGTTACATTCCTCATCAGACAATATACCCAGTAATGTTGCAGGGGCCATTACCTTTCATTATGCCGATGGTACCGAAGAATCACAATACATTATGAAGGGGAAGGACGTGACGAACTGGTGGTTTTCAAGTTTGGAAAACGAACATGCAGGCATTGCCTGGTGGGGTCCGAATTTATGCAGCACCAAAGTAGGCGTATGTTGGTCTGCCATTAATAATCCCACTCCGTCAAAGAAAATTGCAAGTCTTATCTTTCATGCACCGCTTGAGGGCGGGATTTATGCCGTGCTTGGCATTACCCTGGCCGACCGGATTCATTATGTAAAGCCCAAAGTTGAATCCTTCGGGGGACCTGATAACTGGGCTGCAGCTACGGCCATGGCAGCAATGATTGAAGGCCTGGCCGGGATTAAAAATGACGGATTGGCCTTTGATCAGGCAACTCTTGCTCCCCGCTGGATATCCTGCGGTGTTGATTCAGTGAATGTTACTGTTCAGTTAGCGGCTTCAAAGGGCTATGTGGCCTATCAATATATAAATGATGCGAATAAAAAAGAAATTAATATTGTGGTAACCGGCAGCGGTAATACTATCCATAATCATATTCTATTACCACAGAAATGTCAGGGCGTGGAATCAATAATTGTCGATAACCTGCCTGTCGTATTCAACCTGTCAAAAATTGAGAATTCCCTGTATGCTGATTTTAATTTGACATTACCTGAGATTCATAAAGTGAAGATCAAGTATAAATGAACCAAACGTAAAACCCGGAACCGTTTTTGAAGATGGTCTTGCATCTGCCTATCTGTTAATTCCCCCAACCGGGGCAGTTATCAATAAAGTCATTAGTACCTGAAGGTCTTAGTAACTGTTCAACCTAAAGGACGATTAGCTTTATTGAAGTTAATTATAAATTCCAAGCCGATAATTATTCCATGAACTTCCGAATGTTAACATGAATAGATAGTCTTACCAATTCTCGTATTTTATTACCCATGCATATTTTCCTTTACAGTTTTTTTCGGTCATACCGGTTGGAAGTTCTAAATATATAAACTTCTCACTTCCACCATTTTCATACCATATTAGAGGGTTGTCATGGCCAATCAAATACATTGGTGATGCCCATTTCGGTCTTGCGTTTTTTAGCATCATAAATCCGCTAGATGGCCATTTAAAAAATATCGCATATGTATATTTCCCATCTTTACTTTGGGTATACCAAACATTATCGCCAGTATTTGAAGGTTCAGAAGGCAATGAGGTAGCGCGTGTCCCATAAATTGCCTCTCCGTTCAATTTAAGCCATTCTCCCATTTCGTTCAATCTTGTAACCTGGAAGTCAGGAAGGCGACCGGTTGCATCCGGACAAATCATCAGCAAAAGATTTCCGTTTCTGGCAACGATTCTTACCAGCATTTCAATCAATTCTTCAGCAGTCATTAAACTGGAATCGGAATCCTGCCAATTATAGCCATAGGAGTGTCCCATAGGTCTGTTTTCTTCCCAGTACTTATCAAGATTCTCTACGATGACATTATATTCACTTGTATAGAAATCACCGTGTTTCTCGCGTGAATCTATACCCAGCCGGTCATTTACTGCCACTTCTTTATTGCCGTCAGCTTTATTAAAAAAATATGCTGTCGTTAAATTGGTCAAGTTGTTTGCTGTTGTATTATACCATTCAGCGTCATACCACATGATATCGGGATTGTACACATCGATTACTTCCTTTAATGACGGGACCATATATTGTGATAAATAGTCATTTACAGGAATTTTACCAGAAACATTTCGATTATGAAAATTGCTATCGAAAGTTGTGTAACCAGACATATTAATTTCTGGCGAATTTGCCGCTTCAGCATTTCTTAATATGATTTGGCTATTATGAATGATCGGATACTCAAATTCATACAGGCAATAATAAAAACCACATTTGATGTCGTATTTCCTGAATGAATCATACATCTCCTTTAATAAATCGCGATGAGGTGGCATTTTTAACGAATTGCGGTGTGTAAAAGAATTGTTCCATATGCAATACCCATCCATGTGCTTTGCAAAGGGTACTACGTAACGTGCTCCCGATTCATAACATAAGCGGGCAAGGGAATCGGCATTGAATTCAGATGCGGTGAACAAAGGAATAAAATCATCCCTATCAAAATCATTTCCCCAATACCGTTGGTGATACTCCATTTTTTTTCCATCTTTTTCATACATATATCCCAGATATGTATCAGGATAATAATTGCCGTGGTATCCTTTTTGTCCGTATCCGGCGACGGACCATAATCCCCAATCAAAGAATATTCCAAATTTGGCATCCTTGAACCATTCAGGTAAATGGTGCAAATCCAACTTGCTATAATCAGGCTTATAAGCTCCCCGGTCTATTATTTCCCGGATTGAAATACTATCCATCCTAGCTTTTTTAATAATGGTTTTTGAAAAATCCTTGTAAAGCTGTTGAACTGAATAAGTGTATTTAAAAGGAATAAAATTTTTAGGACGTACAGGTTGTAGCTCCTGGCTATAAAGAATTACTGTAAATCCTGAAAAAAAAATCATTAATAGTCTTTTCATAATTTTAATTAATAGTTATTTATTGCTATTCACTTGCAGCCAACTCGTTTATAGAATCGGTTCTTTTGATTTTTATTGACTACTATTTCTTTCATTCTCGATATTGAATTGCATATTTGCCCCATTTAAATTTAGTAAATTATCTATTAACTTCATCCTTCGACTCGCTCGCACGAAGTCCGACTCCTGTTTCACGCAATTATTGGTGCGATTTATGGTTTGCGTTTACTCATATAAATAGTAAAAAATGCAAAAGAAAGTATAATTTTATGAATAATAACTAATACCATCTTTTATGAAAACCACTTCCATATTCAAATTAATTGTTATGATGATGGGTTTTATGCTTGCATTTAATATTGCTATAGCACAGGAACCTGCAATAATTAATGATTCTATTTTTTCAAAAGCGCTGAATGAACAACGCAAAATCAAGATTCGTCTTCCCGTAGAATATAAGCCGGGTTCCGATGCAACATACGATGTTGTGTATATGATCGACGGTGAATGGAACTTCGATAATTTTTCGTTTATCTATAAATTTGCCAACGATGAAAAGTTTATTCCTCCTCTTATCCTGGTAGCTTTACCAAACACATACAACAGCGAGGGTAACATGCGCGACCGCGATTTTTTGCCCGAAAAAATGACCGACAACAAAAAGGCAGGCGGAGCCGATAATTTTCTTGCTTTCCTGAAAAATGAAGTTATACCCTATGTCGATAAAAAGCTGCCCACCAGTGGCGAAAACAGCCTGTTCGGGCATTCCTATGGGGGCGTGTTTACCCTGTATGCTCTGCTAAAAGAACCCGGGCTATTTACAAATTACTATTCTTCCGATCCTGCCTTTCAATGGAAAAACAAACGGTTGATAGAAATTGCCGCAGAAACATTCAAAAATACACCCGAGCTTAACAAAACTTTATGGATAAACGGCATTGAAGAGACATACAGGTATATGAGCATCGACAAGATGGATTCTGTTTTAAAAGCGATGGCTCCCAGGGGGCTTCGCTGGAAAATTTCGTACTATCCGGACGAAAACCACAATTCAGTTCGACTCAAAGGAATTTACGATGGTTTAAAATACACCTATAAGGGTTATACCTCCACAACGTTGGCATTTCACCCTATGAACGGATCGCTCCTTGAAGGAAAACCTGCACGCATATTTCTTGCCGGAAACTATCCTGACGTGCACTATACCACCGACGGATCGGAACCTGATACCTCATCGGAACGGGTTGCGCAGGTGTTCGAAATAACCGGACCTGCAAAGTTGACCATAAAATCATTCAGCGATAACAAAAAATATGGCACCACTGCAAAAGGTAATTTTGAACTGAGCAAAGTATGGCCTGCCGTTCCTCATGTTAAAAATGCTAAAACCGGAGGTTTACGCTACTCATATTACGAGGGGAAATGGGAAACATTACCCGACTTCACCAAACTAAAAGCACTTAAAACCGGCATTGCCGACAGCACATTTAGTTTTGAGAAACTTCCTGTCATGTCGGATTTCGCATGTGTATTCGAAGGATATCTTAAGATAGACATGGAAGGGTATTATATTTTCGGTCTTGATTCCGATGATGGATCAAAGCTGTTTATCAATGGGCGTGAAGTCATCAATAACGACGGATTGCATGCAAGCGGAAATATCAAATCATACATTGCTCCGTTGCAAAAAGGTTTTTATCCTGTCCGCCTTGAATATTTTCAGGGCGATGGCGAGCGTCAGTTTAATTTTCTATACCTGCCGCCAGATCATAACGAGCCTGTAAAAGTGCCGTTTAAGCTGATGTATTTTAAACCATAACGTTTTAATGTTGATGGGACCGGACTAAAATAAAAGTTCTCAAATCGGGGTACTGAATTCGAACCAATTTAAGATGTGCATTTTCAACTTTCTTATAACCTTTCTTTGTATTAATTATTTAGACTGATAGTTATTTTTATTACCTTAGTTTAAAAATAGCTCATGAAACATAAAACAATATTAAATGTTTTGGAGTTATTGAAGTGGATTAAAGACTATCAATCGATTCTGTCAGTTAACAGAGCGCCGCCGTGACTTAAGATATCTGAATTCTTCTGATATTTTATTTTTATTATTTTAGAATCATAACGAAAGGAGTAACAAAAATGAAAAATCTACTGTCTTTCTTTATATTTAAATTAATAATTTTCGTCTTTTTTGTTTTATTATTAAGTGAATCTTCAAATGCTCAATTTAATGATGATGCATTGTTCGTCGTCGCTGACGCTGAGAACTTAAATGCTGCCGAGAGTAAAATTGATTCCGTACTTGAGGCTATGGGTTTTTTTGTGGAAGTTATAGGACAGGATGTAGTAACTGATGGAGAAACAGATGGAAAGTCACTTGTCTTAATATCGGCGACAGTTGGTTCAGGCACTATTACAACCAATATGCCGGGACTTGGCGAAATGGCAATTCCTCTTATAAACTGGGAACCCTTTATTAATGATTTATTAGGATATTCGGAACTTGATGGAGGAGAATTTAACACTACTGAAATAGAAATTATACTTGAAGGCCATCAAATGGTTGCCGGATTACCTATGGGTTTAACCACAATTTCTACTGTTGAAAAAGGCGTAAGTTATGGTGTTCCGGTAGGAGAAGTTGATATTATTGCCGTCAACCCTAACGACAGCAGTCAGGCAGTTCTTTTTGCTTATGAAGAAGGTGCTAAAATGTATTCAGGAAATGCGCCGGCTCGAAGAGTAGCTACCTTTTTGCTTAATGATGTTGCTGATGCTATGACCACTGAAGGATGGGAACTTTTTGATGCATCGGTCAAATGGGCAATGAATTATCAAGAAACGTCTGGTGTTGACGATGATTTGAAGCTGGATATTCCCGGTAAATTCATCCTTCATAACAACTACCCTAATCCGTTCAACAAGATAACAAATATAAAATTTTCGATCCCAACACAAGCTAATGTTCAGTTAAGCGTTTTTAATACCCTGGGAGAGCATGTTGCAACATTGGTTGATGAGATCAGACCTGCAGGAAATCATAAGGTTACTTTTAATGGTTCTGACATGTCGAACGGATTATATTTCTACAGACTTGTAAGCGGTTTACATACTATTACAAAGACAATGGTACTTTTAAAATAGTAGCCTATAAATTTATTAAAGTATAATTATTAGGCCTTGCACGTAAACAAATAATACCTAACCTTATATCAAACTATACAGGGGAAGTATTTGCAGGTAGTCACGCATGGCGCTTTGTCAATGTTTTATTTTTTACATTAATGATTACGGGATTAAGCTCTTGTAACGCTTATACTATTATTAGTTTCTTACTTTCATAATCAAAGCAATTGGGCATAACAGGAGTTTGTGCAAAAACTAATTTTCATTTAAAAAATATAGTTAATAAGCCTATTTAAGTTTTCTTTAAGCACATAATATTTTTCGATCTATCAAATTGCAATTTTTTTCTTGAAAAATAAGAAATCATTAATAATGCGAATTAGGAGTTAAATAAGAATAGAAAATTGAGTATGTCTACGCAAGGGTACAAGCACTCCATGCTTGTTGCTGCAATATCCAATTAAGCAGAAATTTATACAGGATATATAATCTCAACTCTTAAATCGCATTAATAATTGATGTTTATATGACAAAACAAGTATTCATCATTTCCGACGGGACCGGGCGAACTGCGGAACAGGTGTTAAGTGCAGCCCTGATGCAATTCGAGAACAGCAAAGTGCAGACCACCATATTTCCACATGTCAGCACGAAAAAGCAAATCGAGGAAATAATAGTCAAAGCCAACCCTAAAAAAAGCCTGGTATTGTTTACTGTAGTTTCCCAAAAGCTTCGTGATGTCATTAATAAGCAGTGCCGTCTTTATGATGTTGAAGCCATTGACCTGATGGGATCTCTTCTGGCTCATTTTTCGCAGCATTTTTCCCATTTGCCCTCTGAAAAGCCGGGTATTTATTATGAATTGAATAAGTCCTATTTCAAACGCATAGAGGCTGTTGAATATACTTTGCGGCATGATGACGGACAGAGAACTGAAGAGCTTGATATGGCTGAAATAGTTATTTTAGGTGTGTCCAGAACGGTTAAAACACCGGTCAGTGTTTACCTGGCGCATAAGGGATGGTTGGTGGCCAACATTCCCATCGTATTGGGAGTAGAACCACCGGAAGAACTATTTAGGATCCCCCCCAAACGGGTATTCTGTCTTACCACTTCTCCCGGCCATTTGGCCGAACAAAGAAAAGTCCGTGAAAAGCATCTGGGCGGGAATTTGGGGGATTATGCAAAACCATCCTTTATTATGAAAGAACTTGAATATGCCAGCACGATCTTTAAACGTCAGCCACGTTGGACGAAAATAGATGTTACCAATAAACCCATTGAGGAAATATCGATGGAAATACTTTCCGGACTGAGAAAAAGTGATAAATAAACTGAGAAACTACAAGCAATCCTATTATTGCAGATGTATTTTATAGGTAGGTTAGTTGAAAAAACGAGCTTCTAAGATTATATAATGGTAAAATAATTGATTAAAAACCTGATAGTAAATTACTTATTATGGTACGATACCTATACCCCTGATAGAGCAGGCAGTTACAACCAAGTTATACCTCACCCGGCTGGCTGGAGGTTGTACCTCCAATTACACATCTGAATATTCGCCCATTCCTGATGCTTTGCATAACAAGGCTTAAAAAAAATAGTACCTTTAAGTAACAATTGCATCCATTTAACAACCTTATATCAGATAGTATGAAGAAAGAAAAACCAGTTTCCGCTGATTCCGGAAAAGCACAAAACAAAATCGATCGACGCCGGTTTATTGGCACCTTGACTACCGCTACCGTTGGTGTATCCATTGTTCCGGCAAACGTCCTGGGCGGACCGGCACATATTGCTCCCAGTGACAAGATCAACGTGGCCTACATCGGTCTGGGCACCCAGGGTCTGCGCCAGCTGCCGGCATTGCTCGAACTTCCCGAAGTACAGGTGACAGCCGTATGCGACCCGCAGCGTAAAGCGCATGGTTATCTCGACTGGGACCCAACCTCCCTGCGCGATCAGATGCGTGAACTCATCGGGAATCCCAACTGGGATACGGGGGGCAACAACACTATTCCGGGCGGCCTGGATAACGGCAAGGAGATTGTTGAGGGGTATTATACCCGTACCCGTGCCGGGCAGAAATTTAACGGATGTAATGCATACACCGATTTTCGTGAGCTCTTTGCCAGAGAAAAGGACATCGATGCGGTAGCCATCATGACAACCGATCACGTGCATGGCCTGATCGCTGCTGCAGCCCTGAAGCGCAACATTGCCGTGACCATGCACAAGCCCGTCTCCAACAGACTGATCGAAGGTAAAAAGGTAATCGGGATGGCGCATCAGTCCGGTGCGGTCACCCACCTGATGCCGTGGGACTATAACGGATCAATGGACCAGATAATGGCCTGGATCAACAGCGGTGCCATCGGTGAGCTGAAGGAAATACATAACTGGTCGTTCCGTCCGGTATGGCCACAATATGCCACCCTTCCGGCCGATACTCCGAGAGTTCCCAGGGGATTTGACTGGGACCTGTGGCTGGGGCCTGAAGCTGACCGTCCTTACCATCCCCATTACACCAATATGGTTTTCAGGGGCTGGTATGACTTTGGCGGAGGCTCCATGGCCGATATGGGGCATTACAGTCTGTGGACGGTGTTTGAAGCCCTGAAACTGGAGAAACCAACGATAATAGAACCTTGTCTGAACCATGTCTGCGGGCTCAAGGAGGATGGTTCAGCGTTCAAGGTATACAACGATTATTCCTTCCCGTTTGCCTGTTCGGTTCGTTTTAAATATCCGGCCATAAAAGACCGGCCGGCGGTTGACCTGGTATGGTACGACGGGGGAATGCGTCCCCCGGTGCCGCAGGAATTCTACGACAGGGGCATTGAATTTCCGTCGGAGGGAATGATGTTCAAAGGAGACAAAGGGATTATCATGACATCGGGATTTATGGTGAAAGATCCCTACCTGTTGTCCGGTGAGGTGAAGGAGACAAAAGAAGTTTCTGCCGCAGCGGGTGCGGTAAAACAACCCGGTGTGAAACGCTTTATAGAAGGGATTAAGAACAAAACACAGATCGACGGAAACTTCCGCCAGGCATGGCCGATCACCGAAGCAGTCAACCTGTATGCTGCTGCCTTGCGTGCCAATAAAACTTTGCTTTACGATGCCGGTCAGATGAAGGTGAAGAACGACGAGAAAGCTAACAGCTACCTCGATCGTAACTATCGTGCAGGCTGGAAACTCGAAGATATGTAATCAAAATCCAAGCAATTTCAGAAAACTCTTTATCTCCAAATGACTTCTGATTTATAATAACATATCATGACATCAAGACGTAACTTTATTAAAACAACAAGCGCTGCATTAGGCGCAGCCGCCATCCCCGGCCGGTTTTTTTACGGACCATCCAGCTCTGAGGCAAAAGGACATCTGTCCTTTGGATTTCAGACCTGGACCCTCCGTGAGCAACTGGGCGAAGACCTCCCCGGCACCCTGAAAAAGATGGCCGGTATGGGCTACAAAGAGGTGGAGTTTTGTTCTCCTCTTGGATACTCCGGCACACCCTTTGAAAAATTCAATGGGTTGAAGGGATCCGAACTGCGAAGGATCATAACAGATGCCGGCATGAAATGCGAAAGCTAGCACTACGGCATGGGTGAACTGCGGGATCATCTTGATAACCGCATTGAATGGTCGCTCGGAATGGGGATCACCCAGATCATCGCCTCCAGTTTCGGGTTGCCCGGGGATGCCTCCATCGACGATTACCGCCGGGCCTGTGACGAACTGAACGCGATCGGACTGAAAATAAAAGCCGCCGGCCTCCAGACAGGATTTCACAACCACGATATGGAGTTTGAGAAGAGGGGTGATGACCTCATCTATGATGCGTTGCTGGCCCAACTCGATCCCGGCATCGTGAAGATGCAGTTCCAGGTGGCAGTGGTGAATCTCGGCTACAAGGCGGCCGATTATTTCAGAA
>Ga0105094_10001099_pt1 | contig 14013 bp, 11 predicted proteins | sample PPLLak1March2015_2_FD_87023 | JGI IMG/M metagenome (GOLD analysis project Ga0105094, IMG submission 87023) | Freshwater sediment microbial communities from Prairie Pothole Lake near Jamestown, North Dakota, USA - PPLs Lake P8 Core (3) Depth... | ecosystem: Environmental > Aquatic > Freshwater >...
ATGATCTATATGACCAATCGTCCCTACGTTCAAATGCGGCTTGACTCGCTCAAACTTCTCCTTCGCCATCTCCTGTCCCTCCCTGAATCACAAAATGATCATCACTACAAAAAGCGCCTCGGTATGGATCTCTCGCGATGTCCGGGGCCTGCTGCCGCCGCCGTTGAAATGGCCGGCCCACCCGCCCGTTCCGACTACCATCGATAATGAGCAAATGCCTTGTTGGCATCTGCCATCTTGTGGGTATCTTCTCTTTTCTTGATGGTGGACCCCCTTTTACTCGCTGCGTCGATCAATTCTCCTGCAAGCTTTTCCGCCATCGATTTCTCCGAACGATTGCGAGCGAATGAAATCAGCCACCGGATGGCGAGCGCTCTCCTGCGCGGTAGCCGCACTTCCAGGGGCACCTGATAGGTAGAGCCCCCGACCCGTCGGGATTTGACTTCAATGACGGGTTGGACATTCTCCATTGCCTTCTCGAATACCTTCAGCGGCGGCTCTTTGGTTTTCAGTTCGATGATGTCAAAGGCCTTATACATAATGGATTCGGAAACACTCTTTTTGCCTTCTCTGGTCATACAGTTGATAAACTTGGCCACGAGTTTGCTTTTGAACTTAGGATCAGGCAAAACATCGCGTTTCGGTACTTCACCTTTTCTTGGCATGGACGCCTCTCCTTACACACCATTCCACGAGAAACAACGAACCGGGTTTCTACTTCCCTTTTTTTGCGCCGTACTTGGATCGGCCTTTTTTCCGATCCTGCACACCGATGGAATCAAGCGTACCCCTGATAATATGATATCGAACGCCGGGCAAATCCTTGACACGCCCCCCCCGAACCAACACAACGGAATGCTCCTGGAGATTGTGCCCGACACCGGGAATATAAGCGATCACCTCGATGCCGTTGGTCAGACGAACCTTGGCCACCTTCCTCAAGGCAGAGTTGGGCTTTTTCGGAGTCTGTGTATAGACACGGGTACAAACCCCTCGCTTCTGCGGACATTGTCCCAGGGCGGGGGTCTTCGGCTTCTTGTCAACCTGTTGGCGTTTTTTTCTGATCAGTTGGTTGATCGTAGGCATAACAAAGATCTCTCCGTCTCAATAGGCCGCCCTGTTGTCAGCAACAACTCATACGAGGGCGCCTGCCGCTGCAAAAATTGAAAAGATATACGCGCAGACATGATTTGTCAACCGTTTTTTCTACGCCTGTGCAACATCCCCTGCCCGATTCTCGGAAGCCATGGGAACCTGGTCTCCCGCCTCTTCTTCGGGCCCTTCCGTACTCAAAGCGATGGGGGTATCCCGGTATGATCCATAACCGGTGCCGGCCGGGATAATGCGACCCATGATCACGTTCTCTTTAAGTCCCCTCAGATGGTCTACCTTGCCGGCGACAGCAGCCTCTGACAAGACCTTGGTCGTCTCCTGAAACGACGCCGCCGAGATAAAGCTGTCCGTACTCAAAGAGGCCTTAGTGATCCCCAGCAAAATCGGTTTCCCGACAGCCGGCTTGCCCCCCTCTGCAATGACAGCGCGGTTCGTGTCCTCAAAATGGGCCTTTTCAACCGTCTCTTCAGAAACAAAATTCGTATCTCCCACTTCCATGATTCTGACCCGGCCCAACATCTGGCGCACAATGGTTTCAATGTGCTTGTCGTTTATCCTGACTCCCTGGAGCCGATAGACCTCCTGGATCTGGTCCACCAGATACCGTGCCAAGGCCAGCTCGCCTCGGATGCTCAGGATATCGTGAGGATTGGCCGCTCCGCCGATCAGCGCGTCCCCGGCCCTGAGGAAATCCCCCTCCACAACGTTGATGTGCTTGCCCCTGGGGATCAGATATTCTTTCTTCTCTCCCACCTCAGCGGGAGTAACGGTGATTTTCTGTTTCCCCTTTTTCGTTCCCTTGGAAATGCTTACATATCCATCGATCTCTGTAAGCACCGACGCTTCCTTGGGCTTTCTGCATTCGAAAAGTTCCGCTACCCGGGGCAGACCTCCCGTAATGTCCTTGGTCTTGGTTGTTTCCCTGGGGAGCTTGGCAACCACGTCACCAGCATTGACCCTATCTCCTTCCGTGACCATAAGGATGGCCCCCGTGGGGAGAAAATACCGAGCCGCGCCGCCGCCGGGCAATTTAGCTGTCTTGCCGGCTTCATCTTTGATCGAAATCCGGGGTCGCACGTCGGGATCCTTGGATTCCACAATGACGTAACTCGCCTTCCCGGTCACGGGGTCGACCTTTTCTTTCATCGTAGCGCCTGGGATGACGTCCCCGAACTTAACGCGACCGCTCACTTCGGTCAGGATGGGGGTCGTATAGGGATCCCATGCCACCAACAGATCGCCCGCCTTGACGCCGGCTCCATCCGCCACCATGAAATGGGCACCATAGATGACCGGATACCGTTCTCGTTCTCGACCGTGTTCATCCACAATGGCAAATTCCCCCCCTTGACGGTTCATCACAACATACTCACCCGCCAAGTTTTTAACCACGTTAAGATTCATGAATTTCATGGTACCGGCATTGACCGCCCTGAAGTCCGCCTGTTCTGCCGCACCACGGGCCGTCCCGCCGATGTGGAAGGTCCGCATCGTCAGCTGCGTGCCGGGTTCGCCGATGGACTGCGCCGCGATAATACCGACAGGCGTTCCAACTTCCACGGTTCGCCCGAAACCCAGATCACGACCATAACACCTACAACATACGCCTTGGCGGGTACGACAGGTGAGGGGAGACCGGATCCTGATCTTCGTGAGGCCGGAGGTATCGATCTTGGACACCCTGGCCTCGTCGATCTCATCGTTGGCATGCACGAGAATCTCATCCGTGTAAGGATCCCGGATGTCTTCCAACGCCACGCGTCCCAACACACGCTCTCCTACCTTCTGAATAATCTCGCCGCCTTCTACGAGCGACTCCACTTCAATGCCCGCAAGCGTACCGCAATCGTGTTCCGTGACGGTACAGTCCTGCGCGACGTCGACGAGACGGCGCGTTAGATATCCGGAGTTTGCCGTTTTAAGTGCGGTGTCGGCCAGCCCTTTGCGGGCACCGTGAGTGGAGCTAAAATATTGAAGCACGGTAAGACCTTCTCGGAAATTGGCGGTGATGGGAGTCTCGATAATCTCTCCGGAGGGTTTTGCCATCAGCCCCCGCATACCAGCCAACTGCCGCATTTGATCCTTGCTCCCCCGAGAGCCGGAATCCGCCATCATGTATATAGGGTTGAAACTCTTCGCCTTAACCGGTTCACCGTTTTCATCCAAAACCGGCTTCCCTTGCCGATCAAGGAGGGTCGCCACCTTCATCTCTTCCATCATCTCGTTAGCCACATCGGATGTCGCTTTGGCCCAGATGTCGACGACCTTGTTGTACTTCTCACCGCCCGTTATCAACCCCTCCGTATACTGGTCGGTAATTTCAAGGACCTGTTCTTCGGCGTTCTTGATGATATCCCATTTTTTCGGAGGGATAACCATGTCGTCCACGCACACGGACACTCCTGCCTGGGTGGCGTACCGATAGCCCAGATCCTTCAGGCGGTCTGAAAGGATGACCGTGGCTTTGGCCCCCAACGTCCGATAGCAATAGTTGACCAGCCGGCTAAGCCCTTTCTTGTCCAGGGTCGTGTTGATCAAATCAAAAGGAAGTCCCCATCGTTTTTCGCGGACCTGAAAAACATGGTAGCCGCCCTCGCTCTTGATGATGTGGCTGATCTGCCCTTCATCGAGGGCAAACACTGCCGCCGCGTCTTCCTCGCTGATACCCAAGACCCCTTCCAGGGCGTCTTGTTGCATAAAACCCATGTCGCCACCGAGATCCACTCCTACCCCTTTGGAGCTGGTCTGGACGACCCTGGCAAAATCGAAGCCACCCTTCAAATCAGCCACCACGGCCTCCGCCTCTTGTTCCGTAAAGACCATGATGTGCCCCAGCCGGGCAATCGGTTCGTTGGGCAGCAGTTCCCGCAGGAGCACACGGCCGACCGTAGTCTCGATCCGCCCACCTTCCATACGCACCACGACCCTGGCGTGCAGATCAACGGCCCCCCCATCGTAGGCAGAGCGAATCTCTTCCGGGTTGGCAAATATCTTGCCTTCACCTTTGGCTCCAATGACGTCACGGGTCATGTGGTAAATCCCCAAGACAATATCTTGCGTCGGGACAATGATAGGATCTCCGTGGGCTGGAGAAAGGATATTGTTAGAAGACAGCATCAACACCCTTGCTTCGATCTGGGCCTCAATGGACAAGGGGATGTGAACTGCCATTTGGTCGCCGTCGAAATCGGCGTTGAACGCCGTACACACCAGGGGATGCAACTGGACAGCCTTCCCTTCGACCAGAATGGGTTCGAAAGCCTGCATGCCAAGACGATGGAGGGTGGGTGCCCGGTTCAAGATAACAGGGTATTCCCTGACGACTTCATCCAGGGTATCCCACACCTCGGGAGTTTCCTTTTCAACAAGTTTCTTGGCGCTCTTGACGGTCGTGACCAATCCTTTTTCTTCAAGCCTGTAAAAGACAAAGGGCTTGAAAAGCTCCAACGCCATCTTTTTGGGAAGTCCACACTGATGGAGTCGCAGATCCGGGCCGATAACAATGACCGTTCGTCCTGAATAGTCAACCCGCTTTCCCAACAGATTTTGCCGAAAACGCCCCTGTTTTCCCCTCAACGCATCGCTGAGGGACTTGAGCGGCCTTCTGTTCTGTCCCGTCACGACCCTGCCGTGACGACCGTTGTCAAACAAAACGTCTGTGGATTCTTGAAGCATCCTTTTTTCATTGCGAACGATAATCTCGGGTGCCCGCAACTCTTGAAGACGTTTCAGCCGGTTATTGCGATTGATCACCCGACGATACAGATCGTTGAGATCGGACGTTGCGAAACGCCCACCCTCCAGGGGGACCAACGGACGCAAATCCGGGGGCAGCACGGGGACCACGTCCAGGATCATCCATTCAGGCCGGTTCCCAGAGTTCCGAAAGGCATCCACAATCTTGAGTTGTTTGGAAAGCTTTTTACGCTTGGTCTCCGAACCCGTGGCCACGATGTCCGTTCTGAGTCGCCGGTACTCCTCTTCCAGGTCAATCTTCCGAAGAAGGGCCTTGACCGCTTCCGCTCCTATGCCCGCTTCAAACTTGTCCCCAAATTGCTCCCGCGCTTCCCTGTACTTTTCTTCAGACAAGAGCTGGCGTGCGGCAAGTCCGGTGTCCTTCGGATCAATCACAATATATGAATCGAAATACAACACCTTTTCCAGGTCCTTCATGGCCAAATCCAGAAGGTTTCCAATCTTGCTCGGCAGGCTTCTCAAAAACCATATATGAGCCACCGGTGTTGCCAGCTCGATATGCCCCATCCTCTCCCGACGGACTTTGGACTGGATGACCTCCACACCACATTTCTCGCAAACAACCCCCCGGTGCTTCATTCGCTTGTATTTGCCACAGTTGCATTCGTAGTCTTTCGTCGGACCGAAAATCTTTGCACAGAAAAGCCCGTCGCGCTCCGGCTTAAACGTTCTATAATTGATCGTCTCGGGCTTTTTGATCTCACCGTGAGACCATTCTTTGATCTTCTCAGGCGAGGCCAACGCGATACGGATTGCCGTGTAATTGCGCGGATCCTTCGGTTTGGCAAAAAAACTGTATAGCTCTTCCAAGGTGCTCTCCTTTTTTCCCGTGTCCTTTGTTTGATGGTCTCGAAAAAAATCTCCGAAACAGACGGCACAGTAAAAAGCTCCAGATGCAAGGCGCGCAAATTTTTAGGAATGAGGTCTACTTATCAGTAGGTCGCAGTGACTAAAAATGAAGCGCAATCCCGATAGAATCGGGACAGATGGACCTTTTACGAAGCCGTCTTATTTGTCCTCAAAAAGCTCGATGTTCAAACTCAATCCCTGGAGTTCTTTCACCAAGACATTGAACGACTCGGGAACCCCGGCCTCAAGCACGTTCTCTCCTTTGACGATCTTCTCATACATTCTCGTTCTGCCGGCCATATCGTCGGACTTGACCGTCAGGAATTCCTGAAGTGCATAGGCCGCCCCGTAGGCCTCCATGGCCCATACCTCCATCTCTCCCAGCCGCTGACCGCCGAACTGTGCCTTGCCTCCCAGCGGTTGTTGGGTTACGAGAGAGTATGGCCCAATGGATCGGGCATGAATCTTGTCATCCACAAGGTGGTGAAGCTTGAGCATGTACATGATCCCCACCGTAACGTCCGAGTCAAAGGGCTTTCCGGTACGTCCATCCATCAGTGTCGCCTGCCCCTTCACGGGAAGGCCCGCCGACTCGAGCAGGGCCTTGATCTCTTCCTCCCTGGCCCCGTCAAAGACTGGGGTGGCCACATGGACACCGCCCGCATACCGTTTGGCAAGGGACAAAAGCGCATCTTCACTCAACCCGTCAATCTCTTTCTTGGTCGACGACCCGGGGAAAACGGCTTTTAATTTTTCTTTTAACGCCTTGTGGTTTTCCGACTCTATCAAAACGTTTATCTGGTCCCCCAGTCCTTTGGCCGCCCAGCCCAGATGCGTTTCCAGTATTTGCCCCACATTCATTCTGGAGGGCACCCCCAAAGGATTCAATACAATGTCCACAGGTCTTCCGTCTTTGAAATAGGGCATGTCTTCCTCGGGAAGAATACACGATACCACGCCCTTATTCCCATGCCGCCCCGCCATCTTGTCGCCGACGGCCAGCCTGCGCTTCATGGCCACGTACACCTTGACCATCTTGATGATTCCGGGCGGCAGTTCGTCACCCCGATCATATCGCTCCACATACTGGGAAAAACGCCTGCGAACATCTTCGCAGTGCTCTTCGTACCGCCGGACGATCTCGCCTACCTGCACAACCCGTGAACCATCCTTCAGTTCGATTGAAGACATGTCGGACACGGGGATTTTGGATAGTGCCTCGGCCGTGATCTTATCCCCTTTTTTGATCACGAGTGTCTTTCCCCTTTTGTACGGTGCTGCACAGACCCTTCCAACCAACAGGGCCGTCAAATTCTCTCTGGCAGCCTCTTCAATGATGCCCAACTCGTCATCCCTGTTTTTCTCCAGAACTTCTATCTCGTGCCTCTCGATGCTCAACGCTCTTTCGTCCTTTTCTACCCCCTTCCTCGAAAAGACTTTGGCGTCAATCACTATGCCGTTGATCCCCGGCGGAACACGCAACGAAGAATCCTTCACGTCGCCGGCCTTCTCCCCGAAGATGGCCCTAAGCAGTTTTTCTTCCGGGGACAGTTGGGTCTCACCCTTGGGGGTAACTTTTCCGACGAGGATATCGCCGGGCTGGACTTCGGCTCCGAGCCGTATAATACCGCTATCGTCCAGGTTGGCCAGGGCCTCTTCCCCGACGTTGGGAATGTCCCGCGTAATCTCCTCCTTGCCCAGTTTGGTATCCCGGGCAACCGTCTCAAACTCCTCGATATGAATGGAAGTGAACACGCTGTCTCGAACCAACCGTTCGCCCACCAATATGGAGTCCTCGAAGTTGTAACCACCCCAGGGCATGAAGGCCACAAGCACATTCTTTCCAAGCGCAAGCTCGCCGGCTTCCGTGGAGGGGCCGTCGGCGATGATCTCGCCTTTTCGTACATGGTCCCCTTTGCGCACAATCGGTCGGTGATTGAAGCAGGTATTCTGATTGGAACGAGAAAACTTGCTCAGATTGTAGATACTCACCTGTTTGCCTGAACCGTTGCCGCCGCCTGCATGTCTAACCACAATCCGGGTGGCATCCACGTCCACGACCTCGCCGTCGTCATCGACCACCACCGCAACGCCGGAGTCTCTCGCCACCACATGCTCGATCCCGGTTCCCACCAGAGGGGCCTGACTCACCAGCAACGGGACCGCTTGGCGTTGCATATTGGAACCCATGAGAGCCCGGTTTGCGTCGTCATTCTCCAGAAATGGAATGAGCGATGCAGAGACGCTGACCAGTTGATCGGGCGAGATATCCATCAGTTCGATCTCCTCCCGCCTGACCATAACAAACTCGCCGGCCACCCTGGCGGAAACCATGGGCCTGACAAAGTGGCCCTGCTCGTCCAGTGGCGCATTCGCCTGAGCAATCGGATGGTTCTTCTCATCCAGGGCGCTCATGAATTTCACCGTCTCGGTCACCTTACTGCCTTCAACGATGCGGTAGGGGGTCTCAATGAAGCCAAACTCATTCACCCGCGCATAGGTGCTTAATGACACGATCAGGCCGATGTTGGGCCCTTCCGGGGTTTCAATGGGGCAGATCCGCCCGTAGTGGGTCGGATGAACGTCCCGGACCTCGAAACCCGCCCGCTCTCTGGTGAGACCTCCTGGTCCCAAAGCGCTCAATCGTCGTTTGTGGGTCACCTCGGACAACGGATTGGTTTGATCCATGAATTGCGATAGCTGGCTTGTGCCAAAGAACTCCTTCACCACTGCCGAGACAGGTTTCGAGTTAATAAGATCGTGGGGCATGAGCGTGTCGATTTCCTGCAGGCTCATGCGTTCCTTGATGGCCCGTTCCATCCTCACCAAACCGACACGAAACTGGTTTTCCAGGAGCTCACCCACCGCCCGAACCCGCCGGTTACCCAGGTGATCGATGTCGTCTGCCTGGCCTTGCTTGTCCTTGAGCTCCACGAGCGTCTTGGTTGTCCGCAACAGATCCTCTTTCATGAGGGTTCGGACATCCAAGGGGATATCCTGATCCAGGCGAATGTTCATCTTCAGGCGGCCAACCTGCGACAGATCATAATGGGAAGAACGGAAGAAAAGCTGCTGGACCAGTTCCCGAGCCACTTCGATCGTTGGCGGATTGCTCGGGCGGAGCCGGCGGTAGATCTCCAGAAGAGCCTCCTCCGTGGTCTCCACCTTATCAAGAAGCAACGTCTTTCTGATAGAATCGCTCGTTGTAACGTTGTCGATGAAAAGTATGTCAAATTCAGACACCTTCGCCTTCACGAGCCTTTCAAAGATGTCTTCATCGATCGCTTCGTTGTACCTGACAACAACCTCTCCGCTCGTAGGATCCACGACGTCACGAGCGACAATTTTGCCGACGATGTCTTCAAACGCGATCGGTATGCGGTCCATCCGGGCGGTTTGGAGCTGGCGAATCGCCTTCTTGGTAAACCGTTGCCCTTTCTTGGCGATCACCTCCCCGGTCTCCGGATGCTTGATCGTCTTGGAGACCCGTTGAGACTTGGCCATGTTCTCGTCAAAGCGCTTGAAGACACGCTTTCCTTCTATCAAGATTCTTTCTTTGTCATAGAAGTAGTCAAGAATCTCTTCTCCGGCAAATCCGAAAGCCTTAAGAAGCAAGGTTATCGGGAACTTGCGGCGCCGATCGATCCGGACATTGACGACATCTTTGGGATCCACTTCCAGGTCAATCCAGGATCCCCTGACAGGGATAATCCTGGCCGTGTAAAGAATCTTGCCGCTGGAATGGGTCTTCCCTCTGTCGTGATCAAAGAACACCCCGGGAGACCGGTGCAACTGGCTGACGATCACCCGTTCCGTCCCATTGATGATGAACGTCCCCCTTGCAGTCATGAGGGGGATTGTACCGAAATAAATCTCCTGTTCCTTGATATCCCGAATGTTTTGCACGCCCGTCTCTTTGTCCGTTTCATAAATCACAAGACGAACCGTGATACGAATCGGGACCTCATATGCCATACCCTTTTGGAGGCATTCCTGCTCGCCATATTTGACTTCCCCAAAAGCGTACGACACAAACTCAAGGCAAGCCGTACCAGTGAAATCACGAATGGGAAAAACGCTGTTGAAGGACGCCTGAAGTCCCATGTCTTCCCGCTTCTCGGGCGGCACGTCACGCTGCAGAAAACGTGCATAGGACTGCCGCTGCATCTCGATCAAGTTCGGGAAGGCTACTATCTTCGGTATCGCTCCGAAGGTCCTTCTAAGTCGTCTGCTTCCCAAAAGCGTGTCTTGCATAGCTTCTCCTTAGCTTGTTGCCGACGAAAACCATCTTAACAATGGTTACAACGGGGTTACAATGGCCATGGACCGGTCCACTTCCCGCCTGCCGGCTTCTCTTAATCAGAGCCCCTGGTCTTTTGGTCTAAACCAAGGAAGGTCGTCTCGCCATGGACCGGTTCTTTCCGGGCTGTGACGCACTGCCGCAAGGCAGCGCCCTCAACCCTTGTGCAGGGAGCTTTTCCCCCTACTTAATCTCGACTGTCGCGCCCGACTCTTCCAGCTGTTTCTTGATGCTCTCGGCTTCGTCTTTCGAGACCCCTTCTTTGACAGGCTTGGGAGCTTCATCCACAAGGGCCTTAGCCTCTTTCAAGCCCAAGCTGGTGATAGCCCTGATCGTTTTGATGACCTGGATCTTCTTGTCACCAACTTGGCTGAGGATGACGTCAAATTCTGTCTTTTCTTCCGCTGCTGCGGCACCGGCACCCCCGGCTGCGGGAGCTGCAGCAATCGCCACCGGGGCAGCAGCAGAAACACCGAACTTTTCTTCCAGTTCTTTGACCAGCTCAGAGAGTTCAAGAACGGACATGTTTGAAATGAATTCGATAAGATCCTGTTTCGTAATATTAGCCATCACAAATATCCTCCTCGTCTTTTTTTCTTGCCTAGCTTGAGGTCGATCCCTCTTTTTCTTTTTTTTCTTTGTAGGCGTTCAATACCCCCACAAAATCTCTGGGCACGGCGCCCAGAACGGTAACAAACGACCTAACGGGGCCAACAAGTACCGACAGCAACTGCCCGAGCAAAATCTCCCGGGGCGGGAGCATGGACAGTCTATGGACGCCCGCTGCGTCGATGACCTTGCCGTTCAGGACACCGGCCTTAACCTTGAACGCATTGTATTGCTCGCCGAACTTGACAAGCACCTTGGCCGACGCCGCCGGGTCGTCGTGGGTCAACGCCACTGCGGAAGGCCCGGCAAAATAATCCTTCAGGAGTGCGATGTCCGTTCCATCCGAGGCCATCGCCATGAGTGTGTTCTTCACCACCTGATAATCCGCCGATACTTGCCTGAGCTGCCTTCGCAGCTCGCTCATGGCCGCCGTATCCAACCCCCGATAGTCCGTAAGAATCGCCGCCTTGGCGGTTGCGCACTTTTCGCTTAACGCTTTGACTATGTCTGCTTTTTCTGATCGCTTCAAAGGTCTCTAATCCCTCCTTTCTATCTGCTCAAGCCGCAACGCCCCAGGAGTCATTCGTCGGTCAGTGTACTATGGCAAGAGACCGAGAGGAGATGTGTGTTGCACCGATGATCACCACTGAATGACTGTCTCGGCAGGCGACAAACGCTTTCGACACCCCGGGTTCAAGGTATACCTGCGGTCTTTGACAGTTTTTTTTCGGTTTTTCTATTCCAAGGCCGGTCCGCCTTGGAGTTATTTGAGAACATTCTTTACATAGGCAGGATCGATCTTGATCCCCGGCCCCATAGTCGCCGAAATGGAAATCCCTTTTAAATACGTCCCTTTACTACTGGCCGGTTTCAAACGGATAATGGTATCCAAAAAGGAAGAGACGTTCTCCAAGAGCTTTTCTACGCCGAAGGAGACCTTGCCGAGCGGCGCGTGGACGATACCCGCCTTTTCCACCCTGAACTCAATCTTGCCCGCCTTCACTTCCTTCACGGCACGGCCAACATCAAAAGTTACTGTGCCTGCCTTGGCGTTGGGCATCAACCCCCTCGGCCCCAGGATCTTGCCGATTCGCCCGACAGCCCCCATCATGTCCGGTGTGGCCACCACCTTGTCGAATTCGAGCCAACCGCCTTTGATCTTCTCCAACAGGTCGTCGTTTCCGACAAAGTCGGCGCCGGCGTTCTTGGCCTCCATTTCCTTCTCGCCCTTTGCGAAAACCAAGACCTTGACCTCTTTGCCGATGCCGTTGGGTAACATCACGGTTCCGCGGACCATCTGGTCTGCATGCCGAGGATCTACTCCCAGCCGGACAGCCACGTCAACGCTCGCATCGAAACCCGCATAGGACGAGCCAACCGCCAACTTGACAGCCTCTTCAACATCGTAGCTCTTGTTACGGTCAACACCCTTAAGTGCCGCAATGTATTTTTTTCCCCGTTTTCCCATCGTGCTCCTCAAACCCCTTTCGCCATCAGACAACTTCAATCCCCATGCTGCGCGCAGTCCCCTCTATGATCCTGAAAGCGCTTTCCAGGTCGTTTGCATTCAAATCGGGCATTTTCATCTTGGCGATCTCTTCCACCTGGGACCGCGTCACTTGCCCGACCTTTTCTCGTTTCGGATCACCAGCTCCTTTGGCAACCTTGGCTGCCTTTTTCAGTAAGATCGCAGCCGGAGGCGTCTTCGTCACAAAAGAAAACGAACGATCCTGGTACACGGTGATCACGACCGGAATGATCATGCCTTCCTGACCGGCCGTCTTGGCGTTGAAGGCCTTGCAGAACTCCATGATATTAACCCCGTGTTGCCCCAACGCCGGACCAATCGGCGGAGACGGACTTGCCTGACCGGCCGGCACCTGCAGTTTGATTGCGCCCATGATTTTCTTTGCCATTGTTTCTATTCCACCTCTACTTCCACAAAACGTCCTGATTCAAGGCCTCACACCTTTGATACCTGAACGAATTCCAGTTCTCCGGGAGTAGGCCGACCAAAAATACTCACAAGAACTCGTATCTTCCCCTTCTCCGGCTTGACCTCCTCAACCGTCCCCATGAAATTGGTAAAGGGGCCGTCAATCACACGAACCTCGTCGCCCATCTCAAAGAAGAACTTCGGCTGAGGTTTAAGCTTGCCTGCCTCCACCTGGTTCATGATCTGCTCGGCTTCCTGATCCGAAAGCGGCGAAGGCTTGTCTTGACCACCCAAAAAGCCTGTCACTTTCGGCGTGTCCTTGACGACGTGCCACGTCTCGTCCGTCAAGTCCATCTGAACCAAGATGTAGCCCGGGTAGAACTTCCGGGAAGAGGTCTTGCGTTTCCCCTTGACGAGCTCCACGACCTGTTCCGTCGGGATCAAGATTTTGCCGAATTGCTCAGGGTCGGGAAGCGTCCTGATCTGTTCCTCCAAAGAGGCCTTCACCTTATTTTCATACCCTGAGTACGTATGAACCACATACCATTTTAGAGCCACGTCCAAACCTCGCCCTTGTCTTCTAGTGCAATACAAGACCAATCAATGAAGACAAACCCATGTCCACCAAACCAAGAAAAGCGGACACGATCATCACTACGATGATCACAACCACTGTAGAGGCCACCGTCTCCTTCCTGGAGGGCCACGTCACCTTCTTCAGTTCTATCTTGACTTCACGCAGGAATTGCGCCCCTTTGGCCCAAAAGGACAAATCAAACGTCCTTCCGGCAGGCTTGATCGGCTTTGGAACCTCTTTCTTCGGGGCTACAACTATTTTCGGCTCGGGCTCCTTCTCGGGAACCTCCTGAACAGCCTCCGTTTCTTTCGTCACCTGCGGCTGGTCGTTTTCTTTTTCAGCCTTCTTTCGCCCCTTTTTCTTGGAAGAAATAGGCCTTTTGCGTTGCAAACGTCCCATAAGAACCCTTTTCCAAACCCCTTCCGGGCCGGGCAAGACGACACGCCCCACCCGATACGCCCAAAAGTCCATTGAAATGGCAGGCCAGGAGGGATTCGAACCCCCAACACCCGGATTTGGAGTCCGGCGCTCTAGCCGTTAGAGCTACTGGCCTGTGCTTTGTTCAACAGCAGTATTTCCCTTTATCGATTCGGGAACAGCTCAAAAAATGCTGCCCAACCCTTTCGATTCCCCCACTACTTCGATTCCTTGTGAAGGGTGTGGGTTCGACAGAACCTGCAATATTTCTTGAGTTCCAGCTTACCCTGGGTCGTTCTCTTATTCTTTGTCGTTGTATAGTTGCGGCGCTTGCACTCGCTGCAGGCCAGCGTAACAATAACTCTCACAGCAGCCTCCTACTCGATTATTTCGCTGACGACGCCGGCCCCTACCGTACGGCCCCCTTCTCGGATGGCAAAACGCAACTCCTTTTCC
>Ga0105094_10001107_pt1 | contig 13985 bp, 16 predicted proteins | sample PPLLak1March2015_2_FD_87023 | JGI IMG/M metagenome (GOLD analysis project Ga0105094, IMG submission 87023) | Freshwater sediment microbial communities from Prairie Pothole Lake near Jamestown, North Dakota, USA - PPLs Lake P8 Core (3) Depth... | ecosystem: Environmental > Aquatic > Freshwater >...
AGCACCTTCTCGAAGAAGGCCGGCGGCAGCGCGTAGTGCTGCCGGTTGGCCGCGCCGGTAGCCACGGCGATGGGGCTGCGCCGCAGCTCTTGGATAAAGGTCTGCGGGCGCCGGCGCCGGGCCGCGAGATCCCCCCGCCCCTCCACCCGCAGCCGTTGGCGGCTGAGCATGCGGATCCCCAGCCGGATGAGCGGGTCGGGCAGCAGCGCCCGTTCTGCAAGAGCCATCAGAACCTTCATGGAGCCTCCCTCCCGGAGTGTTGTTTTGGGGGCAAAACGACCCGAGCCTGTGCAGGTCCTTTTTTTCGGCACCCGCATTCAGCCGGTCGATAAACCGCCGGCCGCGGGGATCGCAGCTTGAAGCCCGCTGGTGGCAACCGCCGACGCGCGTGGGGCGGGGCGGCCTTCAGGTGCGCGGCGCGGGCCATCTCAGGCGCCCCCCCGGGGCGCGCCGCGAAGCGCCAGACGCTGAATGACCGGTTTAAACACCAGGTACAGCAGCAGCGTGGCAATCGGCCCGACCATCAGCCAGACCGCGATAGCGCGCAGGGTGGTGTCCCACAGCAGCAGGACCGCGCCCCAGCAATCGGCCTCGATCAGGGCCAGCACATCCCCCACCGAGAGGGCCAGCGGCTCAACCCGGAAGAGCCGGTCACCGGCCCGAAAAAAAGGGATCAGCAGCAGAATCTGAAACGGGTACACGATGCAGTTGACCAGTTGAATGGCGGCCAGGTTCAGCCGGAAGACCAGCGCCGCCAAGGCGCAGAGCACGGTGGTGGCGCCCAGCATCGGAAAAACGCCAAGGCTGACGCCACAGGCGATGCCGAGCGCAATCTTGGGCGCCGTGGCCCCCTGCCTGAGCACGGCCAGGATCGGGCGAATCACCTTTTTTTCCCACAGCCCTTGCAGATTCATGGATTCCTCCGGGTCAAAAGGGTCGCCAGCGGCGCTCCGGGTTCCAGGCGATACAGCTGGACCAGGACATAGACGGCCATGGCGATGTTGCCGAGGCACATGATCAGCACAAACCAGGCTGCGCGCGTGCGGGGCCGCTGCTCCTTGTAGAAGACCCAGACGTAGAAGGTCAGGAAGCCGAAATAGGCATCCAGCAGGGTGGCCCGGAACCACAAATCCGGCCACAGATTGCGGGCGGCCGGCACGATCCCCTGCTGCAGGCTGGCGGCGGTGGTTATCGCCAGCATACCCAGCAGGATGAGCACGAAGAGCAGTTTCAAGGCGATTCGCATGCGAGCACGCTTCCTTATGCCAAAGCAGCAGGCTCACGCCCGGCCCGTGGGGCCTGGGCGCATCGCGCTGCCGCGGGAAAAAACCAATTGGGCAAAAGTAGGGGTTTTTTCGGACGTTTCAAGTCCGGTCCCCGACCACCACGTGTCGGATGCCCCCGAATTTATGGCCACAAATCCCATGACCCCGCGCGAATAGCCAGGACTATCCGCGGGCGGCGCTCCAGATCGACGGCCAGCGCCGGTCGCCGGCGTGCTGCAGGTGGGTCCGCACCAGTTCCCGGGCGGCCGCCGTGCCCAGGCGCCGAATGACGGGAAAAAGCTGTTTACAATCGTCCAGGGACAGCCGCTGCACCACCTGGATGGTAGCCACTTCATCCCGGGTATGGGGGAATTCTCCGGGGCCCGCAGGCATCTCCTCCTTGGTGAGCAGCTTGTTGTAGACCAGGCTGCGGGCGGCCAGGAGATCCAGCCGGGTATCGCGGCTGCGGGGGTGGTAAAGGTAAAGCAGCGTGAGGCAATCCCCGGGTCCGGCCAGGCGGCCGCGCCCGGTCAACTTGCGGACCACCGGTGCGGAGAGGTAGTGCACGCACAGCCGTCCGCGGCCGGCCAGCCGGGTATGCAGCGCGCCCCAGAGGCCATGGTGAATCTCCCCGGCCTCGATGTAAACCCGGCCATGCTCCGCCATCCGGGGAATCAGGGCGTCGGCCCGCAGCTCGTCCCGCAGCCGGAAACGCGCCGCGTCCACCGCGGCAAAGGCCTTGACGGCCGCCAGGGCCGCCGCGAACGACCCCGTCATGACGGTCCGGTAATAGGCCAACAGGGCAGCGGTCGCCGCCTTCTCGGCAGCATAGACGCGCGCGGCCACCGACCCCGGGGTCAGCTCGGGCGGACGGCCGCCGTCGGCAAAAAAATCATGGATCCCCACCAGGGCTTCCAGAAAAGGCTCCACCTGGAAAATCGGCTTGCCGCGCCGCGACAGGTCCTGGAGCAAATCACAGGTCCGACGGCCGAACTCCGGGTACTCGGTTTCGCTTTCCAACAGATATTCCGCTACCGGCAGCTCCGCGCGCAGCATGGCGGCAAAGCCCGGGGTGGGCGGCTCCTCGAGGAAAACGGCGTCGTGGGCCGCCATCAGATCGGCGGCCAGCGGCAGAATTTCAGGCCGATGAATCGAAAAAGCCAGGGTGATCAAGTCCACGGGCGTCTCCCCGACCCCGCACGGCGGGGGCGTTCGCCGTCCCTCGCCGCACCTTTACTTTCCGCGGGGTCGTCTTAGATTATCGGGTGTTATTTTCCCTCTCACGCAAGGAGCTTTCCCATGCTGCTGACAAGCGAAGACGCCTTCGCCGCGGTGGATTTCCGTTTCCACTGGCAAAGCCCCGAGGCCGTCCACACCGAGTGCTTTCATACCGACCGCATCAACTTCTGGCGGGACCTGTTCCCGGCCAAACTTCAGTGCGCGCTCCTCGGCAAGACCGCCGGCGAGCGCTTCAGCGTGGCTTTTCCGGCCGGGACCCTGACAGCCCCTCGCACCGCCGGCCAGGTTCAAGCGCTCAAACGCCTCCAGGTCAACGACCGCATGCTGGCCGACCTCAATATCACCCTGCGCCGCGGCCGATTTTACCCCAAAGGGATCCTCCGGGACCTGCCGGGGATCTTCAGTGGCAACAACGAGCCGTTCCGCTGCGCCGATCTCAGCGAAAGCCACCTGAAGGCCGACTTCAACCACTGCCTGTCCGCCGCCGATCTGGTGGTCGAGGTGATTGTCCGCGAGGTCCGGGCCAAGCACGGCGAACTGGGAGGCACCAGCTACGACTGGGTCGAAGCCGCCCTCAAGGGTCCGGGCATGCAGGTCCGCTGGCAGGGCCAGCCCACGGATTTCTTCTCCGGCCACCCCTTTGCGCGCGAAGACCAAAGCGACGATCTGGTGTTCTACGAAAAGCCGCGCTTGGTGGATCACCTCGACCGCCAGGCGATCACCGTGATCACCGGGCTTTATCAAAAGCTATTGGCCCCCGGCGACCGGGTTCTGGACATGATGGCCAGCTGGAAATCACACTTACCGGCGCAGCTTAAACTGGGAAATGTCACCGGCCTGGGTCTGAATGCGGCTGAGTTGGACGCCAACCCCCGGCTGGACGAACGGGTGGTGCACGACCTGAACCAGGACCCGCGTCTGCCGTTTGCCGACGGCAGTTTCGATGCCGTGGTCTGCACGGTGTCGGTGGAGTACCTGGTCCAGCCGTTTGCGGTTTTCCGCGAGGTGGCGCGGGTGCTGAAAGCGGGCGGCCGGTTCATCACGACCTTTTCCAACCGCTGGTTCCCCCCCAAGGCCATCCACGTCTGGCAGGAAACCCACGAGTTCGAGCGCATGGGCATCGTTCTGGCGTATTTTCACGCCTCAGAGGCCTTCGACCACCTGGAAACTTTTTCCATGCGCGGCCTGCCAAGGCCAGCGGACGACAAATACGCCCTGCAGCTGCTCTATTCGGACCCGGTTTACGCGGTCTGGGGCCAGCGCCGCCAGGAATCGGGCGAAAAATAACGGCCTCCGCGGCCCTTGCAGCCCGCAAGGGCCTTGAACCCTGCACGCGGCAGAAGCGCCATGCACCTTTACCGCCTCACCCGGTCCCAGCACCTGCCCGTCGACATCGACCACGCCTGGGACTTTTTCGCCGATCCGCGCAACCTGCCCCGCATCACCCCGGGCTGGCTGCGCTTTCGTTTGACCGCCCCGCCCGGCGGGCCGATGCATCCCGGCATGATCCTCACCTACCGCCTGACCCCGTTCGGGCGCCTGCCCTGCAGGTGGGTGTCTGAAATCACGCATGTCTGCGCGCCCCGGCTATTCGTGGATCAACAGCGGCTGGGGCCCTACGGCCTCTGGCATCACCTGCACCGCTTTGAGGTTGCAGAGGGCGGGATCGAGATGGTCGACGTACTGCACTACGCCCTGCCCTACGGCCCACTGGGGCGGCTGCTCCACAAAACCCTGGTGCACAAACGGCTGCGGGCGATCTTCGACTTCCGGCGGGAGCGGCTGGCGGAGATTTTCGCCCGCCCACGCGCGTAGACGCGCACTCCCGGCCTCGACGGGCCCGCGCAGGGCGCGCAGCCCGCTACGAAAAACACCCGGCGCGCTGAGCGCCCCCGCAGCGAAGGCCCAACGGTCTTCAGACCGCAGGCGGGTCCGTCACTTTTTGATTTTGATGTTTCCCGAGTAGCGCTTTACGGTGGCGTCGTCCACGCAATTGTCGAGTTCCGCATCGGTTGCCTGGCTGGTCTGCTTGAGGGCGTCCAGGGGGCAGATGAAATCGTTTCCGGCGACGTCTTTGACGCGCACATAGATGCGGTCCTGGGGTTCAGCGGCCATAGTAAACCTCCTTGGGGTGATAAGATATGGGGTGTGGGTCGGATGCCGGGAAAAACAGGACGCCGGCATGCGGTTAACTCGTCCAATATAAGCCCCGCTGTCTGCTTCGCAAGCCGCAGCCCGCCGCGACCGGAAATGGGGCAGCGTTTGGGGTTTGAATTTTGGGCCGGATCCGGCTACAGTAATCGGACTGGTGACTCGCCGACCGCACCCGATAAAAAAAGGAGCCTGGCGCCGCCCATGAACCCCGCCCGCCTCGAACGCCAGATCGGCTTTATCGTCGAAATCGACCGTCTCAAGCGCGTCATGCGCCAGACCCTTCTGACCGACCGCTGCCGCCACGAAAATTCCGCCGAGCACTCCTGGCACATCGCCCTGGCGGCGCTGGTGCTGGCCGAGTATGCAGAGCCGCCGGATCTCGACCTGCCGCGGGTCGTCAAGATGCTGCTGGTTCACGACCTGGTGGAAATCGACGCCGGGGACACCTACTGCTACGACGCGGAGGCGCGCCGGGGCCAGCTGGCACGCGAGCGGCAGGCCGCAGAGCGGGTCTTCGGCCAACTGCCGGCCGATCAGGCCGCTGAACTGCAGGACGCATGGGAGGAATTCGAGGCCCGCGAAAGCCCGGAGGCTCTTTTCGCCGCCGCGCTGGACCGGCTTCAGCCGGTGCTCAACAACTTTTACAGCGGCGGGGCGATGTGGCGCAAGCACGGCATCCGGCGGCAGCAGGTTGAGCGGCGCATCGCGCCCCTGCAGACCGGCGCCCCGGTGCTGTGGCGCTACGCCTCGGGGCTGCTCGCGGAAGCGGTTGCCCGGGGGATTCTGGCGGACGAAGACGCCGATGCGCTTGCTTCGTCCTGAACCCTGAGGAGGCCGCATGCTGCCAGATGGTATCCAGCCCACCCGAGTTCAGGCCCCTGACACGGAAAGCTCCCGGGCCGGAGGGCGCTATGTTCTCTATTGGATGCAGCAGGCCCAGCGGGCCTCAGAAAACCACGCCCTGGAATACGCGATCTTCCGCGCCAACCAGCTGCAGCTGCCCGTGGTGGTGGGCTTCGGTCTAACCGACGCCTACCCCGAGGCCAATCTGCGGCACTACAGCTTCATGCTCGCGGGGCTGCTGGAAACCGCCGAGGCCCTCGCCAAACGCGGCATCCGTCTGGTGTGCCGCCGCGGCGAGCCGCCGGAGGTGGCCCTGGCGCTGGCCCGGGAGGCGGCCCTGCTGGTGTGCGACGTGGGCTACTGCCGGCATCAGAAAGCCTGGCGTGCGCAGGCGGTCCGGCAGGCACCCTGCCCGGTAATCCAGGTGGAAAGCGACGTGGTGGTGCCCGTCGCCGCGGCCTCCCCCAAGGCCGAATACGCCGCCCGCACCCTGCGCCCCAAGCTCCAGCGCCTGCTGCCGGACTACCTGGTGCCCCCGCCGCAGCTGACGGCCGAGCACAGCGCGCTGGGGCTGGCCCTGGCGGGGCTGGCAATCGATGGGGGGCTGACGGCGCTTCTGGCCGATCTGAAAATCGACCGGGGCGTCGCGGCGGTCAGCCGCTTCTTTCCGGGCGGAACGGCGGCCGCCAAGGAACGCTTCGGGCGCTTTCTAACCGACCGCCTCTACCGCTACGACCGCAACAGCAACCAGCCCCAGACCGACGACGTGTCGGGGATGAGCCCCTACCTGCACTTCGGCCAGGTATCGCCGCTGTATCTGGCGCTCACCCTCCAAAGCCATGCCGCCGCCAGCCCCGGCGACCGCGACGCCTACCTGGAGGAGCTGATCGTGCGGCGCGAACTGGCCGTCAATTTCGTGCATTACACCCCGGCCTACGACCGCTTCGCCTGCCTGCCGGACTGGGCCCGCAGGACCCTGGCGGACCACGCCGCAGACCCGCGGCCTCATCTTTACGACCGCGCGACGCTGGATGCGGCCGAAACGCATGACGACCATTGGAACGCCGCCATGCGGGAAATGCGCTGCACCGGCTTCATGCACAACTACATGCGCATGTACTGGGGCAAGAAGGTCCTGGAGTGGTCGCCAAACCCCGCGACGGCCTTCGAAACCCTGATAGGCCTCAACAACCGCTATTTTCTGGACGGCCGGGACCCCAGCTCCTTTGCCGGAGTGGCCTGGATCTTCGGGCTGCACGACCGCGCCTGGCCCGAACGGGCGGTCTTCGGCAAAGTCCGCTCGATGACCGCCGCCGGCCTGGAACGCAAGTGCGACATCCGGGCCTACGCCGCCAAGGTCAGCCGCCTCGCCGCGGCGGGCGCCGCCGTGCCGTGAGGGGGCTGTCCGAAATTTGACAGTTCCGTAAAAAAGCCAATTTCCGCGTTGCGCCGCATCTCGAAGTCGCTGCGGCGTACTTAAGTACGCCTCACGCCGCTGAGATTTGCGCGCCGTAACTTGGCTTTTTGTACGAAACTGTCTGGTTTTTGACTTTTTACCGGTTCATCAAATTTGTGCAAAACCGACCTCTTGAGGGAGGAAATTATGCGAAAGACGCTCTCCATGGCCGCCGCGGTAATGTGCCTGCTGCTGCCGCCGCCCGCAATTTCGGCCACAGCCCCCGTCAGCGACGCCACCCAGGAATGCCTGGACTGCCACGCCGCGATCCACCCCGGGATCGTCAGCGGATGGCAGGCCAGCCGCCATGCCCAGACCACCCCCGCGGCGGCCCTGGCGGTGGCGGGTCTGGCGCGCAAGGTCTCCAGCACAGCAGTCCCGCAGAACCTGCTGGAAACCGCCGTGGGCTGCGCCGAGTGCCACACCCTGCGGCCCGATGCGCATGCCGACACCTTCGACCACAACGGCCACGATGTCCACGTGGTGGTCAGCCCGCGAGACTGCGCCATCTGCCACAGCCAGGAGGCGGACCAGTACGACCGCAACATCATGGCCCATGCCCACGGGAACCTGGCCGACAACCCCCTCTACGCCCAGCACCAGCAAACCATCATCGGCCAGCTCGAACGCCGCGACGCGACCCTCGCCGATGCCCCGGCGGATGCGGCCACCCGCGCCGAGGCCTGTTTTTACTGCCACGGCACCCAGCTGAAGGTCAGCGGCAGCGAGACACGCGCCACCGACCTGGGTGAGATGACATTTCCCCGGATCGACGGCTGGCCCAACCAGGGCGTCGGCCGCATCAACCTGGACGGCAGCCGCGGGGCCTGCTCGGCCTGCCACACGCGCCACACTTTTTCGATCGCCATGGCCCGCAAGCCGCACACCTGCAAGGAGTGCCACGTCGGGCCGGACGTCCCCGCCTTCAAGGTCTATTCGGCCAGCAAACACGGCAACATTTACGACAGCCTGCAGGCCGATTGGGATTTCAAAGCGGTGCCCTGGACCGTGGGCCGGGATTTCAGCGCGCCCACCTGCGCGACCTGCCACATCAGCCTGCTGGTCAACACCGACGGCGAGCTGATCGCCCAGCGCACGCACCAGATGAGCGACCGCCTCTCCTGGCGCATCTTCGGGTTGATCTATGCCCACCCCCACCCGCGGGACCCCGACACCACCAAGATCCGCAACCGCGACGGCCAACCGCTGCCCACCGATTTCGCCGGCGGACTGGCCGCCGAGTACCTGATTTCAAGCGCAGAGCAGGCCACGCGAGCGGCGACCATGCAGGCCGCCTGCCTCGCCTGCCACAGCAGCGCCTGGGTCGCCGGCCACCGCGAGCGCTTTGAAAACACCATCCGGACCACCAACCGGAGCACCCTGACGGCCACCACTATCATGACCGAGATCTGGAGCCGCGGCTTCGCCGCCAAGGACAACCCCTTTGACGAGGCCGTGGAGCAAAAATGGACCGACATCTGGCTGTTCCACGCCAACAACACCCGCTTTGCCTCGGCCATGGCCGGGGGCGGGGATTACGGGGTGTTTGCCGACGGCCGCTACCACCTCAACGGCCGGATCCGCGAGCTGGCCGAGTGGCTGGCGCTTCAGCGCAGGCTGGAGGGAGTGCCTGCCAAGACCCCGTAGGAACCGCGCAGCGCCCCCGCGATCAGCGCGTGGCCAGCGACGCCCCCAGCTGCCCGCAGGCCGCCAGGAGGTCACGACCGCGGGGCCGCCGCCGGCAGAAGAAGACGCCCTCGTCTGCAAGCCAGTGGCAGAAGCGCTCGACATGCGCCGGCGGCGGGGCCGCAAACCCCGACGCGGCCTCCCCGTTGTAGGCGATCAGGTTGACCCGCACGGCCAGTCCTGTCAGGTAGTCCGCCAGCTTGGCGGCATCTTGGCGGGCGTCGTTGACCCCGGCCAGCAGTACGTACTCCACCAGCACCACCCCGCCCCGCCCGGTGGGAAAGGCCTGCAGCGCGGCCTTTAACCGCGCCAGCGGATACCTGCGGTTGATGGGCATCAGCCGGCTGCGCAGGCGGTCGTCGGCTGCATTCAGGGAGACGGCCAGACGCAGGTTGGGCAACCCCAAGCGCGCCAGGCGGCGGATGCCGTCGGCATGCCCCGCGCTGGAGAGCGTGATGCGGCGCGGGGCGATGTCCAGCCCGCGCTGATCGCCCATCACCCGCAGCGCCTGGGCCACGTGGTCGAAGTTGTCCAAGGGCTCGCCCATGCCCATGAAGACGACGTTGTCGACCCGCGCCGCCAGCACGAAGCGCGCCGCCCACGTCTGCCAGACGATTTCAGCGGGGCTGAGGTTGCGGCCGAAGCCCATCGCGCCGGTGGCGCAGAAGCGGCACCCCATGCGGCAGCCCACCTGGGAGGAAACGCACAGCGTGGTGCGGCCCGCCGCCGGAATGACCACCGACTCGATGATCCGGCCGTCGCCCAGGGCCGTGGCGAATTTCAGCACGCCGTCCATTTCCCGGGTGGCGACGATCCGGCAGGCGGGCAGCCGCAGGTCGGCGGCGATCCGCCGCGCCAGCTCCGGTGAGCGGGCAAACTCGGGGGCCTCGCCAAAACGGGTGCAGCCTTTCTGGAAAGCCCCACGGTAGATGGCGGCGGCATGGTGCAGCCCCCGCCCGTAGCGCTGCGCCAGTTGATCGGCCAGTTCCCCGCAGGTGATGCCGAAAAGCTCCATTCCGCGCCTTTCGCGTGCCGGCAGAGTCGTCCGAAAAAAGCGAATTGGTTATTGCTGCGACCCTCAAATGCTGGCGGACGCCGCCAGGGATCCGCCCTCGAATGCGAGAACGGCCGAGACAAACCCGTGGGGCAGCGTGACCACCTTTTTTGTCTGCGGATCGACCAACAGGTTAGTGGTCGCGCCTTCGGCGCACAGCGCTGCGTCCCGGCCGATGGCGTAGGCCATCACAAAAGCCTTGGGTTTCACCTGCACCACCCGGCAGGCGACCGACAGCCGGTCGCCGAAAAAAAGTTCCTTGCGGTAGCGGCAGCTGGCTTCGGCAATCAGCATGCCGCAGCCGCAGATGTCCATCTCCGAAAAACCGAGCTGCTGCAGGTAGGCTATCCGGGCCTCCTGGAAAAAGGTGAAGTAATTCTGATGCGCCACATGCTGCGCGAAGTTCAGGTCGTCGCTGCGGACGCTGAGGGAAATGCTGAATTTGGGGTCACACGCCGTCATGGTTTGCCTTTTCGATTTGAGCCGTCAGGCCAGCCCCTGCAGAAACTTTCCGACAATCCCGCGGGTGGAGCAAAAACCGAAATTTTCGATGGCGATCTCCGCAAACGGCACCAGCCGACAGGCTGCGACATCGTCAGCAGCCCTGATCCGGTCGATATCCGCCACCGTGCAGCGGTAGGCCAGATCGACGGTGGCATACACCACACCACCGAATTCGTAGCGGTTGGGGGCCGAGCAGAAGTAGGCCGCCGAGACAATCGTCAGGTTCAGCTCCTCGCGGATTTCGCGCCGCAGCCCGTCCTCGACGCTCTCCCCCGGCTCCAGGAAGCCGCCGGGCAGGTCCCATGTGCCACCCGCCGGGTCGTGTTGGCGCTCGGCCACCACCAGCCGGTCGCCCTCGGTGATCAGGGCGGTGGCGGCGGCCGCGGTGTTGAGGTAGAAGCCAAACCCGCAGGCCCGGCAGCGGAAAGCCGTGGCCGCAGCCGCGGCCAGGGCCTCGCGACCGCATTTGGGGCACCAGGTGAAGCTTTCGCTGTTGGGGTTTTCCATCCAAACTTCGGCGCGCGAAGGCGGCCTCAAAAGGGCCCCGCGACGAACACCAGGACCACAAAGGGCGTGACCAAAAAAAGAGCAAGACGACCGAAACGATAAATGCCGACTGCTTCAGCCGGTCGGTCCGTTGCGCCAGCCTGCGGCGGTCCAGGCCCGCGACCCCCGGGCCGTTTTGCGCCAGCCGCTGCGCCACCCAGACAGCCGCCGAGACGGCCAGGGCGACCGCCGGGAAAACGACCACCAGCAGGAAAAAAAAGATGACCAGTGCGGATACGGTTACCATGGAAAATCCAAAGCCGCCGCCGGGATCGATTTTGGCCCGGTCCGGCGGTGGTTGTCAGACGCCGGCTGGTGTCCGCAGGCGCCCCATCACCCCTCCCGCTTGGGGAACCACGGCCAGAAGGCGTTGGTGACCCGCACGTATTCCGCGTAGCCGGGCCGGGTGTCGCCGATGTCCCTCTCCATCAGGGCGACGCCGGATACCTTCAGCAGCAGGAAGGTCATGGTCAGCGGGCTGATGATGGTCCAGGCGTTGCGCAGGCTGGTGAGCGCCACCAGGTAGAGCCCCCACCAGACCAGCATCTCGCCGAAGTAATTGGGGTGGCGCGACCAGGCCCAAAGGCCGCTGCGCATCACCGCCCCGCGGTTGGCGGGGTCGGCCTTGAAGCCGGCGAGCTGCCAGTCGGCCAGGGCCTCGAAGCCCGCCCCGAAGGCCCACACCAGGACCCCCAGGCCGTCCAGCCAGGTCAGGTGCGCCGGCCCGGCCGCAGCCTGGGGCGCCTGGACGACCAGCGAGACCAGCCACAGCAGCACCGCCTGAAGCCCGAAAACGGTGAAGAGGCTGACCCACCAGAAGTTTTTACCGTGGGCCGCGCGCCACTTGCGGTAGCGGCGGTCCTCGCCTTCGCCCCGGCTGCGCCAGGCGATGTGCAACGCCAGGCGGAAGCCCCAGACCGTGGTGAGCAGCGCCACCAGTAGCCGGCGCCCCAGGTAGCCGTCGGCGTGCAAAAAGGTCAGCCAGGCCACCAGCACAAACCCCAGCCCCCAAAAAATGTCCACGATGCTGGCATCTCGGCGGACCAGGCTGAAGGGCCAGACACAGAGCATTAAGAGGATCACGGACACCAGGTTCCAGCCGGCAATCGCAGGCAGTTCGGTCATTTAAGGGCCTCCTTGAGCTTTGCCGAAGCGGCGGGGGCGGCCGGCGGCCCGGGCAGCGGAGGCTGGCTGAAAAAACCGGGCCTGCTGCCGGCTGCCATGCCACCACTCCTTGCGGGTTCGGCGGGATGATGGAAACCGGTCGTCAACCGTCCAGGGTGAAGCGAAAATCGCAGAACCGCGCACCGCCCATGATGGTCCAGCGCCGCTGCAGCCGAATCCCCGGGTTGAACCCTTCGCCAAAGGCCGCGTCGCGGCTGCAGGAGAGCGCGAAGCCACAGTCCCGAACGCCCATGCGGGCATACATTTCAGCGTAACGGCAGCCGGTGACATTGAAAAAGAGGTCCGCCGCATCGCAGCTCAGGATCTCGATCTCCAGGGCGCCGTCGCGTGCCCAGAGCGTTTCCACGACACCGGCGAGGGCCGCCAGGCTGTCGGCCCCGGCGGCTGCGGCCGCCTGCCGCCCGGCCTCGCGGGCCAGCCGTTGGATGGCGCGCGCGGCCGCGCCCAGGGCCGCATCCCAGCCCATGACCACCGCGAACTCGGCGATCAGCGGGGCCGCGACGCGCGCCTCGATTTCCCTCTGCTGCAGCAGGCTGACGGGGCATGCCGGCATGAGCGCCTCCTTTGGGAACCGGGTGACGGCGGTGACAGGCGCCTAAGAGAGCTTGCCGAGCTCTTTGGAGCGCCGGGTGGCGGCTTCGACGGCGTTCATCAGCGCCCCCCGCACCCCGCCGGTCTCCAGTGCGTGAACCCCGGCGATGGTGGTCCCGCCGGGTGAAGTGACCATGTCCTTCAACTGACCAGGGTGCCGGCCGGAGGTGAGGCACATGCGGGCGGCACCCAGCAGGGTCTGGGCGGCCAGGGTGAGCGCCACCTCGCGGGTCAGCCCGGCCTTGACCCCGCCGTCGGCAAGCGCCTCGATCATCAGGAAGACGTAGGCCGGACCCGAGCCGGAAAGACCGGTGGCGGCATCCATCAGCTTCTCCTCGATCATGACCGTTCGACCGCAGGCGTCGAAAATGTGCCGCGCCAGCGCGAAGTCGGCCGGCAGGGCCGGGCTGTCGGCGGCAATCGCGACGGCACCGGCCATGACCATCAGGGGCGTGTTGGGAATGGTGCGGATGATGCGGGTGCCGGACGCCACCAGGGCGGCGATGGCGGCCACCGAGACGCCGGCGACAATCGAGACCAGCAGCTTGTCGGGCCCCATGGCCGCCCCGGCGAACTTCAGCACCGACCCGGTAACCTGCGGCTTGACGGCCAGGACCAGCACGTCGGCCTTTTTCACCAGCAGCCGGTTGTCCTCCTCCACGCCGACCCGGTAGGTGTCGGCGATATAGGTCCGCCGTTCGGCCAGAACGTCGGAGGCCAGCACCTGTTCGGGGAGCACCACCCCGCGGCTGGTGAGTCCTTTGATGATCGCCTCGGCCATGTTGCCGGCGCCGATAAACCCGATGGTTTTGCCCTCCAGCGGAGGGATCTGGTCGTCCACGTTGGCTCTCCTTCGATGGTCGCGCATTACAGGTTGTGGGTGGGGTGCGGCTGCGTCTCGGGGGGCGCCGGCGGCTGGTAGCACCAGCCCTCGGCGCACATCACCAGCCGGTGCCGGGGCCCGGGCCCCTCGAGCGGTCCCCCGCCGCAGGCCGCATCCCCCCTGAAAATCAGGATGGGGACATCCCCGGCCGTGCAAGGCCGCGGACTGAAACGCGGCAGCGGTCGGGCCGCCAGATGGGCCAGGGCGGTTTGCGCATCGCCCCAGCCGGACAGCTCCCAAAGGGTCACAAAGGTCGGCGGGGGCAGCGCCAGCAGACCGGCCTGGCGGGCATCCAGAGCGGCCGCGGGGGTCAGCCAGCGGCTGTCGACGATCTCCCGGCCGTCGATGCGAACGAGCGCGTCGCGTGCCACCCGGGCGGCAAAAAACCAGGTCACGAAGCGGCGGCGCAGCCCGCGGGGGGTCGTCCAGCGGGACAGGGGCACACAGGCTGCCGGCAGTAGACTGAGCCCGGCTTCTTCCCGGGTTTCGCGCACCGCCGCACGCCGCGCCGCGGCCAGGAGATCGGGTTTTCCCGCCGCCCACTCGGCCGGTTCGATCCGTCCGCCGGGAAACACCCAG
>Ga0105094_10001110_pt1 | contig 13966 bp, 12 predicted proteins | sample PPLLak1March2015_2_FD_87023 | JGI IMG/M metagenome (GOLD analysis project Ga0105094, IMG submission 87023) | Freshwater sediment microbial communities from Prairie Pothole Lake near Jamestown, North Dakota, USA - PPLs Lake P8 Core (3) Depth... | ecosystem: Environmental > Aquatic > Freshwater >...
CATAATTGAGGTATGTTTATGCAGACCTCGAAAGGAGTCCTGGAGAAGATGAGCTCGAAAAAAGTGGTCCTTGCGTATTCGGGAGGACTCGACACCTCGTGCGCGATCCCATGGCTGAAAGAGAACTACGACTGCGAGGTCATCGCGGTCCTGGCCGACGTGGGCCAGGGCGAGGACCTGGAGCAGGCAGCGAAGAAAGCCCGGGCGATCGGCGCGTCGAAGACCTACGTCGAGGATCTGCGTACCGAGTTCGTCCGCGACTACGTATTCCCGGCTCTCCGCGCGGGCGCGAAATACGAGGGGAAGTATCTCCTCGGGACGTCTCTCGCCCGGCCTCTCATCGCGAAGCGCCAGGTGGAGATCGCTCTCGACGAAGGGGCGACCGCTCTTTCCCACGGATGCACCGGAAAGGGAAATGACCAGGTTCGCTTCGAGCTCACCTACCAGGCGCTCGCACCCCATCTCGAGGTGATAGCGCCCTGGCGCATCTGGAACATCCGCTCGCGCGAGGATGCTCTCGCTTATGCCGCCGCCCACGGCGTTCCCGTGAGCCAGAGCAAAGAGAACATCTACAGCCGCGATCAGAACCTCCTCCACCTGAGCCACGAGGGCGGAATGCTCGAGGATCCCTGGACGCCGCCGCCGGCGAACCTCTACCAGCTCACCGCGTCGGCGGAATCCGCTCCCGGGGAGCCGGAGCTCGTCGAGATCGGCTTCAAGCGGGGGATACCGTTTTCGGTGAACGCAACGGCGCTGTCGCCGGTCGCGCTCCTCGAGAAGCTCAACGAGCTCGGCGGCAAGCACGGCGTCGGACGGCTCGACATCGTGGAGAACCGGCTCGTGGGGATGAAGTCGAGAGGCGTCTACGAGACTCCCGGAGGGTCCATTCTTCACGAGGCGCACGAGGCGCTCGAGAGCATCACCCTCGACCGCGCGACGTCGCATTTCAAGACCCTCATCGCCAGCCGGTACGCGGATCTGGTGTACGACGGGCAGTGGTTCTCGCCTCTGCGCGAAGCCCTCGACAGCTTCGTCGACACCACCCAGGACACGGTGACCGGGGAGATTCTCGTCCAGCTCTACAAGGGCACCGCAGCCGCCGTGGGGCGGAGGTCGCCCTTCAGCCTCTACTCGGAGCAGTTCGCGACCTTCGGCGAGGACGAGGTCTATCGCCAGTCGGACGCCGAGGGTTTCATCCGGCTCTTCGGCCTTCCGCAGAAGATTCGCCACCTGACGCACAAGGCGCACCTCGGGAAGGTCTCCCCGATGCTCGAGAAGTGGCAGGAGAAAGCGTCGCTGGAGAAGGTCGGCTCGGGGGTCTAGCAGGCAAGAGAGCGCGCGCCGGCCTGAAGAACGGCACCGGGCCCGGCCGACTTCGCAAGGCTTCGGCGAGCCTCGCCGGAGCCCGAAGGGCGTAGGCGGGAGGGCCCGTCCTCCCCGCGCGAGGAGCGCGGGGAAGTAATTGATGCCGGCGCGGGCATTCACCATGAAAAAACTCTGGGGCGGACGATTCCGGAAACCAACCGCTCCGGAGCTCGAGGCCCTTTCCCGATCGATCGATTTCGACCGCCGCCTCTGGCTCGAAGACGTCCTCGTCAATCGCGCCTACGCCCGCGAGCTCGGTGAAGTCGGAGTCCTCTCCGGGGCCGAGCTCGAGCAGACCCTGAAAGCCCTGGACGCGGTCGAAGTGAAGCTCCGGGAGAACCCGCCCCTCGCGGACGAGGACATCCACACCGCGGTCGAGCGCGTGCTCGCGGAAGTCATCGAGGACCCCGAGGTCGCCTCGAAGCTCCCGACGGGCCGCAGTCGGAACGATCTCGCCGCCACGGGCTTTCGCATGCACCTCGCGGTCGCGATCGTCGGCGCCCTCGAGTACGTTCGCAGGATCCAGACGGTCCTCGTCGAGAAAGCGAAGGCGTCGGCGAGGGTGCTTCTCCCGGGTTATACCCACATGAGGAGAGGCCAGCCGGTGGTGTTCGCCCAGTACCTTCTCGCCTGGTTCTGGGCGCTCGAGCGCGACCGCTCGAGGCTTCGCGCCGCGCGCGAACGGGCGCTCGAGCTTCCGCTCGGCGCCGGAGCCCTCGCGGGAAATCCCTTCGGCGTCGACCGCAATCGCCTCGCCCGCGAGCTCGGCTTTCCCGCCGTCCTTCCCAACAGCATCGACGCAGTATCCTCGAGGGACTTCGCGCTCGAGTTCCTGTCGGCGGCCGCGATTCTCGGCGTGAACCTCTCGCGCATGGCGGAGGACTTGATCCTCTGGTCGGGCGCCGAGTACTCCTTCGTCTCTTTCGACGAGAGCTACGCCACCGGATCGAGCCTCATGCCGCAGAAACAGAACCCGGACAGCCTCGAGCTCGTCCGCGGAAAGACCGGCCGCCTCCTCGGCGATCTGGTCTCGCTCCTGACCACGGTGAAGGGCCTCGCGACCGGCTACCAGCGCGATCTCCAGGAGGACAAGGAGCCCGTCTTCGACGCTCTCGATACTCTGAATCTCACTCTCCCGGTGATGGAAGGGGTCATCGGCTCCCTCGTGGTCCGTGAAGAGCAAATGGCGAAAGCACTCCCCTTCGAGCTCCTGGCCACGGATCTCGCCGAGTACCTGGTGCGGAAGGGTGTTTCCTTCCGGCGGGCCCACGACGTCGTGGGGCAGGTGCTGGCCCGTGCCGAGGAAAAAGGAGTCGCGCCCTTCGAGCTCCCACTCGAAGATCTTCGAGCGTTGTCCCCGGAGTTCGACTCCGACGTCACCTCCGCCTTCGACTTCCGCGCTTCCGTCGAAAGACGCGACAGCGAGGGTGGAGTCTCCGCCCGCGCCATCGACGTCCAGATCCGCAAGGCCGAGAGGGCCCTCGGTCGATAACGATTCGATAGCCTCCCGCCGGTTTTTGTGAATTAATCCGGGCCGGGAATGAAGACGTTTCCTCCCGTCCCCGCGGAGCTGCGCTCCCGGAATCCACTCGGTTACCTGAAGTTCTACGGCCCCGGAGCCATCATCGCGTCCATCACCATCGGGAGCGGAGAAACCGTCTTCGCGGCCCGCGGGGGCGCGATATTCGGCTACGCGCTCGTGTGGTGTCTCCTTCTCGTCTCGGTGTTGAAAGCGATCCAGGCCTACTCCGGCATGAGGGTGGTAACACTCACCGGACGGCACCCGGTGCATTACTGGGCGAGGATGAAAGGACCCAAAGCGTGGTTTCCCGCCCTGCTCGGAGTCGTGGCGCTCGTCATCATGGCTTCGACGTTCGGGGCGCTGTCCAAGGCTCTCGCGACTTTCGTGATGCAGCTTCTCGAGCGTGGTCCCGACCTCCCGGACTACGGAGCTCAGTTGAATCTGATCGCCAGCGCGATTCTCGTCGTCTGCGCCCTTCTTGCGATGGGAAGCACCTACCGGACCCTCGAGCTCGGTCAGACCGCCGTGATCCTTCTGTTCCTTCTGCTCATCGTGGCTTCGTTCGCGGCGCTGCGCCCGGACTTGGGGACGCTTCTCTGGAACGCTCTCGTCGTTTCCTTCCCGGATTATCCCGATTGGGTACGGGAGCGCTACCCCGCGGTCGCCCTTCGCCCGCCGTGGGTCGAAGCGATGACCTTCATCGGCCTCATCGGTGGGAACAGCACCGACTACATGGCGTACTTGAGCTTCCTCCGGGACAAGCAGTGGGGCCTCGCGGGAAGACTCACCCCGTCCGAAGAAGCAGCGGATTTCCCGCCCCCAGAAACGACGGAGGAATGCGCCAAAGGGAGGCTCTGGCTGCGAGCGCCCTTGACCGACATGCTCCTGTCGTTCTCGATGGTGGCGGCGTTCTCCATCATCTTTCTCGTACTCGGCGCGTCGATACTCGCCCCCTCCCGGCTGGTCCCGGACGCGTCCGAGCTCCTTACGGTCCAGGCGAGGTTCCTCACCGAGCTTCATCCCCGTCTCGCCCCGCTGTACGTCGCGGGCATCGTCACCGTGTTCCTGGGAACGATCTATGGCTCCTTCGAGCTCCAGACGCGAGCGCTCTACGAGTGTGCACGCGTCGTCGCGGCTCGATGGAAGAAGGCTTCCATCACGAGCGTCCGGCGATTCGTCGTCCTTTACGGAGTCACGAGCGGCTTGCTGCTCATCTGGACCCGGTGGGATCCCGTCGACTTGTTCACTCCGGCCATTCTCCTCAGCGTGCTGGCTTCCGGCTTGTGGTGCTTCGCGATGCTCTGGGTGGACCGGCGCTTCCTGCCGAAGCCCTATCGGATGTCCGCCCCGCTCGCAGCGGGGCTTCTGATTGCCGGTGTCGTTCTGACCGCGTTCGGCGTCCGGTCGATATACGACTTCCTTTCGTAGGAAGTACGTCTTGATTCACCTCCCCCGCGAACGCTAACCTCCTCGACGTGGGACCGAGCATCCTCGTCGTCCGCCTGAGCTCCATGGGCGATCTGGTGCACACTCTTCCCGCCGTCGCCGCCCTCAGGAGTCGCTTTCCCGACGCCAGAATCGACTGGCTCGTCGAGAGTCGGCATCGCGAAGTCCTTCTGGACAACCCTGACGTAAACGGGCTCATCGAGGTCGACACCCTCGGTTGGAGGCGAAGTCTCTATTCGCCCCGCACCTGGCGGGAAATCCGCGCATCCATCGCCCGGATCCGTGAGCGCCGCTACGATTTCGTCCTCGACCTCCAGGGCACCATCAAGTCCGCGGTGTCGGCCTTTCTCGCGCGCAGCGACCGCCGCATCGGATTCGGCGCGGGCCACCTCAAGGAGCGGGCGGCGTCCTTTCTCTACACGGAGCGCGTTACCGCGAACGGAGCGAGGCCGCACGTCATCGATCGCCACCTCGGTCTTCTGCGCGCCCTCGACATCGATACCCAGGATCGCCGCTTCCCCATTTCCGTTTCTCCGGCGGCCGAAGCCGCGGCCGAGGTCGAGCTCGCCCGGATGAATCTTCGCGACTACGTCCTGCTGAATCCGGGGGGCTCCTGGGTGACCAAGAGGTGGAGCCCGGAGAGATTCGGCAAGCTTGCCTCCGCCATCCGGCGGGAGTGGAAGCTCGAAAGCCTCGTGGTCTGGGGTCCCGGAGAGGAGGGGATGGCGCAAGAGGTCCTCGAGGCATCGGAGGGCGCGGCGCGGCTCGCGCCGAAGACGTCCCTTCGGGAGCTGGTTCCTTATATAAGGAGGGCCCGGCTCTTCGTCAGCGGCGACAGCGGCCCACTTCACCTCGCTTCCGCCTGCGGCGTTCCCGCGGTCGGGATCTTCGGCCCCACCGACCCCGCGCGAAACGGCCCCTTCGGCGAGGGCGATGAGGCGGTCTGGAAGCACGTCGACTGCGCGCCCTGTTACAAGCAGCGATGCCCGGGGTACGGCAACGTGTGCCTTACTTCCATCGAGGTCGAGGACGTGCTCGGCGCGGTGAGAAGGAGGATGGCCGCGAAATGATCGACTACGAACGGTTCCGGAAAACCCCGCTCGTTCGCGAGCCGTTCGACCACCTCGTGGTTTCCGGATTCGTCGCGCCGCCGGCGCTCGAGCCCGTGCTCTCCTCCTTCCCGGCGATCGAGAAGGGCGGAAGCTTCCCCGAGAGCGAGCTCTCGTTCGGTCCGGCTTTCGCCGGTCTTCTCGCGGAGCTTCGCGGTCCCGAGCTCCAGGCGGCGGTGGCGGAGAAGTTCGCGATCGACCTCGAGGGAAAGCCGACGATGGTGACCGTCCGCGGACAGGCCAGAGCCAAGGACGGCCGCATCCACACCGACACCGAGACGAAGATCGTGACCGTGCTCCTGTACCTGAACCCGGGATGGAAGGACGAGGGCGGCCGGCTTCGTCTTCTCCGTTCCCCGGCCAGTCTCGACGACTGCATCGCGGAGGTTCCGCCCGAGGCCGGTACCGCGGTCTTCTTCCGCTGCACCGACAACGCGTGGCACGGGCACACGCCGTACGTCGGGGAGCGGCGCGCCATCCAGCTCAACTGGGTGACTGACGAGAGCGTGGTGCGGCACGAAGAGCGCCGCCACCGCTTCTCCGCGCGCCTGAAGAAATGGCTTCCGGTCTAGAGACTCTCCCCGCGCAAATCGCCGAGCGGGGATGGGCCGTCGAGCCGCAGTTTCTCGATCGAAGCGAAGTCGAGCTCTGGCACCGCGAAGCGAAGGTCTCGTACGAAGCCGGCGAGTTTCGACGCGCGGGTATCGGTCGAGGCGCGGGCAATCGGATTCGCCCCGAAGCGCGCGATGACTTCGTGAGGTGGCTCGATCCGCCGGGAGCCACTCCCTCCGAGAGGCGCTACTTCGAGCTCATGGAGCGTCTGCGGCAGTCGCTGAACCGAGAGCTTACCCTCGGCCTCTTTGGTCTCGAGGCTCACCTCGCGCTCTACCCTCCCGGGGCGCGCTACCGATGTCATCTCGATCAGTTTCGAGACGAGGGAGATCGCGTCTTGTCCACCAGCCTCTACTTGAACCCGGGCTGGGCCGCGGAAGACGAGGGCTTCCTGAGGCTGTATTTGGAAGGGCCGGAGTCACCGCCGTTCGAGGACGTGCTTCCGGTCGGCGGCACCCTCGTATGTTTTCTGAGCGCTGAGCTCCACCACGAGGTGCTGCCGTCGCGCCGGGAGCGCCTCGCGGCGACAGGCTGGTTCACCCGTCGGCGGTCTCAGCCGACGCCGTAGCGCTCCTTCAGCACCGAGAGGTGGTGCCGGGCGTGGCCGGTCATGATGTACGCGAGCGCGCGTACCGTGACCTTGGCGCCGTTCGCGACGCCTTCGCGCGGCCAGGTCGCGGCCTCGAGACTCTCGAACAGCCTGGAGTTCGCCTCGCGCAGCAGGGAAAAATCCTTCACCAGCTCCGCGAGAGGCCGGGAGTCATACGTCGAGCCCGCGATGTAGGAGTTCTCGTCCCATCCTCGGAGCGGGGTCTGGTCGCCGCGGCTGATGCAGAACGCCCGGTGGCCGAAGAACCTCTCGGCGTCGACCAGGTGTCCGAAGAGCTCCCGCACGCTCCATTTGTCGGGAGCGTAGCGGAATCGCTCCCTTTCGGGAGTGAGTGAGTCGGAAATGCGCTTCAGCTCCTCCGGCTGTTCGCGAAGCGCGTCGAGGATTTGCGTCTCCGGCACTCTCCCGACGTAGCCCGCATAGAACGGCGCGTACTCGTTCTGTTTCGGTCGATCGACCTTCATCACTCTTCTCCCGTGAGCACCGTCGGGAGGTTGCGCTCCCTCAAGGTGCGGTTGAAAGCGGGAATCTCGTTCTCGAGAATCGAGTCGAGCTCCTGCTGATAAGTACGAAGCCTCTCTTTCAGCACCTGATGAACCTCGCGGTGCTGGTCGGCCGGCCGGAAGTCCGAGACGCTCACGGCATTCGCCAGGTAGGCGATTCTTCCCGCAAGCATCGTCGGCCAGCGGACCCGGTCCTGTCCCATCCCGGTGACCTCGAGCTCGTAGAGCTTCTTTTCGAGGGAAACGAGAGTGCCTTCGAGCTCTGAGGCGCCGTCGACGACGGCCGCCGAGTCCTTCGCCCCGAGCTCCTTCACCACCGTCCTGAGATCCTGGAGCTGTTTCCGCATCCACTCGATGCGGTTGATGGACGAAGCCGTCTCGCTCAGATCCTTCCGCAGCTCCTCCATCATCTCGGTCTGGAGCCGGATGTCCTCCTCGGTTCCTTCGGAGTGCGGGTCCTTGAGGACCCGGAGTCTCTGCCGGTACTCCTTCCCCGCGACGGCGAGCACGATGAAATACTCCCCCGGGGGCTGCAGGGTGGAGATTCGCCCCAAGGCGGCCGCGCGGAAGCCTTCTTTTCCCATCTCCACCCAATCGGCGTAGAGCGGCTTCATCCGGAGCTTGATCTGGGTCGAGGGCTCGCCCTCGAGGTCCCAGTGAATCCGGTTGACGCCCGCGTGCCCGGTGCCGTCGAGGGTTCTCACCGTCTCGCCCTTCTGGTTCTCGACGCGGACCTTGACGTCGCCTTCGGGCGCTTTCGAGAGCCAGTAGTTGATTGAGGCGCCGTACGGAGGGTCCTCGCCGGCGGAAGGGTCGTCGAACATCGTCATCGGGGCGGTGATGGGCTGGAAGCGATACGCGTCTCGTGGAGAGAAGATATGCGCCTCGGATCGCGCGACGTCCGAAGTGAGCTGCTGGAGGGGCGTCAGGTCGTCGAGTATCCAGAATCCACGCCCGTAGGTTCCGATGACGAGGTCGTTGAAATGCTCCTGGACCTCGATCCAGTACATCGGAGTCGACGGGAGATTGTTCTGGAGCGACTGCCAGCGCCCGCCGTCGTCGAAGGAGACGTAGAGCGCGTTCTCGGTTCCCAGGTAGAGAAGGCCGCGCCGGACGGGATCTTCGCGGACGTTCCGGACGTAGCTGAGAGGGTAGCCTTCGATGCCGTTCGTGATCTTGACCCAGGACGCCCCGTAGTCCTCGGTCCTGTAGACGAAGGGCTCGAAATTCCCGACCTCGTGGAAATCGAAGCTGACGTAGGCCTTGCCCGCATCCCACTTCGAGGCGTCGATGTTCCGCACCGTGCCCAGGGGCAGAAGGCCGGGGATGTTCTTGGTGACGTTGGTCCAGGTGCCTCCGGAATCACGGCTCACGTGGACGATGCCGTCGTTCGAGCCCGTCCAGTAGACGCCCTTCCGGATCGGGGATTCGTCGAAGGCGTAGATGACGCAGCAGTACTCGACGCCGATGTTGTCAGGAGTGAGCCCGCCGGAGATGCCCTGCTTCGATTTGTCGTTGGTCGTGAGGTCGGGGCTGATGACGTCCCAGCTCTGGCCGCCGTTTGTGGTGCGGTGGACGTGCTGGCTCGTGACGAACACCGTCTCGTGGTCGTGGGGAGAGACCAGGACGGGGAACGTCCATTGGAATCGATATTTGAGATCGGCCGCGGGCCAGCCTCCCGTCGACTCCGGCCAGACCTCGACCTGGCGGTACTGCCGCGTCGACTCGCGATAGCGAACGACGATGCCTCCGCGCGCGCCCGCGCCGGACGCGCTCGACCAGATGACGTCGGGATCGACGGGATCGGGAGTCGCGAAGCCGCTCTCGCCCCTGCCGACGGAATGCCACATCCCCCGCGAGATGCCAGTGGCGCCGAATCCCCCTCCCGTCCGGCTGTTGCTCGGCCCGCGGAACGAAGGCCCGTCCTGGCGGTTTCCGTAGACGTAATAAGGTATCTGGTTGTCCACGGTGACGTGGTACATCTGGGCGATCGGAAGCTGGACCTTGAGCCAGGTCTTTCCGCGGTTCTCGGAAATCGAGATCCCGCCGTCGTGCGCCACTGCCATCCGGTCCGCGTTCGAGGGATCGATCCACATGTCGTGGTGATCCCAGCCTGGTGAAGTGAACGCAGAACCCGATGCCTCCGCGTTCTCGGAGGTCTTGCCGCCGTCGAGGCTGCGGTAGTACGACGCCGCGAGAAAGTAGACCTCGTCCGCGTCGTCGGTCGCGACGGCGCAGCGGGAGTAGTAGGCGCTTCGGCCAGCGAGGTTCCGATCGTGGCTCACGAGCGACCACCGGCTGCCGCCGTCTTCCGACCGCCAGAGCTCCCCGCTCTCGGTCTCGTCGCCGTGCCAGGGAACGCCGTCCCCGGTCTCGATGAGGGCATAGATGCGGTTGGGATCCCGCGGCGTCGTGCAGAGCGCTATTTTCCCGACGGGGAGCTTGGGAAGCCCGTTTCCCTGAAGCCGGGTCCAGGTATCGCCGCCGTCTCTACTGACGAAGATCCCGCTCGAAGGGCCGCCGCTCTCCCGCCCCCAGGTCTTGATCTCGAGCTGCCACATGCCGGCGAAGAGCGTCCGCGGGTTTCGCGGGTCCATCACGAGATCCGAGGCGCCGGTCCTCTCGTCGACGAAGAGGACTCGCTCCCAGGTCTTCCCGCCGTCCTTCGTGCGGTAGACGCCCTTCTCCGGCTGCGGGGCGTAGCCGTGCCCGAGGACCGCCGCGTAGACGATGTCCGGATCCTGAGGATGCACGATCATCCTGCCGATGCGGCCCGAGCCCTCGAGCCCCATGTGCTTCCAGGACTCGCCGCCGTCCATCGATTTCCAGACGCCGTTTCCGATGGAGATGTTCGAGCGGATGAAGGTCTCGCCCGTTCCCGCCCAGACGATCTTCGGATCGGAGGGAGCGACGGCGAGAGCGCCGATGGCGTGCACCGGCTCTTTGTCGAAAACCGGCCTCCAGGTGAGCCCGGCATCCGCCGTCTTCCAGATGCCGCCGGACGCGGCGCCCACGATGTACGTCGACTCGTCCCCCGGGATCCCGGCGACCGAGATGGTGCGATTGCCGACGGGTCCGATGTGGCGGAAGAGGAGCTTCTCGTAGCTCTCCTTCGAAAGTTCCTGGGCCCCGAGGCTCGCGGGGATTGCGATCCATGCCGCCGCCATCCAATGAATCCAGAGTTTCTTCATGACGAATTCCGCCTTTCGAGCTCCCATAGCTTCGCGTGCTTGCTGAAGGAATAAAAGGCGCCCAACGTTGCGAGGATAACGCCCGTCTTTCCTTCGAGAATCCCGCCCTTGAGGATCAGATCGCGCAAGAGGGACAAGGGGGCCACCAGGACCAGCTGGAGCAGGCTAGCGCGCCTTCCCGCCCGGAACCACTCCTCGGCCGCGACGGCGGCGTATTCGTCGTTCTTCCGAACGCGGTGGGCGATCGATTCCGAAGTGTAGTGGCGGAGCTCCCCCTTCAAGCTCTCGACCGGACCTTCGATGAGGACGCGCTCGTGCACCCGGTGATCGGAGATCCGTCCTTTGCCTTTTTGGAAGAGACGTTCCACGTACGAGGGGCGGGAGTGGCCGAAGCGGACTCGATAGGAGCCGAAGAAATTCACTCGGCGCATGGAGTAGCCGGAAACCACGCCCCGGGTCGCGGTGACCCGCCGGATCTCGGCGGCGAGCTCGGGGTCGACGACCTCGTCCGCGTCGAGGACCAGTATCCAATCGCCTTCCACGAGGGAGAGCGCGTAGGTCTTCTGATAGCCGAAGCCTTTCCAGTCCGGCTGGAGGACGACCCGCGCGCCCAGCTTCTCCGCCAGCTCCCGGGTCCCGTCGGTCGAGCCCGAGTCGACGACTAGGATCGAGTCCGCGAAGGAGACGGCTTCGAGCGTTCGCGGAAGGAGGTGCGCCGCGTCGCGGGTGATGAGAACGACCGCGAACGACGGGCGCATGCGGCCTATAATAGCCGACCATGGACTATCGTTCCGCGGGCGTCGACATCGACGCCGCCACCAAAGCCGTCGGGAAAATCCGCGAGCTCGCGCGCTCCACGTTTCGTCCCGAGGTGCTCTCCGACATCGGGAGCTTCGGCGGCCTCTTTCGCCTCGATACGGCGCGGTACCGGCGGCCGGTGCTCGTAGCCTCGACCGACGGCGTCGGGACCAAGCTCAAGATCGCCATCCTGACGGGTAGGAACGACAGCGTCGGCTACGATCTGGTCTCCCACTGCATCAACGACATCCTGGTCCAGGGCGCGCGGCCGCTCTTCTTTCTCGACTACCTCGCCATGGGAAAGCTCGACACCGAGGTGGCCGCGGCGGTGATCTCCGGAATGGCCGAGGCCTGCCGGGAGTTCGGGCTCGCCCTTCTCGGGGGCGAAACCGCGGAGATGCCGGGCTTCTATCAGCCCGGCGACTATGACATCGCGGGAACCATCATCGGGGTGGTCGAGGAGGATCGAATCCTCGACGGGTCCCGCGTTCGCGAAGGCGACCGTCTCATCGCCCTCGAATCCTGGGGGCTTCATACCAACGGCTATTCCCTCGCCCGGAAGATCTTCTTCGAGCAGGAGGGGCTCGCCCCCGATACACACGTCGCCGCGATCGGAGGGTCGATCGCCAACGTCCTTCTCGCGCGGCACCGCTGCTATCTCCGGGAGCTCGAGCCGCTCCTCGACGCGGAGGTCATCCACGCGATGGCCCATATCACCGGCGGTGGCCTCACCGACAACATCCCCCGCGTGTTGCCGGAAGGGCTCGGAGTTCGTATCGATCTCGGCGCTTTGAGACCACAGCCCGTCTTCCGCCACATGATGGAAAAGGGGGCGGTGCCCGAGGACGACATGCTTCGGACGTTCAACCTCGGTGTAGGGATGGTGGTCCTCGTCGCCGCGGAGGACGCGGCGCGGGTACCCGGCGGCTGGCCCATCGGCGAAGTGGTTCCGGGCGCGGGTGTGGCCTACGAGGGGAGTCTTTGAAGCCCGCCTTCGAAACCCTCGGGGTTCTCATTTCCGGTCGGGGCTCGAACCTCCAGGCGATCCTGGACGCGATTCGCGACGGACGTCTGAGGGCGCGGGTGGGAGTGGTGCTGTCGAACGTCGCGGGCGCGCCAGGGCTCGAACGCGCGCGAGCCGCGGGCGTTCCGGCCGAGGTTCTCTCGCACAAGGATTTTCCGTCCCGCGAGCGGTACGACGAGACGCTGGTCGAGCGCCTCCGCGCCTACGAAGTGGATGTGGTCTGCCTCGCGGGGTTCATGCGGCTGCTGTCGCCCGTATTCGTGCGCGCTTTTCCCGGACGAATCCTCAACGTCCACCCTTCGCTCCTCCCGTCGTTTCCGGGGCTCCACGCCCAGCGCCAGGCGCTCGAGCACGGGGTCAAGGTGACGGGAGCGACGGTGCACCTCGTGGACGAAGAGCTCGACCACGGGCCGATCCTCATGCAGAGCGCGGTTCCCGTTCTCGATGGCGACGACGAGGATTCTCTTTCCGCGCGGATTCTGGAGCAGGAGCACAAGATCTATCCCGAGGCGATCGCCCTGGTGCTCGAGAAAAAATGACCATCGACGAACAAATCGCCTATCTCACCAAAGGCGCGGTCGACGTCGTCCGCCGCGAGGAGCTTAAGGCGAAGCTCGAACGATCGGCCGCTACCGGAAAACCCCTGAAAGTCAAAGTGGGCTTCGACCCGTCGGCTCCGGACATCCATCTGGGGCACACGGTCCTGATGCGGAAGATGAAACATTTCCAGGACCTGGGGCACGACGTGGTCTTCCTCATCGGGGACTTCACCGGGCTCATCGGCGATCCGAGCGGAAAATCGAAGACCCGGCCTCAGCTGACGCGGGAGGAGATCGACAAGAACGCCCAGACCTACAAGGAGCAGGTCTTCAAGATTCTCCACCCGGAGAAGACGATCGTGGACTTCAACAGCCGGTGGCTCGGAGCTCTCGGCGCCGACGGCTTCATTCGGCTCGCCTCTCGATACACCGTCGCGCGCATGCTCGAGCGCGACGACTTCCAGAAGCGGTTCGAAGCACAGCAGCCGATCGCCATCCACGAGCTCCTCTATCCCCTGGCGCAGGCCTACGATTCCGTCGCGCTCCAGGCCGACTTCGAGCTCGGCGGGACCGACCAGCTCTTCAATCTCCTCGTCGGGCGCGACATCATGCGCGAGTACGGGCTCGAGCCGCAGGTGGTCCTGACGACGCCTCTGCTGGAGGGGCTCGACGGGGTCGAGAAGATGTCGAAGAGCCTCGGAAACTACATCGGCGTCACCGAAGCCCCGGCGGAGATGTTCGGGAAGGTGATGTCCGTAAGCGACGCGCTGATGTGGAAGTACTACGAGCTCCTTACGGACATGAGCCTCGCCGAGATCGAGTCCTTGAAAGCCAAGAGCGGGCCGATGCAGGCGAAGATCGACCTCGCTCGGCGGATCGTCGAGGACTTCCACTCGAGAGCGGCGGCTGAGGAAGCTGCGAGACACTTCGATTCCGTCATCCGGAAGAAGGAGATGCCGGACGAGATCCGCGAGAAAGAAGTCGCGCCAGGTACCTATGCCCTGAGCGCTCTCCTTTCGATGTCGGAGTTCGCGCCCTCGCGCACCGAGGCGAAGAGGCTCATCGAGCAGGGCGCCGTCTCCGTTGACGGCGTGCGCATGGAAGGTGCCGACAGACTTCTTGAGCTCAAGGCAGGACGCGCCTACGTGCTCAAGGTCGGCAAGAGGAAGTTCGTCCGGTTCGTGATTACGGGCTGATTCCTACCACCAGCGTCACGCTCGCGCGCACGTCGATCGTTCCGGCCTCGA
>Ga0105094_10001111_pt1 | contig 13964 bp, 14 predicted proteins | sample PPLLak1March2015_2_FD_87023 | JGI IMG/M metagenome (GOLD analysis project Ga0105094, IMG submission 87023) | Freshwater sediment microbial communities from Prairie Pothole Lake near Jamestown, North Dakota, USA - PPLs Lake P8 Core (3) Depth... | ecosystem: Environmental > Aquatic > Freshwater >...
ACGCCGGCACGGGGACGCTCGCGAACCTCCAGCTGCACATCGAGCTGCCCGACATCCACGCGATCGCGATCACCCACGAGCACCCCGACCATTTCGTGGACCTGTACCCCACGTTCTACGCCCTGTTCTACGGGGAGCTTGGCAAGCCGGGGCTCCCCGTGTTCGTCCCGCTCGACTTCGCGCGCAAGCTCGCCGACGTCGTGTCGATCGACAGCCAGGTCGCGATGCGCACGGCGTTCGAGTTCCGCGACGTCCCGCCCGGCGACGGGTTCGAGCTCGGGCCCTTCCGCGTGAAGACCGAGCCGATGGAGCACCTCGGGCTGCCGGCGCTCGGCTACCGCTTCGAGGCCGACGGTCAGGTGTTCGCCTACACCGGCGACACGGGTCCGACGCATCACGTCGAGACGCTCGCACGCGAGGCCGACGTGTTCCTCGCCGAGGCCACCTGGCAGGACCGCGACGATCTCCTGCCGTTCCACATGTCCGCACGGCAGGCCGCGGAGCACGCTCGAGAGGCCGGGGCCGGACGTCTGGTCCTCACGCACATCTGGCCGACCCTGGACCGAGAGGTCTCGCGCGGCCAGGCGGCCGAGGAGTTCACGGCTCCGCTCGACGTGGCGGTCGAGGGGATGGCGATCGAGGTCGGCGGTTGAGCGGCCGACCCGACGGACGCGCCCACGATGCCTTGCGCCCGGTCGAGTACGAGCTGGGATACCAGGACTGGGCCGAGGGCTCGATCCTGTTCCGTCAGGGCCGCACCCGGGTGCTCGTGGCCGCGTCGATCGAGGACGAGCCGGCCCGATGGCTCCGCGGCACGGGCAAGGGGTGGGTCACCGGCGAGTATGCGATGCTCCCACGCGCCACGTCCGAGCGCACCGGCCGAGAGGTGAACCGCGGCCGCCCCGGCGGCCGGACGCAGGAGATCCAGCGGCTGATCGGCCGCTCGCTGCGCGCCGTGACCGACCTGTCGAAGCTCGGCGAGCGCACGGTGATGGTGGACTGTGACGTGCTGCTCGCCGACGCCGGGACGCGGTGCGCATCGATCACCGCCGGCTGGATCGCGCTCGCGCAGGCGGTCCGCGCGCTGAAGGAGCGCGGCGTCGTGAAGCAGGAGGTCCTCACGGACTCGGTCGCCGCGGTCAGCGTCGCGATCGTCGACGGCCGTCCGGTGCTCGACCCGACGTACGAGGAGGACGCCGCGGCCGAGGTCGACTTCAACGTCGTGATGACCGGGTCGGGCCGGCTCGTCGAGATCCAGGGCACGGCCGAGGGCGAGCCGTTCGGTCGCGAGGACCTCGACCGGATCCTCGACCTGGCGAGCGCCGGCATCCGGAGGCTCACGAAGGTCCAGCGCGCCGCCCTGGGCTGAGATGGCCTTCCCCGAACGGCTCGCGATCGCCTCCGGGAACGCCCACAAGCTCCGCGAGATCCGGGCGATCTGCGCGGACTGGCCAGTCGAGTGGATGACCGCCGAGACGCACGAGGGCCCGTGGCCCGACGTCGAGGAGCCGCACGAGGCGTACCTGCACAACGCCCTCGAGAAGGCGCGCGCGGTCGCGGCGGCGCTCGGCGTGCCGGCCCTGGCCGACGACTCGGGGCTCGAGGTGGACGCGCTCGGCGGCGCGCCAGGCCCGCGCTCGGCGCGGTACGCCGGCGCGGACGCGACCGACGCGGCGAACCGGCGCCAGCTCCTCGCCGCGCTGAAGGGCGTGCCGGGCTCGGGGCGCAGCGGACGGTTCCGGTGCGTCGCGGCGATCGCCTGGCCGGACGGTCGCGAGGTGCACGCCGAGGGAGCGTGCGAGGGCACGCTCGAGACCAGCGAGCGGGGGGGCGGGGGGTTCGGCTACGACCCGCTGTTCGTCCCCGAGGGCTGGGACCGCACGATGGCCGAGCTCGAGCCGGCCGAGAAGCACCGGATCAGCCACCGTGGGCGCGCCCTGCGCGCCCTGCGCTCGCTGCTCGAGGACGCCGAGGTCGACGCGACCCCGCCGGGATAGCATCCGAGCCGTCCGCACCCGTTCGAGGAGGAGCCAGGATGCGCGCCGTCTACAGCCCGGAGCACCTGCGGCACGAGCCGAAACACGAGATGGCCGACGGCGAGGCGATCGGCATCTACGAGACCCCCGAGCGGGCCGAGGCGATCCGCCGCGCGCTCGAGGCCGACGGCGGGTTCGCGTTCGAGACCCCCATCGAGCACGGCACCGACCCGATCACGGCGGTCCACGACCCGGCGATGCTCGGATACCTGGAGGGCGCCTGGCGGGAGTGGATCGCCGCCGGAGAGACCGCGGTCGAGATCTTCCCGGACACGTTCCCGCTCCCGGCCCTCCGCGAGGGCATGGGCGCGGGTCGCGTGCCGCGCACGCCTCGTGCCTCGATCGGGATGTGGTGCTTCGACACCGCGACGCCGATGGTCGAGGGCACGTACGCGGCGGCGCGGGACGCGGTCGACGTCGCGCTCACCGCGATGGATCTCGTCCTCCGCGGGGAGCGCTCGGTATACGGTCTGTGCCGGCCGCCCGGCCACCACGCCGCCCGCGCGATGTTCGGCGGCTACTGCTTCTTCAACAACGCCGCGATCGTGGCGGAGGAGCTGGTCCGGCGCACCGGCGAGCCGGTCGCGATCCTCGACGTCGACTACCACCACGGCAACGGTACCCAGCAGCTCTTCTACGCGCGAGGCGACGTGCTGTACGTCTCGCTCCACGGCGACCCGGACCGGGCGTACCCGTACTTCGCCGGGTTCGCCGAGGAGACCGGCGCCGGTGCGGGGGAGGGGACGACCCTGAACCTGCCGCTAGCCCTCGGCTGCTCGAACGAGGAGTACCTGGCGAACCTGGACCGAGGGCTCGAGGCGATCGCGGCGTTCGGCGGCTCGACGCTCGTCGTGTCGCTCGGGATCGACACGTACGGCCGAGACCCGATCTGCGACCTGGCGCTGACGACCGAGGCCTACCACGAGGCCGGCCACCGAGTGGCGGCGCTCGGGCGCTCGACGATCGTGCTCCAGGAGGGCGGCTACTTCGTGCCGCACCTGGGCGAGAACGTGCGGAACTGGCTGCTCGGGCTCGAGGGCCGCGAGCCCGACCTGTCGTCGCTTCCTGAGGTGTGAGATGGGCGTGCTGTCGAAGGACGTGCACGAGCGGCTGCGGGTCGAGCCGGACACGCGGGCGCGGCTCGAGGACCGCGACCCCGGGTGGAAGGGCGGCCCGACGCTGAAGGCGCTCCTGCGGGACGGGCGCGAGGACGACGCGCGCGAGCACCTCGGCGGGCTCGTCGAGCGGCTCTCGGACGCGCAGGAGCGGTTGTGGGCGAGCGACCGCTACGCGCTGCTCGTGATCTTCCAGGCGATGGACGCGGCCGGCAAGGACGGGACGATCGAGCACGTCTTCTCGGGTGTGAACCCGCAGGGCGTGCACGTCTCGAGCTTCAAGCAGCCCTCGGCCGAGGAGCTGGACCACGACTTCCTGTGGCGGTGCGTCACGCGGCTGCCCGAGCGCGGTCGCATCGGCGTGTTCAACCGCTCGTACTACGAGGAGGTGCTCGTGGTGCGGGTGCACCCGGAGTTCCTCGACGCCCAGCGGCTCCCGGACCGGCCTGGCGGCAAGCGCCTGTGGAAGCAGCGGTACGAGAGCATCAACGCGCTCGAGCGCCACCTGGACCGCAACGGCACGAAGGTCGTGAAGTTCTTCCTCCACGTCTCGAAGCGCGAGCAGAAGGAGCGGTTCCTCGCACGGCTGGATGAGCCGGACAAACGCTGGAAGTTCTCGGTTGGCGACGTGGACGAGCGCGCGTTCTGGGACGACTACCAGCGCGCGTACGAGGACGCGATCTCGGCGACCTCGACGCCGTGGGCACCCTGGTACGTGATCCCCGCCGACCACAAGTTCGTGATGCGCGCGCTCGTCGCGGGCGTGCTCATCGACACGCTCGACGGCCTCGGGCTCGAGTTCCCGGCCGTCGGCGAGGACAAGATGGCCGAGCTCGCGGAGGCGCGCCGCCGGCTCGAGGCCGAGTAGCCCCCGCCGCGGAGGGTCCTTCGGCCTCGCTCGCGCGGCGCCGGCGCGGCCACGATGCCGGCGTGAGCGACGTCTCGTACGTCTCGGGCCCGTCCGAGCGACCGCTCCTCGCGCGGACGATCGGGCAGGAACTGGATCACGCGCGAGGCCTGCACGGCGAGCTCGAGGCGCTCGTCTCGCGACACCAGGGCCTGCAGTACACGTACGCCGAGCTCCACGCCGAGGCCGAGCGCGTGGCGCGCGCCCTGATGGCGCTCGGCGTCCGTGCCGGCGACCGGGTGGGCATCTGGAGCCCGAACCGCGCCGAGTGGGTGATCACGCAGTACGGGGCCGCGAAGGCCGGCGCGATCCTCGTGAACGTGAACCCGGCGTACAAGACGCAGGAGCTCGGCTTCATCCTGGACAGGGCGGGCGTGTCGGTGCTGGTCTCGGCGCGCGCGTTCCGCTCGACCGACTACGTCGCGATGCTCGAGCAGGTGCGGCCGGACCTCCCGGGGCTGCGGCACGTTGTGCTGCTCGGCGAGGGGCCCGAGCCGTGGGCGACGGCCTGGGACGCGTTCCTCGCGCGGGCCGACGAGACGCCGCTCGAGGACCTGCGCGAGCGCGAGGCAACCCTTGACTTCGACGACCCGATCAACATCCAGTACACGAGCGGCACGACCGGTCAGCCGAAGGGCGCGACCCTCTCGCACCACAACATCCTGAACAACGGGTTCTTCGTCGGTGAGCGCGAGCGCCTTGACCCGAGCGACCGGATCTGCGTGCCCGTGCCCTTCTACCACTGCTTCGGGATGGTGATGGGCAATCTCGCGGCGCTGACGCACGGGTCCTGCGTCGTCATCCCGTCCGAGTCCTTCGACGCCGGCGCGTGTCTGGAGGCCGTGCAGGAGGAGCGGTGCACGGCCCTGTACGGGGTCCCGACGATGTTCATCGCCGAGCTGGACCACGGGGACTTCCACACGTTCGACCTGACGAGCCTTCGGACCGGCATCATGGCGGGCTCGCCGTGCCCGGTCGAGGTGATGAAGCAGGTCGTCGACCGCATGCACATGACCGAGGTCACGATCTGCTACGGGATGACCGAGACCTCCCCGGTGTCCTTCCAGTCGCTCCCCGACGACGACCTGGACCTGCGTGTCTCGACGGTCGGCGCGATCCACCCGCACGTCGAGGCGAAGATCGTCGACCCGGCGTGGGGGCGCACGGTCCCGCGAGGTCAGCCGGGCGAGCTCTGCACGCGCGGCTACCTCGTGATGCTCGGGTACTGGAACGACCCGAACGCGACCCGCGAGGCCGTCGACCGAGCGCGGTGGATGCACACCGGCGACCTGGCCGTGATGCGCGAGGACGACTACGTGAACATCGTCGGCCGGATCAAGGACATGGTGATCCGCGGGGGCGAGAACATCTACCCGCGCGAGATCGAGGAGTTCCTCTACACGCACCCCGCCGTGGCCGACGTCCAGGTGATCGGCGTCCCCGACGAGAGGTACGGCGAGGAGATCTGCGCCTGGGTCCGCCTCAAGGAGGGGGCCGAGGTCTCGGGCGAGGATCTGCGGATCTACTGCAAGGGCAAGATCGCGACGTACAAGATCCCCCGCTACATCCTCGTCGTCGACGAGTTCCCGATGACCGTCACCGGCAAGATCCAGAAGTTCCGGATGCGCGAGATCTCGATCCGCGAGCTCGGCCTGGAGAAGGCCGCGTCCGCCTCGACGGCCTGAGGGCCGTTTGACCCCGGTGGTGACGCCTCGCTCGCGTCATCGCTTCGCGTTCCGGGGAGGGAGAGGCGTGGACACGTACCTGTGGCTGAAGCTCGTGCACATCCTCGCCGCGATCGTCGCCGTCGGCTCGAACGTGACCTACTTCGTGTGGCTGCGGCGCTCGGGCACCGACCCGGCTCGCGAGGCCGAGATCCTGCGCGGGGTCCGCGCGATCGACCGGCGGCTCGCGAACCCCGCGTTCGTCGTCCTGCCGATCACCGGGATCCTCATGGTCCTCGACGGCGACCTCGGGTTCTCGACGTTCCGGATCGCCGCGGCGATCGGCCTGTACGTCGCGCTCGGCGTGATCGCCGGTGCGTGGTTCGGGCCGGCGCTGCGGCGTCAGGTGGAGCTCGCGTCTGCGAGTGCCGATCCGGCCGACTACGGTGCGGCGGCGCGCCGCACGATGATCTCGGGCTCGGTGACGATGGTCCCGATCGCCGCGATCCTCTACCTGAGGGTGATGAAGCCTGGTTCGTAGCCAGGCGGTCCCCCGGATGGCGCTCAGCCCGGTGTGGCGATGATCTCGAGCACCGCCTCTCGGATCGCTACCCGGAACGGCGCGCGGCTCCCCCTCGCTCCGGCGATCTCGACGAGGAAGGAGTACTCGGCGTCGGTCGCGGGGAGGTTGGGAGCCACCCACGTCATCTCGGTCGTCGTGGCGTCGAGCACCTCGCGCTACTACTACGTCCGCGTCACGACCGCCTCGGACGTGACGGGCGGCCTAGGCGTCACCGCGTGGACCGTCCCGGTGTGGACCGGGCGATGAGCTCGAGCGCCGAGGGGTGCAGGAACGGGACGAGCGGCTCCCGGTCCGTCCGTAGGAGCTCCGCGAGCGACGGCGGCGTGATGACGGTCGCGGCACCACGGTCCGGCCTGGGCACCGCGGCGTCGTAGCCCGCGGGCGTCCACCGCAGCAGGCGCTCGCCGAGCACGAGGCGCGGCTCCGCGTCGTGCAGCACGAAAGCGCCGTCGGGCAGGTCGCCGACGTCGGTCCGGTGGAGCCGGCGCTCGCCGGTCCGAACGTCGACGCGCTCGGCGTGCAGGCGCGCGTCGATGGCGTCCACCCCATACTCGCCGGGGTGGAGCTCGGCCCAGAGGTCGACGAGCGCGCGATGGTCGTCGCGTCGGCAGAGGGCGCACGGGCGGTGGCCGGCCGCGAGCGCCGTCGCCTCGTCGAGGAAGAAGAGCTCGGTGAACCGGCCGGGCTGCAGCAACGGGCCGCGGTGCCAGCCGCGGAACTCCAGCCGGCAGGCGATCCACCGCTTCACGGCGTACCGGCGTCGGATCCGGCCGTGGTCGTCGTGGAGGCAGCCGCGGTTGCCGTACACGAGCCCGCGCGCCGGATGCGCGATCAGCTCGCCCATCGGGGTGACCCGGTTCTGTAGCGGCATCCGCCCACGATATCGGGCCGGGTTGCGCGAACCGCGCCGTGGTGGCGGAATGGACGCACCACGCGGGAGGTGGAGCGATGGTTCTTCGGCGATCGACTCCGGTGGCCGACGCGCTGGCCGCCGTCCTCGGCCCGAACCTGCCGATCGCCGTCGAGACGTACGACGGCGGCCGCATCGGGCCCGACGAAGCCCCGGCGACGATGACGATCCGCTCGCCGGACGCGATCCGCCGGATCGTGACGGCGCCCGGCGAACTCGGGCTGGGGCGCGCGTACGTCGCGGGGGAGATCGATGTCCAGGGCGACATCTACGCGGCGCTCTCGTCGATGCGCGAGCGGCTGCCCTCGGTTCGGCTCGGGCCGCGGGCGCTCGCCGAGCTGGCCGGGATCGTCGGCGCCGACGGTCTGCGACGGCTGCCGCCGCCGGCCGAGGAGGCACGCCTGCGCGGGCGTCGCCACTCGAAGCGGCGGGACGCCGAGGCGATCGCCCACCACTACGACGTCTCGAACCGCTTCTATGAGCTGGTGCTCGGGCCATCGATGACCTACTCGTGTGGCGTCTGGGCCTCGCCTGGGGACACGCTCGAGGAGGCGCAGGCCGCGAAGTACGAGCTCATCTGCCGCAAGCTGAGTCTCGGGGAGGGGATGCGGCTCCTCGACGTCGGCTGCGGTTGGGGCGGGATGGCGATGCACGCGGCCCGCCACCACGGGGTGCGGGCGGTCGGCGTGACCCTCTCGCGCGCGCAGGCGGACTGGGCTCAGAAGGCGGTGGCCGAGGAGGGGCTCGCCGACCGCGTCGAGATCCGTCTCCAGGACTACCGCGACGTGCGCGACGGGCCGTTCGACGCGATCAGCTCGATCGGGATGTTCGAGCACGTCGGCCTGCGGAACATGGGCCTGTACTTCCGCCGGGCGTACCGCCTCCTGCGGCCGGAGTGCCGCATGCTGAACCACGGCATCAGCCGTCCCGCGACGCGCCAGAGGCGGCCGGGACGCAGGCCGCCGATGACCCGGGCGCGACTACGGCGGAACAGCTTCGTCGACCGCTACGTGTTCCCCGACGGCGAGCTCCACGAGGTCGGCGCGGTCGTCTCGACGATGCAGGCCGCGGGGTTCGAGGTCCGGCACGTCGAGAGCCTCCGCGAGCACTACGCGCTCACGCTCCGCGCCTGGGTGCGGAACCTCGAGGACAGCTGGGACGAGGCCGTGGCCGAGGCGGGGGCGCCCCGCGCGAGGATCTGGCGCCTGTACATGGCCGCCTCGGCGCTGAACTTCGAGGCGGGCAGGACCCAGGTCCACCAGGTGCTGGGCGTGCGGAGCCCTCGAGGGGGGAGCGGGATGTCGCTCCGGCCCGACTGGTGAACCCGATCAGCGGGTCCAGCCGCGGAAGGCCTCGAGCAGGCGGTGCTTCTCCTCCTCCGGGATCTGCTCCTCGCGGATCATGCCCGTGAGGCGGATCGTCTCACGCATCTGCTCGAGGTAGGTCGAGCACCCGTCGCACTCCGCCAGGTGCTCCTCGACGCGGCGGCGGTCCTCCGGGGTCAGGGCGTCCTCGAGGTAGTCGGTGACGAGCCCGACCACCTCGTGACACGTCAGGGACCGCCCGCTCACACCGCCTCCGTTCCGCTCGTCAGGTTGTCGTGCAGCTCGCGGCGCACGCGCGAGCGGGCGCGATGCAGGAGCACCCGCTGATTGGTCTCCGAGAGGTCGAGGGCGTTACGGACCTCCTCGGACGTCCACCCGAGGACGTCGCGGAGGCGGATGACCTCGGCCTGCATCGGTGGCAGCGAGTCGATCGCCCGCCCGATGCGGCCGAGCGTCTCCATCCCGAGCAGCCGGTCCTCCGGAACGGCGCTCCACGGCACGGGCGGTGTGGCCCACTCGCCGGGGTAGCGTCCGCTCGCGTCCTGAAACCACGAGGGATCCACACCGGCCTCCGCATCGTCGTCGCCGGCCAGCGACGAGAACGGGGTGCTCCGGCCCTCGGCGCGTCCGCGGGTCTTCCCGACGTTCGCGACGATCCGGTACATCCACGTTCGGAGTGACGACCGACCCTCGAACCGATCGAGCCCCTTCACGATGCCGAGCCAGGCCTCCTGCACGACCTCCTCGGCCACGGCGCGCGACGAGACGTACATCTGGGCGATCCGCAGCATGGCGGCCTGGTGCCGCTCGACGAGCATCGTGAACGCGGTCTCGTCGCCGGCGCGCAGGCGCTCGACGACCGCGAGGTCTTCCTGGGACGCGATCACGGGTCCGTCGCTCACGGGAACGAAGCGTACGTCAGGCGACCGGAGCGTGCCGTTCGGGTCAGACCATGTCGGCGCGCGGACACGGCATGGGGCAGGGGCCGTTCGGACCCCGGTGTCCCGGCGGGACCGGGTCGCTCGCCCGTCCCCCGCGGGTGGGTGCGCGCGGAGGATGGGAGTGCTTCGAGGAGGGGAGGACCGCCATGCCGGCTGCGGACGCGACGTTCGGATGGGTCGAGGCGACCGTCGCCTTCGGCGTGATCGTGCTCGTCGGGTTCCTCGTGAGCTGGACGGTGACGGACCGCTTGCACGTGACTCGGACGCCGTACGTGGCGATCCTCACGCTCGTGGCCCTCGCGCTCGGCGCCGCCTACCTCGCGTGGTCCGGCACCGCGCTCGAGGACGTCCTGATCGAGGACTGGGGGCTTGGGATCGTCGCCGGCCTGGTCACCGCCGCGATCGTGATCCCCATGGTGCGACGGCTCCCGGCGCATCCGCATCCCGCGGGCGGGGGACTCCTCGGCGCGTTCGCGTGGGAGGGCGTTGTGTACGGGCTCGGCGAGGGCATCCTGCTCGCGACGCTGCCGGTCCTGACCGTCTGGCACGCCGCCGCGGACCTGGGGTGGACGCAGGGCACGGGGGCGAAGGTCGGAGCCGGCGCGCTCGCGATCGTCGGGTCTCTGGTCGCTATCGCGATCCACCACCTCGGGTACGCCGAGTTCCGGACTGCCGCCGCTCGCCCGAAGCTCGCGGGCGCTCTGGTCGGCTGCGGGCTCCAGGCGGTCGCGTTCCTCCTGACGGGGAACGTCCTGGCTCCCGTGGTCGCCCACATCGCGCTCCACTTCCAGCTGATCCTTCGGGGCTCGGAGATGCCGCCCGTGCGCGAGGTCGTGCCGTCGGTCGGCCATGCGGCCTGAGGATCTGTTCACCGGGCATGACGAGGCGCTTGCCGTCCTCGGGAAGGTGCGCTCCGTCCTTGACTCGATGGTGGAGATCGGACCGATCGAGGTCCGCACCGCGAGGAGCCAGGTTGCCTTCCGCCGCAGGAAGGGGTTCGCGTTCCTGTGGCGACCCGGTCAGTACCTCGCGCGACCGGGCGCCGAGGTCGTGCTGTCGATCGCGCTCGACCGCCACGACGGCTCGCCGCGGTTCAAGGAGGTGGCGCATCCTGCGCGGGCCGTGTGGATGCATCACCTCGAGCTCGACGGTCCCGACGACGTGGACGACGACGTTGTCGCCTGGCTGCGCGAGGCCGCGAGCGCGGCGGGCTGAGGTCTCGCCGCGTCTCCAGCGCGATCTCGTGCCTCCGCCGGAGGACGTCCCTCGGCGGCCGAGGGGAGGCCCGAGGCGCCGGAGCCGGGGCCCGAGGGCCCCGGCTCCGTGCGCTCCCGTCCCGCGCTAGCCCTTCTTGCGGACCAGCAGGAGGTACCCGGCGTCGAACGGCGACTCGTCCGGCCGGTTCGCGAACGCGACGATCAGCTTGTCGTTGCCGAGCCGGCTCGTGTCGATCTGGCCGGTGATGACCTCGTACTGGGGCCCCACCGTGCCGTCGAAGTAGCCGAGCTCGAGCCGGTCCGGCTTGCCGCGCCGGTTGATCGGGTTCTCGTAGGCGACGATCCAGTCGTTGGCGAACAGGCCGGTCGTCACGGTCCAGCCGCCGAGCGACCAGCTGCTCGACCCGGACTCGAACCCGTCGGCGAACCCATCGACGGCGACGTCGTCGATGAACCAGCCCTGTCCGTTCACGGCCTCGTCCGTGTAGTAGTTGAAGCGGACGAGGACGCCGGACGCCGCGGGCAGGGTGACCGTCGCGTCCACCCAGCCGCCACTGTTGCCGGTGATGGCCGCATCCGTCGACGCCTGGCCCGCGACGAGGGAGTTCGCCCACGCCGTCGACGCGTTCGGGTTCATGCTCGTGCGCGTGATGCTCCCCACGAGCGGCTCCCAGCTCGCCCCGTTGTCGGTCGAGGCCTCGACGAACCCGTAGTCCCAGTCCTCCTCGATGTCGAACCACGTCGAGAAGGTGAGCGTCCCGCCGACGGGGGCGTTCAGCCTGAGCGTGCGGTCGGTGAGCTGGTGGCCGCCGCCGCTCGCGACCTCGTACGTGCCCTCCACGGGCGCGACGCCCGCCACGGCGTCACCGCGCAGGGTCACCGAGCGGTACTGTGCCGCGCCGGCGTAGCTCTTGTAGATCGCGGCGTACGGACCCGATGCGCCGAGCGGGAACTCGACGGAGCCCGAGACCGAGCCGCCGTAGTACCGGCTGATCGGCAGGTTCCCGTGGGTGTCCGCGCCGTAGATGTCCTTGATCGCTCGACGGATCGACCACGGTCCGTAGATCGGGCTCACGAACGGGTCGAGCTCGATCTCCTCGTATCCGAGCGGGAAGCCGTCGTCGTTCTCCATCGAGGGCTCGTCCTCGAGGTTCGCGAGGATCCACGCGTCGAACAGGTCGTTGAACTCCCTGCCGGTCTGGGCCTCGACGCCGGCGATCCCGTTCAGCGGCTGGTCGACCATGTTGAGCGTCCAGGCGTTGTCCCAGACGTCGCCGGTCTTCGAGCCGAAGTTCTCGAGCAGGTACAGCTGGAATAGGTACGACGAGCCGTAGTCCTCGAGCTGGCTGCCCCACAGGGTCAGGCTGTCGCGGTGGTACGCGAGGTAGAAGAGCGTGTTCCCGGTGTGCCCGAACCCGTTCAGGTACACGGCGAGCTCGGCCAGCCCCTCGTCGACGAACGACTCCTCGTCGATGTCGTGGTCGTTGTGGATCAGGTGCTCGAGCTCGTGCGCGACGGTCCCCTCGATCCGATACGGGTCGAGGCTGACGCCCGGCGTGTTGCCCAGGTACGCCTCCCAGTTCAGCGAGTCGACGAAGATGATGTTCCGGTCGAACTGCTCCTGGAACCCGACCGAGAAGAACCCGGCGATGTACGAGCCGAACTCCGGGTCGTAGAAGTCCTCGTCGACGATGTTGTAGATCAGGATGTCGATGTTCTCGTTCCCGGCCGGGCGCTGTGTGTAAGCCCCGAAGTAGTGCACGTCGGTCGCGACGATGTCGTCGAGCTGCCCCTGGAGGTACGCGAGCTGGTCGCACGTGATGACGTCCTCGCGGCCGTACGCGGTCGTCAGGAAGTCCCACCCGACCCACAGGGTCGCCTTGCCGGTGGAGGCGGGGTCCGTCTCACGGAAGAAGACGACGTCCTGGGTCCCCGGGTTGGCCGGGTCGTTGCTCGGGATCGTGAGGATCAGGGTCTTGTCGTCCCCGAAGCACTGCGACTCGGTCGTCGTGCTCTGAGCGACGATCTCCGCGGCCTCGGCCTTCGACGGCTGCCGGGGCACCTTCATCTTCCCGATGTAGGGCGTCCCATCGACCGGGATCTTGTCCTTCACCTGCGGGCTCTCCGCGCCCACGGCCGGCGTGACCGCCAGGCCGATCGCGAGGACGAAGCCGAGTGCAGGGGCAAGCACGGAGCGTGCTCTCATGCGGGGGCCACCCCTTTCTCTCGGGGGCGACCGGCGTGCGCCGATGGATCCACTGACGTGTCGGCGGGCTCGGTCGCCAGCGAACCGGCGCCAGGCTATCACCGGTCTCCGAGTAGCGCTCCGCGTCAACCAGGCCGCGAAGTGGCTGGTCAGAGGGGGTGCGGGTCGCTACGGGCGGGCGACGGTGATCACGGTGCCGGTGCTGTCGCCGTCCGGATCGTGGTTGTCCGCCGGCGCGTAGGTCAAGCCCGAAGAGACGAGCGAGAGCACGGTGAGCCTCACGTTCGCTCGCGAGTTCGCCCAGCGCTTGGAGATCCTGCACGACCCGTTCGCCTTCGTCGTGCACGAGACCGTGGTCGAGCTCGCGTTCCACCGAGCCCGCACGAGGACGCCCTCGAGCGGCGTCTCCGAGGCGTCGTGCGCGCGGATCGTCACCCGTGCCACCCACCGCTGGACGGTGACCTGCGCAGCGGTCCCGTCCAGGTCGCCCACGTGCATCCCGTCGGGCGGCGGTGGCGGGGGCGCCGAGCCTGCCGGCCCGCGCGACAGGTCGAACTCGAACGTGCCGCCCAGGCCGTCGTTCGGGCTGCCGGCGAACGGGAAGACCTGGATCGTGTACGTGCCGGCGACCGTCGGCATCGCGTGGAGCGTCTCCTGGCGGCCGATCCCGCACTCCGCACCCAACGCGCACGTGCTCCGGTCGAGCACGAGCCCGGTGGGGTCGATCAGGCGAGCATCGAGATCGGGCGACCAGTTGTCGTCCAGACAGCCGAAGTCGGGGATGAAGAACGTGCACGTGCCGTCGACGAGGATCGTGGCGGCGATCGGAACCCCGAGGTCGCCACTCCCGAGCGTGAACGCGTGGGTCCACATCCCGTCGTCCGGCACGCTCGCGCTCACGTGCGTGTGCGCGGGGAACTGCGTCTTGCCCGACAGACCCTTCGCCTGCGCCGCGAGGGCGTAGGCGTCGAGCAGCCCGGCGCCCCAGTCGTCGTCCTTGCCGGGCGCTCCGCGGTCCTGCGCCGTCCCCTCGACGGCCGAGCGCACCTGCGCCGGTGTC
>Ga0105094_10001112_pt1 | contig 13963 bp, 12 predicted proteins | sample PPLLak1March2015_2_FD_87023 | JGI IMG/M metagenome (GOLD analysis project Ga0105094, IMG submission 87023) | Freshwater sediment microbial communities from Prairie Pothole Lake near Jamestown, North Dakota, USA - PPLs Lake P8 Core (3) Depth... | ecosystem: Environmental > Aquatic > Freshwater >...
AAGGAAGGTTTCCAATGGCGAAACTGGGATCAAAAAAGAGACCCATTACTGTTCGGGTTCAATCAGAGGAAAGAGCAAAATACGTTGCCGAAACATGTGAAAAAAATGGATGGCATTTTATAATTGGTTTTGAATTTGACAAGCCCGAGGATATTTCAGCCTTGGAAAGGGCTTTAAACCCTACCCAGGCGGTCAAATCGGAAAAAATTGGTAGAAATAGCCCGTGCCCATGCGGCAGCGGTAAAAAATACAAGAAATGCTGTGGGGCCATTAGCGCATGATGGAATTTTGCGCCAACAGCCGGCTCGTGGCAGACGCCGGGAGCAGTGCAGCTATTTGAAAGGAACACCATTGACAGTTCCGTAAAAAGCCCGTTTCCGCGTTGCGCTGCAGCTCGAAGTCGCTGTGGAGCACCTTGAGTAAGCCTCAGCTTTTGAGATCTGCGCGCCGCAACTGGACACTTTTTTCGCAACAGGCCGGTTTTGGGTTTTTTATCGGCCCTCAAACCGTTAGATCCCTCAAGGATGCTTACATTTTCACGTCCCGTGTTCAAGATCATGCTGATGGTGCTCATGGCGTGTACTGTTCATTGGCCGGCCGCTTCTGCAGGCGGTTGCGATGGGCCACGCGAGGTCGGCGAAGCGTCGCTACCGGAGATTTCTCGTTTCGTCCAGGCAAAACGGATGGTCGTTTTGACCTTTGCTGGCTTCTCCGGAGCCGGGTATGAGAATCCAGAAGCCATGATCGAAAATGCTTCGAGAATTCTTCAGGAGCAAGACCCAACCAAGACATTGATCAATATTGGCGCCACGAAGGATGGCATCGGTGCCGTCTATGAAGTTGCGAAGCGTATGGGCTTCACAACAATGGGAATAGTCTCTGCGCTGGCGCAGGTGAACCGCGCCACACTTTCGCAATGCGTAGATTACGTCTTCTACGTGAAAGATGACAGTTGGGGGGGGCGGGTCGGTGGGGAAGAGCGCCTGTCCCCCACTTCGGAGGCGATAGTGGAAGTCAGTTCCTCCTTCGTCGGCATCGGCGGCGGCGATGTCGCCAGGGATGAACTTTCTGCGGCACGCAAGCGTGGCAAACCGGTGGTCTTTATCCCGGCGGACATGAATCATAGGCTCGCCAAAGAGAAGGCCCGGAAGCGGGGCGAACCTGAGCCGACAGACTTTCGGGGTTCGGCCCATGTCGAGTTGTCGGCGGGCCCATAGCCGGTCCGCCGTGATCGACCCGCAGCTCGTTGGCGGTCATCCCCTCTGCCTGAATCCCCTTGGGATGACGATTACGCACGGATTACTTGAGGCCGGCCGCAACAGGACACCAGAAAAGGAAATAGAAGCACAATATCGGTGCGCCTCCTATCGGATTGACATCAAATCGCAGGGTCGGAGTGTGGCGAGGCTACACCTTCTTGGCTTTGTATCCTTGAATCATTCGAGTGCGAGTGGATGCCCCTTCAAGGCCAAGCTCGGATAGGTTTCGGTATTCGGGTGAGGCCAGGCATTTTCTCAGGCTGACTTCGGAGGGGAACTCCAGGAGGACCATTCGCTCCGGCTGCCTTCGCTCCAGCCTGATTTCCTGGTCCAGATGCTTGATGCATCCCTCATCCGCCAGATAGCGACCACCATAATTGGTGATAATATTAGAAAACTCGGACATGTACTGGTTGTATTTTTTCTGATTCTTCACCTGGACTTCCATGACTATATAGACAGTCATCTGACAAATCCTTTCACACCCTGATTGTTGCCGCGCCTGATTTGTTGGTGCCCATTCATAAATCATATTGATCCATGAAAGCCATCTTGCCCCTCTGTTGGGGAAGTTCCAGTAATTCCATTTTGCATTCATAGCACAGTAATTTGAAATTTCAATATGTTCGAATCCACCATGCCCTTGCTTGATTCATGCACTGTTTTCGTTGCATCGAATATCGGTCAATGATACGCGGAGGACAAAGCGCCGGTACCGTCTTGCATGCCGGATACCGATTGATTCCGATCAAAGGAAAATGGTGCATGCGGATATGGTCAGGCCAAGCCTTGAATCCAGATTGATTGCGCATTGCAGGTCAATTGTACTTTCGTCGATCCGCGGAAGGCCCGCGGACCTTTCCCCGGCGACCGCCGGCTTTTTTCGGTGACGGGCAAACCCGTTCGGAGACCTCTCGCCTGCCTAAACCTCAACTCAGGGAATATGCTATGAACCCCAAAGGCCGACCGTCCGGAAACGCGTCTCTTCATCTTTACAGCCCTTCCGGCCTCTGCATTCATTTAAACCCCAACGGCTCGATTCGCCGCATGGACCACCAGGATATTCTTCTGAACCAGTTTTTGGGAACCGAGATCGAGGGCGGACCCGCCAACCTCTACCTGCGGCGTCACGGACCCGGACCGTCTGCCCAGACCGTGCGATTGCTGGGCCCGGGTTGTCCCGCCGCATTTCAGGGCGAGGGCCGGCGTGCCTTCGGGGACGGGGAGTGGCAGGCAATTCGGTACCATATTTCCCTGGTTCTGGCCAAGTCCGCGCCTGTCTGGTTCTGGCATATTGCGCTGCAAAATACCGGGAATAGCGCCGAAACCATTGACCTCATTCATACCCAGGATCTGTCCCTGGCCTACTACGGGGCTGTGCGGATAAACACGTATTACACCAGCCATTATGTCGATCACACCCCGCTTACCCACGCGGAACGGGGTTTTGTTCTGGCATCCCGGCAAAATCTTTCCATGTCCGGCAGGAATCCGTGGACCGTAATCGGCTCCCTGGGACGCGGCATGGCCTATGGCACCGACGCCCTCCAGTTTCACGGCCTTGCGACCCGCGCGGGGCTCGCGGCGGTGGGGCTGACCGATGGGCTGCCCTCTGTCCGACTTCAGCACGAGCACGCAATGGTTTCGATCCAGGACACCCCGGTGCTCCTCGCGCCGGGAGCGACCGCCGACCTGGGATTCTTCGGCTGGTTCGAAGCCGATCATCCCTCGGCGACCACCTCCCTTGACCTGAACTTTGTGGACCGGGCCATGTCCCTGCCCGAAGCTCTGCCGCCCCGCAGAAGCGGCCCCCGCACGGCCGGGCCGCCCTCCTCGGCCGGGCTTTTCAGCGAGCCCCGGTTGCTGGAATCCCTGGATCTCACATCTTCCGAGATGAAGGACCTTTTCGGGAACGAACTTCGGGATGAAGAGAAAAAGGAGGGAATATCGCTCTCCTTTTTTACGGACACCCACCGACACGTGGTATTGAAGGCCAAGGAGTCGCAGGTCCTGCGACCCCACGTGCACATCATTCGAACCGGTCACAGGCTGGTCCCGGACGAGGCTGCGCTTACCTCCAACACCGCCATGAACGGCGTGTTTCATTCCATGGTGACCCAAGGGCACGCGAGCATCAACCGGCTTGTTTCCGGCACCCAGGGCTACCTGGGTTTTATACGCGCCAACGGTCAGAGGCTGTTCGTGGAACTGGAGGGCGCCTGGCGGCTTCTGGATGTGCCCTCCGCCTACGAAATGACGCCCCAGGGCTGCCGCTGGATATACAAGCAACGGAACGGAATGATCGCCGTTCGGAGCAGCGCACTGACCGAACGACATGAACTGACCCTTTCGATCACCGTGCTCGCGGGCGGCCCTGTCCGTTTTCTCGTATCCAACCATGTGGCCATCAACGGGGATGACGGGATCGATGCCATTCCAGTTGACTACGCCTGGAGCAAAGAGGGCGTGAGGGTCCGACCCGGGGCCGACAGCGAGGTGGGCCGCCGGTTTCCGGAAGGCAGCTTCCTCCTGACGCCCCTTGCGGACACGGTCATTGAACAGGTGGGCCGTGATGAAATTCTGTTTTCGGACGGTCTTTCCCGCAATCAGCCCTTTATCTGCATGATCACGGCTCCCTGCGTTTCCGCGGGCTTCCGCATCACGGGCCGTCTGATCCCGGAGCCCGCCGAAAAAGAGCCGGCACCGGACGAGACCCGCTTCTGGTCGCAAATCACCCGCCACCTCCGGATAGATCCTCCCGGCCGTAGCCTCGGTTCAGCCGATGCGACGCGCCTGGGAGAGATTTTACCCTGGTTTGTCCATAACAGCCTGGTGCACTACCTCGCCCCCCGCGGCCCCGAGCAGTACACCGGGGGCGGATGGGGTACCCGGGACATCTGCCAGGGCCCGGTGGAACTGCTTTTGAGCCTGGACCATTGCGAGCCCGTTCGGGATATTTTGATCCGGGTGTTCACGTCGCAGAACCCGGACGGAGACTGGCCCCAGTGGTTCATGTTTTTTGACCGGGAACGGAACATGCGGGCGGGCGATTCCCACGGTGATATCGTATTCTGGCCGATCCTGGCCCTGGCACGCTATCTCCTGGCCTCCGAGGACAAGACGTTTTTGGATCAACTGGTGCCCTTTTTCCACCCGGATGGAGCGCGTGGGGCTGAACAGGCCTCGATCTGGGATCACGTGGAGCGGGCACTGGGGGTGATCTCCGACAGGGTCATCCCCGGCACCCGGCTGGCCGCTTACGGGCACGGTGACTGGAACGATTCGCTGCAGCCGGCGCAACCGGCCATGGCCGAGCAATTGTGCAGCACCTGGACCGTGACACTTCACTATCAGGCCCTCAGGAGCCTTTCCGCCGCGCTTTACCGACTGGGAATGAAAGATCAGGGCGATCGCATGGCAACACTGGCCGCGGGGGTGGAAAAAGACTTCCGGCGGCTCCTGATCAAGGATGAGATTCTTCCAGGGTATGCCTATTTCCTCGAAAGTGGCCGGATCGACTACCTGCTGCATCCGGCAGACCATGCAACGGGTGTCTCCTACAGCCTGCTGCCCATGATCCATGCCGTCATCGCGGATCTTTTGACACCCGAGGAGGCCGAGAGACACCTTGACCTGATTCGCTCCCACCTGCTCGGTCCCGACGGGGCAAGGCTTTTTGACCGACCCATGGAATACCGCGGAGGACCGCAACGCTTTTTCCAACGGGCCGAAAGTGCCGCTTTCTTCGGCCGGGAGATCGGTCTCATGTACACCCATGCCCATCTGCGCTATGCCGAGGCATTGGCCCACTGCGGCGATGTGGCGGGATTTTTCCTGGCATTGTGCCAGGTCAACCCCATCGCCATTCAATCGATTGTACCCTCGGCCACGCTGCGCCAGGCCAACTGCTACTATTCCAGTTCCGATGCGGCCTTCCGCGACCGGTACCAGGCGTATGAGGAGTACGATCGAATCCACAAGGGAGAAATCCCCTTGGATGGCGGCTGGCGTGTTTATTCCAGTGGGCCAGGCATCGCCGTAAGATTGATCGTTGAATATTTTCTGGGGCTTTGCCCCTGGAAAACAAGGCTGATCATCGACCCGGTCATTCCACCGGCCCTGGACGGATTGCGGGTCGAACTGGAATTGCGGGGATATCGAGTTGAAGTCCTCTACCGCATCCAGGGCCGGGGCTGCGGTCCCACGGCGGTGGAGCTAAACGGCGAAGACCTGCCCTTTAACCGGCGTCCCAATCCATACCGGAGCGGGGCGGCCGAAATCAGCATGGCAGAGGTGCAGGAACAGCTCCATGACGGTTTGAACCGGATGACCGTTTTTGTGGCGTGATTGTCGGTAGTTGCCCGTAATTTAAGGATTACGGTCCGTGGGGAGGGAGGGTCCTGTTTTGAACTTCATGCCGCCACGACGCGGATATTTTTGGTGATCCGCTTGGCCGCAACGGGCAGATTTTTCCAGTTCCCGCCCCCATTCAACTCCAGCAGTGCATCGTAATAATCGGGATCCGCGTCACAGTCTTCATCTTCAAAGGTGACATACGTGATGGATTGCTCGGTGAGCGTGCCCAATATCCAGGTGACCTGCTCGGGGTTAAGCGTGGTGCTCGGTTTTTCCAGAAATACGAAGCGCGGCTGACTCAGCAGAACACGGGCCAGCACCACAAGCTGCTGGGTATCCAGGGAAATGATGTTTTCCCACTGCTGCGGGCTGTCCAGACCCCCGAAACGGCTGATGAGGGAGTCAATCTTCAACGTGTGCAGGATTTCCAGGATGTTTTTTTCCGGAAAATCGATTTCCATCAGACTGCGTTCAATGGGCAGGTCTTCTTCCCGTAAGGGACCCAACAGCAGTTCGCGGAGCGTGGCAGGTGGCAAATACGGAAGTTCGGTGACCAGAAGAATTTTGTCCAGGGGGGGGCGGCGGATGTGTCCCGCTTTGATCTCCCAAAGTCCTGCTGTGGCATGGAACAGGGCGGATCGGGCACTCTCGTCCTGTCCCCGGATCAGGACGCGCGTGCCATGCGGGATGGAAAGAGAAAGCCTGTCGATCAGGGTGCGGCCGCTGCGGGACGAAGACAGGGTCAGATCCTCGAAGGCCACCTGATTTTCATCCAGCGTGAACCAGGGTGAGGAGAGCGTCTCGGCCTTTTCGCGTTCCCCCGCCTCCATCAGCGATGCCACCCTGGTCAAAGCGGCGGTGTAGGAGGAGATGGACAGGAACTGGGTGACGATGAGCGAGAATGCCCCCAGCAGCTGGGTGAATGCAATCGCCGCCTGGGTAATGACCCCGAATTTGACCTGCCCTTCAATGAAAAGCGGCGCAATGATCAGTGCCGGAAGAATCTGGATCAGCCAGTTATAGCCGGAGGTGAAGAAATTGACATTGCGGTTCACCGAGATGATGCGCCGGAAGTTATCCACCAGACCGTTGAGATTTGTCAGGCCCATCCGTATCAGCAGGCCCTCCCGGCGGGAAGCGGCCACGGATTCGGCTTTTGAGCGGAGATATATCAGAGATGCCCGAAAATTGGCCTCCTTGTCCAGTTGATCATAGTTCAACCGGACCAGCGGACGGCCCAGGAGAAAGGTCAGGAAAGTTCCGGAAGCGGCGTAGAGCACGGCCACGACAAAAAGCAAGGGGCTGATGCTCCACATGACACCCGAGAAGGCGATCACGGTGAAACTTCCGTTCAACACCATGAGCACAAAGGAGAGGGTCGTAATGGTAAAAAAGCGGATATCATCCGCAATGCGCTGATCGGGGTTTCCGATTTCGCTGCCGGCTTGAAGCCGATAGTAGACCCTGTGGTTTGCGTAGGAGGAAAGGCACTGCCGGGTGGTCCATTCCCGCCAAAGCAACCCCAGGCGCTCCTCCGTGAAGCGATAGACGGCCGCAACAATGGTCAAAACCGCGAATACACCGATGTAGATAACGGCCATCCGCATGAATTCGTCCCGCCTGCGATCCTCGATGGCGGTCATGAAATCACGGCCCACATAACTGTTCAGCACGTTCAAGGCATTGATGCCGAACAAAAAGAGGATGAGCAACACAAATAGCCCGATGGCCTTTTTGCCCGTCCCTTCGGAGAGGGTGAACTCCTTGACGTTGGTGGCAAGGCTGTTCAGCATTTTACGATTTATGGGTATATGCTTCTTTTTCATGTGGGCATACAAGGGTCGGTTGGATGGGAATTTTTTTTTAAAATTACAATGGCATCTTGCTTAGGATATTGCAATTATTTTGGTGGATTCAATTTATCGCCATTCGAAAAAGCCGTATCTCCCGAGAAAATTCAAGTCCCGCTCGCTTGGCGCAAAACCCCGTCTCGTTGTATTTTCGACACCATTTTTGGAATACCTGAACTGCAAAGGATAATGGACCGGTAAGAGTCCAAAACCAGAAGGTTTCAAAAGAAACAGCAAGTTATGGCGCTCAGATCTTTCGGAAAGAGGAGTACTTTGGCCATCTTTGTAGCTTTCCAAGGCAAAATCAAGTCCCAAAAGGTATGTTATAAAAAACAAGAAAATTTTTTATATTTAAATTTAGTAAGTTATAAATTTTATGAGCTTGAAAGGAAAAAGCCACGCTCACATTCATCCGAAATTTCCCTTTTTTTGACCATGAGTCATCCCAAATATCGGTTTTGAATTCAGATCAACAGCCACTTTTTGGTGCCAGGCCGAATCCCATTTTCAGCTCATTCTACACAGGGTTGCCTTTATTTCTTGACAACCTGCCGTGAATTAGACATAAACTCACTTCCAGACAGGGTGTTCCCTCATGTTTTAACTGCTAAATCCCGATAGTGTTTTCGTCTTTGAACTGCAGGGTGTAGAGTAAAAACATGAAATCAAAACATTTTACCTTGCCGCCTATTCCTGCCGCAGGCCCATTGGTGGACGCCTCAAGGATAGCGCGATGGTAAAAGCTGCCGCCCCAATAACTCTTTTGCGCACCACGGCTGACGTAGAACCCAGCAAACGCCAGGAGTTCCCGCAGGCCCTGGAACTGATCGCCGACGCAGACGGAGGCTCGGGCGAACGTGCGGGTGACCCGCTCCGATCTCGACAAATTCATGCGGTCCCGACATTACAGCACACTCCCAGGCGCCTTCGGGATGCCAGCCAAAACGCACAAAATCCGAATTACGGAGACCGAAACCGAGGTTCAGTCAAAGCCGGGACGTGATAGCCCAATTCCGGCGGCAAAGGCAACCGGTAAAGGCTTTTGGCGGTTTTTATCCTCAGATTGACCGTGCCCAAGGATCCGCCGGTTGTTTCGGAACCAGACACGCAAGGAAAGGAGGTGGTCCAGGTAGGGAACAACCGCTGCGATATTTCAAGGTACCTCGAGATTTTGCGGGGCAAAATCCCGCCTTGCGCCTACAGGATCGTTCCAAAACGTTTCCGACCGGCAGGCATCGCCCCAAAAACTTATTTTCCAAATACCTTGACATCATCCATGCGGGATTCTGCCGCCGCAAAGATCGAGAGCTGCGCTGATGCCGGTTTCTTGGAAGCTTTACCAGCACAAACCAGCAAGCATTTTTTTTAAACGGTCCATGCCTGCACATGAGGGCATGTGACGACAACGAACAAGGAGGAATTCAATGAACAGACGTCTTTTTTCTATTTCGCTGATGGTGGCAATGTTGGGGATGCTGGCGGCTTGTGCGACCACACCCCCCCCCGCAATGGAACCTTTTCAGCCAGCCCAGTTGGATAGCGCGAGTTTTGTCTCCAGTGTCGACACCTTTGCAATCGTAGTGGATGCATCCTCCTCAATGGTTGAAAAATACCAGGGCCGTCACAAATTCATTCTCGCCAAGGAGATTGTCTCCCGCATCAACCAAACCCTGCCGCCGATAGATGCCAAAGCGGCGCTGGTGGCCTTTGGATCAGGCGCTTGTCTGGACAAAAAGCACGCCAAAGTCCTTTACGGAGTGGCACCTTACAGCGAAAGCGAAATGGCTGCCGGCCTGGATGCGCTCGCCTGCGCCGGTGGTGTCAGCCCCATGTACGCCGGGGTGGATGCCGGCCGCCCGGGCCTGGAGGGAAGCATGGGTAAGGTGGCCCTCCTGATTGTCAGCGACGGCAAGGATATCGACCAAAAGGCCGTCATCTCAAGCGTGCAGAACCTTAAAGACGCCATGGGCGACCGCCTGTGCATCTACCCGATTCAAGTCGGTGACGACGCCAAGGGCGCCAAACTGATGAAAAATATCGCCGACATCGGTGCCTGCGGTTTTGCCGTCAATGCCGATGAAATTTCGTCGCCCGATGCCATGGCCGACTTTGTCACCAAGGTCTTCCTGGCACCGGCACCGGTCGTGGTGGCGGCCGGCCCGATGGATTCCGATGGCGACGGTGTCCCCGATGACATCGATCAGTGCCCCAACACGCCGAAGGGTGCCAGGGTCAACGACGTCGGCTGCTGGATTATGAGTGATGATACCGTTCAGTTCGACTTCGACAGTGCCGTGATCAGAGATACCACCATGTTGGATGAAGCCCTTGTGATCCTGCTCAAAAATCCGGATCTCACCGGAGAGATCGCCGGCCATACGTGCAACATCGGCTCGAAGGCTTACAACCAGGGGCTCTCGGAGAGGCGCGCCAACGCGGTTCGCGATTATTTCATCAAGAAGGGCGTCGCCGCTGAACGTTTACGGGCCGTGGGTTATGGTCTGAACCGCCCGACGGCCAGCAACGACACGGAGGAAGGCCGTCGCAAGAACCGGCGGGTTGAACTGCACCCCGACCGCTAACAAGCGCTGAAGAGCGGGTCCGGAATCCAGCCGGAAGGTGTCCAAGGCATGGATGATGGACCCGCTCAAGCCCCCATTCAGGCGGTTTCGTAAAAAGTGCCGGGAATGTATAAGGCGCCCGCTTCTTGCAGCGCCGGCAGGCCCGATAAACGCCGCAGCGGCACCAAGGTTTGGCGCTGCTCCGCAATTGCAGGCCTTTTTTCGGAATCGTCCTGAAGGGGGTGCATTCTGTTTGACTCCGGACGGGGTTACAGCCAAGAACGGCAGGCCACCTGCGGAACGCGTTGAAACCATCACACTCCGCCGCTCCTTTCAAAAATGGGTCAGATCAAGGCCCTGGGTAAACTCTTCTCACCGACAGAAAAATCACGCTTTCGCTCCTCCTGCGGATTGCCTTGTTGAACCCGGCCCGCAAAAAAAATCCCGGTTTTTTTTAATCTGCAATTCGGCCCCGAATCTTTAGATCTGCATCTCTCTGAATTGGTTGCGCATTGCAAATCCCAAAAGGAGGTGTCTTTGATGAAGCGCTTTCTGCTTAACTGGATGATCGCTGTCGTATTGGTCTTTCCGAGCCTGGTCGGTGCGGCGAGCGAGGAGGACTTCAAGGTAAAAACCACAGAAAACCTGATCGCCCTCTGCACGGCAACGCCCGATGATCCTTTATATGCGCAGGCCGTCAACTTCTGTCACGGATACCTGGTAGGGGCTTTCCACTACTACGAGGCCTCGGTTGCCGGGCCGAAAGGCAAACCCCTTGTCTGCCTCCCGGATCCGAGGCCTTCCCGCAACGAGGCCATCGCCCTGTTTATCGACTGGGCCAAAGACCACCCGCAGTATTGGGGTGAAAATCCGGTGGAGACCGAATTTCGGTTTCTGATGGAGAAATGGCCCTGCAACCCCTGAGTCGCGGCCACAACCAGTGATTTCTGACAGCCTCACCTCACCCATAAGGAGTTAAACATGAAATCTTCCGCTACCCTGCTCATAATAGTGATCAGCCTGACAGTGCTGGGATGTGCGGGCATGTCTGACACCCAGCAGCGGACCGTCAGCGGCGGCGCCATCGGCGCCGGCGCAGGGGCTATTGTCGGGGCGATTTCAGGCGACACCGCAATGGGCGCTGCCATTGGAGCGGCGGTCGGGTCAACAGGTGGCTTTCTTTACGGAAAACACAAGGAAAGCGAGCAAAAGGCCTACCGCCAAGGCTACCAGGAGGGCCAGAAAAGCGCCCCGCAATAGCGTTCTTTCCCGGGCGTTAAGGACAGAAAAGAAATTACCAGTTAAAATGACGCTCATGCGGCCTGCGGAACCCTTTTGCTTTCGATAGCGGATTTTCGACCTGACGATAAAACAACTCCCCAAACGCTTTTCGGTTTTCTCCACCTTCTGACGTACCAGCAGCCTTCTTTTGGCGTTCATCTCGGGTTTTCGGGGAGGTTCCGGTCCGTATCGAATGGCCCCCTGCCAGGCACCGTTTCACAGCCCGCCCAGCGGCCGGCGTGGGCCGACACTTAAACGCAAGGCAATTCACCCGGGACAGTGCGCACCGGCCAGCCCCCCAGCGAATCAAAACCTAATTCAGTGAGGAAAATACACCATGACCGCCAAAGATCTTGTTGCGACTCCGTTGACCTATCTTGACAAAGCTTTAGGCAAGCTTCGGGACCTGGGGCTGATGCCCGAGAAACCCGAAGAGATGCCCGTCATTGCACTGATCAACCAGATCAGCGATCTGGATGAGGAAAAGGCCGTCGCCATCGCCAGGACCCTCAACCACACCACGGTGTTCAACGAGATCGTGCGCGAGCAGATCGCCTCGATGAACATGGGCGAGCGCTACGAGGATATCACCGACGCCTTCGACAGCATCCGCGAAGACGCCCAGAAAATGGTGACCCAACTCGACGACGGCAGGATCGACACCCTTGAGCGCCTCCAGGGCCTGTGGATGAAGGTCACCCGGGGGGACATCCCCAGCCGCTTCAGGAAGATCAAGGCCAGCTACATGGCTGTGGCCGGCGACAGCAAGGAGCAGATCCAGCGGGAGAACATCATCCTGGATTCCTACCGGGATTTCCGCGGGGCGCTCAAGGAGGCCCAGGTGCTGGCGCTTCAGGTGCTCAAGAAAGCCGAGTCGGAGCTGGAAGCGGCCAAAGGTCGCCTGGAGGCGGCGTCCAAGGCGCTCGAGACCGCGGCCGGCGGCGACGGTGAGACCGTCGCCAAGCTGGAGCTGGCCCGCGACCATAGCCTGCGGGAACTCCAGGAGGAGGACAGGCGCTACCAGATCGCCAAAGACCTCGCCGAGAACCTGTCGGTCAGCTACAACACCACCGAGGTCATCATGGCCCGCCTGCTGCAGTCCAGCGAGGTCAAAGAGCGGGTCTACTCCCAGGCCGTCTCCTTCTTCGGCACCAACGAAACCGTGTTCACCGCCCTGAACGCCTCCTTCACGAGCCTCCAGGGGCTTCACGAGAGCACCCGCACCCTGAACGCCATGAAGGAGGGCATCAACAGGAGCCTCGAAACCCTCTCCGAGGTCGGCGGCAAAGTCCAGGAGGACGCCCTCAAGGCCGGGTACGGCCCCACCATCAAAGCCGAGAGCGTCAAGAAGCTGCTGGAGTCTGTGATTAACTTCCAGGAAAAATCCCGCTCCCTGATCGAGGAGATGCGCGAGCTGAGCCGCCGCAACGAGGCGGAAATCCGCCAGGCGGTCGAAGCCGGCAAGCGCCGCATGGTCGAGCTGACCCGCTCCGGAAGGCTTTTGACCCATGAGTGACGTCGGTAACAACCAGAAAACCGACCTGAATGACGTCATGCTGGCCATGGACGTGGTGGACACCCTGCGCCACGCGGAGGCGGTCCTCGAGCGCGAACTGGGCCGCGAGGACCAGGACCGCGAGCTGGTGGAGAAGGTCAAAAAGATCTACGCCTCCCAGGGCATCGAAGTCTCCGAGGCCGTCGTCGCCGAAGGGGTCGCGGCCCTGCGCGAGGAGCGCTTCATCTACCGTCCGCCCGCACCGGGGTTCCAGCACTGGCTCGCGAAGCTCTACGTCAAACGGGGCGCCTGGGCCAAGCGCGGCCTGCTCGCTCTGGCGGCGCTGATCGCCGGCTATGCGGTCTACCAGTTCGTGGTTGTCGCCCCCCGGTCCCGCAGCAGCGCAAAGGCCGTCCAGTTCCTGAAGCTCGAGATCGGCCGGCAGCAGGACCTGATCCAGGTGGCCCGGATTCGCGCTGCCGCCCTGAAGGGCGCCCTGGGGGATGCGGTCGCCAAGACCCCGCCAAATACTGGCGCCGGCCCCAAGCAAATGGCCGGTGATGCCCGGCGCAGCCTGGCCGCAGCGGACGAAAAGATCGCATCCTTGGAGGGGTTGCCCGTGAATGCGGATCTGGATGCGGCCGACCGCGGGGACCAAAGCGGAGCGCTCAGAGGCCGCCTGGCCCAGCGCGCGGAACTGATCGCGGGGCTCGAAGGCAACCTGGCGGCGGCCGAAAAGGCGGTGGCCGCGATCGCCGAAGTAGGAGACTTGCCCGGGAAGCTTGCGACCCAGCGCGACAGCATCCTCCGGGAAGCCCGACCCGCCGAAGCCCGGCAGCAGGCCGAAGCCCTCTATGCCGACGCCCTCGCCGCGTTGAACCGCGGCGATCTCGAGGGCGCCCGGCAGGGCTCCCAGGGGCTCCAGCAGTTCTACGGCCAACTGGTGCAGGAATACGAACTGCGGATCGTGTCGCGGGCGGGTGAGCCCAGCGGCGTGTGGCGCGAACCCGATGACCAGCCGGGGGTCCGCAACTACTACCTGATCGTCGAGGCCGTGACGCCCAGGGGCGAGATCCTGACCGTGCCCGTGACGAGCGAGGAGGACGGGAAAACCCGGAAGGTCGCGAAGTGGGGGATGCGGGTGGCTGCCGAGGTCTTCGA
>Ga0105094_10001113_pt1 | contig 13962 bp, 10 predicted proteins | sample PPLLak1March2015_2_FD_87023 | JGI IMG/M metagenome (GOLD analysis project Ga0105094, IMG submission 87023) | Freshwater sediment microbial communities from Prairie Pothole Lake near Jamestown, North Dakota, USA - PPLs Lake P8 Core (3) Depth... | ecosystem: Environmental > Aquatic > Freshwater >...
ACCAGGATTTATCCCTGTTCCCGAACCTGACGGTAGCCGAGAATATCGCCTTGGGGCAGGTGGTCGCTAGCCGTAAGCGAATGGTCAATTGGAGCGAGTTGTATCGTATCGCCAAACGAGCCATGTCGCGGATCGATATCCATCTGCCCCTGGATGCGCTGGCAAGTGAAATTTCCCTGGCCGATCAGCAACTGGTAGCCATCTGCCGGGCGTTCACCAGTGACGTCAGGTTGCTGATTATGGATGAGCCCACTGCTTCCTTGACCAGAAAAGAAGTTGACGCGCTGCTGGCAGTAGTGCAAGATATGCGCACCAAGGGCATTGCCACGATCTTTGTAAGCCATAAGCTGGATGAGGTGCTGCAAGTGGCCGATCGGGTGACGGTGTTGCGAGATGGAAAGAAAGTTGGCACCTTCCCAAGCGGAGAGCTCAACGACGAGAAGTTAACCTACCTGATGACCGGGAAAAAGGTAGACTATGTGCCATTCATACCCTCCCACAGAACAGAGCAGCCCATTTTGGAAGTGCGCGGGTTGAGCAAGCGCGGAAACTTTAAAGATATTAGCTTCAAGCTCCACTCAGGCGAAATTCTCGGCCTGACCGGCTTGTTAGGCTCCGGGCGCACCGAATTAGCCTTAGCGCTCTTCGGCGTTCACCAACCCGATAGCGGCGAAATCCTATTCGACGGCCGGCCTATCCAGCTCCATTCTATCCCCGAGGCCATGCAAATCGGCATCAGTTACCTTCCGGAAGATCGCCTGGGGCAGGGCCTGGTGATGAACCAATCGGTCGGCAAGAACATCATCCTGACGACTCTGGACAAACTGCTCAATCATTTCCACCTGTTGGACCAGCGCAAGATGCAGGCCAGCATCCGAAGTTGGGTGCAGGAAATGGCCATCAAGATTCCTTCCACTGAATCGCCCGTTCAAACACTTTCTGGTGGCAACCAGCAGCGTGTGGTGCTGGCAAAGTGGATTGCTACCAACCCCAAGGTCCTAATCCTGGATGGTCCGACCATCGGCATCGACATTGCCGCTAAATTTTCCATCCACGAGACGATCCGCGCCCTGGCCGAAAGGGGCATCGCCATTCTGCTGATATCGGATGAAGTACCGGAGGTCTATCGGAACGCCAACCGCATCCTGGTAATGCGTAAGGGTCGCCTGGCAGCTGAATACATAACCACCCAGGTTCCCCTGAATGAGCTCCAGGATTTTATAAACCAACCGGCTTGATGATCTGAGTTTAGCAGTCAGAAGGATGTAGAACTGTACTCGTCCGAGGACAAGGTTTATGAAGAAACTCTTTTCGTATCATTAAATGTATGTTTTTCTAGCAATCGTAATTGTTGCATTGGCTATTACCGCTATCAATCCCAGTTTCTTCACCCTTGAGAACCTGTTCGATATGCTGAAAAGCTACTCGCTGATCGGCACATTTGCCATTGGGGTGCTCTTCGTGCTGATTTCCGGCGGTATAGACATCTCCTTTACCGCCATCGCCACCATCACCGGCTATATCACCGCGGTGCTCTTATTACAGCGCGGCGATCAATTAAACATCTACATTATCTTCTTGATCGCCGGCGTGATTGGTATTCTGCTCGGCGCATTCAACGCCTTAATCATTTACTTCTTCAGGATACCCAGTATTATCACGACCATTGCCACATTAAATATCTATTACGGTATCCTGACTGTGTTATCGCAGGGCAAATGGCTCTATGGATTTCCTGAGTGGTTCGGCAAGTATACACAGATGTATGTCTTTACCATAACGAATGCCAATGGGATAAGCTATGGGCTCTCCGTCATCACCGTGTTTTGGTTCGCGCTGCTCCTGCTGGCCTGGTTCATCCTGCGCTTTACCGTACTCGGTCGCAGCATTTACGCCATGGGCGGCAATATCGCTTCAGCCAGTCGCGCTGGCTTCAACCTGCTTAAACTGCATCTCTTTGTATACTCCTTTATGGGCTTAATGGCCGGTTTTGCCAGCGTGATCCAGGCTTTGCTGGTCCAGACGGTAGCCCCAAATTCGCTGGTAGGAAAAGAACTGGATGTACTGGCGGCTGTGGTGTTGGGTGGAGCCAGCCTGACGGGAGGCACTGGCAGTGTGCTCGGCGCCGTGTTGGGTGTGACGCTGATTGCTATCTTGGGCAACGGCTTAACCCTGATGCATGTGCCCTCCTACTGGTATAAAGTAGTGATTGGGATCGTGATTCTGATCAGCGTGGGCAGCAGCGCATACCGGCGCAAGATCTCCACTCGCCGGCGGGTGATCATCGAAGTCGAATAGACCGGGAGGCGCGCGTGGAACGTAAGTACTCAGACTCTTTGGTTTTGCTACTGACCCTGGCAGGTGTCATCGGATTGATGTGGTTGTTAAACGGTTCTGATTTTATGAACCTGGGCTATTTCCAGTCCATGGCATTCCAACTGCCAGAATTGGGAATGCTTTCGATGGCGATGATGATTACAATGCTGACGGCAGGCATCAACCTGTCGATCATCGCATCTGCCAATCTGTCCGGCATTGTTATGGCGCTGATCCTGACCGAAACAATCCCACCTGAAGCAACCGGACCCGGGGGTATCGGGTTGATCATCATTGCTATCCTGGCTGGATTATTGGTCTCTGCGCTTATTGGTTTGCTGAACGGGTTCTTGGTGGCGCACCTTGAAATTTCACCCATTCTGGCCACCCTGGGAACAATGATCCTGGTTAGCGGGTTGGCGCTGGCTATCACGAAAGGCTATGTAATTTCCGGGTTTCCCCCGGCGATGAAGGCGATTGGCAATAGCAGCTTGCTCGGCTTGCCAGTCCCCCTTCTGATCTTTGCCGGAGGTGTGGTCATCTTGAGCGTAATTTTGCAGCACACTCCGCTAGGGAACAGGATTTATTTCCTGGGCTCGAATCCGCAGGCATGTTTCTATTCCGGCGTTAATAACCCGCAAATACTGATGCGCACCTATTTAATCTCCGGCCTTTACTCTGGGGCCGCTGCAATCATCATGATTTCGCGCTTCAACTCGGCCAAAGCCGATTACGGCGAGTCCTATCTCCTGCTCACCGTGCTGGTCTCGGTTCTGGGCGGCGTCTCCGCAGCCGGTGGTTTTGGACGCGTTTCCGGACTGGTGCTGGCCCTGGTCATCTTACAAATTATCTCCAGTGGGCTGAATCTGATGGGCGTGAACACCTTCCTCACCCTGGCATTATGGGGGATGGTCTTGATTTTGGTAATGGTGATCCAATACCTGATCGAGCGCTTTCAAGAGAAAAGGCGGACGATATGAACTATTTGCTCGGAATCGACCTGGGTACAACGAGATTGAAGGTCAGCCTTTTCAGTCAGGATGGAACCTTGACCGGTTCACAATCCTGTGAATACCCTTTGCTCACCCCGCAGGCGGGTTATGTCGAACAAGATCCCCAGGCCTGGTGGCAGGGATTTGTTAAGGCTACCCAGCAGCTCCGAGAGGCTTTTCCAGAGCAATTCAACCGCATTGCCGGCATCGGCCTGTGCGGGCAAATGCACACCCAGGTTTACCTGGATAAGGAGGATCGCCTGCTGCGACCGGCTATCACCTGGATGGACCAGCGCTCAAGCGGGATTGTGGCGCGCCTCCAGGAAGATATTGCTGCCCGGGAATTGATCTACCAGGAGACAGCCAACTACCCGTCAACAACCTACACGGCGCCCCAGGTGAAATGGGTCCAGGAAAATCAACCCGAAGTCTGGCGGGAAACGCGCACCATCCTGGTTGCAAAAGATTATCTTAAATACCGTCTGACCAGGATCAAAGCTACCGATTTTGCCGAGGCAAGTGGAACGCTATTGTTCGACGTGTGCAATGAACGCTGGTCGCCGGCAGCCTACGATTACTTCGGCATTCCGATGCACCTGTTTCCTGCTGTAGGTCCTTCTGACGAGATCATTGGTCATGTAACGCGCCAGGCTTTCTTGGAAACCGGGATCAAGGAGGGTACGCCGGTGGCGAATGGCAGCTCAGACAACGCTGCCTCAGCCCTGGGCGCCGGTATGGTGCGCTCGGGTCAGGTCACGCTGATCATCGGTACCGCCGGGGTTGTCTCGGTTTGCTCCGACCGCCCACTATTAGACAGTGCCGGGCGAACGCTGTGCTGGCATTATTGCCTGCCCCAACACTGGATTACCTTGGGTATTACTCAAACCGCTGGGGAATCGTTACAGTGGTTTAAAAATGCGTTTGACCCCCTAGAAGACTCCCAAGTCAGTTCCGGAGATATCTTCAACCGTTACAACCAGGCCGTATCCCGGGTTCCCGACGGCAGCGGTGGGGTGATTTTCCTCCCTTATTTGAATGGCGAACGCACGCCCTACTGGGATCCGGCGGCGCGTGGGGTCTTCTTCGGCCTGAACCTGGCTACAGAAAAAGCCCACTTTATCAAAGCCATCATGGAAGGCGTTTGCTTTGCCCTGCGCCATAACATCGAAACGATCGAGTCCCTGGGAATCCAAATTAGTGAAGTGCGCGCTGTAGGCGGGGGCTTAAAAAGCCCGGTCTGGTTGGAAACCCTGGGAAAAATCTTAAGAAAATCTGTAGCCACGGTCAATATTCCCGATACGGCCAACCTGGGAAACATCCTACTCTGCGGAAAGGCTCTGGGGATGGTAAATTCCTACCAACAAGCCGTTGAGCACATGGTGGCCCCAGAACAGGTGGTCCACATCCCTGGCGGTGTGCCGGTGTACGAGAAACAGTATCAGTTGTTCTTGGAGTTGTACCCTCAGTTGCGAGAAGTCTACCGTAAAGCGTTGAACTAAGGTGAATTCTTATGCACACCGGGACGCTCCTACGCCTGTTAGCTTTTGATCTCGGCGCTGAAAGCGGTCGATCTATGGTAGGCCATTTTGATGGCAAAAGGCTGGCCCTGGAAGAAATCTACCGTTTTGCCAACCACCCGGTGCGAGTGGGCGAGCACCTGTATAGTGACGTGTTGAACTTGTGGGAAGAGATACAAACCGGTCTGCAGAAAGCTGCCGCCCAATCCGAGACTAGCCTGACAAGCGTGGGTGTGGACACCTGGGGTGTGGATTTTGCTTTGATGGACGGGCAAGACCACCTGCTGGGAAATCCCTTCCATTATCGTGACCCGCATACGCGTGGAGCGATTGCCATAGCCCTGGAACGGGTGCCGCTTGAGGAAATTTATGCCCAGACTGGCAACCAGTTGATTGAATTCAATACCTTATTCCAATTATTGGCGCTGCAGCGTGTGGCGCATCCCAGTCTCCAGGCGACTCGCTCTTTGCTAATGCTGCCAGACTTATTCAATTTCTGGCTAAGCGGGGAAAAAGCCAGTGAATTCACCATCGCCAGCACCTCCCAATGTTTTAATTTGCGGCAGCGCGGCTGGGCTACGGATTTGCTCGCCCGGTTGGCTCTCCCCACGCAGATTTTTCAGCCGGTAGTCCCGGCTGGAACCGCGCTCGGACGACTGCATCCATGGCTGGCGGCCCAGAGCGGATGCAAGCCCATACCCGTGATCACCCCAGCCAGCCACGACACCGGCAGCGCAGTAGCAGCGATCCCGGTTACTAATCCGCATTTTATGTATATCAGCTCGGGCACCTGGTCGCTTGTGGGTGTGGAGCTAGAACAACCCTTAATCAATGCCGCGACATTGGCTGCCAACCTGACCAACGAGGGCGGTGTAGGAAACCGGGTGCGCCTTTTAAAAATTATCCCTGGAATGTGGCTACTCCAGCAGTGCCGTAGCGAGTGGTCGCGGCGCGGCCAATTCTGTAGCTATGATGAGCTTACCACTTTGGGGTCATCAGCCCCGCCGTTTGGCCCGCTCCTGGCGGTGAACGCTGAAGATTTCACTGCCCCGGGGGATATGCCCGCGCGCATCCAGGAGTATTGCCGCCGAACCGCCCAACCGGTGCCTCAAACCCAGGGCGAGATCGTGCGCAGCATCCTGGAAAGCCTGGCTTTGGAGTACCGCGCCTGCCTGGATGCTTTGGAAGCATTAATACATTGGCCGGTAGAGGTAATCCATATCATCGGTGGCGGTTCGCGTAACCGCTTGCTCAACCAGCTCACCGCAGATGTCACGGGGCGACCGGTAGTCGCCGGTCCTGTCGAGGCTACCGTCGCCGGAAACTTACTGGTACAGGCGATGGGATTAGGTTACCTGGGCTCGCTGGAGGAGCTGCGCCAGGTTATGTGCCGCTCATTTGAACTACAGGTATTTGACCCCCATCCCTTGGATCGCTGGGATGAGGCCTATCAATTTTATCGCCGTTTGACAATCCCCGGAGAGAAAAGTGCATGAATGAAAACCAACGGGTAGCGCTAAAAGTAGCTCGGCTTTATTACGAAGATGGTTTGACCCAGGAAGAAATTGCCAACAAGTTGCGCCTTTCGCGCCCTAAAGTCTCGCGTCTGCTGCAAGAGGCGCGTAACGCCGGTCTGGTGAAGATCACGGTGGCTTCGTTCCCCGAGAGCCATACCGATCTTGAGCGCCAGCTTGAGCAGCGCTACAACCTCTTAGATGTGCTGTTAGTCGAATTGAGCGATCCAGATTCGTATGTGCACACTGCCCGCGAGCTGGGCGCTGCTGCAGCCGGATACTTCAGCCGCATCGTCCAGGATAGCGATACGATTGGGTTGACCTGGGGACTCACCCTGGCTTCGATGATCGACAATCTCTCACCAGATAAGAAGAACCGCGTCACTGTGGTGCAGTTGACTGGCGGGATCGGTGAACCGGACTCCGAAACCCACGCTACCGACCTGGTGCGCAGGTTGTCAATGATGTTGGACGCCAACTTGCAGCTCCTCCCGGCTCCGGGCATTGTGAAAACCGTAGAACTCTCGCAGTTACTGCGTTCAGAACCCTATATCGCTCAGGTTTTGGAACAAATGAACCGGGTGAATCTGGCTTTTGTCGGCATTGGCGCATTAAACCGCGATTCCTTGATGATGCGTAATGAACGCATTATTACATGGAAAGAAGTCCAGCCGATTGTGGATCGCGGAGCAGTCGGGGATATCGGATTGCATATCTACGACGTGCAGGGTAATGTGCTATCCTCAGAGATCGAGCAGCGCCTGATTGGTGCAAGCGCCGAAATATACCGCCAGATCGCCCGCGTGGTCGGCGTAGCCGGCGGCACGGGAAAATATTATTCGATCTTGGGCGGTGTGCGCGGGCGATTAATAAATACCCTCATCACCGATATCGAGACCGCAAAACGCTTGCTGGCAGAACCCGACTGAAACATCATGCTCAATATATTTGTAACCAGTGATCTGACTGCAAAGCAGATAAACCGCCTAAGAAGCCGCTGCCTGGTTCGGCGGGGAGGCTGGGGGGTCACTGGCATTCGGTTGACCCCAGAGGAACTGGTGGCGGCAGCTGCAGATGTCGAAATCTTGCTAGTAGGCTATGAGGCTGTGCCCGCGAGAGTCATTGAAGCGCTGCCAAAACTGCGCCTGATCGGCTGCACACGTTCCACGCCGGTTAATATCGATATTGCCGCTGCAACAACATTGCAGATCCCTGTGCTGCATACTCCCGGGCGAAACACCCAGACCGCAGCCGAATTCACACTCGGTCTTATGCTGGCCGAAACCCATCGCATCGCCCGTGGGCATCATGCGTTAAAATCCGGTCGTTACCTGGGGCCTCTGGCGCGGGATTTTACTGAAGCAGACCGATCAACCGATATAACCTGGAAGCTGGACGGCGAAAGCCCATTCAAGGATTTTCAGGGAGTTGAACTGGCCGGTCGCATCCTGGGTATCATTGGATTGGGGAGAATTGGTAGCCGCGTAGCGCAGCTTGCCCAGGCTTTTGACATGCAAGTATGGGCTTATTCGCCTTATTCAACCGCACAGGAAGCCTCCGTACTGGGCATACAGCTAGTATCTCTGAGTACATTGCTGCGGCAGTCAGACTTTGTCTCTGTCCATACCAGACTAACCGCCGAAACCCGGGGAATGCTGGGTGTAGATGAGCTAAATTTGATGAAACCAACCGCCTATCTGATCAACATCTCGCGGGCCGCCATGATTGACCAGGTGGCCTTGATTGATGCCCTACAGCAGCGGCGCATCGCCGGGGCAGCTCTGGATGTTTTCTGGCACGAACCACTTCCGGCAAACCACCCTCTTTTACAATTAGACAACGTTACGCTGACTCCACACCTGGCTGGCGCCACCCGCCAGGTGCAGGAACATCACTCCAAAATGATCGTGGACGATGTGCTGGATTGGCTCGACGGCCGCCGCCCCGCACATATCGCCAACATCGAAGTGTGGGAACAAGGCTGAGTGACATCCCAACCCTGTCCGCTTCTTGTTTTGCCCAACCCAGGCGAGGCACATCCAGCCGTGGTTTTCACCGGTCATACAGTATAGGAGGGCGGGGTCAGGGGTAGGTGGGGGTATAGACGACCATGTCTTGGCCCGAAAGATTAAATTCGAGATCAGTGATGTCTATTCCCTGATGTGCGCAGCTTCAAAGCGTATCGATCTGAAGGTTTCTGCGTCTAATTTAAGAAGGACAAATTATCTTTGACCATTGTCCTGCAATCCTCTGTACCGGTTCTGATTAGGTGGAAAGAATAGAAAAAACGGAACCATCTCAACCCATCGTCTAAAAAGGAGCCAGCCCATGAAATCGCACGTCTTTCGCCTGATGGTCGTGTTTTTCCTGCTCGCCCTGCTGCCCGGCGCCCCCGCTGATGGCGCCCTCGCCAGCCCGCCAGCGCAGCGCGTGGAGGCCGGAAAAGTTCTCGACTTCCGCTCTGAGAGCCCGCATCCGGCTACCGACGGCTGGGCGCAAACCTACACCTTCCCGGGAGCAACCTTCCTGCGCCTGCATTTCAAGGCATTCCACCTGGCGGAAGGCGATATCTTGCACATCTCCAGCCCGGATGGCGCCCAAACCTGGGAATACACCGGGCAAGGGCTCAACCAGAATGGCGACTTCTGGTCCTTCGCCATTAATGGTCCCGAGGTGAAGCTGGAGCTCAATGCGCCTTCGGGAAAATCCTACGGATTCCAGGTGGTCGAAGTGGGTTATGGCACCGTGCCGCTGGATGTCAGCGCGCCGATCCCCGAAATCGTGGTCGGCACGGATGGACGGGAAGACATCGCCTGCCACACGAACGAAACCGTAATCGATACCACCCAGAAGCCGGTGGCGCGCCTGCTCTTCACGGTCAAGAAAGTCCAGTACCTGTGCACCGGCGAGCTGGTGCGCGGCTCGAACGGCAATACCCTGATCACCAACGCCCACTGCATGGATAACCAGACTGAGGTGAGCACTCTGGAGGCGCGCTTCAACTACCAGTACACCACCTGCGGCGGCTCCACCCTGGCAGCTACCACCAGCTTTGCCGGCGGCACCTGGTTGAAAACCAACGCCGAGCGCTACAACCGCCGCAAGCCCGGCACCGGGCTGGATTACACCCTGCTCACCTTGCAGGGCACACCGGAGGCTTTGTTTGGCGAGCTGATCCCCACCTCGGCGACCTATGCCGTCGGAACCCAGATCAACTTCATCCAGCACCCGGCCGGCTTGCCCAAGCAGATCGGCTATTGGGAAGACGCTGAGCACACCGTGCGCTGCAACGTCGCCACCATCGCCCAGACCTATGGCGCCTCCGCCCCCAATAGCCAGACCGGTTATGGCTGCGACAGCGAGGGCGGCTCTTCAGGCTCCGCTATTACGCGCGCCAGCGACGGCAAAGTCATCGGCTTGCACCATTATGGCGGCGTGACCCCTGATCTCAATTCAGCCACTATGATGTCGCTGATCTGCCAGGATGCGGGCAGCTTGTTGGTTTGCGATAGCAATTAGGCTGGGAGCGCCCTAGATGCCGGGGCCTCCATAGGGATTAGATCCACCGAAATCGCAGTCGGGTTGTTTGGTGAGCGCACTGCCACCAGACAATCCGGCTGCTATCTGTGCACGTCCTGGTTAAGGGATCGGATGGCTGGCCGCTAAACTCCGCCCGCTAACCGCTTCATCATTCCTCTGCTACACTCTGCGGAATGCCGGTGCTTTGGTTATGCCTCTTCTTAGGGAGCAGCAAGACAAACACCACGGCTCCCAGGCCCACCAGCGCGCTCAGCGTAAACGCAAAGCGGAGATCGGTGAAATCTGCCAAAAGGCCAACCGTGTAGGTTACGATAGAGCGCACGCTAAAGTGCAGCGCCATATACAGGCCATTTGCCAGCGCCTGGCTCTCCGGCGCGCTTTCTTGCACAACCGCCAGCAAGACCGGGGAAATGGAGAGCGTAACGAACCCGACCAGAATCAGCGAAGCAAATTGAGCCGGCCCCTGCAATGCCATAAAACCCAGCATCAGCAATGGAGAGGCCAGCACTGCCAGGGCAAGGACAGCCTTGCGACCATACCGGTCGCTGGCTGGCCCGCCGGTCAGTGCGCCCAGGATCCCGGCTGCCTGCATAATCGATAAAGAGGCCCCCGCCAGCCATAGTTGCGCGCCTTCCTGGCGTAAAAAGGTGGGCAGATAAACAAACAACGCCGCATCCATAAATGCCCGGAAAAACACAATCCCGGTGATGGGGATAAAGTAAGGTAGCAATCGAGTCAAGCCGGGCGCCCTCAAAGCTGCCTTACCCTGCGAAGTCCCGCCAGGCAGAGACCCAAAGCGCATTGCCAGGAGAACGGAGGCCAGCAGCCCAAGTGGGATCAGCCACGGCAGGCGCCCGGCCCCGAAAGCGCTGACCACTGTGACCACCACCAGCGGCCCCAGCGCCCGGCCCAGCTCGCCCCCCACCATCCACAGGCTCATCCCGCGCCCCAGGTGCCGCCCAGACATCCGGGCCGTTACCACCGGACCGATTGCGTGTAATCCCGCCGCGCTCAACCCACAGAGCAGCAGCATGCCTGCCATCAGCCCGTAGGTCGGGGTGACCGCCAAAAAGCTCATCACGCTGGCAGTGATAGCAGGCGACAGGATGAGAATAAACCTCAGGTTATACCGGTCAGCAAGCTTGCCGATCAGAGGCTGCAGCAGGGAGGGAATTTGAGCAAAAACAGATAGGAGCCCGGCTTGCCCGGTTGTCAGCGCAAGCCGTTCGATGAGAATCGGCAGGGATGGCGCCAGGAATGCCTGGAAGGTATCGTGTACCGCATGGACGGCGCTGACCACCATGACGCCATCCATCTGGAAGGCCTCGCCGGTTCGTTCCTGAACCGGCGCATCCCCTTGCGCTGCCTCATAGGAGTTATCCAGGCTGCTCACCCAGCTATTCTACCAGCCTATCTGGATTGTGAGAACCACGGATCACCGGCCCAAGGTTGGTAATTCTGACCTGTTCGAAATTGAACCTTCTGTCACCCCACTTCACGGATGGCCTCTAAATCAGCGTTGGGGTTGTGTCTGCATATTGGCAATCAACAATCAGCAATCTGCAATCAACAAATTGCGCAACCAGGGGATTCACCGGGTAAAGACCACCACCTGCCAGATGAGCGTCTGGCGGTAGGCCTGCCGCTGGAGGCCGCTGGCGCTCACCAGCGCCTCCACCGCCGCGGTCGGGTGGCAAAAGGTGCGGTAGCGGCTGCGCTGCAGGAGCAGGAAGAAATTGCCAATCGCCAGCCCAAGCTTCACCCACCACGCATCACGCGGGTACACCAGCCCATATAGCTTGCGGGCGCGCTGCGCCGAAAGACTCACCAGCTTCTCCATATCATCATAGCAGCAGATCACCCGGTCCAGGGTGACGATATCGGCGGGGCCAACCTCCTGCGCCAGGTCGACGAAGTTACCGTGCCGATAGCGCACCCGGTCGGCGTGGCCGCGCCGCTGCGCTTCTGCCTGGGCTGCGTTGAGATAGGCCCGCGAGGCGTCCACACCCGTGACCTGCTCCACGCCCGCCCCCAGCAGGTCGTGTTGAACGGCCCCCACCCCACCGCCGATGTCCAGCAGCGTCATCCCTTCCACGCCCTGCTCCTTCAGCGATTCGGTCAGCATGCGCGTCGTCTTCGGCGCTCCCTTGGCGCGGTAGCGGCTGAGCTCGCGCTCCACATATTCCTGGCTGAAGACCTCTTCAATTCCCTGGCATTGAGTGCAATGCATCGTAAATCAGTGGGTAGTGGGGAGTGATTGGAAATCTACAATCAGCAATTCGCAAATAGTGCCATCAGGGGGATTACCGGATGTAGACCACCACCTGCCAGCAGATGAAGAGCGAGAGTGCTGCTAGGTGACCCTTTTCTACGCGTATCGCCCAGTATCCAGCGGTTTCGTCTTTCCGCTCGGGATGATCTCTGCACCCACCTCGATGATGGTATCGGCGGGGATCCCGGCCCGACGTGCGGCCTCGATGATCGCCTCGGCGCTGGAAGCCTCGTACAGGCAAAAGGTCTTCTTCTTGTCCACGCTGAGAAACGATATCAACCAGCGCACACTTTCCTCGTCATTAATCAGGTTGATCGCCGCCGCTCCCTCAGGCGTCACTTCAAGCTGCTCTGCGAAATTACGCTCAATCAAATAAATTGGCATCCTGTCTCTTCCTTCCTACATCCTGATCATCCTATGCCGGCTTAGCTGGCAACCAGTCCATAGCGCGCCTGCAACTCCGCCACTCTGTCAGCCAGATAGACCATGCCCATCCTGTTGGCGGCGCTCAAGGCTTCGCAAAGCAGGTCTTTTGCCTGCTGGCGATCCTCCCCTTGTTTTCGTCCCAATAACATGGCGGCGTATTCACATTGGCTGTGAGCTAACCAGGGCCATGCTCCGATGCGCTTATCCAGCTCCATCGCCGCCTGGAAGTGCCCTTTGGCTGCTTCCCAATCCGACATCGTCACCGCCAGTATGCCCAAATAACGCACTGCCGCGCCATAACAGGCCGTCGCGCCGCCGACGACCACCGCACGATCTTTATATGGCAGCAGTAGCCGGTACAACGTAGCGGCTCGCTCGACGTCTCCAAGATAGGCGCACACCTCAGACAGGTATGCCAGCGAAGCAACCCACAGCGAATCCTGTGGTACAGGCGCGAATCCGTCGGATGCCAGGGCATCAAAAACAGCCTGGCATTCCTCTCGCAGGCCCAGATGGCGATAAATTAGCGCCAAACCGGGTCGCCAGGCGGACGATCCCGGGTTATTGGCGGCAATGAGCGTCACGATGGGAGCCACCTCGTTAAGGCGCCCTTGTTCCCGGCGGATGGTGAACATGTGAATCCCAAAAATTCCGTCTATCTTGTCAAGACCAATTTTGCGGCTTAAGTCCGCAGATTCGTTAGCCAATCGCTCCGCGCACTCAAATTCTCCACGCATAATTGCTCGCATCGTTTGGAAGACCGTCGCGACGTGCATTTGGAAGGGTTGCTTGATCTCGTGAGCAATCTTTCGTTGGATTTCGATCACTTTATCTGCCAGGTCGATCTTGGTCAGCTCGAGTAGATCGTATACATAGAGATCAAGGCCGTCCGCCAGCCTTTCCTGATCACCAATCGACTCGGCTATGGCAATCACCTCCTGGATAGCCGATAGGCGCTCGGTCGTCGTTTCCGGTCTGCGGTCGATTTGGGCTTTGATGCGCAGGGCATCAAACAACGCCAGCGGATCCTCGATCTGGCGGGCGATATGCAATGCCTGGTCGACCGTGGCGCGCAGCTCCTGCTGCTCGCCGGAGGCCAACAGAGAACGAGACAGGTTGACCAAAAGGCGCACCCGCGTCCCGCTTTGCTCTTCTCCGAGCGCGCTTAGCGCCTCGCGCATGAATTGTTGCGAGAGCTGCGAGTCCAGATTCAACCGCCAGCGTGGTTCTTCATAGGCCAGTGCCGCGCGCGCCAATGCTTCCGGGTGGTTTAGAGCTCGGGCGGTCTTGACGGCCTCCTGGTACGCAGTCGTGGCTTCTATCACACACCCGCTGTACCACAGCGCCCGCGCCAGGGCGAGCTTGAGCTCATACGCCAGGCGGCT
>Ga0105094_10001116_pt1 | contig 13955 bp, 9 predicted proteins | sample PPLLak1March2015_2_FD_87023 | JGI IMG/M metagenome (GOLD analysis project Ga0105094, IMG submission 87023) | Freshwater sediment microbial communities from Prairie Pothole Lake near Jamestown, North Dakota, USA - PPLs Lake P8 Core (3) Depth... | ecosystem: Environmental > Aquatic > Freshwater >...
CAGAAACCGAGTTTCCAAAGCAGAAACTCGGTTCAGTGGAGGGCGGGGGGTCTTCGACTGCAGGCCGCAAGAGCAGCGGCCTTCCGCTCTGACTGCCTGCGCTCAGGAGCAGAGGGTTGGCGGTGCGCTAGAGTTGGTCAATAAACCAGCGTGGGGCTACCCTGAGTATGGTCAGCCCCACACTGCAACGATGAACCCCCTCCCTGTGCGAAACCTTCAAACTTCACGGGATCGAGATCAACCCATTCGGCTAGGGTGAGGTTAGCTGGGTGGTTTGATTTTCTGCCACAGTGAACTGCTGGAGCATACCCAGGGCAGAGTGCGGGTGACCTTCAGCCTTCGGGCTGGGGATATTACAAATGGCGACGTAAGTACCTGGCTCGAAATCAAATTCAGCATAACCTGATAGCCCGATATCCAGTCCATTCATACCACCCACGGCGGTGAATGGCGGCGGACCATTGGGTGCAGCCAGGAACTGGGCCACATCATCGGCGGTTTTGCCATCTGCCAGGCGCATGATATTGAACTCGTGAGGTTCGGGTCCATCATTGGTTACTTTGATCGCCATCTGCCCGGCAGGGAGCTCATCCGGAAGATCAAAAGAGAAATCGCGCAGACGGACTGTCAGATCTGCTGCTGGCTCGTTGGCTGTGGCGCTGCTGGTTGCCAGGACGGTCAGGCTTTTGAGCATGCCTTTTTCATGATGGGCGACCTGATCCGCGGAAGAGGGGATAAAGCACAGGATCACATATTGCCCGGCGGGCAGGTTGAGCACTGCCTGAGCAGATTGAGTGGGATCAATTGCACCAACGCCGCCCACCTGTTGAACCATTGCCAAGGCTGGTCCTTCACCTTGCTTCAGGGCTTCTTCGAACTGGTCTATGGTAATACCATCATTCAAACGCAGGAACTGGACGTGATGCGGCTCCGCCCCTGAATTGGTCAAACGCACGCGCACCCAGCCAGCATTGAGCGAACTGGGGGCTGTGTAAGCAAAATCTGCAGCATCGATAGTGATTTCGGGGAGGGAAGCAGCTTGCAGGACGTAGGTTTTTCCATTAAAGCCTTGAATACGAGGTTGGCAGGTGTCGGCTTTGCTTGCCTCGGTAAGTTGGAAGGTGAGGTTGGTACCGTCAAAAGAGTACTGGTAACTCATCGGGGCAGGGCAGTCCTGATCATTCGTTTCTTCTATATAGAGGTCCCCATTGACACTGTACGTGCCCTTAGCAACATGTTCACCGGCGTCAATGGCGATCCAGGTGCTGTCCTCATTGAAGTAAAAACCTCTGAACCGATCATCCTGGTCGATGAATTTGCCAACCGGGAAGTTCGAGGCGGGGGCGTTGGTCACAGCCGGCTCAGGGGTAGCGGCGGGACTGCAAGCAGCCAGCCCGGCCAGCAGCAAAACCATCACCAACAGAAATAGTTTATTGCTCTTCATGTTTATCTCTCCTCCGACCGGTTGAATTTACGCAGCGAGCGTTCCGGTCAGGTATGCCTAATTTATCATCCAGACAGTTACCAGACTTGCCATTTTCTACCAAAATTCTCCAAAAGATATAGAATATGCTAAGCTAGGGCTGAGGAGAGGTAAATGAGGTCTACGATTCCCAGCAGCACAATCGATAAATTCACCACCTTTGGTGATTTACTGCGCTTTCTAAGGCGCCGTAGGGGCATCACGCAGATGGAGCTGGCTCTGGCGGTGGGGTACAGCGATGCCCAGATCAGCCGGCTGGAACAAAACCTGCGCCTGCCCGACATCCCCACCATCGAGGCGCGCTTTGTCCCTGCCCTGGACCTGGAAGACGAACCGAAAGTGGCAGCGCGCTTGGTAGAGCTGGCGGTAAATGTGCGCCGGGAAGATGCCCCGGCGCTGGGTTTATGCCCCTACAAAGGTTTAAATTATTTCGACGAGGCCGATGCGGATCTGTTTGTAGGCCGCGAAGCGCTGACCGCCAAACTGGTGGAGCACACGCTGGCTTTGACGGCGACAGGTTCGCCAGCCGGGGAGCATTTGCTGGCAGTGATCGGCGCTTCGGGCAGTGGAAAATCATCGCTGGTGCGGGCTGGCCTGGCGCATGCCTTGCAGTGGAATAAGGCTTCCGCGGATTGGGTGATCAAAATTCTTACCCCCACCGCGCACCCCCTGGAAAGCCTGGCGCTGAGTCTCAGCGAGCAAAACGGCTCCATCGCGGCTGCGGCGCAGTTAATGGATGATCTGGCCGGCGATGCGCGCAGCCTGGGCCTGTATACCCGGCGGGAGCTGCAAGCTGCACCGGGAAAGCGAATGTTGCTGGTTATTGACCAGTTCGAAGAATTGTTCAGCCTGTGCCGGTCCGAGGCAGAAAGAAGCGCCTTTATTGGTAACCTGCTCTGCGCGGCCTCGGAGCCCGATGGCCCGATCCTGGTCATCATCACCTTGCGGGCGGATTTCTATGCCCATTGTGGGGCTTATCTAGAACTACGCGAAGCGCTGGCGCGCCAGCAGGAATATATCGGCGCCATGCGCACTGAAGAGCTGCGGCGTGCCATCGAAGAACCTGCCCGGCGCGGGCGCTGGGAGCTTGAACCCGGGCTGGTAGAGCTGCTGCTACACGATGTGGGCCATGAGCCAGGTGGCTTACCGCTGCTTTCGCATGCCCTCCTGGAAACCTGGCACAGAAGGCGCGGGCGGATGCTGACCTTAAGTGGATACACCTCCTCCGGCGGGGTGCGGGGGGCGATTGCGGAAACGGCTGAAGCGGTATTTACGGACCAGTTCAGCGTGGAGCAAAAAGAGATTGCTCGCCGGGTCTTCCTGCGCCTGACGGAGCTGGGTGATGAAACATCCACCGGCGACACACGTCGCCGGACTACTTTCGATGAGCTGATCCTGAAACCCGAACAGGCGCAGGCCACACAGGAAGTGTTAAAGGTGCTGGCAGACGCACGCCTGATTATCACCAACGCGGATTCGGTGGAGGTGGCGCATGAAGCATTGATCCGGGAGTGGCCGACTCTGCGTGGATGGCTGGAAGAGAATCGCGAGGCGCTGCGCCTGCACCGAAAATTGACCGAGGCAGCCCAGGAATGGGCGAGACGCAACCAGGAGGCGGATGTTCTGTTGCGCGGGGTCATGCTGGCGCAAGCCTGCCAATGGGCGGACAGCCATGCGGCTGAGATGAACAGCCTGGAGCGTGAATTCCTGCAAGCCTCGCAGGCCCTGGCGGATTGCGAGACGACCGAACGCGAAGCCCAGCGCCAGCGTGAGCTGGAAGCAGCTCACAAACTGGCTGAAGCGGAGCGCAGGCGCGCAGAGGAACAGACCCATGCAGCCTGGCAGCTGCGTAAGCGCAATCTCTTCCTGGTAGGCGCAGCAGTGATTGCCATCGCTCTGGCGTTGACGGCCGGATTTCTGGGCTGGCAGGCGCGCACCGCCAGCCGCCTTGCGACCTCGCGAGAATTGGCTGCGGCGGCACTCAGCAGCCTTGAAATTGACCCTGAGCGCAGTGTGCTGCTGGCAATGCAGGCGATCTCCTCAACATACACACTGGAAGCTGAAAATGCACTTCACCAGTCGATCCTGGCTTCACGAGTGCGGCTGGCGATCCCTGCACACGAGCCTGGGGTACCGATCATGGTTGTATTCAGCCCGGATGGCAGGCAGCTGGCCTCCGCCAGCCCGGATGAGGTGGTGAAGGTTTGGGATGCAGCCAGCGGCGAATTACGTTTTACAACCGCAGGTCACTACGCAGGATTTAGCCCAGACGGCAGGCAACTGGCGACGGTGATTTCGGACGGCACGGTCAGGATATGGGATGCAGCAACAGGGGTAGAGCTCCCACACAACGGTCAGATGGATGCCGGTGTAGGGGTGGCTTTCAGCCCGGATGGTACATCTCTGGCAACTATCACGGCGGGCAACCTGCCAAGAATCTGGGAGCTTTCCAATGGACAGGAGCTGCTCAACTTTCCCGGCCACAGCGATTATGTCTCCAATATTGTTTTCAGCCCCAACGGCAAGCGCCTGTTGACTGCCAGCGACGATGGCACGGCGCGTGTCTGGGATACGACTTCGGGCGAGCAGCTGCTTAACCTCTCCGGGCATGCAAGCTGGGTGTGGAACGCAGTATACAGCCCAGATGGGACACGCATCGCCACTTTAAGCGGCAGCGAAGCCATAATCTGGGATGCGAATACTGGTGAGAAGCTGTTGACCCTGAGCGGGCATATGAATTCTGTCTATGGCGTTGCGTATAGCCAGGACAATAGACGGCTGGCAACCGGCAGCGCTGATCGCAAGGTGAAGGTGTGGGATGCGGCTACTGGAGAAGAGTTGTTTACTCTGGCGGGTCACACAGGGGCGATTTACAGTCTGGCTTTCAGCCCGGATGGAGCACAACTGGCGACCAGCAGTGATGACGGGACAGTACGCATATGGGACGTTTCTGCGAGCCGGGAATGGCTCGCATTCGATCATCCATCCGGTGTGAGCACACCAGTTATTTTCAGCCCGCAAGGGGACAATTTAGCTGGGATTGAAAAGAATATCGTGAAAGTGTGGGATGCCGGTACAGGCGCTGAGCTGCTTTCCTTAGCTGGATACGATAATGTCGTCAATACGCTTGCCTACCTGCCGGATGGAAAGCGACTGGTCACAGCCGGCGATACTGCGCAAGTGATCGTGTGGAATATCGCATCGGGCAGTGAGCTCAGCTCCTGGCCAGCGCATACAGGCCGGTTAAACGCCCTGGCAGTCAGCCCGGATGGGTCGCGGCTGGTTACCGGTAGTGATGACTATAAGGTAAAAATTTGGGATATTTCGGCTGGAGCAGATCGCAAGCCAGCCGCCGAGCGCTTGCTGTTTAGTTTCGAGCTTTCGTCCGAGATTAAGTCCCTGGCATTCAGTCCGGATGGCGCCAGGCTGGCGGCTGGTATTTACAATGGCAGGGTAAAAGTATGGGACATGGTGGCGCGTAAGGAATTGATCACCTTGCGCGCGCACAGCGAAGCGGTCATGGCGGTGGCTTTCAGCCCGGATGGTCAACGCCTGGCGACAGTCAGCCTGGATGGGAGCGCAAAAGTGTGGAACGTCACAGGGGAAAGTGCGTTGATAACCTTCAGCAGCCATACGGGTCCGGTGATGGCGGTTGCCTTCAGTCCCGACGGAACGCGCCTGGTCACAGCCAGCCGGGATGGCACGGTAAAAATTTGGGATGCAGAGACGGACCAGGAGCTGCTGAATTTTCATGGCGATGGCAGTGGCGTAAATCATATTGCCTTTAGCCCGGATGGGGCGCGCCTGGCCGCCAGTAGTGATACGGGCATACGCATCTATCTGCTCCAAATTGATGACCTGGTGGCCTTGGCGGGCACACGGGTGACGCGCTCGTTGACGCGTGATGAATGCCAAAAATATCTGCACCAGGATTCTGAAGCCTGTGCGCAACCCACTTCACTCCCTACCGCGACCCCCCTGCCGCTGACAGCCAACGGCAGAATTTGCCAGGTGACCAATACCGGCGGTCTGAACGACAATTATTTCAACGAGCTGATTTACCAGGGTATCCAGGAATCTGCCGCACTGACAGGTTGGGAAGCCAGTGCACTGCAATCCGTTTCCTTATCTGATTTCGAGAAACACGTGCAGGCTTTTGTGGGTGCGGACTGCAAACTGATCGTTACCGTAGGCACATTTGTCGAGGCGACGCACAGCGCGGCAGGTTTAAACCCTGACCAGAAATTTATGATCACCGATTTTATGCTCGACCAGCCATTAGATAATCTCTGGACGCAGATCTATCAGACCGATCAGGCCGCTTTCCTGGCGGGGTATGTGGCAGGCGCAGTGACAAAAACCGGCAAGGTGGGTGTGTTTGGCGGGGTGGATATTCCACAGGTGACCGATTTCATGGATGGTTTTGCACTGGGCGTGGCTTATTACAATACTGTAAATGGTAGCAGTGTCGAAGTGATCGGATGGAATGCGCAAAATCATGCCGGCTTGTTTACGGGCGGCTTTTGCTGCACAACAGAGGGCAGGCAAATGGCGCAGCAGCTGTTGGATCAGGGAGCGGATGTGCTGCTGCCCGTGGCGGGGCAGAGCATTGGCATGGGAGCCGGGGCAGCCATCCGCGAGCATGGAGATGCCTGGTTCATCGGTGTGGATACGGATTGGGCGCTGACCGCGCCGGAGTTGGCTGAGATTGTCTTGACCAGCATTGAAAAGCGTTTCGATATCAGTGTGGTCCACGCCAGCCAATCTATTATGGAAAGGACTTTCACGGGCGGTATCCATACCGGCACGCTGGCGACCGGTGAAGTTGGTCTTGCACCTTTCCACAATCTGGACGGATTGATTTCGGCCATAGTTAAAGCCGATCTGGAGCAGATCAAGGCCGATATCAGTGCGGGGAAAATCAGGACCAGGCCATGAGAGGTGGGGCTGACAACGAATGACCGTAAAGAGCACAGGTGCCCGTAATGAACACGGGGGCTATCAACGATTAGGATTGGAATATTCGTTGATGGTCTGTTGAAAAGTGATTGCAGGCTGACTGAGTTTGCCCGGTGGGAGATGGATTAGCGGGGAGTTCGGGAGTCTGGCGCGAGGCGCCAGAGTCAAATGAGCCAGAACACCACTGGCTTTCAGCTTGACCTACAATTAAGGTGGGGTTTTGTTTATTCGTTGATGGTACCGTGGCTGTGCAGGCAGGTCCATGGATTTGCGAGGAGAAACCGAGTGAACTCAGAAACCGAGTTTCCAAAGCAGAAACTCGGTTTTCAGTGTAGGGGGAATAGGGCGCACGGCATGCGCACTTACAGCATGGGCATACGATTTTTCCATTATGAGAAAACATTAATCATATATTTCTAAATATATTGTACAATAACTATACAATATATTCACGTAAGACAGCTCTTATTGGAATATATATCTTCTTTAGAGAAAAGTTTGGCAATAATTTGGAGGCAAGCGTGAGCGAGGAAAAGAAGTTCAACGGATTGAAACGGTTTAACCTAGTGATGGGTTTCCTGCACCTGATCCAGGGCATTTTGATGATCGTGCTCAGCAATGATACGGCTTATCCCATTTTTACGAACTACCTGAAATTTGACTTGAGTAAGATGGCTTTAGTCCCCGATCCAAAACTGGCTTTCGAGCTGCGTTTTGGCCCGGCGGTGGCAGTCTTCCTGCTACTATCTGCTGTTGCGCACTTTTTCCTGGCGACGATCGGAAACAAAATATACGTCGCAAACCTGAAGAAGGGCATGAACCCGGTGCGCTTTTACGAGTATGCCCTGTCTTCCTCGGTGATGATTGTGCTGATCGGGATGCTGGTGGGGATTTATGATCTGGGTGCCTTGATCCTAATGTTTGGGATCAATGCGATGATGAATCTATTCGGCATCATGATGGAGTACCACAACCAGCACACTCAGAAGACCGATTGGACGGCCTTCATCTATGGCTCGATTGCAGGGATCATCCCTTGGATCGTGATTGTGCTGTATTTTGTTGGCTCTCTGGCGGGTGAAGGCGGCGAGCCGCCGGCATTCGTGTACGCCATCATCCCGACCCTGTTTGTGTTCTTCAATATCTTCGCCGTCAATATGGTCTTGCAGTACAAGAAAGTTGGACCGTGGAAAGATTATCTGTATGGTGAGCGGGTATATATCGTGCTCAGCCTGGCCGCCAAGACGGTCCTGGCGTGGATCATTTTCGCCGGTACACTGGCGCCGGTTTAGGCTTTGCGCTCCATGTGCTGAGCGCTGGTAGAAGCAGATTAACTGAATACCATCCCGCCCTGGCAATCACGTTGCCAGGGCGGGAGTTTGATTCGGGCGATGACAAACGGGCTCTCAACGGATGACCGTGAAGAACACAGTAACGGTATGTAGGTCAAGCTGTCAGCTTGACTCTGGTGCTATGCGCCAGGCTCTCGAAATGCTGGAAAACCCAGGTAGGCAGATGGGATGGCGGACAGCGTGCTGTCAGCTGATGTCCGTGTAGATCACATGTGGACGTAAAGATCTAGTGGCCGTCAACGAATGCCCGTATAGAACACAGTTGGGGAGCAAATGAACGAATAGTGAACGGCGGGGCTTCGGTTATTCGTTGAAGGTCCGGTGATCTGAATTTGCAGGCTGGCTGACGTAGGTCAGGCTTCAGCCTGACCACGGATGGACAAGCTAAAGCTTATCCTACTTTCCATGACCCATTCCGTGTAATCCGTTCGAAATCCGTCGACAGCCCCTCTGTCTTCCTGAGTAGCGAGGTTCTCGGGAGTTTGGCGCTCCGCTCCAGAGTCAAGCTAAAGCTTAACCTACATAAGACCAATCCGTGTAATCCGTTTCACCCGTGTTCTTCACGGGCACCGTTGACAGTCCCTCTGTCTCCCTGAGTCAGCGAGACCCTCGGGAGGCTGGTGCAGGGCGCCAGAGTCAAGCGAGCCAGGAGAGCGCTGGCTTTCAGCTTGACCTACATAAGAGCGGCAGGGTTTCGAGCCGTGCCCTTTACGGTCATTCGTTGATGGTCAGGTGCTATGGAGGCAGGTTCATGGATTTGTGAGGAGAAACCGAGTTTCCAAAGCAGAAACTAGGTTTTCATAGATGAAAAAAACCGGTTTTCATATGGAACAAAGACAGAAAATGACCGTATACTATAGTTGGGTGGAACCATACGCGCCGGAGATTCGTCTTTAGGGGAGTAAGGTTGTTTTCAATTGTTCTTTGAGGAGGACGCAGATGATAAAGCATGCATGGAAACTCATATTGATTTCGGCAATTGCCATCAGCCTGATGATTGGATCGCCGGCAGCGGCGACGATGGCGGGTGCGGCAGAAAAACCAGCCCCCCTGACGCGCATCAACTTTGCGTCAGGGGCAACTTCGGCGACAGTGACCGGGCGCATGGACGCCAACGGCAGGACGCGCTACGTGCTGCGGGCGGGGGTGCGCCAGCTACTGGACGTGACCCTGACGGGTCCGGATGGGGCCAGCCTGGTGGTGCGGCGGCGCAACGGGACGCTGTTGAGCGGGTATATCAAGACCAGCACGACCTTCCGCGGCCATACCCCCAATGCGGGCGATTTTATCCTGGATGTTTACACCGGCGCCAGGGGCGGGGCTTACACCCTGTTTGTGTCGATTCCGGAGAAGGTGGCTTTCCAACCCAATACCACCTCGGACCTGGTGGAAGGTGAGCTGGCGGCGTACGAGAGCCACGAATACAGCGTGCGCGCCGCGGCGGGGCAGGTGCTGGACGTGAGCGTGGAGACCGACCTGGCAGATACCGAGGGCAGCGGCGTGCAGTTGATCATCTTCGGCTCGGATGGCAGCGTGCTGAAAAGCGGCATGAGCGAGGCGGACACCGATGGCGGCAGCGAGAGCAGCTCCAGCTTCCGCGGCGTGCTGCCGCTCAGCCAGAGCTACATCCTGCGCGTACAGGCCGGGGACGAGCCAGTGGAATATAGTATGAATATCGTCATCCCACGGCGCATCAGCTTTGCGAGCGGGGCGTACTCGGCCAGCGACAAACGGCATGTGATGGCGCACAGCAGCCTGCACTATACTGCCTGGGGCAGAGCCGGGCAGACCATGACGGTGGAGGTGGACGCCAATAAACCGGTGCAGTTGATTATCTATGGCATGGATGGCGATGTGCTGATGAGCGGCATGGGTGAAGGCGCTACCTTTAAAGGCGAGCTGCCCAGCTCGCAAGACTATCTATTAGTAGTGCGGGCGGCGGATGCCACAGCGAGCTATAAGATCACGGTGACGATCAAGTAGATAGGAATGCTTTATTTATGCACAAATTGTCTGTCATAACATTTTTGAGCATTGGCATTCTAGCACTGACTGCGTGTACGCCGGAAAGCCCGACGCCCACACTCACCCAGCCGGTGATTCTGCCCACGCAAGCCCCATACCCGATAGATCCATACCCGTATGGGGAACCTCCTACGCCGACTGGGGTCGTAGAACCGGTTGAACCTTACCCACTGCAAACCCCAGCGCTTGACCCGATCCTAATCCCGTGGGGTGGGAGTGAAATCCTGTTCGCCTCCGATCGGGACGGCGATTATATGGACCTGTACCTGCTGGATCTGGTCAGCGGGGCAGCCACGCGCCTGACGGCGGGAGATTCCAACACCTTTCCGGGTCCTTTTGGGCCGGATGGGCGCATGCTGTTCACCGGTTTTGGGCTGACCACCAGCTATGTGGGGGTGCGCAATGCCTTCGGGACGGAGCCCATCGACCTGAGTCAGCATCCCGATTCGGACGAAGCCTTCCCCACCTGGTCGCCGGATGGGGCGCAGATCGCTTTCACCTCCCGGCGAGATGGTAATAACGAGATCTACGTGATGAACAGCGACAGCTCGGGGCAGACGCGCCTGACCAACGCTCCGGGCGACGACTTCGCGCCGGCCTGGTCGCCGGATGGGACGCGCATCGCCTTCGTCTCGGACCGGGACAACGAGCCGGGGGTGAACGATCTGTTCCTGATGGATGTGGATGGGAGCAATCTGCGGCGCCTGACCACAGGAGCTGAGAATGTTTACAGCCCGACCTGGTCGCCGGATGCGAGCTGGATCGCCTATCGCGCCCACGTGGACGGAGCGGCGGCGGACATTTACCTGATCACCCCGGATGCGACCATCATTGTCCAGGTGACGAATGACCCAGCGGAGGATTGGGCGCCGGCCTGGTCGCCGGATGGCAACTGGCTGGCTTTCCAGACCGACCGGGACGGCAACTGGGAGATATACGCCACCCAGATCGACGGCAGTGGGGCACTGAACCTGACCAATAACCCAGCCGACGATCAGATGCCGTATTGGAAGTAGCGCCGGAAAGCCGTCATAACAGAATTATCAGGATTTGTGCAGCCGCCAGGAGCTTTTCCCGGCGGCTGCTGCTGTATAATTGACAGGAACTGCGCAACTGCGGGGAAGCGCCTACAAATTGTGCAGGCAATCATAAAAGCAAATTTCAAAAAGGCGGGTGGCAGATGAAAAAAAATGCAGATCGAGGGTTTTATTGGTTGGTCGGGGCAATCTTGCTGCTGATCGCAGGATTCGCCACGTATATGATCGCACGCGACCTGACCAGCCAGGCGTCGGTCCCCGGGCAGGTGATGGATGTGGTGGAGCGCACCGTCACCGATGAAGGCACCGGGGAAGCGCAAACGCTGCTCTTCCCGGTGATCGTATTTACCACCCAGGCCGGCACGAAGCAGGTGGTGGAGCTGGATCAGGGTGAGGTGGAATCCAGCTATGAGATGGGGGATGAGATCACGGTTTATTACGACCGGCGCGATCCGCAGATCGCCAGCCTGCAAGGCGTGGGCGGCGACCTGCCAATATTGTGGATGCTGTCGGCGGGGATTGCCCTGGTGGGGCTGGTGTTTGTTGGTCTGCAATTGAAATGACGCGGTGCTAGCCTGGGAAGGAGCAGCGCATGAAAACCATCGGCTTGATCGGGGGGATGAGCTGGGAGTCGTCCGCAGATTATTACCGCATCATTAATAAAACCGTACATGCCAGGCTGGGCGGATTCCATTCAGCAAAAAGCGTGATGATTTCGGTCGATTTCGCTGAGATCGAGATCTTGCAGCAGCAGGGGCGCTGGCAGGATGCGGCAGTGCTGCTGGCGGGGGCGGCGCGCAGCCTGGAGATGGCTGGAGCGGATTTTGTGGTGCTGTGCACCAATACGATGCATAAGCTGGCAGATGAAATTGAGGCGAGCATCCATATCCCGTTCCTGCATATCGCGGACGCCACGGCGGAGGTAATCCAGGCGGTGGGTGTGCAGAAAATCGGGTTATTGGGCACGCGCTTTACCATGGAAGAGCCGTTTTATAAGGGGCGGCTGACTGAGAAGTATGGGCTGGAGGTGGTGACGCCCGAGGCTGTCGACAGGGAGATTGTGCATGGCGTGATCTACGACGAGCTGGTGAAGGGGGTGATCCGCCCGGAATCGAAGGCGCAGTACCTGGCGATCATCGAGCGCCTAGTGGCGCAGGGGGCAGAGGGGGTGATTTTGGGCTGCACGGAGATTGGGCTGCTGGTGCAGGATGGGGACTGCCGGGTGCCATTGTATGATACGACCAGGATACATGCGCAGGCGGCAGTGGATTTCGCGCTGGCCGAGTAGCGGTCAACCGACGCTTGTCGGACTGAAGTCCAACCTACGGGAGGCATGGGGGAAGGGCGCAGCGGGAGCTTTCTCGGTTATTGTCGTTTGGTGCACCACTGCGCCTGAACGGGGGAAGGGATTCATGGGTTGGGGGTGAGAAACCGAGTTTGGAGCTCAGAGTGCGAGCGAGCCTCAAAGTGCGAGGCTTTGAAAAACTCGGTTTTCAGGAAGAGCAGGGGCGCCCGTACGGGGGAGGGCTGATATTACGAGCAGCGTGTGGAGTGTAAACGAAGCGCTGTTTTGTTGTGCGTAAATAGTGCACTCCTTTCCGGATTGATGAGCCCGAAGGAGTGTTTTTTGGTCTATAATGTAACCGGGGGGGAACTTAACTTCATTGGCTGCCTCTTGCGGTATTTACTGGCTGCTTAACCATAAATACTCTCAACAAATGGAGGATGATGATGAAACCAATCCACCTGGTCAGGCTTTCGCTGCCTTTCGCAATCGCATTTTGCATGCTGCTGGCAGGGCTGGCAATACTCACCGCTGTTGAAGCCATCCCGCAGGCGCTGGCTCAGGAGCCGCCCCCACCGCCCGCGGCGGGCGAATCTGTGTATCGCCTCAACAGCGAAGGCGATGAATGGGTCCTGGTGGATCCTGACCAGATAGAGCCTGCGCCGCCGTCGCCAGCGGTTGTCTATCAGGATGAGGCGGTTGGCGACGGGACAGAGCTGGCACCAGTGTATCTGCCGCCTGACGACTCCGCCCTGGGGCTGGCCCTGGATCAGGCACGCGAGGCCGGTCCCGCAGCGGTGTTGGCTTTTGTTGCAGCGCAGCTCGATCCGAGCAATCCCTTGCTGCAGGCGGCGTCTGAGGATGCACAGCAAGAGCTGGAGGCTGAACTCAGCCCGCAGCCGACCGGCAGCGGACGGTCAACGGATGTAACACTCGCGCCCAGTGTGGCGATCAACAGTGGCTCCTGCACCTACGAAACGATCCAGGAAGCCGTGGTTGCGGCGCCGAGCGGCAGCACTATCCGCGTGGCAGCCGGCACTTACCTTGAGATGATCGACGTCAACGCCAAGACCGTGGTCATCGAGGGCGGTTATGACCGCACCTGAACCACGGTAGACCCGGGTGTAATCACCCAGGTGGATGCCACCTGCCTTGGGGGCAGCGTGGTCGATGTGAGCTCCGCGGCCGTGGTAACCCTGCGCAATTTGAGGCTAACAGGCGGCTCAAGTTTTGGCGCCGGCATCGATTTGCTCGGCGGCTCATCCGTCACGCTGGACAACACCGATATCGTCGGCAACAACGGCGCCAGCGGGGCGGGGCTGTACATCGGCGGTACCAGCGTCCTGACCTATACCAACGATTCAGACATTTATGACAATATCTCCACGGGCGATGGCGGCGGGGTGATCGTTTATGGCCGGTTGGTTGGGTTTGAATCCAATTCCGATATCTATGCCAACAGCGCCGTGAACGGCGGCGGCATTGCCGTGATCGGTGGAACGGTAGAGCTGGACAACAGCGACGTGGCGGCGAATACTGCCACGAGCCTGGGTGGGGGCATCTATGGCATCGATGGTCTGGTGACGCTGTCCAATTCGGTATTTGTGGGCGAGACCGCGCCTTGCTGCCAGAGCGCCGTGGCCGGCGGCGGCATTTACGCCAGCGGGGGTCGGGTGACCCTGCTGGGCGCCGACACGACCGTGATGAACAATACCGCCACGGAAAACGGCGGCGGTATCTATTTGACCAATGGCGCAACCCTGGATGGTACCGGCAGCAGGCTGGGTTACGACAATACTTCTGTCTCCGGGAAC
>Ga0105094_10001117_pt1 | contig 13954 bp, 8 predicted proteins | sample PPLLak1March2015_2_FD_87023 | JGI IMG/M metagenome (GOLD analysis project Ga0105094, IMG submission 87023) | Freshwater sediment microbial communities from Prairie Pothole Lake near Jamestown, North Dakota, USA - PPLs Lake P8 Core (3) Depth... | ecosystem: Environmental > Aquatic > Freshwater >...
CCACCGTCGATTCGGGCACCTTCACGTTCCGCCAGGACACGCCCTACCATCCGAACAACCCCGCCTCCTACCCGTTTCAGTTCGAGATCGCCATCGGCCCCCCGGGCGTCAACGGCTTCGACGTGTTCTCGCGGGACCGGCGCTACTACTTCTTCGTCGAGGACAAGTGGCGCGTGGCCAACAACCTGACGCTCAACCTCGGGCTGCGCTACGACAAGCAGCGTCAGACGCCCGCGAGCAGCGACGACTTCGGCCCGCGCGCGGGCTTCGCCTGGGACATCTTCAGCACGGGCAAGACCGTCGTGCGCGGGGGCTTCGGCAAGTTCTACAACTACGTGCCGGTGGTGCTCGACCTGACGCACCAGCAATCGGGTCTCGTCACGCAATTCCCGACCATCGCGATCAGCGACCCGAACAGCCCTGTCCTCAGGCCCGACGTGGCGACGGATTCGGCCGGGAATCCCGGCATCGCGGTTCTGAGCGCCGCCGGCCAGGCGGAGATCAACCGGCTGCGCGGCACCGCCTTCAACCGTAATCCGCGCCTGGACAGCGACGACCGGCAGCTGCCCTATCAGTGGTCGTGGAGCCTGGGCATCAGCCACGAGCTGTTCGCCAACGCGGCCGTGTCGGTGGACTACGTCGCCAACGCCTCGCGGGACCAGATCGGCGTCGTGGACATCAACGAGCCGGTCAACCGCGTCCGGCCCGGCGTCAACGGCTTCGACCCGAACGGCGAGCTCATCCCGGCCGAGGCCCGCAACGTCGCCTACCAGCGCGTGCTGCAGACGCAGACGCGTTCGGAGTTCGACGGCGACTACAAGTCGCTGCAGGTGTCCTTCAACCGGCGGATGGCCAACCGCTGGAGCACGCGGGTGGCCTATACGGTGCAGAAGAGCAACTACGTGGGCATCGGCAACCCGGACGCGCGCCGGGTCTGGCTGGACAACGACCTCCGGGCCGATTATGGCCGCTTCCAGTTCGATCGCCGTCAAGTCCTGGCGATGAGCGGCAGCTACAACCCCTGGCGATCCCTGACCATCGCGGGCGTCCTGAGCGCCATCACGGGAGCCCCCGTCAACGAGACGGTCGGGAGCGATATCAATGGCGACCAGGACAACAACGACCGGCCCATCCAGGGCATCAACGACCTGACACGCCCCATCCTCTCCGAGGTCGACAGTCAGGGCCGGGCCGTCATCAACGGCCTCAAGGGGCCGGAGTCGGTGCTGCTCGATGTCTCGTTCCGCTACCAGCTGCCTCTCGGGAAGGGGTTCGACAGCCTCGACCTCTTCTACGACATCTTCAACCTGTTCAACCGGACGAACTACGTGCCGCCCACCGGCAATCGCTCTTCCGGGGCCTTCATGGTCCCGACGGCGGCCCAGTTCCCGCGCCAGATGCAGTTCGGCGTGCGCCTGAGGTTCTGATGGGGTGTCGGGTTGAAACGACGAGCGCCACGTGGCGCGCCTGTCTGGTGGCGACTATCCTCCTCTCCTGGACGACGGTCGCCGCCGCTCAGATGGAGCTGGCGATCTTCCAGGGCACGATCAGGGACGAGGCCGGGACGCCGCTCGAGGGCGTCACGATCCGCCTGCGCGACCTGGGGCGCGGACGGGAAACCGTGCTCAAGAGCGACAAGAACGGGCGCTTCTACCGCCGCGGCCTGGCCGCCGTGGAATACGAGATGGTGGTGGAGAAGGACGGCTATCAGCCGATCAACGACAAGGTGCGGCTGGTCACCGGCAATGAACCGCCCCGGCTCGACTTCAAGCTCGCCAAATCCGCACCGGCGGGGGCCGGCGAGTTCGCCAAGGCGGTCGCCGCCTACAACGCCGGCGACTTCGCCGGCGCGGCACAGATGTTCGAGGCCGCGCTCGCGAAAGCGCCGAACCTTCCCGAGGTGCGGATCAACCTCGCACTCGCCTACCTGCGCCTGAACCGCCCGGCGGACGCCGCCGCGCAACTCGAGCAGGTGGCAGCCGCCGGGTCGACAGACGCGCGCGTGCAATTCCAGCTCGGCGGCGCCTACGTCGACATGAAGCAGCTCGACAAGGCCGTCGCCGCGTTCGAGGCAGGCCTCGCCCGGCAGCCGGATCTCAAGGAGCCCACCGCGTGGGAGGCCGCGGTGACGCTCGGCGCGGTGTACTTCGCCAGGGGCGAGGCGGACAAGGCCGCCGGCCAATTCGAGAAGGCACTCGTCGTCCGTCCAGACGCCGCGGCCCCGATGCTCGGCCTCGCCAAAGTGTATTCGAGCAAAGGGGACGTGCAGAAGGCGTTGGAGCTGTTCGACAAGGTCGTCGCCACCCACCCCGGCACGCCGGAGGCCGAACAGGCTGCGATGTTCATCAAGGAGCTGCGCAAGGAGGAGGTGTAGCCGTGACGAAGAGACTGATCGTGACGGTCGCCGGGTTGGCGTGCCTGCTGACGGCAGGCGCGATCGGGCAGACGCCGTCGGGAAAGGGCGGGGGGAACGAGACCGGCCCGTACGATGTCGTCCCGGGCTGGCCGCAGAACTACTGCGGAGCGGGCCACATCATCGGCTCGACGGCGGGCATCTGGGCGGAATCGCCGGATCGCGTGTTCATCTTCAGCCGCGGCTGCCTGCCGGAGCTCACGGAGACGCGTGGCGCGGCCACCAGCTTCATCCCGAGCCGCAACGCGTCCGGCTACGACCTCTCGCAGAAGGATCCGGCCCGCCATCCCCGCTGGGATCACATCGTCAACATCGTGGACCGGAACGGCCGCCTCGTGGAGTCGTGGGAGCAGCACAACAAGATGTTCGTGCGCCCCCACCGCGTGCTGATCAATCCCTACGACCCCGATCGCCACGTCTGGCTGGTCGACGATGGGGCTCACGCCATCTACAAGTTCACGAACGACGGCAAGACGCTGGTGATGACGGTGGGCACGCCGATGCAATCGGGCAACGACGAAACGCACTTCAATCGCCCGACCGACGTGGCGTGGCTGCCGGACGGTACGTTCTTCGTGAGCGACGGCTACGTCAACACCCGCGTCGTCAAGTTCGACAGGAACGGCAAGTTCATCATGACGTGGGGACAGAAGGGCAACGAGCCTACCGAGACGCGGCCCGGCTACATGAACACCGTCCACGCGATCGCCATCGACAAGAACCGCCGCGTCTACATCAGCGATCGCGCGAACTCGCGCATCCAGGTCTTCGACGAGAACGGCAAGTTCCTCGACGCGTGGCCGAACATCCGCCGGCCGTATTCGATCCTGCTGTCCGAGGATCAGCACCTGTGGGTCGCCGACGGCATTACCCAGAAATTCCTCAAGTACGACCTCAACGGTCGGCTGTTGTACTCGTGGGGCACGTTCGGAGCGTTCCCCGGGGGCTTCTGGGGCGTCCACCAGTTCCACGTCGACACCGAAGGCAATCTCTACACCGCGGACGTGCACGTCGGCCGCCCGCAGAAGTTCCGCCCGAAGGCGGGTGCGGATCCGGGCACGCTCGTGGGGCGCTACATGAGGGCGACGACCAACTGAAACGTTGTCACAAGAAACCACGAAGACACGAAGGGCATCACGAAGAACACGAAGTCATCTTGGGAAACACGCGGGACATCCCCAAGAGAGGCTTCGTGCCCTTGTTCGTGTCCTTCGTTCTTCGTGGTTTCTTTCGTGCTCAGCAGCCACTACAGCAGCAGCTGATACCCGCTGCCGTGGACGGTGACGATGTAGCGCGGTTCGTGGGGTCGGGGCTCGAGCTCGGTCCGGAGCTTCGCGATGTAATTGTCCACGGTGCGCGTCACCGACAGCTGGTGGTAGCCCCACACATCCCGCAGGAGCTGCTCCCGGCTCACCACCTCGTTCCGGTGGGCCGCGAGATAGCGCAGCAGCTCGAATTCGCGGGCCGAGAGGGCGATGCGCCGGCCCCGGCGGAGCACGAGCCGCTGCCGGGGCCTCACCGTCACGTCGCCGAACGAGAACTCCTCCCCGCTGTTGGCGCGCCAGTCGTCGCGCCGCACCTGTGCGCGCACGCGCGCCAGCAGCTCCCGGACGCTGAAGGGTTTGCTCACGTAGTCGTCCGCCCCCACGTCGAGCCCCTGAACGCGATCCCGCTCGTTGGTCAGCGCGGTGAGCATGATGATGGGAACACGTGCGCCACGGTCGCGGAGGCGCCGGCAGACGTCGAAGCCACTCATCCCGGGCAGCATCACATCCACCAGGACGAGCGCGTAGGCGTGACGCTCCATCGCGTCGAGCCCCGCCTCGCCCGATTCCACCGCCGTGACCCGGTAACCCTCGAACGCGAGGTTGTCGGTCAGCATGGCGCGCATCTGGAGTTCGTCCTCGATGACCAGGACCTCACGACCCTCGAGGACTCCGGCGGCTTCACGGATCATGTCGTGGCCTCCCGCGGGGTGGCGGTCGAGATCGGTGTGCTGCCCGATGGCGAAGGGTCCGGCTCGCGCGGCAGCGTGACGCGGAACGTGGAGCCGACTCCGAGCGTGCTCGACACTTCGACGCAGCCGCCGTGGGCGTGGACGAGCTCGCGGACAATCGGCAGGCCGAGGCCGAACCCTCGCCGGCGCGACGCCTCGGCTCCGCGATAGAACCGCTCGAAGATGCGCGCCTGGTCGCCGGGCGCGATCCCGACACCGCGATCGGCGACCTCCACCACGGCGTGGGTGCCGTGGGCGCGGATGCGGACGGTGATGTCCCGGAGGGTATCGGAGTACTTGACGGCGTTGTCGAGGAGATTCACGACCACCTGCTCGAGCGCCGCCGGATCCGCCCGCACGATGGGCCCCGGCCCGTGGAGATCCACGTGAAAGGCGACCGGGGGTCCCGAGACCCCGTGCGCAAACGCCTCGACGGTCTCCTGCGCGAGTGCGGCCAGGTCCACGCGGTCGAACTCGTACTGGCGCGGCTGCTGCACGCACGAGAACTCGAGCACCCGCTGCACGAGCGACGACAGCCGGGCCGTCTCACTCTGGATGATGCCGAGGTACTGCGACAGCTGCTCCGGCGATCGCACACGGTTCATCTGGAGCGTCTCGGTGGCCGCGCTCAGAGCCGAGAGCGGGGTCTTGAGCTGATGGGACACGTGAGCGACGAAGTCCCGCTGCATCCCGGTCAGCTCCTCCGACCGGCGGTGCGCCTGCCATGTGAAACCCAGGGCCACCAGCATGAGCGCGATCGTGACGAGCGTCGGCCAGTAGCCCGGGCTGGCCCCCGCCGCCGCCACGAGCGTGGCCGGGGCCATGACCTCGATGGCCCAGGCGCGGGGCTCGACGCCGGCAGCGAGCCGCGACTGAATGTCGTCCGCCGGATAGAACTGCATGGGGAACGACACCGTGGCGTCCACCGCACTGGCCGCGGTCGGACCGAAGACGACGCGGCCGCGCTCGTCGGTGACGCGCAACTGGAGCGGGACGTCGGTGTCGCCACGCCGACCGAGCAGCGCGTGGATCCGCGAGCGCCCGGCCGCGTCGAAGAGCCGCGCGCCGACCTCCGTGGGATCGACGACGAAGCCGAGGATGGCGAAGTACTCGCGTCGTTCGGCATCCACCCAGAACAGGCGCAGGAACACCTCGTGACGCGCCTCCGGTCCGACGTTCGCCGCGGCGACGTAGATTTGCTGCGTTCCCGCGTGCTGGCGGGCCAGGTCCCTGATGGCGCGGCCCAGCGCAGGGTCACGCGTGAACGGGCGCTCGCGACCGTAGAACACCACCTCGCCCGGCGCGGTGGGTTCGGTCTGGGCGTGCCAGGCGAAGAACCGGTCCACGTGCGGGTAGTCGCGCAATCCGGCAGCGAATTTCTCGGCGACGAGATCGAGCCTCCCGGCGCGAAGATCCGGATGGTTGACCGCGGTCAGCGTCTCGAAGACCGGACCATCGAGCGTGCGGCGGAGGTCCTGAGCCACATCGGCCGCGGCCTGCTCGCTGATATGCCTCAGGATGACGCGCGTCTGGGATTGAAGCGCCGAGATCGCCCGGTGCTGCAGAAAGAACACCAGCACGGCGGCGCAGGCCGTGGCCGCGATGGCCAGCGCCATCGGATGTGCTCGCCAGGCTCGATGGTTCAGCCGCACGATGGTGCCTCCCGCAGGGACCCTACGCTCGTGCAACGTCAGTGTCAAGGTCCGGCAGCACGCTCCGGCGACACCGGCTCGACAGGCAGGAGCGCGCCTAGCGCGGCGCGCCCGCGGTGGTCATCCGGCGCTGCATGGTCAGCACCATCTCACGCAAGGCCGCGATCTCGCCGGCCTGCTGTTCAAGCCTGGCATCCTGCGCCGCGCGCTCGCGTTCGAGGCGCTGCACCTCGGCCAGCAGCAGCGTCGGCAACACGTGATACTGCACCGTCTCGATCTGGCCGTCAGGCCCGCGCGCGACCAACTCGGGCAGCACCTCCGCCACCTCTTCGGCGATGAGGCCGTACTGCACCGGCGTCGAGCCGTCCGCGAACGGCCGCTTGTAGGTGAACTGCACGGGCCGCAGGTCGAAGATGGCCCGGCTGGCCGCGCCGAGGTCTGCGATGTTGTCCTTCGTCCGGCGGCTGGACGACACGGTGCCGAGCTGCCCGTTCGCGTCGACCATGACCTGAATGGCGTTGGCCGCGCCGGTGGTGACGCCGCGGATGCCGCCGATGAACGCGCGGCTCAGGCCCGTCCCCACTCGAAGCGTGCTCGATTCGCCGGGGGCAGCCGCGTCGGCGGAGATGTAGATGTTCCCCCCACCCGTCTGAAGGCCTTCGCCAGACCTCTGGCCGATCGCGATGTTGTTGTCGCCACCCGCGAGATCCGGCAGCGCTCCATCGCCGATGGCCGTGTTGTTGATGCCATTCGTGTTCAAGGTCAGGGCGGATGCACCAAACGCGGCGTTGTTTCGGCCGTCGAGGTTGGCCTGCATCGCGGCGTCGCCCACGGCCGTGTTGCTGTAGCCGATCGTGTTGTTCCTCAGGGCGTAGGACCCGACAGCCGTGCTGCGATCGCCGGTGCTGTTGTCACGCAGCGCCTGGGCGCCGACGCCCGTGTTGCTGTGGCCCGTGGTGCTGAGGCTGAGCGCCGCGCTGCCGACGGCCGTGTTCTGGTATCCCGTGGTCGCGGCCGCCAGGGCCGACCAGCCGGCCGCCGTGTTGTTGCTGCCTGTCGTCGCGGCCGTCATGGCGATATCGCCGATCACCGTATTCGAGTTCCCGATGCCGTGGTTGTGATCGCCCCGTGCCACGGTGGGCGACGCCCCTGAGCCGGAGAAGTTCACCGAAATGGTCACCTCGCCGCCTGCCACCCCGCCAGTGAGCCCAGGGCCCGCCGTCACCTGCGTCACGAGGCCGCCGGCCGGTCGCGGCACGAGGAGTGCGGGGTCATTGCCCCCGAGTACGAACTGGCCATCGTTGCCCGAGCTATCCCGCCACGTCCCGCTGGCGCTGGGCAGCGTGACGGTGGCGTCCAGGTGCACCGGCGCGCCACCCGGCGTCGTCACGATGTTGATACCGAGGCCGATGGTGCCGTTGGGGTTGACCACGGCGGTGCCCACCACCGGCGCGCGCTGCGCGCCCGTGATGGGTCCACACTGGTTGTCCCACCCGTCGAGCGTGTAGACGGCGCCGGTCTGCACGACGTTGACGGTGATGATGTTGCAGAACGGCCGCAGCTGCCAGGCGAACGTGCCGATCGGCTGGGCGGACGCGCTCGCCGCGAACGCGCTGATGACAAGAGTGGCAACGACTGGGAGAAGAAGGCGGCGATTGGTCATGTCAAGGTTCCTGGGTTGAGATCCGGCCAGGGGAAGGGCCAAGCGTCAACGAGCATAGACCAAGCAGGCGCGAAGGTGGCTCGCGTCGTGTGGTTGAGCTTTGAGGTCGCCCGTCACCAGCGGCGCGCGTCGCGAACCGTCAAGCATCCCGGCAGTCTCGGCGCCCTCGCCGGTTCCACCGGGCGGGATGGCGTGCCCACGGCCGCACTCCGACGGCCGAGATCGAAAACCACGGCTCGACCGGCGTTGGAGAAACGCTCGGCCGCGGTGATGGTGCCAAGCTCGCTCAGAGTGCTCAGCAGGCGCCCGTCGAATCCCTCCGGCACATCATCGAATCTGAAACCCAGGTAGACGAGCGCACGCTGCCGGCCGGTCAGTGCGGCGCTCAGCTCGTTGGCCGGGCACTCCGCCCGCGCAGCGGCGAAGCCCACGACGAGAATGGGACTCCCGTCCGAGAGGCGGCTGCCCGCGTCCTCGTGGTTCGTGATCGGAACGCCGCCGTACCACCAGATGGCGGGCAGCCCGAGCTGTGTCGTGATGAACACGTCGCCCGGCCTCTGGCGCTGCAGCAGCCACGCGATCGCCGCGCGGTCGTCGAGCTGATGGTTGTCGTCGCTGGCATAACGGCGGAGGTCCACCCGCAGGAACTCGGCGCCCGGCCGCGCGACGTCCACCCCCACCCACACGCCGGCGGCGACCAGCGCCAGTGCACCCACCGCAGTTACCCATCGACGGCGCGCCACGGCGGCCGCCGCCCACTGGAACGCGCGATCCACCAGCAGCGCGATGCCGACGTAGAGGGCCGGCAACGCCCAGATGGACAGCCGTTCGAACAGCGGCACGATGCGGAGTGCCGCGAGTGCCACAGCCGACACAGGAACGGCCGCCATCAACGCCCCACGCGTGGGAACGGAGCCGAGCGCGAAGCCGCCGGCCGCAAGCAGCCAGAACATCACCCACAAGCGGCTGCCGCCGGGGTTCACCGCCAGGGACTCGAGCCGGCTGGCCACCCACAGCAGCCGCTCGCCAAGACCGGCCGACGCGGGCGGCATGGCAAACGCCCAGTAGCCGGCAAGGTACTCGCTCCCGAGCGTCACTCGGATGGACAGCGCGTAGTGGAGGCCGAACGACGCCAGCCACAGCAGCCCCGGAATCGCCGCGCGCGCGGTTCCCTGCCACCCGTCGCGACGGAAACACACCACACACAGCACCACGGCACACGCGGGCGTCACCAGCAGCGCGCCATTGGCCAACCAGTGCCCGACGGCGGCCACGATCCACCAGGTGGTGACACGAGGGTTCAAAGCACGCGGGTTCAAAGCACGGAGGTTCAAAGCACGGAGATTCGTCGCTTCGCCGCCCCGTTCCAGCGCCCACGCGGCCAGCACCGGCAGCAGCAGCCCCCAGAAGGCGTCCGCCGAGTAGGGCTTCAGCTCGATGCTGTTGTAGATGAGCCACGGGCCGAAGGAACACAAGCCCACGAGGACAGCCGCGCCAGGGCGATTCATCCAGCGATGACCGGCCCAGAGCGCGGTGGCGATGATGCCAATCCCGAACGCGAGGGGCGGCCATCGGAGGGCCAGCTCGCCCGTGCCCCAGGCCACCACCATCGCGCGCTCCAGCCACAGCCATCCGAGGGGCGCGGTCTGCCCGAGCCAAAGCGCGCCGCCAAGCTCGGTGAACCCGCGGCCGCGCACGTTGATGGCGATCATCTCTTCGTCCAGCCAGAGCGGCCGACCCGCGGCCCACAACGTGATGCGCAGCCCGACGCCGACGAGCGCGAGGATGAGGGCGGCGTCAAGCCACCGGGGCCAGCGTCTCCAATCGCGAAGCCGGAGCCACGCCTGCCTCCGCTCGTCGGGCGTGGACATCAGCCAGGCGGCAGCCGCGGTGACGAGCGCCACGATGGCGGCGGCATACCAGCGGCGCGACGACAGCCGGATCGATCCCAGGCGAAGGAGGAAGCCTCCGGTGACGGCGACGGTCATGGCCCATGTCGCGGCCAGCGCGGACAGGGCCAGCAGCGAGCGGCGCACGCGCGCGCGTGTCGATGGAGTCACCGGCAGGTCCGACGAGGCGCCTCGCCGCCGGGAGGCACGGCCCGCACCTCCAGGTACTGCACCGTCGGCGGCATCGTCGGCGCGAGCGTGACGGAGGCGCGCAGCTGACCGCGCTCGCAGGTGAGGAGCCAGTCGCCGCGCAGCGGGTTCTCGATGTCGTCGAAGCCGTCCGCCGCGCGGCAGGCGCCGACCTGCGCGCGCAGCCGCTCGATTTCTGCCCGGCGGCGGTCCTTCGATCGATCCAGGAACAGGTTCACGGCTGCGATGCGGTCGGCCACGGCATCGTCCCACCGGGCGACGAGCATGGACGCGCTGTCTTTGGCGGCAACAAGGGCGGGCGAGGGTTGAATGGTTCGCGGCTGGAGGCCGCCGGTCGCGCGCAGCTGCTCGATGGCCTCGTTCGCCACGCCGCCCCAGCCCGTGTAGGTCCGGTTGCCGAAGGCGATGATGCCCACGCCGTACTCCGGCAGCCAGCGCATCAGCGAACCAAAGCCGGGCAGCCCACCGCTGTGCGCGACGACGTGGCCGAAGTCGCACGTCTGCGTGATACCGAGCCCATAGCCATAGCCGCCGGTGTTGAGATCCGTGGCGCCAGTGGCAGCGATTCTCGTGACTGCGGCCGGGCGCGGGCGCCACACCTGCTGCATCTCCCGCAGCGACGCGCGTCTGATGGGCGCCATCTCAGCGCCGTCACGCGGCGGCCACGCCTCGAGGTAGGCCGCGACATAGCGGGAGAGGTCGCGGATGGACGTCAGCATCCCTCCCATGGCGCCGAACGCGCCGTCGGGCAATTGCGGCTCTTCCTTCCACTGATCGTCTTCCCACCGGTAGCCGTGCGCGAGCCGCGCGGGCGCCACCTCGCGAGGCTCGAGTGTCGTGGACGTCATGCCGAGCGGCTTCAGGATGTTGGCCGCGACGTAATCGTTGTAGGGCGTGCCGGCCGCGCGGGAGACGACACGGCCGAGGATGGCGAAGGCGTAGTTGGAGTACTCGTACGCCACGCCTGGCGGGTTCGAGAACGGGATGCCGCCGCGCATCATGGCGACAAACGTCTCGTCGGTCGCCGACAGCTGCTGGTCGCCCCACGGGTTGTCCTCCGGGAATCCCGCCGCGTGGGAGAGCAGGTGCCGGATGGTGATGCGAGGCGAGTCGGTGGTCGGATAGGCCAGGCCCTGCAGCTCGGGCACGTACTTCTCGGCCGCGTCGTCCAGCGAGAGCCGCCCCTCGTCGCGCAGCTTCAGGATGGCCATCGCGGTGAAGCTCTTGGTCATCGATGCGATGCGGAACACCGTGTCGCCGTCCACGGGCTGCTTCGCGGCCACGTCGCGCAGCCCCGTCGTGCCGAGGTGCGCCAGCTCCCCGTCGATGACGATGCCCCACGTGGCGCCCGGGATGTGCTCGCGGCGGGCGAAGTCCTGCATCAGGCGGTCGATGCCGGCGAAGGCGCTGCCCAGCTTCTGCCGGCGCGCCGGGTCCGTGAATCGTGGCGGATCGGCCTTGAAGACCGGGGCCAGCGCGACCTGCAAGGCTGCCTGGCCGCCGACGGCCGCAGTTCCGATGCCGAGAATGGCCATCACCAGGCCGAGGGATGACAGCGGGCCGATTTGTCGCATCCGGCGATTATGCAACGCGCATCGCCAAGATCATTCGCGCCAGGTGACCGGTTCCTCGCTACAATAGCCGCTGGACCTCCGAGCGAATCCCCCAAGCTCGGCCCAACAAGGGCTAAGCATGCCGGAAGCGCTCGAACTCCCCTCACTCACGGCCGCAGCCGCCCGCGCGGCCAGCAACGACGACATCCCTGGCGCCGCCGCGCTGCTCCGCCAGGCTGTCGAGCTGCAGACCTCGACACTCGGCCCCGAACACCCGGACCTCGCGACCACGCTCAACAATCTTGCCCTGATGCTCGAGCGGCTCGGGCACGTGAAGGAGGCCGGGAAGTGCTATCGGCGTGCGCATGCCATTGCCGCCGCCGCGCTGGGCCCGGACGATCCGGTGGTCCAGGTGAGCCGCGCCAATCTGGACGCATTCCGCGCCACGTACGCCCAGCCGGACGACGGCGACGACTCGGCACCGGTCGATCCGAGCGTGTGGGGTGAGCTGAGGGATTTCCCGATCGCCGTCGACAGCACGGCTCCCCGAGCCAACGTCGTGCCCGGACCAGGTATTGTGCGTCCCCCGGTCCCCGTCACAGAGAAGCTGTCCGGCTCCGGCCTCGCGACACCGTTGGAGCTGACGGCCGAGCCGGGACCCACTCCCCGGCTGAAGACCGCGCCCCGGCCCGAGCCCGAGCCTGAGCCTGAGCTGGCGCTCCAGTTCGCGCGCACTCCCGTGCGCGTCCCGACGCCACACCCTGCCGGGCGATATGCAAGCCCCGCGACCAGGAAGACGCGCTCGCCCGGCCCTGGCATTCTCGTCGCCATCGTGATCCTGGCCGTTGCCGCCTGGTGGTGGGGGCGTTCGGAATCGCCAGCCGTTTCCGGGGTCGCCGAGCAAGCGGCCCCGGCGCCGGCTGACGCGCCCCTGGCGAGCGTCCCGCCGAGCCCCGAGGTCGCGCCGCCAGCTGCGTCCGCAACACCACCGCCCGCGTCGGCCGCGGCGCCGGCACCAGCGTCACCCGCGCCGGGCGCGGCTGCGCCGTCGGCTCGAACGGCGACTCCACCCGCCGCTGCCACCCCCGTGGCCGCCAGCAATACGGCGCCGCCCGCGGCGGCAGCGTCGCGCCCGGTTGCCAACGGACCGCTCGGCGTGGCGGACGCTCGCCTGTGCGCCACCCTCTCGCGCGCGCGCAACCCGTGGGCTTGCCAGGCGGCTGGAGACCCGGTGCGCTCGGGCTCGGTCTACTACTACACGCGCGTGCGCTCCACGCGCGACGCGACAATCCGCCACCGCTGGTCGCGCGATGGGCGCGTGGTGCAGGACGTGCGCCTGCGGATTCGCGCGAACCCGACGGATGGTTTCCGTACGTTCAGCCGCCAGACCGTCAGCGGCCTCGGCGCCGGCGCGTGGGTCGTCACGCTGCTCGGCCCCGATGGCACGGCGCTGGACGAACAGCGATTCAGCGTGCGGTGATGGCCCCTGACGCGGCTGCTGAACGACGGGCCGTCGCTGGCCAGACCGTTGGAGGCTGGCCGCACCGTGAGCTGACAAATGCGCCGTCGGCCAGAGGCGCATTTGACCGGCCGACCGACCGGTCTGGCTGGCGACAGTTCGTCGTTCAGCAGCCTCTCAGGGGGTGAATGCTGCCGCGCGGTACACCTCCCGCCCCTCGAAGAGCGTCCACAGCACGCGCGTCTGGTGGATCTGCTCCGGGGGGATCTCGAACAGGTTCCGGTCCAGGACGATGATGTCCGCGAGCTTTCCCACCTCGAGCGAGCCGCTGTCCTTCTCCTCGAATGTCACGAACGCACCGCCATTCGTATACGCCGCCAGCGCGGTTGGGAGATCGAGCCGCTGCTCGGGCAGCCACGCCGGCGCATCGGCGGGAGCATCGAGCGCCTTGCGCGTCACGGCCACCTGGATGGCATCGAGCGGGTTCACCGATGACACCGACCAGTCGCTGCCGCCCGCCAGCGTCGCGCCCGCCCGGTGGAGCGCGCCGAAGGGATAGAGCCACTTCGAGCGCTCGGGCCCCAACCGCGGCTCGGTGAGCGTGCGGATGAAGCTGTCCGCGTACGCCCAGAGCGGCTGCATGTTGGCCACCACCCCCATCTTCTTGAACCGTGCCACATCGTCGGGGTGGAACAACTGGATGTGCGCGATGTGGGGGCGTCGATCGCGCGGGCCGTTGGCGCGCCCGGCCGCGTCGATGGCATCGAGACCCTGCCGGATGGCCCCATCGCCGATGGCGTGCATGTGGGTCTGGAACCCCTCGCGATCGAGACGCGTGACGAGCGCCTCGAGCCGATCGTCGGTGAAGTTCGGCAGGCCGCGGGGATGCGCGGGCGCAGCCTCGCCCTTCACCGGCAGATACGGATCGATGAGGGCGGCAGTCGCGGCCTCGATGACGCCGTCCACGAAGATCTTCACCGTGCCGGCCGTCACGCCCGGCTCGGTGGTCTCCTGCCGGATGCGGACGAAGCGATCCACCTGCGTTTCGTCCTCCTTGGGATCGGCGTAGAGCGACAGATGCGCGCGGGCGGTGAGCTTGCCCTGCCGCGCGACCGATCG
>Ga0105094_10001118_pt1 | contig 13953 bp, 10 predicted proteins | sample PPLLak1March2015_2_FD_87023 | JGI IMG/M metagenome (GOLD analysis project Ga0105094, IMG submission 87023) | Freshwater sediment microbial communities from Prairie Pothole Lake near Jamestown, North Dakota, USA - PPLs Lake P8 Core (3) Depth... | ecosystem: Environmental > Aquatic > Freshwater >...
ATGGAGATGGCGCTGCAGGTTGGCTTCCGCGGTCCAGGAGATGACATAGTCCAGAGCGTAAAGCTCCGGAGCCAGGTCGAAGAGGTGCGTTTCGGGCTTGTAGGAGAAACCTGTGTAATGCCGGAGCACATCGGCATAGATCTGGCCGTTGGAGAGGTCCCCGGACTGAAACATCTGCATTTCACTGAGGAATTTTGCGCCATAGCGACGATAGAAAGCCATGTCTTTCAGGGCCTTGTAGCGCAGCACCGTGTCGATGTCCCGGGATCCGAGGTGCAGAACCTTTTCAAGGAACGGTGGAGTGAAGCACAGGTTCTGCAGCAGAAACGCGTAGGTTTCCGAAAGGATGGGCGAAGTGTTGAAATCTTTCTGAGCGGGGGCCAGGTCGGCATGGGTGTGAACGATGCTCAGGGCATGCCCCATCTCGTGGAACAACGTCTCGAAGTCGATCCAGCCTCCCGAGGGATTCATCACCACGTGAGCCTCCCGCGGGATGTTCAGGGCAAAGGTGAGCGCCTGATGGCCCTTCTGCCGCGAGGGTTCCAGGTGCAGGTGAAGCCCGGGCAGGGCGGAGACGTCCATGGACCAGACTTTGAAGAAATCCAGCAGCTGGGGTATGGGAATGTGGGATGGAAACAAGTGGTCGAACTGGCCCAGGCCCACGAGATAAATGGCGTCGAAGCGGTTGGATTCGGAAAGCGGCATTCCGAGCGTTTCACGGACCCAGGAGTCCATGGCGCGGAAGTAAAGGTCGGAGGTCTCGTCCATGAGGGACCGGATCCAAAGGGAGTACCGGCCGTAGTCCATCCCCTTCTTGTCGGCGCAGTAGGCCACGTAGTCCGTGTAATCGAGCTCGTCCCGGAGAATCCCCAGCACGACGTCCCACGGGGCCAGTGCGAACGGCTTCAAAAATTTGGAGAGGCTGCTGGTCTCCTTTTCCATGATCAGGCGTTTTGCGACGTCGCTGTTCTTCTGGCACCAGGTGTGGATCTCCCTCAGATAGACTTTTTCGCCGTTGACGGCGGCCGACGCCCCCCGGGCCCACTGAGACAGCTCGTTCTCATAGGGCATGGCCTGCAGCTGAAGGTAGTGTGAGAGGAGGGTGTGGTAGATTCTTTTCCCCTCGCGGGTCGCAGGAGTCTGGCGCGCAAATGACCGCAGGCTTGCCGCCTGGAGCAGATCTTCAAAGCCATTGTAGAGGTCGCCGTCGGATGTTGGAGACTGGTCTCCCAGAGCCGCGTTCAGGGCTCGCGAGGTGATTCGGTGGTTGAGCTCCAGCAGCGCGGGCTCGAGCCCAGCCGGATGTTGATCGGCTTTTTCCTGTGAGGTCTGCATTTCTGCTTCCTTGAGATGAGGCGATCATGGCATTAGGTTCTAACGAACAGGTCGATGCAGTCCGTCATGGAGCCGGGCAGGACAATGCCGGAGGCTCGCTCGTTTTCCCGGACGTTGAAAGGCTGATGGAGTTGAAATGTGAAAGCCGGAACATCATTGTACCTGATCTGAAGAAAATTTGGGATACATCACGTTTTTCGTTTCGAGGTCGACTTGTTGCTGTCGGACGATGACTATGGAGTATAAACAAGCATGCAGAACCATGAAAGGCGATCGATCCTTTGTCCCAACTGCCGCGGGCTCATCAGCATGGACGAGTCCGCCTGCCCGTATTGTGGCATGGCGCATCCCGGTTCACTGAGCTGGACCCAGTCCCTGAGCGGTCTGTTTTCCAACCCGGAAAAGACGGTTCGGGTGATCATCATCGTGAATGCGGCGATGTTCATCCTCTCGCTGTTGTTGAATCCATCCAGGGCCGGCCTCTCCATGAACCCCTTCGCCTTCCTGTCCCCGGATCATCGAAGCCTGGTGCTGCTGGGCGAAACGGGGGCGATTCCCATCGGACAATGGGGACGCTGGTGGACGCTCATCACGGCCAGCTACCTGCATGGGGGCGTTCTGCATATCCTCTTCAACATGATGGCGTTGAAGCAGATTGCCCCTCTGATTTTCCATGAGTATGGCTTTTCTCGTCTGGCAGCCATCTATACACTGGGTGGTGCGCTGGGGTTCTTTGTTTCGTATCTGGCCGGGATCCCCTTCACCATAGGGGCCTCGGCGTCCGTGTGCAGCCTCATTGGGTCGGCCCTGTATTACGGCAAGAGCCGGGGCGGGGCCTACGGGGAGGCCATCTACAGCCAGCTTGGCGGATGGGTCCTCGGGATTTTCGCGTTCGGGTTTCTCATGCCGGGCATCAACAACTGGGGGCATGGGGGAGGTCTTCTGGGGGGTGTCCTTTTGGGTTTTCTGCTTGGGTACCGAGAGAAGCGACCCGAATCGATCGGCCATGTCCTCCTCGGGTGGGTCTGCGTGGTGGGAACGGTTGCCGCCCTGGGATGGGGATCGATCACCGGTCTGCTCCTCGCCTTCTCTTCCATGGGCGGATGAAGACAGAATCGGATATGGTTCCATTGGGCAGATTCATACTCAAGATGTCGAGGCTCAGGAGGCAGCTCGCGCTGAGATTCGTGGATTGGTTTCGCCCAAGCCGGTCATCTGAAAATGAATCACCGGAAGTCACCCATGTTTGTAAAGTTTTCTCTGCGCCTCCGCGTCTCTGCGCGAGAAATGATAATCCCATAACGCCGTGCTGCTGCATTGTGGAGGGTTTTGAATGAGTACGGAAGCCAACAAGGTCATCTATTCCATGGTGGGAGTGAGCAAGTTTCACGACAAGCGGCCCATCCTGAAAGACATATACCTCTCTTATTTCTACGGCGCGAAGATCGGCGTCCTGGGACTGAACGGTTCGGGGAAGAGCTCGCTTCTGCGCATCCTGGCCGGGGTCGACAAGGACTTCAACGGCAAGACGGTCGTGTCTCCGGGCTACACCATCGGGTTCCTGGAACAGGAGCCTCTGGTCGATGAAACGAGGACGGTGCGCGAGATCGTCGAAGAAGGCGTTCAGGGCACGGTGGATCTCATGAACGAGTTCAACCGCATCAACGAGCTATTCGCCGAGCCCATGACCGACGAGGAGATGCAGAAGCTGCTCGACCGGCAGAGCGAGGTGCAGGAAAAGCTCGACGGTCTGAACGCCTGGGATTTGGACTCGCGGCTCGAGATGGCCATGGATGCCCTGAGGTGTCCTCCGGGGGATACACCGGTGAACATCCTTTCGGGGGGCGAAAAACGGCGGGTGGCGCTGTGTCGACTGCTGCTCCAGGCCCCGGACATCTTGCTCCTCGACGAGCCCACCAACCACCTGGACGCCGAGACCGTGGGCTGGCTCGAGCAGCACCTCAAGCGCTATGCGGGGACCATCATCGCCGTCACCCACGACCGCTATTTCCTCGACAACGTGGCTGAGTGGATCCTCGAGCTGGACCGGGGCCAGGGCATTCCCTGGCACGGTAATTATTCCTCCTGGCTGGAACAGAAGCAGGAGCGGCTGCGACGGGAGGAGAAGGCCGAGACCGAACGCCATAAGACGCTGGAGAGGGAGCTCGAGTGGGTGCGCATGTCCCCGCGCGGCAGGCACGCCAAGTCCAAGGCCCGCATCAGCGCCTACGAGACCTTGCTCGAGCAGGACAGCGACAAGGGCATGAAGGACCTCGAGATTTACGTTCCGCCGGGGCCCCGCCTGGGCGATGTGGTCATCGAAGCGCGAAATGTCTCCAAAGCCTACGGGGACCGGCTGCTCATGGAAAACCTCTCCTTCATGCTGCCTCCCGGTGGCATCGTCGGGGTCATCGGGCCCAACGGTGCCGGCAAGACCACCCTCTTCAGGATGATCACGGGCGAGGATAAGCCCGATTCGGGCGAGTTCGCCCTCGGGAAAACGGTGAAGCTGGCTTATGTCGAGCAGACGCGGGACGTTCTGGACCCGGAAAAGCAGGTCTGGGAAGTGATCTCGGACGGTGAGGACGCCATCCAGCTGGGCAACCGGACGGTCAAGGCAAGGGCGTATGCCGCCCGCTTCAACTTCACGGGCGCCGACCAGCAGAAGAAGGTGGGGGTTCTCTCAGGCGGAGAGCGCAACCGGGTGCACCTGGCGAGGATTCTCAAGGCCGGGGCCAACGTCATCCTCCTGGACGAGCCCACCAACGATTTGGATGTGAACACCATGCGCGCCCTCGAGGACGCGCTCCTGAACTTCGCCGGCTGTGCCGTTGTCATCAGCCACGACCGCTGGTTCCTGGACCGAATCGCCACCCACATCCTGGCCTTCGAAGGCGACAGCCAGGTGGTTTACTACGACGGCAATTACACGGAGTACGAAGCCGACCGCAAAGGCCGGCTGGGGGCAGATGCCGATCAGCCCCACCGCATCAAATATCGTCATCTGACCCGATGACGTGCAGGTTCGGAATGCCCGACCGGTCGACAGTCACGAGGCGGGCGGAGCCGGCCGGGTTCTCGGTGTCGAGGAGCAGGGCACGGAGTAGCTGGCTTTCCTGGCCCACGTTGAACGAGGGGGCGTGCCCGAAAAGCTCCCTCATCCGTCCGGACATCATGGGCGATTCGTGGATGTGCCCGTGAAAGGAAGCCCGCAGCCTGCCCGTCGCCGCCCATCGCTCGATGAATCGACGTATGGCGAGGCTGCCCACGTGGGTATGCATGGAAGTCAGGTCCAGGGCCGAATTCCTCGGGGGGCAATGGCTGACAAACAGGAAGTCGTGTGATTGCCAACGGGGGCCCTGCAGCAGGATTGAAAGCTCCTCCAGATCGTGTTCGATGGTTCCGTTGGCCGGGTCCAGGATCACTGGCGCATCGTTGCCCGAGACGGTCACCTCTCCCATTCTTCGGACGCCTTCGACATCCAGTCCGGTCCAGCCATTCCCATCGGGTTTTTCACGATCCTTGATCCCAAATGGAGTCGGATTTACGGCCATGTAGCCGACCAGGGCCAGCTGGGGAGCGATTCGGGTCACTCGCATGTGGAGCAGCTCGAAGTCGATCCCATCCCTGGCTTCCAGCAGCGGAAGGGCTGCAGCCAGGTCGTCATTTCCCAGGTCGAGCAGGATGCGGACGTCCGGAAATGACTGCCGGAAAGTCTGCACGGCCGGCAGAAGCTTCTGCTCCACCCAGGCCCGATGGGACGGTATTGACTCCCTGATGGTGCGCTTCCAGTCCGGAATGAGGTCGCCCCCGAGCACGACGATCTCCGGGAGGAGCTTCGCAGCAGCCTTCAGCATGCGGGTCAGGTGACCCGGATACACGTGGGTGTCTGAAGTGTAGAGCATCTTCATACAGGGTGACCTCTCGAAGAGTATGCTTCTGACTGACCTGTGCCGAACGGGGCTGCGCACGGGCTATCCTGGCGCTACAGCGAGAAATGAACCCGGATGCTATTCCGGCGTAGGGTGGGCGAGGGTTCTATCTTGCACACCGTGGCCGTGAAACCGCATTTTTTGGTGGGCAACGCCAACGCTTTTGCCCACCCTACAAGGAGATCTCGTTGTAGTAATAGGCGGTGCTGTGGGCAGGTCAAGCAAAAAGGATATGAGGGGCCGGCTCGCCTCGACAGGAAGAAGGCACCTCTCATCTCGTTACAATATCAGGCAGGGGGCCACAAATCCGCACAGAACATGGATCCCCACCGGAAGCATGCGGGGATGACCTGCGAGGAAGAGGACACTGCATCCCGTGGACCGGTACTCAGATCAGTCGGCCCATGTTGAGGGCATTGCGGCTGATGCTGATTCCGAGGTCGGGCTGGAGCAGCTCGCTGCCCTTGAGGGTGAATGGGAAGAAGACCAGCTGAGAGCTCAGGTGTTTGAAGTGCATCCGGCCGAGCATGGGGAGATAGGTTTTCTTGGGGACGGCCAGGGAGCCCACCAGGATGGGAAGGGTTTCCAGAGCCTCCTCGAGGGGCAGGGTGACGGGGTGGAGCGGAGCCCTGGGGAGCTCTTCGCCGGGGCATGCATCCGGTTGGCTGAGCGTGAAGGTGCGCGCCAGGCGGAGGAAGAGCTGCGGATGCACCTTGAACGCTGCAACATAGTATCCGAAGCTGCGCCCCTCCATGCTATGTTGGACTACCTTGGGCACATTGGCCAGCCGGATGAGGTCGGCCTTCGTTTCCAGTTGGAGCTCGGGGGTACTGGCCCGGATCGCCCAGAAGGGAAGGTAGACATCTCCCGGGTCGCGGCGGGCCGCGACTGCGAAGGGCAGTTCGCGCAGAATTCCTGCCCTGGAGTCCCACAGGGTGTGGCAGTTTCTGCAGACGGGAACCAGGGTGTCCTTCTCTCCGGCGAGATCCCAGCCGCATTTCGGGCAGATCATGGGAAGAAACCGGAGCGACTCATCCGATGCCGGGCGCTGCACCATCCGGTCCAGGGCTTCGGTGTCGGCTCCCGCCAGCGGTCGACGGAGGATGGGATCCCAAAGCACATCGTCCCTGGAGATGACCGGTGAAAAAACCAGATGCACCGTCTCACCGATGAGGGCCTCGAATGTCTTCGGCAGCTCGAACCCGCCTGGGAGGTCCGCACTTCCCCACCTTGAACCGTTCGTGCTCGTCCGCACCTGATCTAATGAGCACTGTGGCTGCAGGAAGCGGTTTCCTCTTCCTGGCACCAATGGCCTGAGCCTGAGAACCTGAGGCCGAAATCCGAGGGTCGGCGGGAGCCCGGACACCGGAATGGCCAGATGCGAGTTGTCGGCCACCCGGTGTTGGATTTCCAATCCCTGAACGTAAAACGACATCCCCCGGTAGCGCCAGTAGGGGACGTAGGTCAGGTCTTCATCGGGAAGATCCGCGGCGGTCAGGCAGTATTTTGCCGAACCGTCAAAGGAGAGGCAGAGGCGAACCCGGCAGAAGGCGCAGGAAAGGATCCGGTCAGTCTCCTCCAGGGTGACGGGGGCGCTGCATTGCGGGCACCGCACCTCGATGGGGATTTCCGCTGTCATGACTGGAGACGCTCCCCGCACTGGTTGCAGAAGACCGACTCGGGCAGATTCTCGGAGCCGCACTGGCTGCATTTCCTGGGCGCCGGTTTGACTTCGACGGCCTGGCCGCATCGCGAACAGAATTGGGCATGCGGGGGCAGGTTCTTGCCGCACTGGACGCAGCGGCTGAAAACCATTAGTTGGTGGCCGCAATGAAGGCAGAATCGCGACTCGCCGGGGACCGGCTGTCCGCATTCCGGGCAGGCCGATGATTCACCTTCGGGATTTGCCGACGACGCCTGGCTCGCCCACTGGCCCGCCATGGCCGGCATCATGAGCCCCATGCCCATGCCCAGACCGGCTCCGGCTTCCCCCTGTGCGGCCGATGCCTTCTCGACAGCCATGGCCATCTTCATCTTCATGAGCTGGTTCAGATCGTCGAAAACGGCCAGACGGCTCTTGTCGTCGATGGCCTGCTGGACTTCCGGGGGAGGCGTGATGGAGTTGATGTAGAGCTGAGAGAGCTCAAGGCCGAATTGCCGGAAGTCCTGCTGGAGGCGCGCGGCAAGCCCAGATGACAGGTCGTCGTACTGCCCGGGAAGATCGAAGACCGAATCCAGCTTCTCCCCGAGGTGATCGTTGAAGCGGGACACGATGACCCGGTTGAGATACTCTTCGATTTCTTCCGTCGTGTAAAACCCCTGCGTCCCCACCAGGCTGTTGATGAGCAGCATCGGCTGAACGACCCGCACGTTGAAGACGCCGAAGGCGCGCAGCCGGATGAGCCCCAGGCGGGAATCCTTGAAAGCCACGGGATCGCGGGTTCCCCACTTTAGATTCGTAAACACCTTGAGGTTGACGAAGTAAACTTCGGCCCGAAGCGGGCTGTTCATGCCCCAGGGCAGACTCAGGACCTTGGTGAGCAGGGGAATGTTGGCGGTCTTCAGGGTGTGGCGACCGCCACCGAAGACTCCGTAAGCCTTTCCATTGTAAAAGAAGACGGCAGCCTGGCTCTCTCGGACCACGACCTGGGCTCCGTATTTGATTTCACCGGATCCCTCCTCGGGGATGCGGTGAACGATGGCCTTCCCCGATGGGTCGAACCATTCAATGACCTCCAGGAAGATCAGGTTGTTGTTGCCCATATGCGTGTTCCTCGCCTGTGTGATGTTGGGTGTCGAGTGAAGGGTGCTGAATCAGTTGGGCCGGGCCAAACAGGAACCGCGTGACTCCATGCACCTTTGTGGCTCCCTTCTCATGCTCAAGACCCGCTGAGGCTTACAAAAAACGTTCCAGCGGGTGGCCGAAGGCCCACCGTGGCTTCTGAACACCTTGTGCTCGAGCCCATCGACGTCACATGAAGGATGCGGGGATTCTGACAGAGGTACCTGGGAACATTAAGAAAACAACCATCCAGGGTGATGGACCACCGTCCGCCCCACACCATGAGCAGGAGGATGATCGTGACCTACCGGGAAGCATACCAGTGGCTGTATGAAAACAGTAAAGAAACCGCTGTCTTCGACTCCATCCGGAGTCTTCTGGCCTGGGATCAGAGGACCGTCATTCCGAGCAGGGGCCACGCCCACCGGGCGGAGCAGACGGCAGTGCTCACGAGGCTTCTCCATTCCCGCCGGACCAACCCTGTTATCGCCGAAAGATTGGATGCGGTGGAACGCTCCGAGCTGGTAAGGGATCCTCTATCACCGGAGGCTGTCAATATTCGGGAGTGGAGGCGGGCCTATGACAAGGCGATCCTGATTCCCGAGAGACTGGCTGTGGAACTGGCCCGAGCTGCATCCGAGGGGCAGACCTGCTGGCAGCTGGCGAGACCCCGCAGCGACTGGGACGGTTTCAAACCTTTCCTGGAGCGCATCGTCGCGCTCAAAAGGGAAGAGGCCGAGCATCTGGGGTACATCCGGGAGCCGTATGACGCTTTGCTCGATCGCTACGAGCCCGATGAGACTGCGGAAGGTTTGGGATCGATCTTTTCGGCGCTTCGGGAGGATCTCGTGGAGCTGCTGCAGCGGATCACAGGCAGCCACCGGAGACCCGATCCCTCAGTCCTGCGCTCCCCCTTCCCGGCGGATCGGCAGGAAGCTTTTGCGCGCCGCGTCCTGGAGTGCATCGGCTATGATTTTGAAGCCGGACGACTGGACCCCACGGCTCATCCCTTCACCGTGGGGATCGGACCGGGGGATGTGCGCATCACCGCCCGCTACGACGAATCCTTTTTCGGGCAGGGACTGTTCGGAGCGGTCCACGAGGCGGGGCATGCCCTCTACGACGCCGGACTGCCGACGGATCACTGGGGGACACCCATGGGGGATTCGGTGTCGCTCGGGATTCACGAGTCCCAGTCGCGCATGTGGGAAAACATGGTGTCGCGTTCCATCGGCTTCTGGGAATTCTTCTATGCCGAAGCCCGCACCCAGTTCGACTCCCTGCGCAGCGTACCGCTTAAGCCCTTCCACTTCGCCATCAACGAAGTTCGACCCAGCCTCATCCGCACCGAGGCCGACGAAGTGACCTACAACCTGCATGTGATGCTGCGATTCGAGATCGAGCGCGACCTCATTCGGAACGCGGTGACGGTATCGGATCTCCCGGAGATCTGGAACGAAAAAATGAGGGCTTACCTGGGTTTGACGCCACCCGATCCATCCAGCGGCGTCATGCAGGATGTCCACTGGTCATCGGGAGCCATCGGGTACTTTCCCACTTATACTTTGGGGAATCTTTACGCGGCACAGTTTTACCACCGCGCTGAGCAGGAGCTGGGAGATCTGCAGGAAGATTTCCGAAAAGGCGACTTTGCGCGGCTGCTGGCCTGGCTGCGCCGGAATATTCACGGCGAGGGGAGCCGCTGCCGACCCAGAGAGCTGGTGCGCCGGGTGACCGGCGAGGACCTGAATTCCGGATATCTGATGGCCTATCTCAAGGACAAGTACGCCGAACTGTACGGTTTCACGGCCTGATTCTTCGTCCCGCGCGGGCAGGGACTTCTCCCCTCTGCCCGCGCGAGTGCTCTCACACTTGAGCCCTGAACCCCGAAACTTTCCCAAGCTGTCACAGTTGGGATGTGCAGTGGGGGCACCGCGTGGCGGGAATGGGGATCGCCGTGTGGCAGAAGGGGCAATCCTTGGTGGTGGGCTCGGCCTCAGGGGCCGCCTGTTCTCGCCGAAGCTGGTTCATGCCCTTGATGAGGAGAAAGAGGGCAAAGGCCACGATGAGGAAACTGATGACCGAGTTGATGAAGAGGCCATAGTTGAGGGAGACGGCACCCGCGGCCTGTGCATCTGCCAGGGAGGGATAAGGCGGAGGGGTTTTTCCGTCCTTGAGGAGCAGGAAGAAACTTGAGAAATCCACGCCTCCCAGAAGGAGGCCGACGGGCGGCATGATAACGTGGTCCACCAGGCTCTTGACGATGGTGCCGAAAGCACCGCCGATGATGATACCCACCGCCATGTCCACCACGTTGCCCTTCATCGCGAATTCTTTGAACTCTTTGAACATGTGTGTCTCCTCCTAGGGGGGGTGGAATATGCAGAATGATTGTGTTTGCTTCGAAACCTCCCATCATTCAAGGAGCAGTTGGAGCAGTTTCCGTTTGAAGCGGCTATGGGGCGGGTACTTGAGAAAGGGCTCGAACCAGCACGGCTTGTCCAGGACACTCTTGAAATGGCTGAAGGCACGGAATCCGGCTTCGCCATGATAGCTGCCGATTCCGCTCGTGCCCACTCCCCCGAAGGGCAGGTGGGGATTGGTGAAATGCAGAACGGTGTCGTTCACGGCGCCGCCCCCGAAGGGCACCTCCGTCAGGATTCTGTCGATGCTCGCACGGGATTGTGAGAAAATGTAGAGCGCCAGAGGCCTGGAGCGTGACTTGATGTGGGCGATGGGCTCGTCGATGTCCTCAAAGGAGAGCACCGGGAGGATCGGGCCGAAGATTTCGTCTTCCATGACGGGGTCCTCCGGGGTGACGTCCTTGAGCACCGTGGGGTGGATGATGCGCGCTTCCCGATCCGCGTGGCCCCCGAGAAACACTTTTTCGGGATCGATCAGTGCGGACAGCCGCTCGAAGTGCCTGTCGGAAATGATCCTCACAGGGCGCTGATGAATCTCACCCGCATCACCGCAGAGTCGTTGAACCCATGTCCTCAGCCCATCCAGAAAATCCCCCTCGATGGAGCGATGCACCCAGACGTGGTTGGGCGCTACGCACGACTGGCCAGCGTTGAGAGACTTGCCCCATGCAATCCTGCGGGCGGCCATGGGCAGATTGCAGTCTTTGAGGACGATGGCGGGGTTCTGTCCACCCAGTTCCAGCGTTACGGGTGTCAGGTGCCTGGCCGCAGCCTGGTAGACGATTCTCCCGATGGAAACACCCCCCGTGAAGAAGATCTTGTCGAAGCGCTCCTCAAGGAGCTCCGTCGTCTCGGGCACACCCCCCTCCGCCACGTAGAGCACGGAGGTGTCGAGGGCGTCGTTGAGCAGGTGGGCCATGGCTCTGGACGCGTTGGCGGCCAGCTCGCTGGGCTTCACCACGACCGTGCAGCCCGCAGCAATGGCGGAGACGGCGGGGATGAGAGAGAGCTGGTAAGGATAATTCCAGGCGCCGATCACGAGCGCGTTGCCGTAGGGTTCGGGAATGACAAAACTTTCGGCCGGGAAGTTGGCAAGATTGGTCGGCATCCGCCTCTTTCTGGACCAGGAGGGGAGCTTGCGGATGGCCAGGTTGATCTCCCCGTAGATCAGGGCCAGCTCCGTCATGTACGTCTCGAACCGGGATTTCCCGAAGTCGAGCTCGATGGCGTCGTAGAGGAACGATTCGTTTTGCTTCAGAACTTCCTTCAGCCTTTGCAGCTGCGAGATCCTGAAAGGAACGGCGCGCGTGCCGTTGGACCGAAAGAGCTCCCTTTGCCTCTTGAGTATTTCCTGTGCTTCCATGGCTCAATCAGCCGTTCGTCCTTTGAATTCGTTCATGGTGGAGTGGACCCGCAAAGCCCTTCCCACGACGAAATCAAACCATCTCAGGGGGAGGATTCCCCTGACGAGGGGCAGCAGGTTGACGATGAAAGGCATCCGCACAAACAGCCTGTCCTTTTCAATGCCACGGATGATCCGGTGGGCGGCCACCCGGGGTTTGACAAGGGGAATCAGGGACCGGACACCTGCGAACATCCCCGTGTCGATGTAATAGGGCGCGACCGTCGTCACCTTCACTCCCGGGTTCAGCCGTTCCAGTTCCAGGCGCAGGGAATCGGACCAGCCGATCACGCCCCACTTGCTGGCGCAATAGGCCGACATCTTGGGGTTCGCGACCATGCCGGCCGCGGACGCGATATTCACGATGTGTCCGCTCCCTCTTTCCAGCATCCGGGGGAGAAATTCCAGCGTGATGTGCATCGGGGCCAGTGTGTTGATGTTCAGGGTCCGTTCGATGTCCGCGTGCGTGTGCTCGTGGAAATACCTGCCCACCACGACGCCGGCGTTGTTGATGAGGATATCCACGCCGCCGGTCGTATCCTGCGCCTCCCTGGAGGCCCGGATGACATCCTCGAGATCGGCAACATTCACCGTGTGGCCGTGGACCTCCGGGTGGACCGCCCTCAGCTCTCCCACCGCCGTATCCAGCCCCTGGGAATCAATGTCCCAAATAATGAGGCTGCGGGCCCTCTTTTCGAGAACCATCCCCGCCATGATACGGCCGATGCCCGAAGCTCCGCCCGTGATCAGAACACTCCTTCCCTGAATGAGGCTCATGGCGATTCCCCCTCTGCGGATCACGCCTGCACGCGACAAGGCATGCGACATAAAGGATGTTGAACGGCGGCTGCTATCCTGTCGGGATGTTCAACCCGTCAGGAGCTCCAGATCGGATACACCATTCACCCATATGGCAACAGTCAGAACCTGGGGCAGTCTGGTTTTGAGGACCTTCATGAGACAATGTAGCAGATCACCTGGAAGTTCTCCAGATCCGTTTGGTGAACGTCCGTGGATTTGAAGCGGCTGTCGATGCCCTTGACGCTCGTTTCGATACGGCGGTAAGCTTGAATGCACGGGAAGACACGAGCATCGCGGCGGGGTGGTGGAGAGGAGGGTGTCCGAGACCTGATTGCGGCAATGGGCCGTCTTCAGAGTCGAGGGAAACAGGGGACAAGGGGAGGGGAATATGAAACGGGTGCTTTTCAGTTTGTTTCTGACGGTGTCACTTCTGACCGGTGCAACCGCTGCCAGGGAAATCGCGGGTGTGGAAATGCCCGATTCCCGCAAGGCTGGAAACTCAGATCTACTGTTCAATGGGGGCGGCAGGCGGACCAAATTTGGAATGACGGTTTATGTAGGGGCCCTCTATCTCTCATCTCGGAGCAACGACCCACGAGCGATCCTGGCGGCTGACGAGCCCATGGCCATCCAGCTCCGTATCACTTCCGGAATGGTCACCAGCGAGAAGATGGAAAGCGCCACCCGGGAAGGTTTCGAAAACTCCCTGAATGGAGAAACGGCTCCCCTGAGGCAGTCCATCGAGGATTTCATCGGGGTTTTCAGGGAGAAGATTGAGAAGGGCGACGTCTATGCGTTCGTTTACAGTCCGGGAAAGGGGACGGAGGTCTTCAAGAACGGCAAGGTTTCCAAGGTGATCGAGAAGCTGGATTTCAAGAAGGCCCTGTTCGGGATCTGGCTTTGTGAAAGACCAGCCCAGGAGAGCCTGAAGAGGGAAATGCTGGGGTTATGAATCCATAAATGCCGCTTGCTTCGGTTGCGGTCAATCCAGACCATTTTCCCCGAAGCAGGGCGCGGATGTGTGAACCACCTCCGAGGTGACGGGTCGATGTTCACCTTGTGAGGGAATCCGTCACCTTGAACGCTCTCTCAGCCGCGCCTATTCATTCCCGAGGCCTGTTTTCATAGAGGAGCATCAGGTGGGCCAGAAAAGCTTCCGGCAGCTGGACGGTCCCGCGTTCCATGCAGTCCTGCACCTTGCGGTCCCTCTCATGGCAGCGAAGGTCTTTTTCAGACATCGGGAAGTCATTGCGGTTTCGGGTGGGGACAACGGAATTG
>Ga0105094_10001119_pt1 | contig 13952 bp, 8 predicted proteins | sample PPLLak1March2015_2_FD_87023 | JGI IMG/M metagenome (GOLD analysis project Ga0105094, IMG submission 87023) | Freshwater sediment microbial communities from Prairie Pothole Lake near Jamestown, North Dakota, USA - PPLs Lake P8 Core (3) Depth... | ecosystem: Environmental > Aquatic > Freshwater >...
CGAATGGTCTTCGAGAATTTCGGGTATCGGGAGATACGAACCCCGGCACTCGAGAAACTGGATCTTTTCGCACGGAGCATCGGGGAGAGCACGGATATCGTCGAAAAGGAAATGTACACGATCGCTGACAGCAAGGGCGAGTGGCTGGCTCTGAGGCCGGAGGCCACGGCATCCATTGTGCGCGCTTTCATCCAGCACAACCTTCAGGCCGATCCTCTGGCGCGCAAGTTTTACGCCATTGGTCCCATGTTTCGGCATGAACGCCCACAGAAGGGGCGCTACCGCCAGTTTCACCAGATCGACGCCGAGGCCTTCGGGGTGGATGACCCCATGCTCGACGCCGAAGTGATGTATATGCTGCAGACGCTCCTCGAAAAGCTCGGGCTGAATGGTGTGGTCCTTCACATCAACTCGCTGGGCTGTCCGGAATGCCGTCCCGTCTTTCGGGAGAAGCTGCAGAAGTTTCTGGAACAGGCCTCGAAAGGCCTCTGTCCCGACTGCCAGAGGCGCCGCCACACGAACCCGCTCCGCACCTTCGACTGCAAGGTGGAGCGCTGTCAGGCCTCCCTCGTGGACGCCCCCATCCTCCTCGACTCCATCTGCAGCTATTGCGCGGAGCACTTCCGTCAGGTCAAGGGATACCTCGAGGAGCTTGGAACGCCCTACGTCATCAATTCCCGGATGGTTCGCGGCCTCGATTACTACATGCGGACCACCTTCGAGATCATCACCGACCGGTTGGGGGCCCAGAACGCCGTGGGTGGGGGAGGACGCTACAACGGGCTGGTTCGGGATCTCGGCGGACCGGATGTTCCCGGAATCGGGTTCGCCATCGGAATGGAGCGGCTCATCCTGCTGCTGCAGCAGGACCGGCCCGTCCCCTCACGCACGCCGCCCATCTTCCTGGCGGTGCTCGGCGAGAAGGCGCGCCAGCGGGGATTCCTGCTCAGCCAGGCCATGCGGGAGCTCGGTCTGGAAGTCGAGATGGATTATGAAGGCCGGAGCCTGAAGAGCCAGATGCGCCGGGCTGACAAGCTGGGCTCGCGCTACGTTCTGATCCTGGGCGAGGATGAGATCCAGAGAAACGAAGGGCAGCTTCGGGATATGCAGGAAAAGACTCAGACGGTGCTGCCTCTGCAGGACGCACCGGCAGAGCTCAAAAAACTCATGAGCGGCGAGGCTTGAGCGCGGAAGTCCAGGCATCATCAACGAACGCCATCGATACAGGAGCGTCCAGCAAGTGGAGACCTATTCAGAAGTGCAGCCGGAAACGCCGACCAGCGAGAGCCATCTCCTGGACGCATTGGGGGATTGGGAAAAGAGTCATGACTGCAACAGCCTTGGGGCATCCAATATTGGAGAGACCGTCATCCTCATGGGCTGGGTCCAGCGCCGCAGAGACCACGGGGGACTGATTTTCGTCGACTTGAGAGATCGCATGGGCATCACCCAGGTGGTCTTCGACCCCCAGCATGACGCCGTTGCCCACGAACGGGCGCATATCCTGCGCAGCGAGTTCGTCCTCGCCGTCCAGGGAACGGTTCGCCCGCGCCCCGAGGGGATGGCCAACCCGAAGCTTCAGACTGGTGAAATCGAGGTCATCGTGAGGGAGCTCCGGATCTTGAACTCCTCTGCGACGCCTCCCTTCCAGATTGAAGATGAGCTCGACACCAGCGAGAACGTTCGTCTGCGCTACCGGTATCTGGATCTTCGGCGTCCCTCCATGTTCAAAAACCTGCTTCTCCGGCACCGTGCCGCCCAGTTGACGCGCAACTACTTCTCGGAGCACGGTTTTATCGAAGTCGAAACCCCGTTTCTGACGCGCAGCACTCCCGAGGGAGCCCGGGACTATCTCGTCCCGAGCCGCGTGAACCAGGGCAAGTTCTATGCCCTGCCCCAGTCCCCCCAGCTTTTCAAGCAGCTGCTCATGGTGGCTGGGTTTGAACGCTATTTCCAGATCGTCAAGTGTTTCCGCGACGAAGATCTTCGTGCCGATCGCCAGCCCGAATTCACCCAGGTGGACCTCGAGCTCTCCTATGTTCGCGAGGAGCAGATTTATCAGCTCATCGAAGGCTGGATCGGGCTGCTCTTTCAGGAGCTTTTGGGGATTGATCTCACCTTCCCCTTTTCCCACCTGCCCTATTCCGAGGCCATGGATCGGTTTGGAACGGATCGACCCGACTTGAGGTACGACTTATATTTGGTGAACGTGACGGACATCGTTGCGGAGTCGGAGCTCCGTGTTTTCAGGCAGGCCGTGGAGCGCGGCGGCATAGTCAAGGCCATCCGGGTTCCCGACGGGGGCCGGCTGTCCCGCAAAGACCTCGATGACCTGATCGAGTTCGTGAAGATCTTCGGGGCGCAGGGTATGGCCTGGATCAAAATTCAGCCCGACGGGTGGCAGTCCCCCATCACCAAATTCCTCTCCGAAGACGTGCAGGGGAAGCTGGCTCAAAGGATGGGGCTTCAGACGGGAGACCTGCTCCTTTTCGTGGCGGATCAGATCAAGATCGTCCATGATGCTCTGGCAAACCTGAGGGTTCGTTTGGGGCAGCAATTGGGGTTGGTGGACCCCAAACGGTTCGAGTTCGTGTGGGTGACGCATTTTCCACTGCTGGAGTGGGACCACGAGGAGAAGCGGTACACATCGGTGCACCACCCGTTCACGGCCCCGCTGGAAGGGGACCTGGACCTCCTGGAAAGCGAGCCGGAGCGTGTGCGGAGCCGAGCCTACGACCTGGTCCTGAACGGGACGGAGATCGGGGGCGGGAGCATACGCATCCACAGGCAGGATGTTCAGGAACGGGTCTTTAAAGCCCTGGGCATCGGCGCAAACGAGGCCGGTGATAAATTTGGATTCCTGCTGGAAGCTCTGCAGCTCGGGGCCCCACCCCACGGGGGAATCGCCTTCGGCTTCGATCGGCTCATCATGCTGCTCGGCGGTCTGAGCTCCATCCGTGAGGTGATCGCATTCCCGAAAACACAGAAGGCCACCTGCCTGCTGAGCGGGGCGCCGGCGGAGCCCGAGATCAAACAGCTTCTGGAGCTCTGCGTCAGAGTGGAGACAGAACGAAGGAGTTGAGGCCATGGCCCGGTGGAATCCGGAAAAACGGGTTTTGGAGCATGAGCATTCGCGACACTGGCAGCATCACCTGGTTGAGACCAGCGAGCCCAACCTCATGCGGGAGATTTTTCCCTACGATGAAGTGCCGCGCATCGATTTCGACCACAAGCTGCAACCCATAGACCCGGCCGAGGACATCTTCATCACGGATACAACCTTCCGGGATGGACAGCAGGCCAGACCGCCTTACACGGTCAAGCAGATTGAGGTCATCTTCGATTTTCTGCAGCGCCTTTCCGGACCACGTGGAGTCGTCCGACAGTCCGAGTTCTTTCTGTACACGGACAAAGACCGTGAAGCCCTGGAGAAATGCTTGGCCAAGGGCCATCGGTACCCGGAGATCACGGGATGGATCCGCGCCGTGGAACAGGACCTGCAGCTGGTCGTGGATTCCGGGCTCAAGGAGACGGGGATCCTCACTTCGGTTTCTGACTACCATGTCTTCAACAAGCTCAAACTGGACCGTGCCGGCGCCTTGAAGAAATACTTGAACATCGCCCGTGCCGCCCTGGACAAAGGTATACGGCCGCGCTGTCATTTCGAGGACATCACCCGTGCGGACATTTACGGGTTTTGCATACCGTTCGCCATCGAGTTGATGAAGCTGCGGGAAGAGAGCGGCGTTGACATCAAGATCCGGCTCTGCGACACGCTGGGGTTTGGGATCACCTATCCGGGCGCGGCGCTGCCCCGGAGCGTTCCCAAGCTGGTCCGAGCCTTCATCGACGATGCGGGTGTGCCGGGGCGATTGCTGGAATGGCATGGCCACAACGACTTCCACAAAGTGCTCGTCAATGCCGCCACGGCCTGGCTGTATGGATGCGCCGGGGCCAACGGCACCCTGCTCGGGTTTGGGGAGCGGACGGGAAACGCCCCCATCGAGGGGTTGGTCATCGAGTACATCGGGTTGAGGGGCGGCGACCACGGGATCGACACCACCGCCATCACCGATATGGCGGAATACTTCGAGTCCGAGCTCGGCTACCGGATCCCTCCCAATTATCCCTTTGCAGGCGAGGAGTTCAATGCCACGCGGGCCGGCATCCATGCGGATGGCATCGTCAAAGACGAGGAGATCTACAACATCTTCGATACGACCAGGCTGCTCAAACGGCCCATCAGCATCATCATCACGGACAAATCCGGAGTGGCCAGCGTAGCGTACTGGGTCAACACGAGATTGAAGCTCGAGGGGGAGCGCCGCCTGGACAAACGGCATCCCGGCATCATGAGGATGCACAAGAGGGTCATGCACGAGTACGAGCAGGGGCGCAACACCTCGATCTCCAATGAAGAACTGGAGCGGTGGGCCAGAAGGTATCTGCCCGAATACTTCGTCAGCGAATTCGACCTGCTGAAGCAGCGTGCCCACACTTTGGCCGCGCATCTGGTGGAAGAGGTCGTGGAGAGCGAGATGATCAAGAGCATGGATCCGGCAAGGCAGGAACCGCTGCTCCAGACGCTCCTGGATCTCAACCCTTTCATTCAGTACATCTACATTACGGATCGCGAGGGCCGGAAAACCACTCGGAACATCACGCACATCGTGGACAAGGCCAAATACGAGAGCGCCAAGGTGGGAGAGGATCTGTCCGACAGGCCGTGGTTCATCGAACCCATGAAGGATGGCAAGGTCCACGTCACGGACTTCTACTCCTCCCGATACACGGGGGCACTTTGCATCACCGTGTCGGCACCCATCCGGGACGAGGCCGATGAAATCATCGGCATTCTCGGAATCGACATGCGCTTCGAAGATCTGGCCAAGATGGAGCAGAACGGGGAGGTCTGAGAACAGGAGCTCACGAATGGCGCCACGGAAGACGCGAGGATCCTTCGGCATCGGGTTGGTGATATGCCTCTTTGTCGCAGGATGCGCCACGGAACCGACTCAACCGCCCGTGTCCTATCCGACACGTCCCCCGCTGAGGACACAGCGCCCTTACCAGGTCAAGGGTATCTGGTACTATCCCATTCCCTCGGCCCAAGGTTATGTGGAGGACGGGATGGCCAGCTGGTACGGGAGCGATTTTCACGGCAAACCGACGTCCTGCGGCGAACCCTACGACATGTGGGCCATGACGGCGGCTCACAAAACCCTGCCCTTGGGGACTTGCGTCAAGGTCACCAACCTTCAGACGGGCAACTCCATCATTGTCCGTGTCAATGATCGCGGCCCCTTCGTCTCGGGCCGGATCATCGACCTCTCATGCCGCGCGTCCCAGGAGCTCGGGTCATTCAAGAGCGGCCTTTCCAAGGTGCGCGTGGAGGCCGTACAGGTGGCCACCCAGCAACTGATCGGACAGAACACCTACTGGAAGGTCGATCCCATTCCATCCTTCCGGTACGGGACTTTCGCCATTCAGATCGGGGCCTTCAAGGAAGAGCAGAATGCCATGCGCCTGAAGACTCAAATGGCTCAGGGCTTCAACCAGATCCAGGTGTCGCCGTCCTCCTACAGCGGAATGACTCTGTACCGAGTCCAGGTTGGCGCCTTTCAGGATCTTGTGCTGGCCCAGCAGGAGCTGGAGCGCCTGCGATACCGGGGGTTTGGAGACGCTTTTGTCGTCGCCATGGAGGTGAGATAAATTGCTGCGCGTGTTTCTTTATCCTTCCCATGAGGCCGAGATCAGGCTCGAGCAGATCGGCGGGCGGAAGATCGGTGCCGACCCGTCCATCGAGAAACAGGTCATGGACATCCTGGACGCCGTGAGAAAGGAAGGCGATGCGGCCCTCCTGCGTTACACGCGTCAGTTCGACGCCCCGGGTCTCGCCCTGGCGGATCTGACCGTGACCGAAGCGGAGATCGACGCAGCTTACGGAACGGTCGACGAAAGCTTTCTGCAGATCGTGAAGAACGCGGCGGCCAACATCGAAGCCTTTCACCGCCATCAGTTGCGGACATCCTACTTCACAACCTGTCCCGACGGCACATTTCTCGGGCAGATGGTGCGGCCGGTATCGTCTGCCGGACTCTATGTACCCGGAGGCAAAGGCGGCGAGACCCCGCTCATTTCGTCGGTGCTGATGAATGGGCTGCCAGCAAGGATTGCGGGAGTCGCCGACCTGGCGCTCGTCACCCCGCCTCGACGTGACGGAAGCATCAATCCCCATCTGCTCGTTGCAGCCAGGGAAGTGGGAATTCACCGCATTCACAAGATTGGAAGCGCCTGGGCTGTGGCGGCGTTGGCCTACGGGACGGAATCCGTCGGTCGCGCGGACGTGGTCGTCGGACCCGGGAACATCTATGTGGCTCTGGCCAAGAAGCTGGTCTCGGGTGAGGTGGGCATCGACATGCTGGCGGGGCCGAGTGAGATCCTGGTCATTGCCGACTCGACGGCCAGGCCCCGGTATATCGCTGCGGACCTCCTGAGCCAGGCCGAGCACGATGCCATGGCGAGCGCCATTCTCATCACGACCGATGCTCAGTTGGCCGGCGATATCTCCGAGGCCCTTCGGGACCAGCTCAAAAGGCTCCCGCGTCGCGAGCTGGCCTCGCAGGCACTGGAGAGCTACGGGGCCATCTTTCTGGTCCAGAACCTCGACGAGGGTGTGGAGCTGGCGAATCGTCTCGCTCCTGAGCACCTGGAGCTCCAGGTCAGCGATCCTCTGGCCTTGCTCGGAAAGATCCGGAATGCCGGGGCCGTTTTCCTTGGGGAATTCACCCCCGAAGCTGTCGGAGACTACTTTGCCGGGCCCAACCACGTTCTGCCCACGGCAGGTACCGCTCGATTCTCTTCAGCCCTCGGCGTGGAGAACTTTCTCAAGCGCACGAGCGTCATCGCCTACTCGCGGGAAGCCATGAAGCGCGATGCCCCATCCATCGTCAAGCTGGCCGAGCTGGAGGGGCTCGAAGCCCACGCAGCCTCGGTGCGCATTCGCATGGAGGACCTGGGAAACTAAAACATGAAGCCCACCTGGGTAGCGGCCTGAAGTTGGAAGCTCGGACATCCCTGAACGAGCCAAGTTCGATGTAATCGGTGAAGTGACACTTTTTTACCGCTGGAATGCCCCCTATCGTGCCGTGTTTTCCAGAACCCAGTTGAGATACTCGGGAAGCCCTTGATCAATGGGAAAGGCAATGATTTCAGGAACCTCGTAACTGTGCAGCTCCCTGATGCGATCCCTCAGGGAGGCGATGAGCGAAGTTCGTGTCTTCATGATCAGGAGCCACTCCTGATCGTCGCACACCTCCCCTTTCCATCGGTATATGGAACGCACACCGGAGATGATATTGACACAGGCAACCCATTGCTCCCGGACCAGGGTCTGAGCGATCTCAACAGCCTCCGCCTCCTTGCCGACCGTCACAAAGACCACCGATACCTCTGTCATAGCCTTTTGAGACTCCTTTCCCCCGCAAATATCGGGGCGAGTATGCGCCGAACCGAACCCGAAGCTGCGGCTGCAGACCGTGAACGCCCGATCCTTTGATACAAAGCCGATGCAGCACCTTGCAAAATTCCCCCAAAGACATTATCAAGCAAAGCAATTTGGATGCAAAGCACTAAGACAGGCTCAGGGAGGACGCTTTTGATCGGTACCCCTCAGTCGTCAATCAGCGAGTACAATCAGGACCAGCTCACCAGTGTGCTGTCGATTCTTGAGGTCCTTGCGACGCTGCCTGAAGAGGAGGTTGGGGCTCTCCAAGCCAGGATTCGGCCTTACCTGGCCTTTCGGGAAGACATCTCGGAATTTTACGGAAGCCTCTTCAGAGACGCCTGCCGCGAATCGTGCTTCGATACGGGCGTGAGCGCCTGCTGCGGATTCGAGAGCATCATCACCTTCTTCGCAGACCATGTGATCAGCTTGCTGGAGTCCTCGGAACAGGAGATCGAAGCTTTGGTTTCAGTGCTCAGGCGCCCCAACCTCACTCGGCGGTGTGTTTTTCTGGGAGAATCCGGCTGCACCTGGAAGATCCCTCCAATATCCTGTGCCATGTTTCTCTGCTCTCAGGTCAAAGAGATGGTTTTTGACGCCCGCCCGGACGCTCGAAGCATCTGGTCGGAACATCAGCGGAGCGAAAAGGAATACACCTATCCAAACCAACCTGTCCTGTTTGATGAGTTGGAGGCCTTCTTCATGAAGCGCGGCTGCGAATCCCCCCACCTTTACTTCCACCGCAGTCCGGGATTGCTGCGCATCAAATCGAAGTCGGGCTTGAGGGATTGAGCGCGGTCCGGTTCACTGGCCAAGCTGAAGGGATGATGGACCGGTCTTGCGGTCAATGGGGTGCCCTCTCTTTTAAATGGCGATTTTTAATGAATTCTTGAATTAATGGCAAAATGTGATAGATTCTTGACTATCCGATGGTTTGCAGGTCCTGCGATCCTATTTTAGAACAGCAAGAATAACGAGTGCTTATGAAACCTGCGCCCAGAATCCTGGTGGTCGATGATGAGCCTTTGACGCTTGAGCTCATCGTGGAGGGTCTCACCGACCGGGGATACTCCATCGATGTGGCCGCGAGCGGCACCGAAGCCATCGCTAAAGCTGAAGGAACCAGCTACGATGTGGTCATCACCGACTTGAACATGCCGGGAATGGACGGCATGGAGGTTCTGGATCACTTCAACGAGAATCGTCCGGGCACTCTGGTCATCCTGTTGACGGCGTTCGGGACCATCGAAACGGCCGTTCAAGCCGTTAAACGTGGTGCATTTGACTACCTCACAAAGCCGGCCAAACTGGACGAAATCATCATCATCCTCCAACGGGCGGAGGAGCTCAACGCTCTAAAGGAAGAAAATGAGCTCCTGCGGTCGCAGATTCAGCAGCGGTTTGCCAACATCGTGGGCCAAAGCACCCCCATGCAGAAGCTCTACCGCACCATCCAGAGAGTCTCCAGGACGGCCACCACCGTCCTCATTCTGGGAGAAAGCGGCACGGGCAAGGAGCTCATCGCCAACGCCATCCATTACCACAGCGATCGCAAGGACAAGCCTTTCGTTCCGATCAACTGCGGTGCGATCCCGGAGGAACTGCTGGAGAGCGAGCTGTTCGGACATGAGCGGGGCGCCTTCACAGGGGCATTTAAGGATCGCAAAGGCCGTTTCGAACTGGCTCATCAGGGGACCGTCTTCCTGGACGAGATTGGGGAAATGAGCCAGAAACTGCAGGTGAAGCTGCTTCGCTTCCTCCAGGAGAAGCGATTTGAGCGCGTGGGAGGGGGACGAACCATTCAGGTGGATGCCGGGATCATCGCTGCAACCAACAAGAATCTCGAAAAGGCGGTGGAGGAAGGGTCCTTCAGAGAAGACCTCTTTTACCGCCTGAATGTCATCCCCATGCACGTACCCCCGTTGCGCGAGCGCGAAGGTGACGTCCCGCTCCTGATTCACCACTTCCTGAAACGTCACTGCCAGGAGAAGGAAATACCTCTCAAGAGAATGTCCAAGGCCGCTGCCGAAACCCTGGACCGCTATCCCTGGCCCGGAAATGTGCGGGAGCTTGAAAACCTGATCGAACGGCTGGTGATCTTGACGGACAGCGAAGAGATCGATGTGGATGATCTTCCTCCCCGCATCCGGCAATGCCAGGCCACCCGCCCCAGCTCCCTCATGGATATTTCGCTCGGCGAGACAGGGATGGACCTCAAGAAGACCCTCGACGACCTCGAAAACCATCTCATCATGGAGGCCCTCAAACGGGCCAATGGCGTCAAAAATCGGGCCGCCAATCTGCTCGGACTCAACCGAACGACGCTCATCGAGAAGATGAAAAAAAAGAAAATCGTATACCCCGCATAAAATTTCGGACTTCCTTCAGGGCTGCTTCATAGCCAAAGTCTTGACCATTCCCCACCCTTGATGATTCGTCAAGAAACCAACGTTCTCGCGGACGGCACCCACCGTTTCCCATCCAGATGGCATATGCATTGCTTAACCGAGTCCCCGTGGAAGATCGGCCAGTGCGCTTAGACGGTGTCCAAAAGGTCTGAATGGGCCATAGTTCGTTATTCCGGCGAAGGCGGGAATCCAGACTCGAGGAGGATTCTGGACCCTCGCCTTCGCGGGGGTGACGTCGCGGAGTACACTTCTTCGACACGCTCTCAGGCGGTGAAAATCCCCTGAGCAGCTCAAGGTGCAGTCCCTCATGGCTCCTTCGGGCCAGCCCGAACCACCAAAAGGCTCAAGGAGGACCGATTCTAACTTGAGACTTGAAACTTGAAACTTTTCGCAGCAGAGGGAACATGCCGTTCCGACGAGGCTTTGAGTAGAGCATACGTATGGCATTGTGCCGCATGAGAGGAGCATTCTTTCTTCAAGGAGCCGGACTGAGCATTGTCCTGGTTTGGACAGGTCTGTTCCTGCTCCCCGCCGCCGATGCGGCCCCGAAGAGTACCATTCTCAAAGGGATTCGCTCCAGTCGCCACGCTGAATATTCCCGGATTGTTCTGGAGCTGGAGGGTGAGCGGCCTCTCACCGTCGGACCGCTCTCCGACCAGGGGTTCCCAGTGGTCTTCTCAGACCTGAAATCCAGGCTGAGCTCCAAGACCCTCAAAACCAGGTGGCCGCAGCCGGTCGCGTCCATCTCCATCGAGGAAAGGGATGGCTCCACACTGATCCTGGTCGGCTTTGGGGAAGGGACGTCATCAGCCAAAGACAGCATTGTGGCAAAGTCTAACAGGGCATACCGGCTTGTTCTGGACTTTGGAGTCCTTCCACCGGGAAGCGGCCCCCCGCCCAAATCCGGGGCGATAGCCCTGCCCGGGGGAAAGGAAGATCCCTCTGCGGGAGCACATTCCCCGCATGGTGCCGAGTCGACCTCTCCTGCAACGTCCAAATCACTCGACCATGAACCGCACACGTTTGCACGGGGAGACGCCCTTTTCTCGGATCACATGCATGACCTGGCCCCGGTGGCCGCCCAGATCATTGAAGAATACCGATCTGCCCTCAGAGACTCCCCCAAGGCGCCTCAAGCCGTCGCGGCCCATTTTCGCTCAGGGCTCTGCCATCTGAGCCTGGGAGACGCCAAAAAGGCCGAAGAGTCTTTCAAACAAGTACTCAACAATCACTCCCAGCACCCCATTGCCCCCCTCGCATGGATGCGGCTCGGCGAGGCGCTTCTCAAAAGACAGGCCTATATTGAGTCCATCCAGGCGCTTCGCACGGCACTCAATGCCCCTCTGGAGAAACGGCTGACTGCAGAGGCCAACTATCTTCTCGGCAAAGGCCTCTATCTCCTCGGCGCCCATAAGGAGGCCCTCGGCGTCCTGGTCAAGTCCCTGGAGGACGATCCTTCGGGTCACGTCGCAAATCCCGATCTTCTGAGGACGTTGGGTGAAGCCTACTTCGTCAACCAGGAATACGAAAAGAGCGCCATGCACCTCATGTGGTACCTCAACCTGGAAAAAGAAGTCGCCGGCAAAGACCTGCTCCTGGCGAAAATCGGGGAAAGCCTGATGTATACCGGCGATCAGGACATGGCCAAGAAGATCTATGTCTACATTGACAAGTACTTCCCGGATACCGAGGGATACGTCATCTCCAAGATCCGCAGGGCTGAATACTTCGAGAGACAATCCCCCCCAAACAGGATTGCTGCCGCAGCCATTTATGAGGAACTGTCTCAGCGTTCCCTGACGGGTCCAGTGGGAGAATTCCTCACTTTCAAAGTGGCTTCGTGGGAGAGAGAACGGAAGAACTACCCTCGGGCACTGGAATGGATTGGAGGCGGGCTTCAGAACAGCAGCACAGCCAAAGCAAAGGAAGAGCTTCTCGATCTCAAGGCGAAGGTCCTGCTCGACTTCATTCGCGATTCCCATGCCAATCAGGACCACACCAAGGCGCTCCAGCTTTATCAGGACAACCGGGCGCTGCTCGACCCTCAGATGTCCGGTGAGACCCTCAGCCTGATTGCCGAAAGCTGCGCCATGCTCAAGCTCCATCCCGCTGCCGCTGAGATCTACCAGCGGCTCTATACCCAGAGCGGCGCCAAGAGTGAGGAATGGCTTCTCAAAGCGGCCAGGTGCTATTTTCAGATGAGAGACTCGGAGCGCACCATTTTGAGCTGCCAGCCGCTCCAGGGTGAATCCTACCAGCGCGAGAAAGCCATGATGCTTGGAAGAGCCTATTTCGAGGAGCGCAAATACGGGCAGGCCGCCCAGGAGCTCCTGAAGCACATCCAGAAGACGGGCAAGCTTGAAGAGACGGATCCGGAAGTTCTGTTCTGCTATGCCGAGAGCCTGATCCTGTCGGACAAGGCTGCCGACGCTCTGCCTTTTCTGGACAAACTGACCAGGGTCCCGGCATTGGCCGAGGGAGAGGATCGCATTCGAATTGGCCTCATGCAGAGTCGATGTCATCACGCTCTGAAGCAGACCAGTCAGGCGACCGACGTTCTGGAGCACCTGTTGACGATCTCACCGCCTGAAGCGTTGCGGGATCGGCTCAACTACGAATTGTCACGGCTTTACCTGGAAACCGGCCAGCCCCGGAAAGCCACTGAAAAACTGACCCAGCTGGCACAAACATCCAACGGACTGTGGAAAACAGCCGCGGAGCAGGAGCTTGGGTACCTGGAGCTTCAAGGTCATAAGCCCAAGGAAGGCTCCAAGTAGATACGCACAGGGAGTAACGCAACATGGTCGTCCTGATCACGGCAATGGCACCTCAAGAGAGTCAACGCATCGTGTCCCAGCTCAGTAAAATGAATCATTCCCTGCACATTGCTGAGACGCCCCGGGCCGCCATCGCCTTCCTCAAAAAGGAGCAGCCGCACGTCATTCTGTGCAGCCTCAACGGCCAGATCCCGGAGGTCAGGCTCCTCCTCGAGGCCTGCAATGATCTCGAGAATCCTGTGCCCGTCATCGTCCTGAGTCACCCTGCCCGACTCGAAGACGCGGTCGAAATGATGAAGGGGGGCGCCTATGATTTCTGGGGAGGCCCATTGGACGAAGAGCGACTGGTCAAGACTTTCCAGTGGCTGGAAGAGCGATCGGAAGACCGGCGGGGCTCCCCGGATGACTCCGGACAGAACCGCAACATCATCACCCAGAATCCGACCATGAACCAGTTGAAGGCCATGGTGAGGAAGGTGGCGGCCAGCAGCGCCACGGTTTTTCTCCAGGGCGAGAGCGGAACGGGCAAAGAATTGTTCGCTCGATTCATCCACCGAAACAGCGACCGGAGGGATCGCCCCTTTGTGGCCGTCAACTGTGCCGCGCTGCCCGAGACTCTCATGGAAAGCGAGCTGTTCGGCTACGAGAAGGGAGCTTTCACGGGCGCCCTCCACAAGAAGGAAGGGAAGTTCGAACTGGCCCACACGGGGACGCTCTTCCTGGACGAAGTGACCGAGATCCCCGTACACCTACAGTCCAAGCTCCTGAGGGTCCTTCAGGAAAGCGAAGTGGACCGCGTGGGGGGCAGGAAGCCTGTGCGGGTGGATGTGCGCGTCATTGCATCGACCAACCTTTCCCTGGAGGAAACCGTCAAAAACGGCCAGTTCAGGAAGGACCTCTACTACCGGTTGAACGTCATCCCGGTCAGGATCCCCACGCTCCGTGAGCGCCCCGAGGATCTCAATCTGCTCTGCCGCCACTTCATCGACAAGTACAACCGGATGCACAAATGCGCCGTGGACGGGCCGGACGCCAATGCATTACGGGCCCTCAAGGGGCATACCTGGCCGGGCAATGTCCGCGAGCTGGAGAATATCATTCAGCGGGCGGTGCTGCTGGCCCAGAGGGGCAAGCTCGCGCCCGAGCATCTGATCCTGGATGAATCCCCCGTGGAGCCCGCAGCGGAGATCGATCTCATGCCCATCAGCGAGATGGAAAAACGCCTGATCTTCAAGGCCCTCTCCTCATCCAGCGGGAACCGGA
>Ga0105094_10001120_pt1 | contig 13931 bp, 13 predicted proteins | sample PPLLak1March2015_2_FD_87023 | JGI IMG/M metagenome (GOLD analysis project Ga0105094, IMG submission 87023) | Freshwater sediment microbial communities from Prairie Pothole Lake near Jamestown, North Dakota, USA - PPLs Lake P8 Core (3) Depth... | ecosystem: Environmental > Aquatic > Freshwater >...
ATCAGGACGGATTCGAAGAGACGCTGCCCGGCCATGGCAACATACATCCGGTGGCTCCCGGCGGAGTCAAACGCAGCATAGGCCGGGTTCCTGAAACCGAGTGCGTATATCTCCGGCACCGCATCCGGGTTCGACAGGAACGGGTTATCCGCAGGAATCGCGTAGAGTTTGCCCGGGCTCGTATGGTCGATATCAATCCGGATTACCTTGCCGAGGATATTCGTGAGGTCCTGGGCATTGCCTGTACCCGGGGTGTGTCCCATCCCGGTATCGTCCGCACGCCCTCCGTCCCCGAGGGGCAGGTAGAGATACCCGTCAGTGGGGCCGAAAAGAAGCGTTCCTCCGTTATGGTTCTGGTAGGGCTTGTCGACCTGCAGGAGGATCTTCTCTGAGGACAAATTTACCCGGTTCGGGTCGCTGTCTGAGATCCGGAACTCAGACAGGTGGTTCGTGCAGCTCCAGTTTGGATCGACACCCGCACGCAGCGGCGCACTGTAATAGGCAAACATCCTCCCGTTCGATGCAAACTGCGGGTGGAACGCGATGGAGAGCAACCCCCGCTCATCATAGGTCGGATCAATCCTGACCAGCCGGTCCCGGACATCAAGGAACGGCTGGTCAAGGACCGTGCCGTTCATGAAGAAGGTCTTCACGTACCCGGTCTGGTCGACCAGAAACAGCCTGCCGCTTCCGTCATGCGGATCCGCAATCATGACAGGGGCGGTAAATCCACCGGCAATGAATTTGAGGCCGACTGCCCTATCCGGCGTATGCAATTTTGTCAGGGAGGGATATGTGGTGAAGGTTGCAGCCTCAGGAGAGTTCTGGTTTGTGAGATCAGGTGTACCGATGATGGTTGGAGTTGGAGTTGGTGTTCCGGGACCCTGGGTCCCCGCACATCCTGCAATAATCGCTCCAAAAGCGATCACAAAAAAAAGAATCAGGAATGGAAAAAGGCTCCTCATGACCCATCCATCCTTCTGCTATACGATAAATACTCTGTTATTCCTCAGATTCCGAAACGAAGCAACCTGTCTGAGGATCATGCCATGTCCGGACTAATTCATTCATACGGTTTGAATAATTGATGGTTAAGATTATTCAACCCGGGTGAATGGAATGCATAGCACGGGATGCTTGTGAGAACTCCTCCGAAACAAGCCGTGCGTCAGGTACTGTAAACTTCCGGCTTACCAATCCTTCTTCATCGCTTCTGCCTTCATCTCCTTTGGCATGAGCTCGATCGCGTAGCGGAGTGCCGTTCTCGGCATCTGTTTCCTGTTTTTCATGACGAAAGCAAAGACTTCGCTGGTATGTTTCCGGCTTGCTTCCTTGAGCAGCCAGCCATATCCCTTCTGCACCATGTCGTCTCTGTCAGTCAGGAGCAGGGCGGCAATTTCGATCGCATCGTTAAGGAACTTTCCGCGTTTTGCCGGTACGATCAATGATACTGCGGCTGCCCGCCGCATCCAGCGGTTGTCCGACTGCGTCCATTGTTTCAGTTCACCGATGAATGCCGGGTGTTTTTCGATGAAGTCGCCGACCGTATGGTTGCAGAAACTGTCGCACGCAGCCCAGTTGGTGATCCAGGTATTGATCCAGCGCCGGAAGACAGCGATATCTCCGGGTTCGAACCGCTCTGCAAGGTTTGGCACCCAGTTCGAGATTATGAAGGCCTCCTCCATCATGCCTGAACGGTACAGTTCCTCGCAGAGGCCGAAGATCTCCTGCTTATCCCGGGTCCTGACCTCCTTCCAGTACGTTTTTGCGATCGCGATGACCGCTGCAGTTTTTATCCCGTAGCACGAGACCTCCTCTTTGAAGAAACGCCGTGTGGTCCGCTGGATCTCCGGGTCGGCCCGGTTTTTCAGATCTTCCCGGATTCGGGCGATGACAGGGTCCATACCAGATCCTTTGCGCCGGATGCATTTAACCCCCGAACGTCTCTTCAGGATCGTTCAAAGCACTATCACCGGTTTTCATTACCATCGATGGAACGACACTGATATTCTTTTCACCCGGGAGGTGAGCATTTCGGGCCGGGTATCCTTTCTGATCAGAGTGGCCACCGGTGTTTCTGTCCGGTTTTCTGAAGAGCCCTGCAGCGGTTGAAGAACGTTTCACCCCAGATCCACGGCTGGTAGGTGCAGCACATCTCGGGTTTTACCTGATGGATCCCGCAGAGGTAGCGCTGTTTTGCCACGCGACGCAGAAACGGGCAGACCGTGACGTACTCACCAGTGTCCGGGTTGCGCATTTCGACAGAGACAACATCACCGAGGTCGTCAGTCCGTAGTCTGGTACAGGGTATCTGGGTTCCATTCTCCATGAACGCGACAAACCAGCGCAGGATATCGGGCCTTTCCTGCTCCATCCAGACGTACACATTTGCTACCGTAGGTGTAATTTCCGGCCCGAAGATCCTGCAGCAGAGCCCGCACTGCTCACACGGGTCATCTTCCCGTGTCAGTTCATCCATTGAGTACCTTTCCGCATTTCATTCATATCCTGATACTACTTCCAAAGAGTTACCTGTTTTTATCAGCACTTTTTATGATTCCTGGCACCGGAGCAGGAATGAATACGGGAATAATTATAATAAAAATAACGATAACAGGGATGGAGAAAGGAATTACGATCACGCCAGGGATACAGAGCTGATAGTTTTTTTGGAGTCCAGCAAAAGGATAATAATAAAAAAATTGCTCTGTAGAAACGGACATGAACGGGAATGGTTCTCAAACCATGAAAAATTGTGAAGGTATGACTGGCATCCGCAACAGGCTCTTGAGAGGCCAGGGTGGAGTTTTTGAGGTAATTGAAGCGCCGCGGGGGCGTCCCCTCGGGGGCGGCGCTGGTCATCGTAACGGGACTGGAACTTCCCGAAATTACTTGAACTGTGCAATTTAATATGAAAATAGGTGACTTAACATCTCTCCCCGCGAGGGTATTCAATTTTCATTCTGTATGCTTGTGGCCCCCGGCATCATGTCCGTTTTCATGGGAAATCCCCAAAATATTTTTTAGCGCTCTTTGGCACGTAATGCCTCAGCCTCCGCCCATATGGCATCCCCTGGAGCGATAACTCCGGAGAAGGTAAAAAAGCATAATGGCAAAGCGCAGGAGCGGTTCGGGGGGTGGACGGGCACCGTACCCTCCGTAAACATGGATGCTATGCAATGTGTTGAAAACTCAGTGATTTCTCCAGAGCCGGAAAAATGAGTATCGCGAATAAAAACAAGTTGGTATTTCCAGGAAATTACTGCTGGATTTTCCTTTACCAATCCTCAGCAGAGAAATGTTGATCCGTGCAGTATTAAGAGCCTTTTTCCGGTAATTCCTGAAAAATTCCATACCACCTGTTGTGGACCGTATATCCGGGAAAAATTGAGATAAAATATTTGAAAAGTTTACGGTGTACCTGCACTGTCATAGACAAGGGTAATGTACCGTGAGCTGAACAGGATGATGCCGGGGAGCAGGATGAACAGGATGACGTAACCTATGAACGGGATTGCCCAGCACACAACCTCGACAATACCGACAATGACGACCATGATGATCAGCGCAATGATGTAATTCATCCACCCTATCCTGCCGATATGGGCTAAAATTTCCCCGAAATTGAACGCTTCCCCGAAACTACCGGTACGGGCAAAACGCACCTGTGCTATCGTCGAGATGAGACCGACAATGAATGCGACAACCAGAAGAATAATCACGCCGACGATGACTGCACCGAGCAGCCCTATAAAAGCCCCGGGATTTGCAGCTGGATTTCCTCCTCCCATGAATAATGCCAGGCCGGCACTCCCGATAATGGCAATTTCTAGAATAATCACCGGCAGGGCATAGATAATCGCAACAACGAAGAGTTTGATACCGTCAATGAACATAGTTCCCCAGTCATCAGGTTCCGGTGAAGGATTCGCACCACGGTAAATCCGCATCATGTACCCCATAATCAGGGGAAATATGATACAGCTGATCAGGAGCAGGAGCCATTTCATCCATTTTCCTGCGATGCCCTCTTTTGCGTACTCAAAGGAATCTCCAACAGTCTTTCCAAAATCCATAGTGTTCACCATTTTAATAAGGAAGATTATTAAGCATTATTTTAATTTATCCTCCTTATAAAACAACAGGTTTTCTTTTCTGTTTTTGTTATGCGGTTCTTTGTCCTTTGTCTTTAATTTACCCTGAAACGTGCATTGAAAATCCAACGAACGATTTAAGCCCGGGAGAATTCCTGTACCCCGGTTAAAATAAAGAGCACATACGCGGTACAGGAGCGACCCCTGCCTGTCTGCTCGAACCGCCTCTTTGCTCAAGGCAATAATAACGACACTCTACCTTCACGAATCGTCGGATAGGAGAGGAGCCGGAACAGCCGTGTAGTGGTGAAATCCCGGTGAGCATTCAGGTTTTTTATCTTTTCACCAAAACCGGTTTTTATGCATACATTTCATCGCCAGTCATTCTTCCCGAATTTCAGTCCACGATAGTTCCAGAATTTAATCATCAAACAACCTGCCTCAACGGGAACCTTTAAGGAAAGAGTAGGCCATAAGACAAAAAAAGGTATGGAGCTTTGTCCGGTCTTCCTCATCCGGCACGTCTCTGTTTAATGAAAGACTGCTTCCAGAATCATCCCTGGGGGTTGACACGGGAACCTTAAACGATAGGAGGACGCTCTGTCTTCTCTGGAATGGAAGAACGCAACAAATGCCGGAATCAGGTATGATGAATAGAACGGGGGGCCGGGATCGGTCTGCAGATATTTGACAGCCAACAGAGTAAAGACTGAAAAGGGTATTGTATGAAAAAAGCAGAAATCCGGGAGCCCGTTGAGAAACCGGGATCCGGGAACAGGAATACATTCATTGCCCGGGCAGAGGTAAAAATTTACGCCCGTCCTGACAGGGTATGGGAAGCACTGGTCAATCCGGAAATTATACGGCGATACATGTATGGTACCGATACCGCTTCGGACTGGAAGGAGGGAAGCCCGATCACCTGGAAAGGCGAATGGGAAGGGAAGCACTACGAGGACAGAGGTGTCATCCTCCGGCTCGAACCGGAAAGGGTACTCCACTACAGCCATTTCAGCCCCCTTTCAGGGCTTCAGGACAGACCTGAAAATTACCACACTGTTACCATCGAACTGTCCGGTGAACAAGAGTACACACGGGTATCGCTTTCCCAGGACAATAACCTGACCGCAGAAGCCCGTGACCATTCCCGGAAGAACTGGGAGATGATGCTGACAAACCTGAAGGAGGTAGTGGAGAGTGACATCATCCAGGGACTTTTTACAGAATATGAAAAGGCGTTCACCACGCTTGATATCGAAAAAAATGCAGGATTTTTCGCCGATACATTTATCTCAGCCGGCCCGCGGGGCACCATCGCTCAGAGCAAGGCCGAATTTCTGAGACTGGCCCACCAGGCAGCAGAATTCTACAAAGCAGTGGGACAGACTTCTGCCAAAATACTCTCCCTGCAGGAGACTGCCATCAGCAACGAATATTCCCTGGTGAAGGTCCACTGGGGAGTTATCTTCCGGAAAACGGGCACCAGGATGATTGAATTTGATGTTTCCTACCTGGTGCAGAAGATCGGGCCGGAACCAAAAATCATCCTGTTCATCGCACACGAAGATGAGGAGCAGGCGATGAAGGAACTGGGGCTCCTGCAGTGAACAGATCTGCCGGGGAATTGAGTGTCAACGCATATGCTGAGAGTCTACTAAAATGAGGTCTGCGAAAATCCATGTATTGAAGAAAAAGGCAGTTTCCTTAGCTGGCGCATCAGGTGTTGATCCAGTTTCGCAGGGTCTGTTCCCCGCCCCTTTCAGTAGATCACTGCGGATGTGGTGCTTATCGCGGACGACGGACGCAACCGCAACCTTCATTATTAGGTAAACCCTAACTAATAAAAGATCGGAGTATGATGGACAGAGAGGAGCATCTGCTGGAAGTATTTGAAAACCTGATCAGGATCAAAAACGAATGCTCCTGCACAATCTTCTCCGAATGCGGACTTTCGGATATGACGGTGAAACAGATCGCGTATCTGAAAGCCATCGATGAACAGGGGGAAGTCACCTTCAGCAGACTTGCCGAGATCACCAGAAACTCAAAACCCACGATTACCGAGATGATCAACAAATTCGTCAGGATGGAATGCGTGTACCGCCAGCGTTGTCCCGATGACGGGAGAATCCTTTACATCCATCTGACCGACAAAGGAAAAAAAGTTGCACAGGCTGAAAAGTATGCCCTGCGCCAGGTGATTGACCGGATGATACATTCACTGGATGAACATGAGCTGGATCTCCTCGATGAGATCCTGAGGAAGGTCAGGTAATTTTTTTGTCCTGCTCTTTAGTTAGGTAAAATCGAACTAAATTAATGAGGAAACCATGGAATCAGCACAATCTGATACTCTGAAGGAAAAAATTGTCATACCGCTCTACGAGATCGTTGTCTACCCGGACAGCCGGACAAAATTTTCGGTTGACAAGAACACCGGCGATCTCCTGCTGGCCGGAAAAACGGATACCGGGCCTGCATATGCCGTCGGGCTTACCGTGAAGAGCGGTACGAGGCCTTCTGAGGTGACCAGCGAGTCATTGTACAAAACCGGCAACCTGCTCGGGATCTCTCATGTGCAGCCTGCCGATGACGGCTACCTGATCTGTGCACAGGTTATGCACAGAGTACGGGCAGTCTCCCTGTCTGAAAAGGGGGGGCAGTTCTTTGCCCTCTATGAACCGGTACCGGACATTCAGGATCTGGAAGAAGACCTGCAGGTCCGGATCCTGACGGACATAAAAAGCACGATCCACGAGATCAGCAGCCGCTTCAACGGTTCCGAACAATTCACCCGCCCGATGGACCAGATGAACTCCATAGACCAGATCATGGGATTTGTCATGCCCTTCCTGCCGGTCAACCTTGCAGAGAAGCAGGCGCTCCTTGAGATCGATTCTGTCAGGGTGCGGTATATCTCCTTCCTGGAACTTCTCATCAGGACACGGGAAAATATCAATATCCGCATAGAAATGGCCAAAAAAGTGTCCGATAAGGTACACAAGTCAAACCGGGAGGCGATGTTGCGCGAACAGCTCAAACTGATCCAGGAAGAGCTCAACGAAAGCGAAGGCTCTCCCGGTGATGACGAATACCGGGAACGGATCGGGAAATCAAAGATGCCTGATGAAGTACGGAAAAAGGCATTGTCAGAGCTCAGGAAACTTGAAGCGGGAGGCGGCCAGAACCATGAAGGCCCGGTAATCAGGAATTATCTTGACCTCCTGCTCGAACTTCCCTGGGTTACCGAAGAGAAAAAGAGCATCGATATCGTACAGGCCCGCCAGGTGCTCGAGAGAAATCACAACGGGCTGGAAAAGGTCAAGGAGCGGATCGTCCAGCACCTCGCAGTCATGAAACTGAAACAGGAGAAACAGGGTTCAATTATCCTCCTGAGCGGGCCGCCAGGGACCGGCAAGACCAGCCTTGGTAAGAGCATTGCAGAAGCTCTTGGACGGGAATACGTCCGGATCAGCCTTGGGGGCGTCCGGGATGAAGCCGAGATCCGGGGCCACCGCAGGACCTATGTCGGGGCCCTGCCCGGGAGAATCATCAACGGAATAAAAAGGGCGGGTACAAAAAATCCTGTCTTCATTCTCGATGAAATCGATAAGCTGGCAGTGTCCTATGCAGGAGATCCGGCAAGTGCCCTCCTTGAGGTGCTTGACCCTGAACAGAACAACACCTTCTCGGACCACTACCTGGAAGTCCCCTATGACCTGTCTGATGTATTGTTCATCGCAACTGCCAATACGCTCTCGACAATTCCGGCGCCGCTGCTGGACAGGATGGAGCATATAGAGATCTCCGGTTACACCAAAAATGAGAAGTATGCCATAGCAAAAGACCACCTGCTGCCTAAGACCCTGGAAGAGCATGGCCTTGATGCGGATAAACTCAGGATCGAAGATGAGGCTTTAAAGGTCATTATCGAAAAATATACCCGGGAAGCCGGTGTCCGCTGGCTGAAAAAGCAGCTGGCAAAGACTGCGCGGTTTGTCTCAGAAAAGATCGTATCCGGAAAAGCAGAGCTGCCCTACACCGTGAAAGTGGATATGCTTGACGCCATTCTCGGAAAAGAGGTGATCCGCCAGGATGAGGCCAGGAAAGAGCAGGTACCCGGTGTCGTTACCGGGCTTGCATGGACCCCGGTAGGCGGGGATATCCTCTTCATCGAAGGCACATTCATGCCCGGTAAAGGCAACCTCACGCTGACCGGCCAGCTCGGCGACGTGATGAAAGAGTCTGCAACGATATCGCTGAGCCTGATCAGGTCACGGCTCGCAAATACGGCTAACAGCTTTGACTTTATCAAGAGCGATATCCATATCCACGTTCCGTCAGGGGCAACGCCAAAAGACGGTCCATCGGCAGGCGTCACGCTCTTCACTGCTCTTGCATCCCTGATCACCGGTAAAACTGTTGACCCGAAACTTGCCATGACCGGGGAGATCACGCTGAGCGGCGCGGTGTTACCGGTAGGAGGCATAAAAGAAAAAGTCCTCGCGGCACACCGGGCAGGGATTAAGAAGGTAATCCTGCCAAAGGAGAATGCACGGGACCTGGAAGAAGTGCCCGAAGACGTCAGGAGTGAGCTGATCTTCGTGAAGGTAGAGACTATCGATGAGGTCTTAAAAGAGGCACTGGCAATCAACCTGCCCGGACCGGTTCCGTCATATACAGGAAATGGCCTGGCACATGCAGGCACGGTCCCATAAACCTCTCAACACGGATAGCCACGGTGACCGTGGATTCCTCACCACCCTTCACCTTTTTTTCAGAAAAACCGAAAACGGTATGTATTCGCCATGGTCACACGGCAGAATATTCCCGATCCCCGCAAAACCCGCACAGGGCGTGCAAGTGATGCGGAAAGGCCAGGATATTTTCAATCCGTGACAGGAAACCGCTCAAAGTAGCATTCCCCGGAGGTCAATGACTCCCCCGGCTTGAGAGCAAGGACGAAGCTGTCGGCATGGTCAAGGCAGACATAGGCCGAACAGCAGCCATATCCCTGGTATCCTATAGCGTCCTTTTCACAGTACTCGCATTTCATTTTTTCTGCCATGGTACTTTCTTCTGGTCTTCTTTTCATAGATACTTTTCCTGACGTACCGGTTGAGAATGCCGGCTTGATTTCAATCTGGCCGGGATACATTTCCCGGGCATTTCCTGTTCGTGCACCGCATATTAAACGGATTATTCATGGAGAATGGGCTGACAGATCCGCTGTAGGTAAAATAATTTTGGATTACTCCGAATAAACCATCATAATGATGAGAGTTAACACATTCTCGATACGGAAAAATCTCATCTTCATTGGCGATACTCACTCTGACGCTCCTGGGGACTCGCCATGGCTCGCCCCGCCGCTGTGGTGTCCCTGTTTTTGCGATGATCCTTCAGAAGGAACAGGGAAGACGATCTAAAGACCTGCTCCGATAGGAACTATAAAGAAAAGTTAAATTTCGTGATATGACCTTTCCTGACCGACCTGCGGATAGTAATGGATCTGACGATAATTGTTCATTGGAACGGGATAGTCTATCACCAGCTGCTGTCCCTGCATTATCTCGCTTTTGACTGGATTCTCGGTTCAATGATGGTCCAGATCCAGTCGGCAAGTTCGCGGATATTTTTTGTCTGGATGTAGATTTCACCGGGTCCTGAAATTTCCGTTACAAGACCTTCTCCCCCAAGAAGTGTCTCCTTGAGCCCGCCGAATTTGGTGACCGTATACTGGCAGGTGTCGCTGAATGCAACAAGGTGGTGGTTGTCCACGATCAGGTTCTCATCGGCAGCAAGGGTATGCCTGTCAATTGCCCCGAAGGTGTTGATAAACAGGAGGCCGTTTCCGCTGACCTTGATCATGAACAGCCCCTGGCCAAAGAGCCCTTTGGTGAATCCCTGCCACTGGATATCGAGGTTAACCTCATTTTCTGAGGCCACATACGCAGATTTCTGGATGATATAGCCCCGGGCGGGAGTGACTTCAAGAGTTTCGATATCCCCAAGCGGCGCAGAGCTGAATGCTGCCTCACCAGCGCTGCCTTCAGCGGTAAAATCGTTGACAAAGAAGGACTGTCCGCCAATAAGAGCCATTCCGAGAGAGCCCCAGAATCCCTTCTCACGTTTGCGGGTCCGGACCCCGAGCGTTGGCTGCATGTACGTCATCGATCCCGATTCAGCTGCAATGGATTCCCCGGGATTCAGGCGCACGACAAGCAGCGAGAAGGATGGTTTGTATTTGATCTCGTACTTCATGATCGCGAATAGGGAGTTCTAACAATAAAGATTGTGTTCCAGCGAGGCACCGGATTTCCGGCATAATGTCCCGTCTTCGCACTGGGGATCTCTGCAACTTAGGGATGCCGAATACTATCTGGAGAATCTGTTTAGTCGGCATGGGAGCGATACCTGGACATCTGCTGACATTGTTAATCCCCCCTCCTTTCCGTGGATTTGACGCCGCCTTCACTTTCCGACCTGTAATCGGAAAGGAAGAAACATCCCCCCACGTACAATCTCAAAAGAGGATCGCTTCGGAGACTATTTTATTCCTGAACTCACTTTTAGTCTAATGGGAATGACTGTATGAAACGAGCCGCATTACTCATCATCGATATGCAGAATGACTTTGTCCTGGACGGGGAACCGCTCAGGGTTGCACAGGGCAGGGCCGTAATCCCGAAAATCCTTGAGATACTCGGGCATTTCCGTGCAGGAAACCTGCCTGTTTTCCATGTGCTCCGTGTCCACCGCAGGGATGGTTCCGATGTCGAAATCATACGACAGGAGCTTTTTGAAAAACAACCGTTTGCGGTTGAAGGCACCCATGGTGCCCAGGTTGTCGACGAGCTGTCACCTGCTCCGGGCGAGTACGTTATTCATAAGACGCGAATGAGTGCGTTCATCGGCACCGAGCTGGATCTTATGCTCCGGAATCTCGGCGTAACGGATCTTATCGTAACCGGGATCCAGACCCCGAACTGCATACGGACCTCGGTTTTTGATGCCATTGCCTACAATTACCATGTCACCCTCATAGAGGATGCAGTCGGGGCGAAGAACGACGCCATCCACCACGCCAATGTCCAGGATATGGCAACTATTGGTGTCAGGATCATGAAAACCCGGGAATTTCTCACAAATCCCCGGTAAGAGCACCCGGAAAGGAACCGGCAATTCATGCTTCCGGCATCTGAACTCATCATCGCTGGTCTTGCAGCCGTTGCTGCAGGGTTCATCAATGCACTTGCCGGTGGAGGGACTCTTATATCCTTCCCTGCACTTGTTGCACTGGGAATACCCGGAATTTCTGCAAATATTACCAGCACAGTGGCATTATGCCCGGGCTACCTGGGTGGAGCAATAGCCCAGAAAAAGGACCTCGCGGGGCAGGGAAAGCGCCTGTGGTTGCTCGTCCCGGCCGGGATTATTGGTGGCATTGGTGGGGGTATCCTGCTCCTCTGTCTCAGCCCGGATATATTTCGCATACTCGTGCCCTTCCTTATCCTGCTGGCATCTGTATTGCTGGCAGTCCAGGACCGGGTCAGGTCGTGGGTAGAGAAGCATTCCGGCACCGGCGGCTCAAAAAAACGGGGACTGCCAGGTACGTTTCTTCCTGTCAGCCTTGCTGCAGTCTATGGTGGTTATTTCGGGGCAGGGTTAAGCGTGATTGTCCTTGCTGTACTCGGGCTCTTTATCGATGACACCCTGACCCGCCTCAGCGCACTTAAGCAGTGCATTTCACTCAGCATCAACGGAGCAGCCGCAGTGTTTTTTCTCTTTTCCGGTCTCGTGGTATGGCCGCTTGCCCTTATCATGGCAGCCGGAGCCCTGGCTGGTGGTGTACTGGGTGGAAGTGTTGCCGGACGTATAAACCCGGTTTTGTTGCGGTGGACGGTTGTGGTGATCGGTCTCATCGTCGGATTTGTATTACTCGCACAAATGTAAAACGGATTTTCTGTTAATGCTGGCAGGATTGTCAGTAATCAAAAAAAGGTGATCCTCCTTTCCCATTTGGGAATATTCAAGGTGAAGATTTCAGTGCAATGGCAATGACTTCATCTATCGTATTTACATAGGTGACGGAAATACCGATATTCTCCTCGATATAGTCACGGGCATCCACCGGTAACTGCCGGGTGACATCAAAGATCCCTCCCGTTGTCTGGACCGAAGGGGTAATCAACCGGTTTTCTTCGGGAATCAGGAACAGGGTTTTCCCGTTTTCCTTTGCGGCAGTCGCCTTTGCCTCCACGCCACCGATTGAACCAATATGCCCGTTACTGTCGATCGTTCCGGTCAGGGTGAGGGATTCATCGATGGGTTGTTTTTCGATGGCAGAGATCATAAGAAGCGTCATCAGTGCACCGGCGCTCGGGCCATCCACTTCAGAGATCATATCCCCGGATTCGATGGAAAATATCACATCGCTCCCTGAAAGGTCAAAACCGGTCCTGTTCCTCGCTACGGCCACTGCCGTGTTCGCCGCACCCTGGAATACGACGCCCATCAGCGGTTTTGTCTGGACCAGCACCCTTCCCTTGCCCGGTGTAATCTCTGCGGAGATATTCATTATCGACCCTTTCTGAACTACAACCTGGGCAATATACCTCCCCCGGTTCACGATCTGGATACTCTGGCTCACCGCCGGTGCCTGGAGTGAGGCATACCCGATAGCTCCCGGGGACGGGGATCCCGCCGAAGGTGTCTGGCCTGCTTCAACGTTCAACCGGGTATTTTCCAGGGTAAGGTCATTTACCTGGCTGAGCAGCCCGGATATCCTGTTCTGGTCTGAAGGTACATAAAACGCCAGGAAATAGATGTTAATACAGACCGATGCGATGAGGAGCACCGTAATCAGGCGGGAAGTTTTCGTTGGATCATCACCCTTGTTGTTCTCATGGAGTATATTTTCAATCTGACTATATGGGATTTCCGTACGAGGCAAAAATCCTCAGGGAATCAGGTTGCGTCTCAATTTATCCCATATTCCCAGTTCCCACCGAGGTAAAGGGATGCATTTCTGTTGTTCCATTTTTTCCACCCATGGATGGTGACGTGAAATCGAATGCATTATTTTCCTGTCCGGCCCAGATGAAACTCAGATGAAAGCAGATACCCGCTGGAAACTGATCGTAGGGATGGGACTGGTCACCTTATCTATCGTCCTGTACGCCGCCCATTACCTGGTCTTTCATGACGAACATCACCTCTTTATTTTTTTTATAGGGGATCTCGCCTTTGTCCCGGTTGAAGTCCTCATCGTCACCCTCATCATCGACCAGATGCTTGAGTCCCGGGAAAGACAGCAGAGGATTGAGAAGCTGAATATGGTCATTGGTACATTCTTCTCGACAATCGGGACATCACTCCTTTCCCAGCTTTCCCGTGCCGATCCCGGCATAAGTACCATTGAAGAGCGACTTGTTATTGGCCAAGACTGGAAAAACAACCAGTTCAACGAGGTCCTGGCCTGCCTTAACTCATATACGTGCACGGTCGGGATTGACCATGTCGATAAGGAAGCCCTGCGGAATTTTCTTACCGGACACGAGGATTTCCTGCTCAGGATTATGGAAAACCCGATGATCTTTGAGCATGAATCGTTCACGGATCTCATTCTTGCGCTCGATCATCTCACAAAAGAAATGAAAGCACGCGGTGATCTTAATGCACTTCCTTCAAGAGACCTGAATCACCTGGAAGGCGATATGCGGCGAGTATATGAGCGGTTGGTTCCTGAATGGCTGAAATACATGGAATACCTCAAGACCCATTACCCCTACCTGTTCAGCCTTGCGATGCGCACAAACCCGTTTGATTCCAAGG
>Ga0105094_10001127_pt1 | contig 13906 bp, 14 predicted proteins | sample PPLLak1March2015_2_FD_87023 | JGI IMG/M metagenome (GOLD analysis project Ga0105094, IMG submission 87023) | Freshwater sediment microbial communities from Prairie Pothole Lake near Jamestown, North Dakota, USA - PPLs Lake P8 Core (3) Depth... | ecosystem: Environmental > Aquatic > Freshwater >...
AAAGAAAGATGAGGAAACAGCGTGGAGTGTGTACTTCTCGGCTCTGGAGGAATGATGCCCATGCCTTACCGCTTTCTCACCTCCCTGGCGGTAAGGCATCAGGGGCAACTTTATCTGTTCGATGCAGGAGAGGGCTGTCAAATCAATCTGAAAAAAGCAAAGCTGGGGATCAAATCTCTCCGGCTTGTGGCCGTCAGTCATCTCCATGCCGATCATTGCCTCGGTCTCCCGGGTCTCTTGATGTTACGTGCTCAAGTAACAGATCCCGGTCCCCTCACAATCCTTGGCCCTCCCGGCATCGCACGCTTTGTGTCTCAGCTCCGTGAACTGCTCGGGTTTTTCGTCAATTATCCGATAAATTTTGTGGAATGGTATGAGGCAGGGCCCGAAGTGGCCTATGAGGACGAATTGGTTCGCATCAGATGGCGCCCTTTGGAGCACAGTACTCTCTGTCTCGGATATCGTTTTGAGGAGCACCCCCGTCCGGGGAAATTTAGACCGGAAGCAGCTCAAGCCCTGGGCGTACCCGAGGGACCCCTGTGGGGAAGATTACAACGGGGAGAGAGGGTCATGCTCGAAAACGGGATCACCATTATGCCCGACCAGGTGGCTGGACCGGTCAGACCTGGGCGTCATATCTGTTATGTCGTCGATACGCGACCCAATCGGTCTCTGGACAAACTGTGTGAGGGCGTGGATGCCGCTTTTTTGGAGGGAATGTTTTTGCCGGAGGATCATGAGGAAGCTGAAGAGAAAATGCACATGACCGTTGTGGAGGCGGCTCAGGTCGCTGCAAATGCGGCTGCCCGTCTTGCTGTGTTGGTGCACATCAGCCCCCGGTACGTGGAAGAAGATTTGGAAAAGCTCACGATAGCAGCAGGTCAGAAATTCGAGCCGGTTAAGATCGGCCGGGACTTGGATCGATACTCCATTCCTTGCCGAGAAGTTTAAAGATGCTGTTTCTTATTTTGGCCCAAGGGCCCGCTTCGGATAGGATGACCCACTGCAATTCCGTTTTCTCACCTTGATCAACTCTCTGCAAAAAATTCGCCTTCCTCCCCCGGGGATCTTTTTCCAGGCGCCGGCACCCTCTCCAGACGTTGCAAGAAATCAATCATGAAGTCCCTTTTCTTTTTAAGAAGTTGGGTGAACTCCTTGTTGTGGGTGAAAGCGATTTCAAAATTAAGCTCCGAGAGATGCGTCTGAAGAATTTCCCGCAGTACATTAGCCTCGTTCTGCGTCAGTTCAATCTCAACCATCCTTATTCTACTCTCCGCTCGTTGCTAATTTTTATCTTCTCTTTGGCCGTAAATATAGCCATCCTCCTTCGATAAAACAACCCTAAGGCATCTCAGATATGCCAAGAGGAAAGCCTTGTGAATATCTTCCCTTTTCATACCTTGCCTTCCAGCCATCCCAATTTAGATTTAGCCTTGGGTCCGAACTGTTTGGAAATCCTGCTGGCCGGAACTGTTCAATAGATAGACTACTTGAGCGTGCTGAACTGGATTGCAGATCAATGAATCAATTATTATTTTTAGATATAAGAGGTAAAGGGGAACTGCAGAATTAGGAAATTCGCTTTCAAGGAGGATGCCATGGAGAGATTATTGATAAGACTTGCCGTGTTTATGCTGGTTCTTGGAATAACTGGGGTCGCGGCCGCAGAACCGAGAATTCTGGAAAAGGCTGTTGACTACAGTGCCCAGAGGGTGGCGATGAAAGGTTACCTGGCCTATGACGAGAGCATTACCGGGAAGCGTCCCGGTGTGTTGGTGGTTCACGAATGGTGGGGGCTCAATGATTACGCCCGCAAGAGGGCCAGGATGCTGGCGGCGTTGGGATACACTGCGCTTGCTGTAGACATGTATGGCGACGGCAAGCAAGCAATGCATCCTGACGACGCGAAGGCCTTCTCATCAGAGCTTATGAAAAATTTTGACGTTGCCCAAGCGCGCTTTCTGGCAGCGATGGAGTTTTTGAAACAACAGGCCACCGTTGATCCAAGCCGGATCGCCGCTATCGGCTATTGTATGGGAGGCGGAATTGTGCTCAACATGGCAAGGCAGAGTGTTGAGCTTAAAGGGGTTGCGAGTTTTCATGGAAGCTTGACTGCTGTGAAGCCTGCGCAGTCTGGTGTGATTAAGGCCAAGATTCTTGTGCTCAATGGCGGTGCTGATAAGTTCATTACTCCAGAGCAGATCGAGGCCTTCAAGCAAGAGATGAAAGCGGTCGGTGCTGATTTCCAATTCATCTCCTATCCTGGCGCCCTGCATAGCTTTACTAATCCCGAGGCCACGGAGTTAGGAAAGAAATTTGATATGCCGGTGGCTTATAATGCGAAGGCCGACAAAGAGTCCTGGGATGAGATGAAAAAATTTTTGAGTACGATTTTCAAAAAGTAGGGAATTACGTTGCGCTTTCGACAAACCAACCTCTTCATCAACCATTCGAGGAGAGCCAAAATAAGCGACGTTGACCTTTCCATCCCTCCCTGATGTACTGAGGGTGCCGAGCCCCGGCTGTTTGTTGAAGTAATCCATTAATTTTGAGGACAGGTGGGACCCCTTCACTCAGATTTTTTGATTTGGTCCGTCCGCTCAACAAATTCTTGAATGGCTTTGAAATAATCCTTGAAGCCGACGAGCATGATGTCGTTGTGGGTGGCCGAAGGAATGACGAGGAGTTTCTTATCCTTTGCTCCAAGGGACTGATAGATATCTTTCGCATTTTGAAGAGGAACGAGGCTGTCGAGTTCGCCATGAATGATCAAAGCGGGGAGGAATATCTTCTTGATCCTCTCCATCCATTCCTGATCAATCTTCTCCAAATCCATTCCGAGAGCCGGGACGCCAAGATGAAACATAATCCTCACCACACTCGGGAAGCCGCTTTCAACGATGAGTCCTTTCATCTCCTGTTGATAGTGGTAGGCCAGTTCGAGGGCAGAAATACTTCCCAGGGACCTTCCCATGACCCAGAGGTCTTTCCGTAGATTCCTCCTGGAGAGCTCCTCTCGAACCTCTTTAAAAATGACATGAGCATCCTGAGCGAGATGGGTGAGGGTAGCGGTCCCCGTGCTTGCTCCGTAACCCCTGTAATCGGCAACGACCAGGTTCATCTTCCCTCGATGGTAAAAGGAAGAGATCTCATCGTAATCGCTGACCACCTCGCCATTTCCATGAAAAAACAGAATCCAAGGCCATTCGTGATGTCCCATGTAAAAGCGACAGGAGATGGAGGCCCCTCCCTCAACTCCCACGTAGAGGTCGAAAGCATTTTTCGGGCAGGGAGTAAAGTCCTTGCGGGGATAAAAAATGAATTGCAGTAAAAGGGGTTGGTCGATATGAGAATAATTCATGATAACCTTAACGTTGCATAAAAAGGGAGGAAAGTGTGCTTCCAAACCTTTATAATTGCGGATTGATTAATAGGTAATGGGTCACATGCGATATCCTCTAAGGTGATCTTTGGGTTCTGCTTGGAAACGGAGTAGCCAAATGTTTAAAGGTGCCGCCGTAAAGGTTTTCCAGCACACCCACCTCCCTTTTTATGTAACACCATTTTAGGAAAGAGGGAAGGCCTCCGTTAATTTTTTAGCAGCCTTGACGATGGTTTTCCAAATTATTAAATTAGGGGGTGACGGTATTTCTCAAATCCACTTATTTTAGGAAGGGGAGGGGGCTGTTCTATGATCCTGAGAATGTTAGTGGTGGGACCCATTCAGTCAAATTGTTATATCCTTGGTTGTGAGCAGACGAGACAGGCTGCTGTCATCGATCCGGGCGGGGATGTGGACAAGATATTGTTGGCTCTGGCCAAGGACCATTTGCGCTGCGTCTATATAATCAATACCCATGGTCACTTTGACCATGCCGCTGAAAATAAACGTCTCAAGGAAGTAACCGGGGCTCAACTGCTGATCCATCGTGCTGACGCTCCGATGATCCTCCATCAGGGAAGAAGTGGTGGGATGTGGGGGATGCAGGTCGACAACTCTCCACCGCCTGACCGTTACGTGGAAGAAGGAGAAACCATCACCTTTGGTGATGTCTCGCTGAAAGTGTTGCATACGCCTGGCCATTCGGGAGGTGGCATTTCTTTGGTGACTGATAAGATGGCATTTGTGGGAGATACCCTTTTTGCTGGCTCGATCGGACGGACCGACTTCCCTGGAGGCGATTATGAGGGTCTTCTAAGAAATGTGCGGGAGAAGATTTTCCCTCTGGGGGATGAGGTCGTCATCTATCCGGGGCATGGACCCAAGACGACGATTGGAAGGGAAAGGCGAACGAACCCATTCTTTGTATGATTCTCCTGAAGTTCATTTCATGAAGGAGAAGGCGCCCCCTGGGTAGGGCTTCGGCCCCGCCCTGAATAAGGAACTGAGGCTCTTTTAAGCCGAAGGAAGGAGGAGGGTGATGGGAGAGAAAATACCAACGCGGCAGGAAGCTCTAGAACTGCTCCATCGATATAACGAAACGGAAAGCTTGCGCAAACATGCCTATGCTGTGGAAGGGGTGATGCGTTATATCGCGAGGAAGCGGGGCGAGGATGAGGAGAAGTGGGGTATCGTCGGTCTGGTTCATGACCTCGATTACGAGAAATTTCCCGATCAGCACTGCTCCAAAACGGGCGAGATCCTCGGTGAGCAGGGTTGGCCGGAAGAATATATTCGGGGGGCTGTTTCCCACGGATGGGGGATCTGTTCCGATGTCATGCCGCAGACGCCATTGGAGAAGGCTCTGTATGCGATTGATGAGCTCACCGGACTCGTGGCGACGACAGCCTTAATTCGTCCCTCGAAAAGCATTCTGGACGTTCAGGTAAAATCGGTGAAGAACAAATGGAAGGACAAGAGGTTCGCGGCCGGGGTGGATCGGTCCATCATCGAAAAAGGGGCGCAGATGCTGGGGGTCGGATTGGATGAGCTGATTGACGATACGATCAAGGGGATGCAGGAAGTTGCCGAAGCGATAGGACTTAAGGGCAATCCGGGATAGAGCATCAAGAGTCGCTTTGTCGTCATTCCGGGCCTGACCCGGAATCCAGTGTTTATAACCTGGATCCCCGCTGGAGTTTACCCCGTATTTAGTACGGGGCGGGAATGACGTCCTTGAAAATAATATAAGAAGCATTGAAGGCACTACACCAAGACACAAATTGATCTTTGGACCCTATCGCCGATGAGCAATGGTGAACCAAAGGTTTGCAGATTATAATGCCTTAAACCGTTATGCGCTTCGTCCTCTTCATTAGCATTGTTCAATCGATCCTTTTTTTCGGACACTGGTTTTTATACCGGACGGTGGTGCGGTTCTCTGGGGTGGCCAGTCCTGCCAAGCTTTTTACGCTGAGGATTGCCCTCGCATTGTTGTCCGTTAGCCTCGTCACGACTTCATTGCTTGCCTTCCGTTATTCCAATCTTCTGGTGCGAGGCCTTTACACGGTTGCGGCATCCTGGCTCGGGGTTCTTTACCTTTTCATCCTCGCGTCTATTCTGTGCTGGACCTTCTACGGATTGGCTAAGTTATTTCACATTCCCTTGAATGAGAAGATATTGATCGGAGTTTTGATGGGCATCGCTCTTGTGGCAAGCGTATATGGATTCATCAATTCCGGGATGATTCGCATTACACGGGTCAATCTTCCACTTCCTAACTGTCCGGGTCAGTGGAAAGGGAAAACCGCTGTCTGGGTGAGCGACACGCATCTGGGCCCGGTTAGAAATTACAAGTTTGCTCAAGATGTTGCCGCCATGATTAATAGCTTGAATCCGGATATTCTTTTTATCGGGGGTGACCTTTATGATGTGGAGGCAGTCGATCTCGGCAGAATGATCGAACCCTTTTCAAGAATCTCTCCCCCCTTGGGCACCTATTTCGTAACCGGAAACCATGAGGAGTTCGGTGACAACACACCGTTCCTCCAGGCGATTCGGCGCGCTGGAATACGGGTTTTGTATAACGAAAAGATCGACGTGGATGGTTTGCAGATCGTTGGAGTGGATTATCGAGACTCCAGGAGCGAAGATCAGTTCAGAAAGATTTTGAAAAAGATGGATATCGACCACCGCAAGCCCAGCATCTTGTTGAAACACGCTCCCTTCAATTTGGAGGTCTCCAGGGAGCGGGGGATCTCGGTTCAGCTTTCAGGCCACACCCACCACGGCCAAGTCTTTCTTTTCCGTTTCATCACCTCAAAGGTCTACCGGGGATACGACTATGGGTTGAAATGGTTTGGCAATCTCTTAGTCTATACATCGAGCGGCGCTGGAACGTGGGGGCCTCCGATGCGCATCGACACAAAGCCTGAAATTGTGGCGATCACATTCATGTAATTTTCCGGTCACATCAAATCCCTGATGGTGTATAATACGGGGTATATCACGGTTCTGATAGGTGCCATCGGTGTAGTCCTCATCCTGATCGTTCTGGGGGACGCCTTTGAGACGATCGTGTTACCCCGTCGGGTGACACGACCGATGAGCCTTGCCCGCCAATTTTATCGTTATACCTGGCTTTCCTGGTCAGCAGGGGTCCGTTCGATCTTTTCGGGCAGGCGTCAGGAGGCTCTTTTAAGCTGGTACGGTTCCCTCTCATTGCTTCTGTTGCTGATTCTTTGGGCCACCTGCCTGGTCATCGGTTTCGGACTCGTTCACTGGGCATCCGGCTCCATCATCAAGACGCAATATGAACCGGTTGATTTCGGGACTTACCTTTACCTCAGCGGCACCACTTTTTTTACGCTCGGATTAGGAGATGTTGTCCCTGCGACAACATTTGGAAGGGCGCTGATCTCTTTCGAAGCGGGAATGGGCTTCGGTTTCCTGGCCCTTGTCATAGGCTACCTCCCCGTGCTGAATCAGTCTTTTTCACGGCGCGAGGTCACAATTTCGCTTCTTGATGAGCGTGCGGGTTCCCCCCCCTACTGCCGGTGAGATGTTACTCCGGCACAGTCATGACCGCGGGCTGGAGGATCTTCAGCAGCTTTTTCACGAATGGGAGCGATGGTCGGCAGAGTTACTGGAAAGCCACCTTTCCTATCCAGTTCTTGCCTATTTTCGATCCCAACATGACAATCAGTCCTGGCTGGGAGCTCTCACTGCGATTCTCGACGCAAGCGCTTTCGTGATCGCCAGCCTGGAAGGCCCCTGCGAGCGTCAAGCCCAGTTGACATTTGCGATCACACGACATGCCATTGTTGATCTTGCTCAAGTCTTCAATTGTTCTCCTCGTGAGCCGGAGCGAGATCGCCTTCCATCCGTTGCACTGGACTCCTTACGTACCACGCTGACCTCCGCCGGCCTAAAGCTCCGAGTGGGAAGCGACATCGATAAGAAAATCTCAGGACTCCGCAGAATGTACGAGCCTTATGCCTGTTCCCTTTCGAATCACCTGCACATCGCTGTCCCGCCGTGGATTCCCGAGCCCGGCCACGTCGACAGTTGGCAGAGAGCGCCGTGGGGACGGAGTACTGGGTTTTCAGATTGACAGGAATTCTTAAGTCTGAATTTTTTTGAGGAGCCAGGCCATGTTCTGGCCCAGGGTCTTCATTGTCTTGACGCCTTCCGCGTCGTCTTTCACTTCTCCCGGGTTTCGGCCGATGGCCATATTCCAGTAGCTGGAACCGGGGATGATCATCTGGTTGATCAGGAAAAAATAGTTGATCGAACTGAGGACATGGGTGGAGCCTGCGCGGCGGACCGAGACGACGGCTGCTCCTACCTTCCGTTTGAAAAGGTCTCCATTGTTTTTCGATACGATCGTGCTTCGCTCGATCAGCGCCTTCATATTTGCTGTCATGTCCGAGATGTAAGTGGGTGAGCCGAGGAGGATGCCCTGGGCTTCTTTCATCCTGGGGATGTACTCATTCATCCGATCTTTGACCACAGCGCATTTCTGATCTTTGTTTTCGGCGCATTTGTAACAGGCGATACAGCCGGAAAGGGTGTCGCCAGCCAACTGGATCAATTCCGTTTCGATTCCTTCTTTCTTCAGTTCTTCGAGAACAAGATTCAGTAGCAGAGCGGTATTCCCATCTTTTCTGGAGCTTCCGTTGAATGCGACCACCTTCATTTTTTTTCACGTCCTTTCTTTGAGATTGAGTTCCCTGATACCCGTCTAAGTCTTCCCCTCGATCGCACCTGCAATGTGCCGTACCATCTGGCGATAGACATCGAGAAAGATTTCAGGTGAGAGGAAGTAGTAGGGGTTTTCTTCATAAAAAGAGGAGATCAGTTTCCGGGCCGCGAGATCGATATCACGAGTGGAACGATAAACCTCCTCCATCTGGGCGCGGTTTTTCTTTGCCATCTTAATCGATTTGGAGATGAACTCCCTGGCTTCCTCTCCGATGACATATCCGTAGTGGTCGGCGCAGTAGTAGTCCACTTCAAGATCCTTTAACCTCTCCAGGCTTTGCTGATACTTGGTGTAATTGGAATTTCCTGAAGTGACAATCGTCTCGTTGAATGGAATTCCCCCTCCGTCTGTTGGAAACAATGCCTTTAGCTCGGGGACATAAGCCGCAAGGCAGCATGACGAATGGCCCGGGGTCTCGAAGATTGAGACCTCCAGATCTCCTAAACCGATTCGATCGCTTTCACGAATGGTCTTGCCGGAGACATCGTCTCTCCAGTCCAAATCATACGTCGAATAAATATTCTCCTTCTTCATTCTTTTCGCGACGTTCCGACTGAAGTCGTTGATCGTGAGAATGGCCTTGTCCATCCGAAGGAGCTCCCAGCCTCTTTCCGAAGCATAGACTTCAATCTCCGGGTGGCGGCGTTTGAAGAAAGGGACAATGCCCACGTGATCGAAGTGAGAGTGAAGGATCAAGATTTTTTTAATACGTTTCTCCTCGAGGTCGAATTCTTTGAATTGCTGAAGCAAGTCTGGAACGATATAGCTCATGCCGCCGCTCACGATCAGGGAGCTATTCTTTCCCTCAAGAAGATAGACCCCGGATTCCTCGCGGCCCAAAAACCAAATTCCCTCTCTTACTTTTCCTGGTTTTCGAATTCTCATTGGATGTGTTCTCCCGTAGGGGAAGTCCTCCCTCACCCCCTCCCTCTCCCCCGTGGGGGAGAGGGGAAGGGTGAGGGGGTACGTTTTTGAAATAGGGCATAGGCCAATAGGAAAATGGAGAAGGCCGAGCATGCCCAGGCAAAGAGATCCCCATGCAGCGTGTAAAAGGTCTTCTGATTCGATAGGCGGATCGCTCCGTTCACCGTCCCCCTTTCGAAAATTCCTACCTCTTTTAGGATCTTTCCTTTCGGGTCGATGATCCCGGTAATTCCGGTGTTGGCGGCCCTGGCAACAAAGACACGATTTTCAACGGCCCTGAAGGCGGCCATGGAAAAATGCTGGTAAGGCGCAGAGGTTCTCCCGAACCAGGCATCGTTTGTGATCGTCACCAGAAAGTTTGCACCCTTTTGGACGAATTTTCTGCAGAGATCGGGAAAGATGATCTCGAAACAGATGAGAACGCCAAATTTACCCTGCGGAAGAGAAAAATTATAAATCTCCTTTCCGGATTTGAAGTCTCCGATACCTTCGCCCAACGATCCGATGAAGAAAAGAAGATCTTGCATGGGGACATACTCACCAAAAGGAACGAGGTGGATCTTGTCGTACCTCCCCACTAGTTCCCCTGAAGGAGAGAGCAGGTAGGCACTGTTATAATGCTTCACCTTCCCCCTCTCGATTTTATAAGAGGGGCTTCCGAAGAGGAGAAAGGCATTGGTCTTCTTTGGGATGTCGAGGACGAGGGGCTGGTACTCCTTGGCGTCTTGGAAAAAGAACGGAGTAGCCGTTTCAGGCCAGATGATAAGGTCCGGTTTATCTTCCGCGGCCCTGAGAGAAAGTTTCTCGTAGATGTTTAACGTCTCAAGCTGAAAGGCTTTGTCCCATTTTATCGACTGATCGATATCTCCTTGAACCAATCCGATCTTCAAGGGAGGATTTTGGATCATCTGCCGATCGACCATTCCCATCTTGACATATCCATAGATCAGAAAGCCCAGAAGGAGGGTCACGGTGACGATGACCTCTTTAAGTGGAAGGACCCTTTTGGGCCATTGGCGGAGTATCCAAAAGAGAGTGGCATTCACCAAAAGAATGACGAAGGAAAGACCATAGGCTCCTGTAACATCCGCCATCTGGATAAAAGGAAGATTGAGATACTGAGAATAGCCTAAAATCGCCCAGGGGAAGCCCGTTAGAAGGAAGGAACGGAGGTATTCCAGGGCGACCCAGAGAAAGGGAGTGAACAAAAGGGTCTCGACTCCCGAACGCATATGAATCAGGCGAGTGAGAAATGTAAAGGCACCGATGAAGAGGCTGAGGTAGGCGACCAAAAGCAAAAGGATGAGGACGCTCGGAATGAGAGGAATGTTGCCATAAGTGTGAACGGCCACAACGATCCAATAAAGAATTCCAAGAAAAGAGATGATGCCGCTTAAACATCCGAGTTTGAAACTGCGGTATGGTCCGTTTCCCTCTATGGCATAGAGAAGGGGAACCAGGGCAAGCCAGGCTAAGAATTCAAGATCAAAACTGGGGAAGGAGAGAATGAGGAGAATGCCCGAGAGGAAGCTGAGCAAGAGATCCTTTTTCTTCATTGCTTCCATCATAAGCAATCAGTGGGCAATTTTCAAGACGGATTGAATAACACAGCTCACTCCACTTTTATGATAGATATGTTATAATTTTTGCCCGTCTTTGAGCCATCGTTGTATGAGTATCGATCTGGAAAGGACATTAACCTGATGGATGTGAGAGGAAGATACGTTCTCACCGCCGTTATCATAGGGATCGCCCTTTTCTTTTTCAATTTAGGAGGAAGGGATCTCTGGGAACCGGATGAAACTCGGTATGCAGTGGTCGCTCGGGAGATGAAAGAGACAGGGGATTGGATATTGCCTCATCTCAATGGAAAGATCTACGCGGAAAAACCTCCCCTTTTCTTTTGGCTGGTCAACCTCTCGACCTTCTTTCTGGGGCAAAATAACGAGTTCACCAATCGCCTCCCTTCGGCGCTGGCGGGTTTCATTACCTTCCTCCTGGTATTTTTCTTTGGGGAGAGGTTTTTAAGTACGAGAGCAGGCTTCCTTTCCAGTTTGGTTCTTGCCACTTGTTTCCTTTTCCCTCAATTATCCCGTTGGATGATGTTGGATTCTCTATTTACGCTTTTTTTTCTTCTGAGCCTTTTTTATTTTTATCTTGGTTACGAGAAAGAGGGAAGTCGCAGGAAATATTACTATCTGGCGGGTCTGTTTATGGGGCTGGGGGTTTTGACGAAAGGGCCCATTGCTTACCTTCCCATCCCCATCTTTCTCCTGTTTGCTTTTTTTCAGAAAGAAATTAAGAGATTTTGGAATCGCAATCTCCTATGGGGTTGCGTTCTTTCTGTGATCCTCGTGCTGATCTGGTGGTTGCCTGCGGTCTGGATGGGAGGAAAAGACTACATCTACCGAATATTGTTTAAGCAGGCCGTAAGGACCTATATGGAAGAAGGGACGCATTTTCATCCCGAGCCACTCTACTTCTACTTTATCCGGTTTCCTTTAGAATTCCTTCCTTGGGTCGTTTTTTTGCCCACCGCATTTATTTTTGGGTTGCGCAAAGAGTTTGGCAAGAAGAAGGAATTCCTATTTCTCTCCGTCTGGTTCATTTTCATCTTCCTTTCCTTCACCCTTTCTAAAGGAAAGAAGGATAACTACCTTTTCCCCCTTTACCCGGCAGCCGCTCTGATGGTCGGGGGTCTCTGGGATCTTGGGCTTCCATCAAAGGAGGGGAAAAAAGGATTCCTCCCCGGACTTCTCCTTCTCACCTTTCTGCTTCTCGTCGGTTTGATTCTCTTTCTGTCAGGGATTCCACAAAAATTCTATCCGGAACTGATGGACTATCAATTGCCGGGACTTACTATGCTCTCCTATTTGTTGGTCGGGACTCTCCTTTCTCTGCTTCTTTTTGCTAAGAAAAAGATTTGGGGCGCCTTCATCAGTCTCATGATTGCTTTCGCTCTTTTCCATCTTCACATCTCCTATATTCTTCCCCCAAGACTCAATCCTCAGAGATCGGCGAAGGCATTTTCAGCAAAGATTCAGAAAAGAATGGAGAATGGAAATGAGCTCAAAACTTATCGCCTTAAGAACAACGGGTTGCTTTACTATACAAAGATGCCTTATATGGAAAGTATTCAAAACAAAGATCGGTTTCTACAAATTTTCAATTCCGGAAAACGAGTTTTTGTTGTGATCTATCCGGAAGCCCTCGATCAACTTCGAAGAGAAACAAGAATGGAGCTGGTTCCGATTGAACAGGGCAGGGTAGGACACTGGGACTACGTCGTGATTTCGAATCATTGAAACTTGAATCAATTTTCTCGAGTTTGATATGACGGCTACCCACGCCTCTTCAAGCCTGCATCGGAGAGATGATGAGTGAACGAGAAAGGGTTTCGCCGAAGATAGAGCTGGGCACCAAAACAGGTTACTACGGTTCCCTGGCTGCCTCCTATGATGAGCGTCGCTTCAGCGGAGCGCTGGGACGTTTAAAGAATTGGTGGGACCAACGCCTTGTCGAGAAAGCGGTGCGGCATGCTGGCCACGTCGAGCGGATACTGGATGTCCCCTGTGGTACGGGGCGCCTCGTCCGAAGCTTGGCCTCCCGAGTTCCTCATTCGGTAGGAGCAGATGTCTCATTGGATATGATCGAATTTTCGCGCCTGCACCCCTCCGTCAAGAACGGACCGAAGGGCGTTCTGGAATACGTGCAATGCGATGCGAGATCTCTTCCGTTCAGCAACGATAGCTTTGACGTGGTGTTAAGCGGCCGGTTCTTGCATCACTTGTTTCATCTGTCCAAGTCCGACCGGCTTGGGGTGATACGGGAGTTCGCAAGAGTTTCCCGGAGGTGGGTATTAGGAGATTTTAACATACAGTATGGGCTCAAATACTATATGAACAGGGTGCGGAGTATTCTAAAAGGAAAACCGCTGAAAAGTGAGCGCATGACGGCTTCCAAGGTTTTTGAAGAGTTAGCCGAGGCAGGGCTGCGGGTCGAACGGGTTTACCCAATCTCCTGGGTTGCGTCAGAGAAATGGTACATTCTGTGTCGGAAGTCCAGTTGATCGCCCGGCGCCAGGTGAGAAACGATGTTGTCGTTTTAATTTCCAACCGGTAGAGTAATGTCTCGGCAGTGTGAGAAAATTGGTTTCCCCTGCGATATGACCGAAAGGATGAAGCCGAACGATGATTATTGCTTGCGACGTTTTGCTTATATTAGAAAGTGGCGCTCTAAAACTTCTCCACGCGACCGTCCTTCGGTTCAAGCGGACAATCTTAATCTGTTTGCAAAGGTAGCTCCTCCTATTTTACCGCGGCATGAACTGTGTTAGAATACGGATAATTTTTAATCCGGCGCAGGAGATGTGTTGGCTTTGATTCCGCTAAACGTATCCATTATCGGGGCGGGGAGAACGAGAAATGGCATCGGTGAGTATATTGGAAAATATTTTCATCAGCACGGAGCAGTCGTGACCTCTGTGTTAGGGACGAGCGAGAGAACGAGTCTTCAAGCCTCTCTCGGTCTTCGGAAATATGGAATGGAAGCCCATCCCTACACAGACTTCGATCGAATGGTGGAAAGGGAAAAGCCCGATGCAGCGGTCATTGCTTCCCCTTCTTCAACCCATTATGAGTATCTCGTTAAATGTCTGAGGTCGGGGCTCCATATCTTCTGCGAAAAACCCTTCATCTGGGGCGGCCAGAGGAATGTTCGTGAACGGATCGAAGATATTTTTGAGAAGGCCCGGCAAAAAAAATTGACCATCGCCATGAATTCCCAATGGCCTTTTTCAATCGACGCTTATGAAGCCATCAGCGGAAAGGTGATCATTC
>Ga0105094_10001132_pt1 | contig 13891 bp, 14 predicted proteins | sample PPLLak1March2015_2_FD_87023 | JGI IMG/M metagenome (GOLD analysis project Ga0105094, IMG submission 87023) | Freshwater sediment microbial communities from Prairie Pothole Lake near Jamestown, North Dakota, USA - PPLs Lake P8 Core (3) Depth... | ecosystem: Environmental > Aquatic > Freshwater >...
CGAGCCGCTGCTTCTCGCCGCCCGAGAGCTTGTACCCACGCTCGCCGACGACCGTGTCGTAGCCCTCGGGGAGCTCGACGATGCGGTCGTGGATGTTCGCGGCCCGCGCCGCCTCCTCGAGCTCCCCCTGCGTCGCGTCGGGTCTGCCGTACAGCAGGTTGCGCCGGATCGTCGTGTGGAACAGGTACGTCTCCTGCGTGACGACGCCGATCAGGTCACCGAGCGAGTCGAGCGCGATGCTCCGGACGTCGACGCCGTCGATCGTGACGGCGCCCCGCTGCACGTCGTACAGGCGGGGCACGAGGTACGTGATCGTCGTCTTGCCCGCGCCGCTCGGCCCGACGAGCGCCGCGAGCTGCCCGGGCTCGATCCGCAGGTCCACACCCTCGAGCGTCCACTCGCGCATGACGTCGTCGCGCGGCGCGTCCGTCGGGCTGATCGGCGTGATCTGCTCGGGCGGCGTCTCGTAGTGGAACCACACTCCCCGGAGGGCGACCTCCCCGCGGACGTCCCTCGGCGAGAGCGCGACGGCGTCGGGTGCATCCTCGATCTCGTTCGGCATATCGAGGTACTCGAAGATCCGGTCGAACAGGGCCATCGAGGAGTGGATCTCGGTCGAGACCTGCAGCATCGAGCCGATCGGGAAGAACAGGCGGGACTGCAGCGTCGTGAACGACACGAGCGTGCCACCGGTGATCGCGGCCGCCGCCAGCGGATCGTTGTCCAGCACCCACCCGGCCACCAGGTACACGAGCGCCGGCGTGATCGAGAAGAACGTCCCGACCACCGCGAAGAAGGACCTGCCGATCATCGTCTGCCGGATCTGGAGACCGGTGAGGCGCTCGTTCTCGACGTTGAAGCGCTCCTTCTCGAACCGCTGGCGCCCGAACGTCTTCGAGAGCAGGACCCCGGACACCGACAGGGTCTCCTCGGTCACCGCGGTGAGATCCGCGAGCGTCTTCGCGGTGCTCGTCGCGACCTCGCGCCGGGCGCGCCCGACCTTGACCGTGAGCCACAGGAACAGCGGGAGCATGGACAGGGACAGCACGGTGAGCTGCCACGAGAGCAGGGTCATCGCGACGAGCGTGCTGATGATCACGACGACGTTCGACAGGATGCTCGACATCGTGTCGGTCACGACCATCTGGACCCCGCCGACGTCGTTCGCCAGCCGGGACTGGATCTCGCCGGTCCGGGTCGTGGTGAAGAAGCGCAGCGGCATCGCCTGGAGGTGGGCGTAGAGCGAGTTCCGCAGGTCCTGCATCACGCGCAGCCCGACCAGGTTGGACAGGTACGTCTGCCCGATCCCGATGATCGAGGTCACGATCGGGATCACGATCATGAGGCCGGCGTACAGGTACAGGTTCGACATGTTCGGGCACGCCTGCCCGTCGCAGACGCCGGCGGGGTTGCCGAACAGCGCCTTGTCGAACACCAGCTTGATGAGGATCGGGTTCACGACGCCGAGGCCGGCGGTGACGACGATCGCGAGCGCGACGAGGTTCACCTTGCCCTGGTACGGACGGAACGTCGCGACGACCCGCCTCACGGTCGTGCGCTGGATCGGGCGCTGGTCGTCCTCCGTGAGGGGACGGGAGTACCGGCCATGACCGCGCATGAGAGCCAGGATACGGCGGGTCCACGACAAGATGCGCTCGGGAGCTAAGCGGCGGAAGCGAGCTCGCGGGCGCGCTCGAAGACGGCGTCGAGCATCTCGGGCGTGAGCTTGCCGGTGAACGTGTTCTGCTGGCTCGGGTGGAAGCAGCCGAGGAGCGTGTACGGGCCGACGCTCGCCTCGATGGCGTGCCCGAACCGGGGCCGGGGGCGGACGCGGTGCCCGAGCGTCCCGATCGCGCGGAGCGCCCCGTCCCACGCGAAGGCGCCGAGCGCGACCACCACCCGGAGGTCGCCGAGCGCGCGGACCTCGCGCTCGAGGTACGGCAGGCAGCGGTCGCGCTCCTGCGGCGTCGGCCTGTTGCCGGGCGGGGCGCACCGGTTCACGGCGGCGATGTACAGGTCCCGAAGCTCCAGGCCGTCGTCGGCCGCGACCGAGGTCGGTTGGTTCGCGAACCCGGTGCGATGCAGCCCCACGAACAGGAAGTCCCCCGATCGATCGCCGGTGAAGATCCGGCCGGTCCGGTTCCCTCCGTGGGCGGCCGGCGCGAGCCCGAGCACGAGGACCCGTGCCCGGGGGTCCCCGAAGCCCGGCACCGGGCGGCCCCAGTACTCCTGCTCGGCGAACCGCGCGACCTTCTCGCGGGTCGTCCGCTCTCGCCACGCCACGAGCCGGGGGCAGGCGCGGCACACCACGACGTCGTCGCGGATCGCCTCGAGCGCATCGGACCGGGACGTCACGCCGGCGATGCTACCCGCCCGCTCGTACGCGCTCGGCGTACGCTGGCGAGGTGCGCGCTCGCGCTCCCGTCGCGTTCGCCCTCGCGCTCGCCGTGGCGGCATGCACGGCCACGACCGAGGCGAGCCCCGGCGCGACCCGCTCAACGCTGCCGGGGTCCGAGCCCTCGGTCCCGCCGTCGTCCTCGCCGACGGTCGCGCCGTCGCCGTCCGCCTCGCCGAGCCCGCTCCCCGATCCCGCTCCCCCGTCCTCGAGCCTGCGCCTTCGGCGCGTCGAGACGATCACCGGGAACATCACGCCGAAGTCGGTCGTCGCCTCGCAGACGGGGCTGTTCCTCGCGCAGAACATGATGTACCGGCACACGGTCACCGTGTACGACCGGCGCTTCCGCCTGGTCGCCACGATCGACGATCGCGTCCGACTCTCGCGCCTCGGGCACCCGAAGATCACGGCGCCGGTGCGCGGGGCCCCCGTCGAGGCGGCGTTCTCGCCCGACGGCGCGGTCGCGTACGTCTCGAACTACTCGATGTACGGACCGGGGTTCGGGCGGCCGGGTCACGACTCGTGCTCGCCCGCGTCGGGGTACGACGACAGCTTCGTGTACCGGATCGACGTCGAGCGTCTGCGCATCGACCGGGCGATCGCCGTGGGCTCGACGCCGAAGTACCTCACGGTGACGCCGGACGGCGACACGCTGCTGGTCTCGAACTGGTGCTCGTACGACCTCAGCCTGATCGACGTCGATCGTGCGCGCGAGGTCGATCGGATCGCCATGGGCCCGTACCCGCGCGGCATCGCCGTGGATCCGGCGTCGCGGTTCGCGTACGTCGCGGTGATGGGCTCGCGCGACGTGGCGCGCGTCCGGCTGCGGGACGGACGGGTCGGCTGGATCCGCAACGTGGGCGGCGGGCCGCGGCACGTGGTGATGGATCCGGGCGGCCGGTTCCTGTACGTGACGTTGAACGCCGACGGGACGGTCGCGAAGGTGGACCTGCGTCGCCGCCGGGTGGTCGCGACCGTCCGCACCGGGGCGAACCCGCGGACGATGACGATCGCGCCGGACGGCCGATCCCTGTACGTCGTGAACTACGGGTCGGCGAGCGTGACGAAGCTCCGGGCGCGCGACCTGCACGTCCTGCAGGTCGTCCGGACCCACCCTCGGCCGATCGGCGTCACGTACGACGCGGCGACACGGCAGGTCTGGGTCGCCTGTTACGGCGGCAGCATCATGGTGTTCCGCGACGCCTGACGTCCGACGTCAGGTCCGCAGGGCGCGGAAGCGACGCTCGGCGACCTCGAACGCCTCGAGCGGTGCCATCAGGTCGCCGATCGTGCCGATGAGCGCCTCGAACCCGACCGGCATCTCCGCGTCCAGGCGCAGGCGCTCGGCCATGCCGAGACACGAGCGTATCGCCTCCCCCGCCGCCGTCCACTCGTCCTCCAATCCGGGCGCCCGCCAGTCCGGCAGTCCGGCCTGAGCGTGCCGCAGTCCCTCCTCGAACTCGAGCAGGGTCTCGGCGAGCGGTCGGCCGGGAAGGCGCGTGCCGGGGACCGACTCGGTGAGCGCCGCCTTGCCGCGCTCGAGCGGTTCCACCGAGGCGCGGAAGGCACCGTAGGCGTCCTCGAGCTCGGCGGGCAGGCGCTTGCGGCGGAACACCGCTACCCCTCGAACGCCGCGAGCTCGCCGAGCGCCATCGCCGGGTCGTTCGATGCGATCGCGTCGACCCCCCACCCGAGCAACATCCGCACCGTCGCGGCGTCGTCGATCGTCCACGTGCCCACGCGGACGCCCGCGGCGTGCGCCTCGGCGACGAGGGCCTCGCCGGCCGGGATCAGCGACCGGCTCCCGGGCAGCAGCACGTCGTGACCCTGCTCCGCCACGTACGCGAGCGCCTCGCGCGGGTCGACGATCTCGGTCGTGAGGAACCCGGTCGTGATCTCGGGCGCCAGCGCCTTCGCGGCCGCGATCGAGTGCGGGTTGAATGACACGACCAGGACCGGGCCCTCGAGGTCCGTCGCCCGGAGGTCGTCGAGCGCCGCCCGCACGATCGACTCCCGATCCGGCTCGTACGCGGGCTCGCCGGGGAGGTTCTTGATCTCGATCGCGACGGCCGCCCTGCCCGAGAGCGTCCGGAGCGCCTCGCGGAGCGTCGGCACCCCGGCCGGGTCGTCGCCCGTGCGGACCCGGAGCGCGGCGACCTGCTCGGCCGTCAGCTCGTGGACGAACCCCTGCCCGCCCGTGGTGCGCCCGACGTCCGGGTCGTGGAGCACGACGGCCACGCCGTCGGCCGTGAGGCGCGCGTCGAGCTCCACCACCCCGGCGCCGAGCGCGGCCGCGGCCTCGAAGGACGGCAGCGTGTTCTCGGGATGGGTGGCGGACGCCCCGCGGTGCGCGACGATCGTGGGGAAGTCGTCCGGCGCGAACGGGCGGATCGCCATCGCCGCGAGTCTAGTCGCGACGTCTCAGACGAGGCTCGCCGGGCACAGGTGGCTGACCGGACAGACCTCGCACCGCGGCCGTCGGGCGACACACACCGCGCGACCGTGGTCGATCAGCACGTACGTGAAGCCGAACCACCGCCGCTTCGGGACGTGCCGCATCAGGTCCTGCTCGATCTTGTCGGGGTCGCTCTGCTCGCTGAAGCCGAGCCGGCTCGCGAGCCGCTTGACGTGCGTGTCCACCGCGATGCCCTCGACCTTGCCGAAGGCGTTACCGCGCACGATGTTCGCCGTCTTGCGCGCGACCCCGCGGAGCGTGACGAGCTCCTCCATCGTGTCGGGGACCTCGCCGCCGTAGGCCTCGACGATCCGCTGGCACGCCGCGCGGATCGAGGCCGCCTTCTGGTTGAAGAACCCGGTCGGCTTGATGTCGCGTCTCAGCTCGTCCTCGGGCACCCGCAGGTAGTCCTCGGCCAACCGGTACTTGCGGAACAGGGTCGCCGTGACCTCGTTCACCTTCTCGTCGGTGCACTGCGCGGACAGGATCGTCGCGACGAGCATCTCGAGCGGGGTCGAGAAGTTCAGCGCGACCTTCGCGCCGGGATACGCCTTGGTCAGGAGCTTCACGATCTGCGGTGCCCGGTCCTCGATCGGGCTCTCGCGCGTGAGCGGGTCGGCCACCGGCGTCACACCGGCCGGGTGAGCTCGAGCGGCAGCTCGAAGCCGTCTCCGGCGGGATGGTCCACCCAGGCGCCGTCCCGGTGCAGGTGCACGCCGGAGCGTCCGAGCACCGTCCAGGCCAACCCGTCGCCGACCATCGCCGTCTCCTCGTCGATCGCGACGAGCGTCTGGCCGGGCTGGAGCGACGCGACGATGAAGCGCTGCGCGCCCGGGTACCAGCGCTCGACCGTGTCCCAGTGCGGCGCGAAGAGCAGCCGTCGCACGTACGACAGGCCGGGCTTCCACACCGCGTCCGTCCTCAGGTCGTCGACGGCGGTGTCGTACGTCGTCTCGGTCAGGTACGCGACGCCGGCGCTGCAGCCGATGTACCCGAGGCCGTCCTCGAGCCGGTCGAGCATCGCGCGACAGAACGCCGAGTCCCGCAGGACGCTCGCCAGGTGGTACGGGTTCCCGCCCGAGAAGTACACGACCGAGGCCTCGTGGACACGCTGCGCCAGGTCCTCGCGTTCGGCGTCCTCGCGAGCCTTGATCGGCAGGACCTCGGCCTGCACGCCGACCTTCCGGAAGTGCGCGAGCCCCTTGCCGGCCCAGTCCTCGAACACGTCGTCGCCCTCGGGTGCCGATGCCGTGGGCAGGATCAGCACGCGGCCGTCCCCGTCGGCGCGCTCGAGCACCCAACGGTCCACGACCTCGGACCACGGCTCGAACTCGCCGGCGCCCATGAACGCGAGCGCGCGGGTCACCGCAGATCCTCCGGGCGCAGCTCGGCGTCGAGCCCGGCGCCGAGCTCCTCGGCGACGTCGAGCACGGCGTCGATGTCGTCGGCCTCCGTGCGGAAGTTCACGATGCACACGCGGAGCACGAACCGATCCCCGAGCACGGCGTTCGACAGGAACACGCGCCCGTCGACCTGCATCTGGGCCATGAGGCGTTCGTTCAGCATGCTGAGGTACCCCTCGCGGCCGGAGCCTTCGGGCAGGTCCGGAGGGACGTAGCGGAAGCAGCAGATCGACAGGCCGACGGGGCACGCGAGCTCGAACGCGGGATGCTCCTCGACCCGCTCGCCCAGGTACCGGGCGAGCTCGGCGTCGTGCGAGATCCGGCGCCCGTACGCGCTCCGCCCGTGCGCGAGGAGCGAGACCCACACCTTCAGCGCCCAGAAGCTCCGGCTGAACTGCGGACCGTGACGTCCGAGGTCCAGCCCGGCGTGCGTCACCTCCTTCGCCTGATGGACGTACGAGGGATGCGCGTCGAAGGAGTCCTGGAGCAGGGAGAAGTCGCGGAGCAGCACGCAGCCGCCGGAGTGCGGCGTATACAGCCACTTGTGCGGGTCGAACGCGATCGAGTCCGCGCGCTCGATCCCGGCGAAGAGCGGTCGCAGGTCCTCGGCGAGCGTCGCGGGCCCCCCGTAGGCGCCGTCGACGTGGAACCACAGACCCTCCTCGGCGCACACCTCCGCGATCCGCTCGAGTGGGTCGATCGCGCCGGTCGAGACCGTGCCCGCCGAGCCGACGACGGCGAACGGCCGCATGCCGGCGTCCCGGTCCCGGGCGATCTGCGCGCGGAGCTCGTCCACGCGCATCCGATACCCGTCGTCGACGGGGACGTGCCGCACGTTCCGCCAGCCGATGCCCAGCATGTCGGCGGCGCGGTCGCTCACGACGTGCGTCTCGGTCGACAGGTACAGGCCGAGCTGCGGACCCGCGAGGATGCCGTCGTTACGCACGTCCCACCCTGCGCGGTGGTCGCGCGCGACCTTCAGCCCGACGAAGTTCGCCATCGCGCCGCCCGAGACGATCAGACCGCCGGCCGTCTCGGGCAGGCCGAACATCTCGCGCGCGAAGAACCGGGTGAGGGCGAGCTCGATCTCGGTCGCCGAGGGCGCGAGCTGCCACCCCCCGACGTTCATGTTCACGCCCGCCGCGAGCAGGTCCGCCACCGCACCGGGAACGGTCCCCGCGCCCGAGATGTACGCCAGGAACCGCGGGTGCCCGAGGTACGCCGACCACTCGAACACGACCTCGCGCAGGTACGCGAGGAGCTCGTCGTCGGGCATCGGCTCGTCCGGCACGGGGATCGCGACGGCATCGCGCACCTCCTCCGCGGACCAGCTCCGCCGCACCGGCAGCTCTTGGAGCCGCTCGAGGAGCTCCTCCCACGCCTCCACGGCGCCGTCGGCGAACGCGCGCGCCCGCTTCGGGTCCCAGTCCAGGTCGCGGACAGGCTCCGGCCTGCGGGTCATCTCACGACCCCTTCACCGCGCCGAGTCGGAAGCCCTCGAAGGACATCTCCCGCCACCAGACCTCCTCGCCCACCGCCTCGAAGATCGCCTGCACCTGGCTCTGGTGCGCCAAGATCGCGTCCACCTTCGCCTGGAGCAGGTCCGGCGGCAATTTGAAGTCGATCGCCAGCTGGTCCCGCGGGGTGACGGGCGGCGTGCCGGGCCGGAAGACGTCGAACGGCTCCCAGACGGGCAGGAACTCCTCGACCCACTCCGGGGTCGCGGTCGCGTACAGCACCCGGGAACCGGGCCTGCCGGCCTCCATCAGCGCCTGGGTCGCCCATGAGCTGACCGACATGTGCGCTCGGTGGCCGGTCATCCCGTCGGGGCCGAACGTGAGGATCGTGTCGGGATGAACCTCGGCGACGAGCGCCCGCACCTTCTCGTAGCCCTCGTCCGGCAGCGGGGTGTCCATGTCGATGTCCGGCAGGTCGAGCCAGTGGTGCTCGGTCACGCCGAGGATCTCGAGCGAGCGCTCCATCTCGGCGGTGCGCACCTCCCCCATGGTCTCGGGGGGCCAAACCTCCTCGTCCATCGAGCCGCCCTCGCCCCGGGTGGCCGTGATGCACACCACGCGAGAGCCGTTGCGGACGGCGCGCGCCATGAGGCCCGCGGCCAGATAGGTCTCGTCGTCCGGGTGCGCCCAGACGCCGAGCGTCGTCCCCAGCTCATCCATCGTCGCTCCTCCGCCGACGGGTCGGCGTGCTGACTGAGCCACGCACGCCGCGGCCTCCTCTCCACAGGCGGGCATCCACACGGGCGAACGGTTCGCGAAGGATACCTCTCGTGCCGGCGAGTGGCGCGAGCCGACGCTACGGTTCCGGCGTCGCGTACGTGGAGCGGATCCGCTGGAGCAGCTGGGGCGGCACGTCGTCGCACCCGCACTTCGCGCGCAGGAGATCCTTCAGCCGGCGCTGGAACTCGGAGTGATCGGTGCAGGGCCCGCACCGCTCGAGGTGGTGGTGCACCTGCCTGCGCTCGGCGGCGTCGAGCTCCCCGTCCAGGTAGAGCTCCACCTGCTCGAGGACCTTGCGACACTCATCCTGCAACGAGACCACGCTCCCGCATCGTCTCCCACAACGCCTTCTGCAGCGCTTTCCTTCCCCGGTGGAGCCGCGACATGACGGTCCCGATCGGGATGTCGAGGATCTCGGCGATCTCCTTGTACGAGAACCCCTCGATGTCCGCGAGCAACACGGCCATCCGGAACCCCTCCGGCAGGGCCTCGAGCGCCCGCTGGACCTCCTCGTCGGGCAGGCGGTCGAGCACCTCGGCCTCCGCGGAGGCCTCGACACCCGAGGCGCCCAGACGGTCGAACAGGTACCAGTCCTCGATCTCGTCGTCCTGGACCGTGACGGGCTCGCGCTGCTTCTTCCGGTACGAGTTGATGAACGTGTTCGTGAGGATCCGGTACATCCACGCCCGCAGGTTCGTGCCCTCCTGGAACCCGCCGAACCCGCGGAAGGCGCGCAGGTAGGTCTCCTGGACCAGGTCCTCGGCATCCGTCGGGTTCCTGGTCAGCCGCAGCGCCGCCGAGTACAGGTGCGGCAGGAGCGGGAGCACGTCCCGCTCGAACCGCGCCCGGAGCGCTGGGTCCTGGGCGGCCGCGGCCGCGCTACGGGACCCCACGGACCCGCCGCCCGCGCGCACGTCGTGCCCAGGTCGCCACCACGTTCCGACCAGCGTACCCCGCCATCCGGACGCCTCGTCCTGTCACATGTTCGGGGCAGGTGCGAAGATGGGTTGCAGCGATGGCGAACGACAAGGACCGACGCGGCCGTTTCGGCGGCTTCGACCTGGGCCCCTCGGGCGACCCGAACGGGCGCCGGATGCGCACGTCCCCGTGGGTGTGGATCGCTGCCTTCCTGCTCATCCTGGTCGTCTTCAACCTGTTCGCCTCCCCGCGGCCGAGCGGGGTGGACTACTCGGCCTTCCTCCAGAGGGTCGAGGACGGCCAGATCACCGGCACGCTCAAGGTCTCGTCGACCACCGTCTCGGGCACGTACGACGACAACGGGCAGGACGTCCAGTTCACGACGACGATCCCGCCCACCGATCAGGGGACGACGAAGCTCACCGACCTCCTCGACGAGTCCGGCGTGGCCTACACGGGTGTCCAGCCGAGCGGCTTCCAGAGCTTCCTGATCGGATGGGGCATCCCGCTGCTGCTGTTCGGCGCCCTGTGGTTCTTCCTGATCCGGCGGATGAGCGGCGCCGGGGCCACCGGCGCGCTCAACCTGGGCAAGAACCGGGTGAAGATCTACGACCGCAAGGAGATGAAGACGACGTTCGCCGACGTCGCCGGCGTCGACGAGGCTCGCGACGAGCTGAAGGAGATCGTCGACTTCCTGAAGAACCCGAAGAAGTACCAGCGCCTGGGCGGGCGGATCCCGAAGGGCGTGCTGCTCCTCGGCCCGCCTGGGTGCGGCAAGACGCTGCTCGCGCGGGCGGTCGCCGGCGAGGCGAACGTGCCCTTCTTCTTCATGTCGGGCTCGGAGTTCGTCGAGATGTTCGTCGGCCTCGGCGCCGCGCGCGTGCGCGAGCTGTTCCAGCAGGCCAAGGAGAAGGCTCCCGCCCTCGTCTTCCTGGACGAGATCGACACGATCGGCAAGGGCCGCGCGGGTGCGATGGGCGCCGGCTTCGGGGCGCACGACGAGCGCGAGCAGACGCTGAACCAGTTGCTCGTCGAGATGGACGGCTTCGACTCGAGCAAGGGCGTCATCATCATGGCGGCCACGAACCGCCCCGACGTGCTGGACCAGGCGCTCGTGCGGCCGGGCCGCTTCGACCGGCAGGTCGTCGTCGATCGCCCCGACCTGAAGGGGCGCGAGGACATCCTGAAGGTGCACGTCCGAGGCGTGGCGCTCGACCCGGCGGTAGACCTGCGGGTGCTCGCCGCTCGCACCCCCGGATTCACGGGTGCCGATCTCGCGAACATCGTGAACGAGGCCGCGTTGCTCGCCGCCCGCAAGGAGAAGAACGCCGTCACGATGATCGAGCTCGAGGAGGCGATCGACCGCGGCGTCGCCGGGCTCGAGCGCAAGAGCCGCGTGATGTCCGACAAGGAACGGGCGATCGTCGCGAAGCACGAGATGGGGCACGCGATCGTCGCCCTCACCGCGACGACCGCGGACCCGGTGCACCGCGTCTCGATCATCCCGCGCGGGGCAGCCGCGCTCGGCATGACGATGCAGCGGCCGCTCGAGGACCGCTACCTGCTCACCGAGCCCGAGCTGGAGGACCGCCTGGCGGTCCTGCTCGGCGGGCGCACGGCCGAGGAGATCTGCTTCGATCAGATCTCGACCGGCGCCCAGAACGACCTCCAGCGCGCCACCGAGATCGCCCGGGCGATGGTCACCGAGTACGGCATGAGCGACGAGATCGGGCCGCTCTCGTTCGGGCAGGACGGCCTCGGGACCGGCGCGATGTGGTACCCCGGCGCGCGACCCGAGATGTCCGAGGCCCTGTCCGAGCGGATCGACGCCGAGGTCGCCCGGCTCGTCAACGAGGCGCACGGGCGCGCGACGACGGTCCTGAACGAGCACCGCGCCTTCCTCGACACGATGGCCGAGCTCCTCATGGTCACCGAGGTCATCGACGGCAAGGACCTGCTCGAGTACTTCAAGGGGACGAAGCCGGTGCCGGACATCGCCGCCCTGCGGCGCGAGCGCGGCAACGGTGCCCCGAGGCCCTCCGAGAAGCGCGACGGGCCCGACAGCGTCGTGACGCCCCCGCCTCCCCCGGGCGCCCTGCCCCGGACCGACCTCTAGTCCGATCCCTCCGGGTCCGGCGGCTCGACGAGCAGGTCCGTTCGCCCGCGGAACCGCTCGAGGAACCGGTAGTAGTTGCGCTTCGAGAGGCGGTCGCGCTCGGCGGGCTCGGTCCGGTGCCACATCCGGTGCTCGTGCCTCGCGACCGGCACGTCGACGACGAGCGCCCGCAGCCCCAGGTCGCGGACGCGGAAGGAGCACTCGATGTCGGCCGTCCGGTACCACTTGAACCTCTCGTCGAACAGCCCGGCGTCGCGGAGCACGTCGCGGCGGAAGGCCATCAGGTAGCCCTCGATCGCGTCGACCTCCGGACGGCGGGAGTCCTCGAAGCTCCGCAGGTCGTGCGTGACGATCCCGAACGGCCCGCACACGCCGACGCTCGGATCGGCGAGCGTCGCCTCGAGCGGGCCGAGCACGTCGCCGGTCGGCTCGACCGAGCCGTCCATCACCAGCACGATCCGCCCGCGCGAGCGCTTCAGCCCCGCGTTGCGGGCCGCGCCCCAGCCGGTGCCGGGCTCGAGGTGGAGGACCTCGACGTCCTCACCGTAGACGCCCGGGTCGGTCTCGGTCACGTCGGCGACGACGTACTGGACCTTCCGCCCGCCCTCGTTCGCGCGGAAGCCGGCGAGCGCACGGATCACGTCCTCGGGCCAGCCCTCGACGAGCCAGTGCACGCTCACGTCGGCCGTGGGTGGCGCGTCGAGCACGCTCCGCACGTCGTGCGGCCGAAGGCGCGTCGGCGTTCCGGGGGCGAGCGGTTCGAACGTCGGGCCCTCGGGCGTGTCGACCACCCGGAACCCGAGCTCGGCGATCGCGTCGCGGAGGGCGTCGGCGCGCGCGAAGTCCTTCTCGGCCCTGGCCTGCCGGCGCTCGTCGGCGAGCGCGCGGACCTCGTCGGGAACCTCGGTCATCCCCGGTGCCTCCGCACGAAGTCGAGCACGACCTCGTCGGCGCGCTCGGCCTGCTCCGAGTGGTACACGTGCCCGGCGCCCTCGAGGATCGCGAGCTCGGCGCCCGGGATGCGCTCGGCGAGGACGCGCGCGTTCCGCACGTCGATGAGCTGGTCCTCGGAGCCGTGGAGAACCAGAACGGGGACGCGGAGCTCGGGCAGCCGGTCGTACGCGTCCCAGGTCTGGACGGCCTCCCACTGGCGACGCTTCCCCAGCGGGTGCTGTGGCTGCGCGCCGCCGACGCGCAGGTCCTCCTCGACGTGCTCCGGGTGCGTCTCGGCGAACGCGGGCGCGTAGAGCTGGAGCCACGGCCGGTCCTTCGGCGCCCGGCCGCGTGCCGGCACGATGTGCGAGTGTCCGGCGTGCGTGCACGCGAGGATCAGCGAGCGGACGCGCTCGGGATGCGTGAGGCCGAGCTCCTGCGCGACGAAGCCGCCGAACGACTGCCCGTACAGGTGCGCGCGCTCGATCCGCAGCTCGTCCATCACCGCGAGGCAGTCGTCGACGAACGTCGTCATCGTCGCGGGCGCGTCGGGCGCCTCCGAGCCGCCGTTGCCGCGGTGGTCGTAGGCGACGACGAAGCACTCGGCCGCCAGGTGCGGGATGTTGCGACGCCATCCCGGGATGTCGCCGCCCATGCCCTCGAGCAGGACGATCGGCTCTCGCCGGGGGTCGCCGTGGACCTCGTGGTACAGACGGGCACCGTCGGGGCGATCGACGAACGGCACGGGCTCCGCGTCCGGGCTAGACGGGCTCCTTCGCCACCGAGCGCAGACGGCCGGCGAGGGCCTCGAGCGTCTTCAGCGCGATCGTCGGGTGCTCCATCAGGAGCCCCCGGAACACCCACCCGGTCAGGCCCACGAGCTTCACGGGGGCGAGCGCCGTGACGGTCGCCGTGCGCGGGCCGCCGTCGAGGAGCGCCACCTCCCCGAAGAAGTCCCCCGGGCCGAGCTTCGCCTTGCGCTTGCCGCCGATCGTGACCTCGCACTCGCCCTCGAGGATGACGAACAGGCCGATGCCGCGCTCGCCCTCGCGGGCGATCATCGTTCCCTGGCGGTGCGAGACCTCCTTGGCCGCACGCGCGATCAGGCCGAGCTCCCGCTTCGAGCACTCGGAGAAGAGCGGAACGCCGCCGATCTTCGCCACGATCTCTGACTGCGACACGGTCGGGACCTCCTTCGGGGCCGCGGGCGGGCCACGGCTCGTCGGCTCTCGGGCACGCGCATCCTATCGCGGTGGGGAAGCGCCGCGCGAAACGGCGCGGCTCGGGCGCGGCGGCTCCGACGTGAGAGGATGGGCGCCGTGGAAGCCGTGAGCGAGGGACGCCGCCTGCTGGCCATCGTCGTGCTCCTGCTCGCCGGGTTCGGGATGGTGGCCCTCGCCGACGCGCTCGACGAGTGGTGGCCGCTGTTCGTCA
>Ga0105094_10001136_pt1 | contig 13863 bp, 14 predicted proteins | sample PPLLak1March2015_2_FD_87023 | JGI IMG/M metagenome (GOLD analysis project Ga0105094, IMG submission 87023) | Freshwater sediment microbial communities from Prairie Pothole Lake near Jamestown, North Dakota, USA - PPLs Lake P8 Core (3) Depth... | ecosystem: Environmental > Aquatic > Freshwater >...
AATCTGCTCACTCTGTTACGAATACTCCTGATTCCGGTCTTTATTGCGGCTTATTATCTACCGTTCCGCTGGGCGTCGTTACTGGCTATGGCGTTGTTCGTGCTGGCGGCGCTGACCGATTGGTTGGATGGTTACCTGGCGCGCCGTCTCGACCAGTCTTCCCCCTTTGGGGCCTTTCTGGATCCAGTAGCCGACAAATTGATGGTTGCGAGCGCCTTGGTGCTGCTGACCGTGGATGCGCGGGTGCATGTGCTGGTCTTGGACTACCGTCTATTCGCCATTGTGGTTCTGATTATCATTGGACGCGAAATCACGGTTTCCGCCCTGCGCGAATGGATGGCGGAGTTAGGCGAACGGGCGAGGGTGGCGGTTTCGTTCTTGGGCAAGTTCAAGACCATCGGCCAGATGGTCGCGATTCCATTTCTGCTGTACCGCGAGCCGCTGTTTGGCCTGCCAATCTTTCGGATCGGGGAAATGCTGCTATATCTCGCTGCCGGCCTTACGCTCTGGTCCATGGTGATTTACCTGCGCGCGGCCTGGCCGAGCCTGACACAGCCCCGGCAGGACTGATGCGATGGCTTGACAGCCTACCGGTGCGGCTTAAAATGTCGCCTTCTTACGCGGGAATAGCTCAGTTGGTAGAGCGCAACCTTGCCAAGGTTGAGGTCGGGAGTTCGAGCCTCCTTTCCCGCTCCAGATCCTCGGGGAGGCGTTTGTCCTCCCTTTTTTTATCCGATTAACGGCTGGGTGGCAGAGTGGTCATGCAGCGGCCTGCAAAGCCGTGTACGCCGGTTCGATTCCGACCCCAGCCTCCACAAACACATTACTGGTTCCCAGAATCGCCCGAGTGGCGGAATTGGTAGACGCAAGGGACTTAAAATCCCTCGACCGCAAGGTCATGCCGGTTCGATTCCGGCCTCGGGCACCAGCCAGGATTTTTGCAAATCAGGCAGCGATAGGCCGTGCAGAGGCTGTTTTGCCGCTGGATTTCAGCTCCGCATTCTTGAGCAACAGCGCCGTCTGGCTGAATCCGGCTTTGCTGGCGGCTTCGACAGCTGTCATCCCGCTGCCGTCCCGCCCGGTCACATCCGCACCATTATCCAGCAGGAGTTTTACAACCAGCGCCTGACCACTTGCTGCTGCGACGACCAGCGGCAGCTGACCTTTCTCGTCCATGAAATTCGGGTTGATGCCGGCGCTAATGAGCGAATACACCATCGACGCATGTCCCTTGGACGCTGCATGGCAAAGGGTGCGCGAACCATGCGTGCTGTTGATTTGGGCAATGGGTTTGACGCCTTTCGGCAGTTTGATGATGAAGTTGATGAAGGATGTGGCCACCATGGCCACTAGCGCGAACAGCATGATCTGCGGGTCAACGCCGATTTCATTGGCTAAATCATGTGGCATGTTGGCGCCCATAGCGAGAATGGCAATAACGAGCACCAGCGTGAATTTCAGGTAACGCACCAGCGACACTGCAACGACCGCCACAAGACCAACAAGAAGATAAGTCTGGTTAATTCCAAACTGCGCCATGAACGATTCTGGCAGATTGGCGCCGATACTCATGATCGATACCAGGCCTACCAACGCAATATCCTTGGTCAAACCTGAAATTTTAAAAATTTTGCTGATGGTCACATGCTTCTCCCAAATATCTTATAAAGCTTTGTCCGCTGGCGCGCGGGTGCTCTAGTTCCAGATGATTAAATTTACCATTTTTGACAAAGACTGCTTAATTGGTCCTGCAACAGACACCTTAGCCAAATTTGTGGCATTGCGCGTATATATGCAATAAATGTGCACGATTAGACGGGTAGGCTGATTTCATCAAGCAATCACATAACATTATTTTACATAATATACATTATGCGCAGTACAAGTTATGTCGATTCTGGCCGTACTGCAGTCTAGTTGGCAAATTCCCGCATTACGCCTACAGTTTCTCAGGCATGCGCGCCGCTTTCCCCATGATACTTATAGCGGTCCTGACCGGTTGCGGTAGCGAAACTGGCCAAGATAATCACGGATATGGCTACCAGTACGACCAGATCGGCGAAACCAGCCTGCGCGTGCGATGGACCGGCGCCCAATTGCCGACCCTGGCCGATATTGAACAACTTTATCAGGAAACCATGGCCTGTACAGGAATCACCGCGACTGGACCGCTTGTCATCATCACCGAGCCTATCCCGAGCAACAGCGGCGACGTGTACGGCTCGGTTTTTCTCGACACCGGAACGGTGTTTATTTCCTCCTGGCTGGATACCGACATCGAGGCCAGCTTCTGGGCGTATAAGCATGAATTCGTGCACTACCTGCTGCACCAATCCGGCTTTGATGTGACCGAGAACGCTGCCCACCAGTCGCCGCTGTTCTACAGCTGTACCCAGCCACCAGCACCCTGATTGGTCGCAACGTCGCCACTTGGCGCTGACTGCGCGCACCTGTGTCGTGCCGACGCAGTTTTGCGCATCCTGACCAGATTAGTCGCCTATGCCTATCGGTTGCGCATCATGAAAAAGCGAAAAGAAGTTATTGGTTGTTGTATTGGCAAGTTCATCCAAAGAGATATTACGAAGCGTGGCGAGTTGTTCGGCGACGTAGCGCACGAATGCCGGTTCATTGGTTTTTCCCCGGTGTGGTGCAGGGGCAAGATAGGGTGCATCGGTTTCCACCAACAGGCGATCAGCCGGGACCTGTCTGGCGACGTCACGCAGTGATTCGGCATTGCGAAAGGTGACGATACCCGAAAACGAGATATAGAAGCCAAGGTCAAGGGCAGCACGGGCGGTGTCCCAGCCTTCCGTAAAACAGTGCATTACTCCGCCCACTCTATCCGCCCCCTCCTCCTTCAGAATACGAATAGTGTCGGCGGCGGCTTCACGAGTGTGGATGATTAACGGCTTGCCTGTGACGCATGCTGCGCGAATGTGCCGGCGAAAGCGGTCCTGTTGCCAGGTCATGTCACCCTTGATGCGATAGTAATCAAGACCGGTCTCGCCGATCGCCACCACACGCGTATCCTGTGCCAACTGCACGAGTTCTTCGATCGATGGGTCATGGCCCAGTTGTTCGTCAGGGTGGACGCCAACCGATGCAAAGATGTTTGGGTATTCATGCGCCAGCGCCAGCACTTCAGGGAGCTTCTCAATCGTTACCCCTACGCACAGCATGTGTCCGACCCCGCTCTCGCGGGCATTCTGCAGGACCTGAGGCAGGTTGTTGCGGAGAAGCTCGAAATTGAGATGGCAGTGAGAGTCGGTAAGCGAAGCCGCCATCACATCGTGTGCGTGGGTTTGTCGGAATTAAGCTGACCGGCCAGCAGTGCCTCGATCTTGTTGCGTGCCGAGCCTGAGTCTTTTTCACTGAACTGGATGCCAACCCCGGCGGCGCGGTTGCCTTGGGCGCCAGGCGGCGTAACCCACACGACATGCCCGGCGACCGGTATCTTTTCCTTGTTGTCCATGAGCGTGAGCAACATGAACACTTCATCGCCGAGTTTGTAGGTCTTGGTGCTGGGGACGAAAATGCCGCCGCCCTTCACGTAGGGCATGTACGAGGCATAGAGGGCATTCTTGTCCTTGATCGTTAGCGAAAGGACGCCAGGACGGACGGGCTTGATATTTTCGATCATGCGTTCAGTGGTGGCAGAGTTCAGTCCAGCGGATCATCACGTCTTCGAGTAACAGTTGCTCGTCCAGGGGGCCGCCCAGCAGTGACCGGCCCCGTGTCACGCCATCGGCGAAGCGGAACAACTGCTTCAAGTCTAATCGCTTTTCCAGGGCTTGCAAACGCGGAAGCAAATCGGGGTTATGCAGGCGCGGCGCATCGGCCTGCATGGCGGTTACGACCAGGTCGCTGAGCCAGCCTTGCAGCCACAGCAGGCAACGTCCGGCACCGAGCGGCTTCCAGCGCGCCGCGCATGCCAGGGGATCGCCCTGCCCGCCGGCAAGCTTTTCCATGTCATCGACCAGCATGGTGCGCTGTTCTAGAAAGCCGCTCTCGGCAAGTGCAATCGCCGCAAGTGGTGCGCCGCTGGCAAGGTCGAGCAACAGTTTGGGCTCTGCTGTGTCAGGCAGGCTTTGCCTTTGCAGCCAGGCTAGCGCCTGTTCCGGTGGCGGGACCCGGAATTCCATACGCGCGCAACGACTGCGAATGGTGGCCGGCAGCCGCGCCGGGTGATCTGCCGCGAGAATCAGGTAACTGTCGGGGGAAGGCTCTTCGAGTAGCTTGAGGAGACTGTTGGCGGCATTCACGTTCATGCTGTCCGCCGGACTGAGCAACATCACCCTGCAGGCGGCGATCTGCGGACGTGTCTGCGCATCATCGATCAGCGCCCGGATCTGATCGATGCGGATTACGCTGCTGTCTTTGCTGTCCTTGCTCTTTTCGGCGGGTGGGTAGCGCAACGCATATTGCGCCAGCAGCGTGCCGGAGGATTTGTAGATCGCTTCTGGCTGGACGACGTGAAGGTCCGGATGGCTTCCGGCGGTATACAGCCGGCAACCCTGGCAATGACTGCATGGCTGGCCATTTTCAGATGGATTGTCGCAAAGCAGGAACTGCGCCAGCCAGGCGGCAAAAGCATTTTTGCCCAACCCGTTTGGCCCGGCGAACAACAAGGCATGCGGTAGACGCTGGCGGTCGCGCGTGAAGGCAGTTGCCTTCGCCATGTTCCAGGGATGCACCGGTGTCTCGCCTGACGGATTCATCGCAGGAAAACCTCAAGCACGCTGCGTAGCTGGGCCTGGACCGCTGGAATGTCGTGTCCGGCATCGATCACGCGCATGCGCTGCGGTTCAGCCGCTGCTGCCGCCAGGTAGCAATTGCGGACACGTTCAAAGAAATCGATTTTCTCGCGCTCGAAACGGTCGGGCGCACTGCGCTGACCGGCGCGCACCAATCCCTGCTCCACCGGAATATCGAGTAAAAGGGTAAGGTCCGGACACAGACCCTGCTGCACCCAGTCCTCCAGAACACGGATGCGGGCACTGGATACGCCGCGCCCGCCGCCCTGATATGCGTAGGTGGCATCGGTGAAACGATCGCACACCACGCACATGCCTTCGGCCAGCGCGGGACGAATCACACGCGCCAGATGTTCGGCGCGTGCCGCGAACATCAGCAGCAGCTCGGTGTCGAGATGCATGTCGTCGCGGCCGTGCAGAAGCAGCTCACGGATTTTCTCGCCCAGCGGTGTGCCGCCCGGTTCGCGCGTGACGAGGACGCGCTTGCCGGCCTGCTCCAGAAACTCACGCACGAAGGTGAGACTGGTGCTTTTTCCCGCACCCTCCCCGCCTTCCAGGGTGATGAACAGGCCGCGATTCATGGTGTGGAGCGTAGCACCTTGCCGCTGGCGGAAACCGGTCGCAAGGAAGGCTCGGTTTTCGGGCGCCCCTTCAGCTGGTATTTCGTGACCGCGCGATGGTGTTGTTCGTAGGTTTCGGAAAATTCGTGACTGCCATCGCCGCGCGCAACGAAATAGAGTGCCTTGGTGTTTTCCGGGTTAAGCGCGGCACGCAGCGCGTCTCGACCCGGCATGGCGATCGGTGATGGCGGCAGACCCTTGATGACGTAAGTGTTGTAGCGGCTCGGCGTACGCAAGTCCTTAACGGTCAGGTTGCCGTTGAAGCGATCGCCGATTCCGTATATGACGGTTGGGTCGGTCTGCAGCCTCATGCCGATACGCAGACGGTGTACGAACACGCCGGCGATGAGTGCGCGCTCCTCGGCCTTGCTGGTTTCTTTCTCGACAATCGAGGCAAGCGTCAACGCTTCGTCGCGCGTCTTGAGTGGCAAGTCGCTTTGTCGTCCGGCCCACTCTTCTTCCAGCACCTTATCCATCTTCTGAAATGCGCGCTGCAAGAGCAGCAGATCGGATATGCCTGACGAGTAATAATAGGTGTCGGGATAGAAGCGCCCTTCCGGATGCATTGTCGGATAGCCAAGACTGGCCATGATCTGCTGCGGTTTGAGACCCTGCAGGGTGTGCGTGAGCTTGGGCGCCGCCGCCAATATTTCCAGCACTTGCTTGAATGACCAGCCTTCGACAATGGTGAACGGGTATTCCACCACCCGTCCGGCAATTACCTGCTCGAGAATTTCGAGAGCGGTGATGCCCTTGCGGAACCGGTACTCGCCGGTTTTGAGTTCACGACTCTGGCCTTTGAGATAGGCAATCCAGACCAGCGTGTTGGCATCCGGCAGCACCTTCTCGTTGCGCAGCTGGCGGGCAAATGCCTTCAGGCTCGTGCCTGGTGCCACCACGTAAATCTTTGCCTCCGGTTCGAGCCGCGCCACGCTGAACCAGTACACATAGGCACCCATCCCGAGCAACAGCAGCGTAAGCGCCGCGCCGCTGTATTTCAGGGTCTTAGGCCAGGCAGTCGGCCGCGTGTAACGCCGCCTGGAGCGTCTTCGAAATCTGTCCAACCACATAGTGCCTCGCTTCGATCCGCCTGATCGGCCAGATGCCGATCAGGCTGTTGGTGAGAAACAGTTCCTGCGCCGATTCGACCATGTCTGTGGTCACGGCCTGGATCGCACAGGTCATGCCCAGGGTCGTCGCGCTGGCCAGGACCTGTGCGCGCATCACGCCCGCAACGCCGGATTGTGACAGATCGGGAGTGGCCAGGGTACCGTCGCGACGCACCAGAAACAGGTTCGTCATGGTTCCTTCGATGACCAGTCCGTCGGTGTCACGCATCAGACCTTCGGCGTAATCGTCCTGCCATTCGGCGCGCGCCAGCACCTGCTCCAGGCGGTTGAGATGCTTCATGCCCGCAAGCCGCGGCTGGCGCGCAAGGCGTGTTGCACACCAGCGTACGATCACGCCCTCATTCCTGGCTGCCGGCGGGTGTGCCGGCCACGGCAGGTGCTGCACGATACGGGTCGCGGGAAGGGAGGCATCCGCCCGATAGCCCCGACTTGAGATACCGCGCGTCAAAATAATCTTGGCCACGGCGCGCGCCTCCGGTCCGGCGATCCGGGCGACTTCATCGCGCAGAACTTCTGCATCCGGTGCCGGCAGGCCGAGACGCTGGCAACCTGCGCCAAGACGCTGCAGATGCCGCTCCCACAGGAGCGGTTCGCCATTGCGCAGCGCCAAGGTCTCGAACAATCCATCACCGTACTGCAAGCCGCGGTCGCTGACCGGCAGGTGCGCACCATATTGCCCATTGACCAGCGTGGTCACGGTGCAGTTCCCGCCCTGTCGAATGCGGCCAGCATGCCCTTGGCCTTGGCACGCGTTTCGCCAAGCTCCCGATCGGGATCGGAATCGGCCACGATGCCGCCACCGGCGCGCAGCTGCACGGAGATTCCATCCTGCATCAGGGTGCGGATCAGTATATTGAGATCAAGACTGCCATCGCGGTTGATGTAGCCCATGGATCCGGTATAGGCGCCACGCGGCGCGGCTTCCAGTTCGGCGATAATCTGCATGGTGCGCAACTTCGGACAACCGGTGATGGTGCCGCCGGGAAAAACAGCGCGGATTGCCTGTGCCGGCGTCACACCGGCGTTCAGCTCGCCACTGATGTTCGAAACAATGTGATGCACATGCCGGTAACTTTCCACGACCAGCGATTCATCGACCTGCACGCTACCGACACGGCAGAGGCGACCGAGGTCGTTGCGTTCCAGGTCCACGAGCATCACGTGTTCGGCTCGCTCTTTCGGGTTGCGCACCAGCGCCTGCGCCAATGCCTGGTCCTCCCCGGTATTGACCGAACGCGGATAGGTTCCGGCGATCGGTCGCGTGCTGATGCGCCCGTGGCGCAGGCTCACCAGACGTTCCGGCGATGAACTGATTACGGCACGTTCTGCATCGATCGTCATGAGCCCGGCGAACGGCGCCGGGTTGGTGCGGCGCAACTGACCGTAAAGATCAACCGGCGCAGTCCGCTGCTTGAGTTGGATGCTCCAGACACGCGACAGATTCACCTGGTAGGTGTCGCCGGCGCGTATATAGTCGAGGACGCGCGCGATGCGTTGTCGATATAACGACGGGTCCTCTTCGGCGATTGCCTGTACGCGTACTGGTGCAGCTGGTTCGTGTGCTTCGTTTTCAAGGCGGCGCAGGTCTTGCTCCATCTTACGCAGCATGTCGCCGTCCTGATGCTCGCAGACCAGCAGAGTACTGTGTGTTTCGTGATCGCGGATCACGGCCGCCGGGAAACGCGTGGCCATTGCCACCGGCCAGTCATTGCCGGGCGGCATCTTCGCCAGCGTCGGTTCAAGAAATCTCGCCAGTTCATAAGCAAGAAACACGAACCAACCGCCGTGAAATGGAAATTGTAATCTTGGCTGTTCCGCTACGGACGTTGCGCGCCAGTCTGCATCGAACACCGAGAGAAAATCGCCGACAATGGGCGCGCCGTTGCGTCGTAGCGCCCCGCTGCATTCGAGCACCAAGGTGTCGCCGGGAAAGGCAAACAGGATGTCGTAGCGCGCCTGTGGCGTGCCGTGCGCGACACTCTCAAGCAGGTGCGGATAGCGCGCGGGGAAAAGTCGGTGCAGGCGGGCAAGATCGGGAAAGCCGCTGACCGTGCGCCAGATACAGGCCGGCACAGCCGCGCTGCTCCGCACACCGGATGCGTTCACGCCAGGCGGCGCAACACCAGCGTGCCGTTGGTGCCGCCGAAACCGAAGGAATTCGACAAGGCGACATCGATCTTCATGTCGCGCGGCGTTTTCGGCACGTAATCGAGATCACAATCGGGGTCGGGCGTGAAGAGATTGATGGTCGGTGGCGCAATCTGGTGATGAATCGCCAAGGACGTGTAGATCGCTTCGACGCCACCGGCGGCGCCCAACAGGTGTCCGGTCATGGATTTGGTCGAACTCATGGCAACCTTGTAGGCATAGTCGCCAAACGCGGCTTTGGCCGCCATGGTCTCCGCCCGGTCACCCTGCGGCGTGGACGTTCCGTGCGCGTTGATGTACTGCACCTGTTCCGGATTGATGCCGGCATTGCGCAGGGCATTGCGCATGCAGCGCGCCGCGCCTTCACCGCCCTCGGACGGGCTGGTCATATGGTAAGCGTCGCCGCTCATGCCGAAGCCGGCAAGTTCGCAGTAGATGCGCGCGCCGCGCCGCCGTGCGTGTTCGAGTTCCTCCAGCACCACGACGCCAGCGCCCTCGCCCAGGACAAAACCATCCCTGTCCTTGTCCCACGGACGACTCGCCGTTGCCGGGTCATCATTGCGCGTGGACAGCGCCTTGGCATTGCCGAAACCGGCCATGCCGGTTGGTGTCACGGTGGATTCGGTACCGCCCGCCACCATCACGTCGGCATCGCCATATTCGATCAACCGTCCGGCATCGCCGATGGCGTGCGTGGCGGTGGCGCAGGCGGTGACCATGGCCAGGTTCGGGCCCTTCATCCCGTACAGGATCGACAGGTTGCCGGAGACCATGTTGATGATGCTCATCGGGATGTAGAACGGCGAGAGGCGTCGGTGACCCTTTTCAATCAAGGTGCGTGTGCCGTTCTCGATGGTGTTGAGCCCGCCGATGCCGGAACCGATGTGCACGCCGATGCGTTCGGCATTCGCCTCGTTCACTTCCAGCCCGGAGTCCTTCACCGCCTGGATGCCGGCGGCCATGCCGAGATGGATGAAGCGGTCCATGCGACGCGCTTCTTTCTCGGTGATGTATTTCGTCGGCTCGAAGCCTTTCACCTCGCCGGCGATGCTCGCCGGGAAGCCGGTGGCATCGAACTGCGTGATGGGACCGATGCCACACTTGCCGGCGAGGATGCCCTGCCAGTTCTCGGCGAGATCGAGACCGATGGGCGAAACGATGCCCATTCCGGTGATGACCACACGTCGTTTGCTCAAGCGGATTTCCTCGTCATGTATGACAGCGCGTCGGGCGGAGATGACCAGTGTGAAAAATCAAAGGCCGCCGCCACGCGGTGGCTGGCGGCCCTTGCGGCATGGGGTGCCGGTTACTTCTGGTGCGCGTTGATGTAATCGATGGCCTGCTGCACCGTGGTGATCTTCTCGGCCTCTTCGTCCGGAATCTCGCAGTCGAATTCCTCTTCCAGCGCCATCACCAGTTCGACGGTGTCGAGGGAATCGGCGCCCAGGTCGTTGACGAACGAAGCGGCCTTGGTTACTTCACCTTCATTTACGCCCAGCTGCTCGGCGACGATCTTGACGACGCGTTCTTCAATACCGCTCATGTCTCATTTTCCTCCGAAATTGGCCAGTTTTTCGATTGCTCGGCCTGGCGAGGCCGCATAGTAAACACGATTCAGGGTCCCAAGTCCACCCGCGTAATGTGATGTTAATTATGGCTTTGTAGGTAGAGCGTTACACATTAGCTCATATACATGCCACCGTTTACGTGCAGGGTCGTACCGGTCATGTAGGCGGCGCGCGGCGAGGCCAGAAAAGCGACGGCGTGCGCAATCTCCTCGGCCAGACCGAGACGCCCGAGCGGGATCTGGCCTAACATCGCGGTGCGCTGTGCCTCGCCCAGTGCCCGGGTCATGTCGGTATCGATAAAGCCCGGGGCCACGGCATTCACGGTGATGTTGCGCGAACCGACCTCGCGCGCCAGCGATTTGGTGAAGCCGATGACGCCGGCCTTGGCTGCCGCATAGTTGCACTGCCCCGCGTTGCCACTGCTGCCGACAATCGAACTGATGCTGATGATGCGGCCCTTGCGCGCCTTGGTCATGCCGCGCACCACGGCCTTGCTCATGCGGAAGATGGATTTGAGATTCGTGTCCATGATCTCGTCCCATTCCTCGTCCTTCATGCGCATCAGAAGGTTGTCGCGGGTGATGCCGGCGTTGTTGACGAGAATGGTGGGTGTACCCCAGGCGTTCTGTATCTCGGCGAGGGCGGTGTCGATCGAGCCCTGATCGGTGACGTTCAGCACCTGGCCCTGGCCCTTGATGCCCTGAGCTTTCAAGGCTTCGCCAATCTTGCCCGCGCCGTCGTTCGAGGTGGCGGTGCCAACGACGGTCGCACCCTGGCGGCCGAGTTCCAGGGCGATGGCCAGCCCGATGCCGCGGCTGGCGCCGGTGACGAGGGCGATTTCGTTATCCAGTTCCATCGCGGACATTTCTTTTTCTCCCATTCAGGCGCCGAGCGCAGCACGCGCCTGGCGCAGGGTTTCGGGGTCGTATACCGGCAATGTCTGGGTCTCTTTGCTGATGCGCTTGTTGAGACCGGCGAGCACCTTGCCAGGGCCGCATTCTACCAGTTTGTCGACTCCCTCGGCGGCCATTTTGCGAACGGTCTCGACCCAACGCACCGGCGATTCCACCTGTCGTACCAGCGCGTCGCGGATTGCATCGGCTTTGCTCTCGGGTTGCACGTGCGCGTTGTGCAGCACCGGAATGCGTGGCGATTCGATCTTCATTTGCTTCAGGCGTTCGCGCATGCGTTCGGCGGCCGGATGCATGAGTGCGCAGTGCGACGGCACGCTCACCGGCAATTGCTTGGCGAGTTTTGCGCCTGCGCCCTTGGCCTGCTCCACGGCGCGCGCCACGGCGGTAGCCGTGCCGGCGATCACCACCTGTCCGGGAGAATTAAAATTGACCGGAGACAACACCTCGCCGTGCGCGGCCTGCAGGCACAGCGCGCGCACCTGCTCGTCCTCCAGACCGACGATTGCCGCCATGCCGCCGGTGCCGGCCGGCACCGCTTCCTGCATGAAGCGACCGCGGTCGGCGACCAGTCGCACCGCATCGGCGAAATCGATGGCGTCGGCGCAGGTCAGTGCGGTGTATTCGCCAAGGCTGTGACCGGCCATGATCACCGGCTGTGGCCCGTTGTCGGCCCGCCAGGCGCGCCAGACCGCGACGCCGGCGGACAGCATGGCGGGCTGAGTAATCTCGGTCTGGTTGAGTCTTTCTTCCGGGCCATTCGCAACAATTGCCCAAAGGTCGTAACCGAGCGCCGCTGAGGCCTCGGCAAAAGTTTCCTGCACTTGCGGGTAGGCCTCGGCGAGCGCATTCAGCATGCCGACCGATTGCGAGCCCTGACCGGGAAACACGAAAGCGAGTGTCATGATTTTAATGTTCCGTATTATTTTTTCTAGCCGCAGATGAACGCAGATAGACGCGGATCACGACATGGAATTTTAAATTTAAATTGGTATCTAATTTTATCTGCGTTCATCTGCGGCCGCTTGTCTGCTTCATTCTTAGTACTTCAGCAACACTGAACCCCAGGTGAAACCGCCGCCAAAGGCCTCCATGAGCACCGTGTCACCGCGCTGGATGCGGCCATCGCGCACCGCTTCGTCGAAAGCGAGTGGAATCGAAGCGGCCGAGGTATTGCCATGCCGGTCAACGGTCACGACTACATGATCCATGGACATGTCGAGCTTGCGGGCGGTCGCCGCGATGATGCGGTGATTCGCCTGATGCGGCACGAGCCAGGTGATATCGCTCTTCTTGAGGCCGTTCTTCTCAAGCGTTTCGTCCACGATGCGGCCGAGGGTGTTCACCGCCACCTTGAACACTTCATTGCCCTGCATCTGCATGAACGCTTTGTTACTCTGCACCTTGTCATATCCCTGGGAGATGCCAGCCGGTACCGTGAGCAATTCCTTGTACTGGCCGTCTGCGTGCAGATGCGAATTGATGATGCCGGGCTGATGGTCGGCGCTGACCACCACCGCACCGGCGCCGTCACCGAACAGCACACAGGTGCCACGATCTGCCCAGTCGACGATGCGCGACAGGGTTTCGGCGCCGACCACGAGCGCGTGTTTCGCGCTGCCGCTGCGCACGAACTTGTCGGCGATACCGAGCGCGTACACAAACCCGGTGCACACGGCCTGCACGTCGAATGCCGCGCAGCCATGGATATCGAGCCGATCCTGCAACAGGCAGGCGGTGCTGGGAAAGACGCGGTCTGGTGTGGTGGTCGCGACAATAATGAGATCGATGTCGCGATTGCCGAGCCCGGCCGCTTCGATGGCGCGGCGCGCGGCCTGTTCGGCGAGGTCGCAGGTCGTTTGGTTCTCGGCCGCGATATGACGCTCGCGGATGCCGGTGCGCTCGACAATCCACTCATCCGTGGTGTCAACCATTTTGACGAGGTCGGCGTTGGTCAGGACCTTGGCCGGCAGGTAACTGCCCGTACCACTGATGCGTGAATAAAGCATGCGGATGCGCTCAGTTGGGCGAATGACCCTGACCCTGCAACGAGGTCAGGCGCTGGCCGATGAGTTGAGGCAACTGGTTCTGCACTTCCACGGCCGCGACGCGGATGGCATATTCGAAACCGATTGCATCGGTGCCGCCATGGCTCTTGATGACGATCCCGTTCAAACCCACCAGGCTCGCACCATTGTACTGGCGCGGGTCGAGGCGCCGACGCAACGCGTTAAGGACCGGCAGCGCGATCACTGCGGCCAGCTTGGCGAACAGGTTGCGCGTGAACTCCTCCTTCATGAACTGCGAAATCATGCGCGCCAGGCCTTCGCTGGTCTTGAGCGCGACATTGCCGACGAACCCGTCGCACACGATGACATCGACTTTACCCAGATAAATCTCGTCACCTTCGACATAGCCGTGATAATTGAGTGCGCTTGACCGGAAAAGCTCATCGGCCTTCTTCACCATCTCATTGCCCTTGATGTCTTCGACGCCGACATTGAGCAGCGCCACCAGGGGGCGCTCCTTGTGCTCGACGGCACCCACCAGCAGCGAACCCATGATGCCGAACTGCAGAAGTTGCTCAGGGCTGGAATCGACGTTCGCGCCCAGATCGAGAATGTGCACGTGACCGTGGACTGTCGGGAAGGCGGTGATGATGGCAGGACGGTCGATACCGGGCAGGGTCTTGAGCACGAAACGCGCGGTCGCCATGAGCGCGCCGGTGTTGC
>Ga0105094_10001137_pt1 | contig 13863 bp, 14 predicted proteins | sample PPLLak1March2015_2_FD_87023 | JGI IMG/M metagenome (GOLD analysis project Ga0105094, IMG submission 87023) | Freshwater sediment microbial communities from Prairie Pothole Lake near Jamestown, North Dakota, USA - PPLs Lake P8 Core (3) Depth... | ecosystem: Environmental > Aquatic > Freshwater >...
CCGGGCCGCCTAGTCTATGTCTCCTGCAACCCGGCCACGCTTGCGCGGGATTGCGCTGTCCTGGTGCACGAAGGCGGGTGGACACTGCAGGCGGCCGGTGTTGTCAACATGTTTCCGCACACTTCGCACGTCGAGTCTCTCGCCGTGGTGGAACCCACCGAGCCTTAGCGTGCACCGGGGGAGGCTTGGCGCGCGCTCCAGCGCAAGGGGTTGGCTGCAGCTCTCGCATGCTAAAATTTTCAGTTAACTTCGGCGTCGCAAGTTCTTCATTTGTCGAGGTTTTTGGTTCGGTCGAGCGGCCCGTCCGCTGCTCGCCCGGAAATCCGGTTCAAGACAAGAAAAGGTTGAGTCATGGCGGTGGAAAGAACCCTGTCGATCATCAAGCCCGACGCTGTCGCGAAAAACGTCATCGGGAAGATCTATTCGCGCTTCGAAACCAACGGCCTGAAGGTCGTAGCGGCCCGGATGATGCAGTTGTCGCGCGCGGACGCCGAGGGCTTCTATGCTGTGCATCGCGAGCGACCGTTCTTCAAGGATCTGGTCGATTTCATGGTCTCTGGCCCGATCATGGTCCAGGTGCTCGAAGGCGAGAATGCGATTGCGAAGAACCGCGAACTGATGGGCGCGACCGATCCGAAAAAGGCTGCGCCCGGGACGATTCGCGCGGACTTCGCCGCCAGCATCGACGCCAACGCCGTGCATGGCTCCGATGGCGCCGAGACGGCATGGGTCGAGATCGGCTATTTCTTCCCGCAGCTCAACGTCTACTCCCGCTGATCGTCGATGCCACGTGTAAACCTTCTCGACCTGGATATCGCCGCGCTGACCGCGTATTGCGAGTCGCTGGGCGAGAAGGCGTTTCGCGCGCGCCAGCTCGCTCACTGGATTCATCGACACGGGGCCGCGGACTTCGACGCGATGACGGACCTGGCCAAGGCCCTGCGGTCCAAGCTGAAAGGACAGGCGGAGATTTCAGCGCCCGCGGTGGTCCGCGACACGACATCCAACGACGGCACGCGCAAGTGGTTGCTCGACGTCGGGGCCGGCAATGCGATCGAAACCGTCTTCATCCCGGAAGACGACCGCGGCACGCTCTGCATTTCGACCCAGGCCGGATGCGCAGTGAACTGCGTCTTCTGTTCGACCGGCAAACAGGGTTTCAGCCGCAATCTCGGCACCTCGGAGATCATCGGGCAGCTGTGGTGGGCTGAGCATGCGCTGCGTTCGTCGCTCGGTGGCGGCGAGGGTGATCGCGTGATCAGCAACGTCGTCCTGATGGGCATGGGCGAACCGCTGCAGAACTATGACGCAGTGCTCCCGGCGCTGCGGCTCATGCTCGACGACAACGCCTATGGACTTTCGCGCCGCCGCGTGACGCTGTCGACGTCTGGAATGATTCCGCAGATCGACCGTCTGGCAGAGGACTGCCCGGTTGCGCTGGCGGTGTCGCTGCACGCGCCGAACGACGACTTGCGCGACCGTCTGGTGCCGCTGAACCGCAAGTATCCGCTGGCCGAACTGATGGTGGCATGCCGGCGCTACCTGCGCGTTGCGCCGCGCGATTTCATCACGTTCGAGTACGTGATGCTGGCAGGCGTGAATGACGACGATACCCATGCTGACGAACTCGCGGCGCTGGTTGCCGACTTGCCCTGCAAATTCAACCTGATTCCCTTCAATCCGTTCCCGCAGTCGGGGCTCGAGCGCTCGTCGCCGGAGCGGATCCGCGCGTTCGGGCAGCGGCTGATCGATGCGGGCATCGTGACGACCACACGCAAGACACGCGGCGACGATATCGACGCTGCCTGTGGCCAGCTGGCGGGCGAAGTCCAGGACCGCACCCGGCTCGTAGAACGCGGCGCGCGGCGCGTCGTGCCGCTCGCAATCGGTACGCACTGATCAGACGGAGATGCAAATGCGCCTTATGCGAGCGATAGGCGTGCTGCTGGTGGCCGCAGTCACGGCCTGTACGACGACCACTGTGACGACGAGCGGCGGGGAAGTCATCTCCAAGACCAACGACCGCGGCAACACGCGCGGCAGCGAGGCTGACGCCAAGACCCGCGCGCGGGCAAGGGTCGATCTGGCCGCCGGCTACTATCGCAACGGCCAGCTCGCGGTCGCGCTGGAAGAGGCGCGGCGCGCGACGGCGATCGATCCGAACTTCGCAGACGCCTATGGGCTGCTCGGACTCATCTATATGGACATGGGCGAACGCCGCGATGCCGACGAGAATTTCCAGCGCGCATTGCGACTCGATCCCGCCAATGCGGAGCTGAACAACAACTACGGTTGGTACCTTTGCCAGACTGGCCGCGAACGCGAATCGATCGATTACTTCACTCGGGCGATCCGCGATCCGCTCTACCCGACGCCGGCGCGCGCGAACCAGAATGCCGGCTCTTGCCTGATGCAGGTGAAGGACTACGCAGCAGCCGAGCCCTTCCTGCGGCGATCGTTCGAACTCGACGCAGTCAATCCGACCACCAAGTATCAGCTGTCGCGCCTGTACCTCGCCACGGGACAGATCGAGCGCGCGTCGTTCTACTACGGCGTCCTGGCCAAATCCGTCGAGTCATCGGCGGAGACGATCTGGCTCGGGCTGCGCATTGCCCGCGCGAACGGTGACGTGCGCAGGGAAACCCAGCTGGCCAATGAGCTGCGCGAGCGCTTCCCGCGCTCGCCCGAGGCCGCGGCGCTCGCCAAGGGTGCATTCGATGAGTGAGGACGATCTCTCCGAGGATCGGGCTGCAGCCACAGTGGATCCGAGGGCAGCCGAGCCGCCGTCGTCATTCGGCGGCCGCCTCGCGTGGGAGCGCCAGAAGGCCGGCCTGACCGTGACGGACATCGCAGCGCGCTTGCGTCTTCACCCGAAGCAGGTTCGTGCAATCGAGCAGGAGAGTCTCGATGAACTGCCGGAGGCGGCCTATGTACGCGGATTCGTGCGCGGCTACGCAAAGATCGTCGGGATTGATCCCACGCCGCTGCTGGCCGATCTGAACGACCGGATCGCTCCGCCTGCCGGCTCCGTCGTCGATGGCATGACTGCCAACGGCGACTATTCACCGGTCCGGGCCGCGGGCCGCGAGACTGCGTCGCGCCAGTTCGTGATCGGCCTCGCGGTGGTCGGGCTGGTTGCGCTCGGCGCCATCGGCTGGTACTCGACCCGCGAACAGTCAAGGCCTGTCGCCGTCCAGACCGCGCCACCGGCGTCGGCTCCCGTGCAAGCGGCACCAAATGCGACGCCCGCCGGCGCTGTGCCTGCCGCTCCCGCTGCGGCTTCCGACACGTCGGAAGCCGAGCCGGCCGTGCCCGCCGAGCCGGATGTTCCGCTGCACAAGTCGCTGCTGAAGCTGACATTCAGCGGACCGTCGTGGGTCGAGGTGACGGATGGCGGCGGCAGGGTGCTGCTGTCCCAGCACCAGACTGCTGGCGATGAAGTGCTGCTCGACGGCAGTCCGCCTCTTTCGGTGGTCCTCGGTAATGCCGCCAAGGTCGTCGTCGAAGTGCGCGGCGAAGAGTTCAGTCTGGCGCCGGTCACGCGGGCGGATGTCGCCCGCTTCGTCGTGAAGTGAAACGGCTCGACTCGCGATGAACCAGCCGGTGGAACTCGACTGCCTCCAGGCGCTGGCGCAGCCCGCCGGCCGACGGCGTACGCGCGGTGTCGAAGTGCGATGGGGCGCGCGCGTCGTTCGGATCGGCGCCGGCGCACCGATCGTCGTGCAGTCGATGACGAACACCGACACGGCCGACGCGATCGGCACCGCGATCCAGGTCAAGGAACTGGCGCAGGCCGGCTCCGAACTGGTGCGAATCACGGTCAATTCGCCGCAGGCTGCGGCAGAAGTCGCCGCGATTCGCGGGCAGCTCGATCGGATCGGAATCGACGTGCCGCTGATCGGTGACTTCCACTACAACGGCCACAAGCTCCTGACGCAGTATCCGGAGTGCGCGCAGGCGCTGTCCAAGTACCGGATCAATCCCGGCAATGTCGGCAAGGGGGCGAAGCGCGAAGACAACTTCGCGCAGATGATCGAAGTCGCCTGCCGCAACGGCAAGCCGGTGCGGATCGGCGTGAACTGGGGCTCGCTCGACCAGGAACTGCTGGCGCGGATGATGGACGAGAACGCGCGCCGCGCTGCCCCGATGGAAGCGGGTTCGGTGCTGCGCGAGGCACTCGTCCGTTCGGCAATCGAGAGCGCCGTGCGGGCCGAGGAGCTCGGGCTGCCGGCAGACCGGATCTGCCTGTCGGCCAAGGTGAGTGGAGTGCAGGATCTGATCAGCGTCTATCGAGAACTCGCGCGCCGCTGCGACTATCCGCTGCACCTCGGCCTGACCGAGGCGGGAATGGGGAGCAAGGGGATCGTCGCCTCGACGGCCGCGCTGTCGGTACTGCTGCAGGAGGGCATCGGCGACACGATCCGGGTGTCGCTGACTCCTGCGCCGGGCGAGGCGCGCACGCGTGAGGTCCAGGTCGCGCAGGAAATCCTGCAGACGATGGGTCTGCGCGCGTTCACGCCGCTCGTCGTCGCATGCCCGGGCTGCGGTCGCACGACGAGCACTGTCTTCCAGGAACTCGCCGAGAAGATCCAGGCGTGGCTGCGCGATCAGATGCCTGCATGGCGCACCCGGCACCCCGGGGTCGAATCGATGAGCGTCGCCGTGATGGGCTGCGTGGTCAATGGTCCCGGCGAGAGCAAGCACGCGAATATCGGAATCAGCCTGCCCGGCTCGGGCGAGGCCCCGGTGGCACCGGTGTACGTCGACGGCGAGCGCACCGTCACGCTGAAGGGCGACCGCATCGCCGAGGAATTCCAGGCGATCGTCCAAGATTACGTGCAGCGCACCTACTCCAGCTCCGCGCCGAATCACTGAACCATGACGAGCAAGAAACTCGCCGCGGTGCGCGGCATGAACGACCTGTTGCCTGCGGAAGCGCCGGTCTGGGAATGGTTCGAGGCGCGCGTCGCCGACTGGGTCCGCAGCTACGGCTACCAACTGCTGCGCACACCGATCGTCGAGCACACGGAGCTCTTCGTGCGCGGCATCGGCGAGGTCACGGACATCGTCGAGAAGGAGATGTATTCGTTCGAGGACCGGCTCAACGGCGAGAACCTGACGCTGCGTCCCGAGTTCACTGCGGGCACTGTCAGGGCGGCAGTCGAGCACAACCTGGTCTACGAGGGTCCGCGTCGAGTCTGGTCGGCCGGTCCGGTCTTCCGCCATGAACGTCCGCAGCGCGGACGCTATCGCCAGTTCCACCAGGTCAATGTCGAGGCGCTCGGATTTGCCGGACCCGACATCGATGCCGAACACATCCTGATGCTCGCGCGGCTGTGGAAGATCCTGGGCATCGGGCGCGTCCGGCTCGAAATCAATTGCCTGGGGGCAGCGGACGAGCGCGCACGCCATCGAGCGGACCTGATCGCCTACTTCGAGCAGCATGCCGAAAAGCTCGATGCCGACGCGCGGCGGCGGCTGCACACGAACCCGTTGCGCATTCTGGACACCAAGAACCCGGAACTGGCGGGCATCGTCGCTGGTGCGCCGCAGATTACAGCGTATCTGGGTGAAGGCTCACGCGCGCACTTCGAGGGACTGCAGCGGCTGCTGGAAGCTGCCGATATCGAATACACGGTGAACGCCCGGCTCGTGCGCGGCCTCGACTACTACAACCTGACGGTCTTCGAGTGGATCACCGACGCGCTCGGTGCGCAGGGCACGATCTGCGGCGGCGGACGCTATGACCCGCTGGTCGAGCGTATCGGCGGCAAGCCGACACCCTCGTGCGGATTCGCGATCGGCACCGAACGCGTGATCGAACTGCTGAAGGATGCGAAGCGAGTCGATGTGACGCCGCTCACTGACGTCTACGTGCTGCACCAGGGCGGGCCGACCGCCATTCGGGCACTTCTGCTGGCCGAGCGGCTGCGCGATGCCGGGCTCGACGTGATCCTGCATGCGGGCGAAGCGAGCCTCAAGTCGCAGATGAAAAAGGCGGATGCGAGCGGCGCCGAATACGCAGTCATCGTCGGCGAGAACGAGCTTGCGAGCGACGGCGCCGCGGTCAAGGCGCTGCGTGCTGCCGATCCGGGCGCGGCCTTCGCGCAGCAGCGTATCGTGCCGTTCGACGAATTGCCGGATGCGCTGGTCGAAGCGCTGATGCAGGCAGAACAGGCGCAGGAAAGACAGGAAACCTAGGAAGAACGATGGCGTACGACCTCGAAGAACAGGAACAACTGGCCGAACTGAAGGCCTGGTGGCAGAAGTACGGAAATTTCATCCTGACCGTCATCACGCTGGTACTGCTGGCCTTTGCTGCCTACAACGGGTGGCAGTGGTACCAGAGAAACCAGGCGGCGCACGCGGCCGGCGTGTACGCCGAACTCGAACGCGCTATCGGTGGCCGCGATGCCGACAAGACCAAGGCGCTGGTCGCCGCGCTGACTGACAAGTACGGCAGCACGTCGTACGCGACGATGGGTGCGTTGCAGGCGTCGCGGCTGCTCGCGCAAGCGGGTGATGTCGCGCAGGCGCGCGAATACCTGCAATGGGTGGTCGACCGGTCCAGCCTGCCGGAACTGCAACTGATTGCCCGCGTCCGCCTCGCCGGCCTGCTGCTCGATCAGAAGCAATACGACGAGGCCCTGAAGGTTCTCGCCGTCGATGCGCCGCTGCACGCAACCGCGATCGCCGATCGCCGCGGCGACATCTACGTTGCGCAGAACAAGATCGAGGAAGCGCGCGTTGCCTACACGGAGGCACTGGCCAAGGCCGATGCGCAGCATCCGTTGCGGCAATTGATCCAGCTGAAGCTCGATGCGCTGCCGGCGGCCGGCTCGTAGACCGACGGCCGTGATGCAGCGGGACGACATGGAAACGACGGCGAGCGCAGCAAGCCGAGGCCCCGGCAGGCGGCTGGCGCTGATGGCATGCATCGGCCTTGCAGCTCTGGTCGGCGGCTGCTCCTGGATGCCTACCTGGCTGGGTGGGACACCGTCGCGCAGTGTCGAACCCGCTCCGCTGCCCGAGTTCAAGCAGGCGCTCGGCACGCGAGTCGTCTGGCGTGTCAACGTCGGCTCCGGGCGCAATCTGTTCCTGCGCCCGGCCGTCATGGAGAACGCCGTTTTCGTGGCAGCTGCCGACGGCACTGTCATGCGCCTGGCTCCGGATTCGGGCCAGGTGGTCTGGAAGGCCGACGTCAAATCCCGTCTGAGCGCAGGGGTCGGGAGCGACGGTTTCACCGTTGCGGTCGGCACTCCGCGCGGTGAACTGATCGCGCTCGGAGCCGACGGCAAGGAAATCTGGCGTACGCAGGCCGGCGGCGAACTGCTGTCGCCGCCGCTGGTTGGACGCGGCCTCGTAATCGTGCGATCAACCGACTCCCGGGTGACCGCATTCGACGCTGCCAGCGGCAAGCGGCGCTGGAACTATCAGCGGACCGCAACTCCATTGACGCTGCGCGGGCTCGTCGAACTGGCCTTCGTGGGCGAATGGGTGGTCGGCGGATTTCCCGGCGGCAGGCTGGTGGCGCTGAGCGGAACGAACGGTGCTGCCCGTTGGGACGTCGCAGTGTCGGAGCCGCGTGGAGCGACCGAGGTCGAGCGGATCGCCGACGTGGTCGGCGCGCCATGGGCGGCCGGCGGCGAGGTGTGTGCGGCGTCGTACCAAGGGCGAGTCGCCTGCTTCGAGGGCACCAAAGGCAGTCTCCGCTGGGCGAGTGACCTTTCGGCAGCGACCGGGCCGGGAGGTGATGACCAGCGCGTATACGTCGTCGATGCCAAGTCGAACGTCGTCGCGTTCCGTCGCGCCGCAGGGGCGAACGCCTGGCGCCAGGACAAGCTCCTGCATCGCGACCTCTCGACGCCGCTCGCATTGCGCCGCGCGGTGCTGGTCGGCGACTTTGAAGGTTATGTCCACTTTCTGGCGCCGGAGGACGGATCGGTCATCGCGCGCGAGCGGCTCGACGGCGCGATCGTCGCGGCGCCGCGGGCCTTCGGAAGCGGGGCGATCGTTCAGACGCAGAACGGTGTCGTTGCACTGATCGCCATCGAATAGTCGTGCCGGTTCGCGCCACGGGGGAAACGACTTGAAGCCGGTAGTCGCACTGGTCGGACGCCCGAACGTCGGCAAGTCGACGCTGTTCAACCGTCTGACCCGATCGCGCGCTGCGCTGGTGGCCGACTTTCCCGGGCTGACGCGCGACCGCCACTACGGCGCAGGCCGGATCGGGCCGCGCGATTACATCGTCATCGATACCGGCGGCTTCGAGCCCGTCAACGCCGAGGGCATCGTGCGCGAGATGGCAGCCCAGGCCGAGCAGGCGATCGCCGAAAGCGATGTCATCGTGTTCGTCCTCGATGCGCGCGACGGGTTGACTGCCCAGGACCGGCGCATCGCCGATCGCCTGCGCATCACCGGACAACCGATCGTGCTCGCGGTCAACAAGGCCGAAGGGATGCCGGCCGAAGCGGGCGCTGAGTTTCATGAACTCGGCCTCGGGGAGCCGCGGCTCATCTCAGCGGCACACGGCGACGGCGTTCATGACCTGATGGACTCGGCGCTCGCCCGCTTCGTCACCGAATCTGCGGCCGAAACCGAACCCGAGGCTGAGAGCGGTGGCAAACGCATCCGCGTCGCGGTCGTCGGTCGTCCGAACGTCGGCAAGTCGACGCTGATCAACGCGCTGCTTGGCGAGGAGCGGCTGATCGCATTCGACCAGCCAGGCACAACGCGCGATTCGATCGAGATCGAATTCGAGTACGGCAGCCAGGCTTTCACGCTGATCGATACGGCCGGCATTCGCCGTCGCGGCAAGGTCTTCGAAACGGTCGAGAAATTCTCGGTGGTGAAGACGCTGCAGTCGATCGCCGACAGCAATGTTGTCATCCTGCTGCTCGACGCAGCCTCCGAGATCGCCGATCAGGACGCGCATATCGCCGGCTTCGTTCTCGAGAGCGGACGCGCGCTGGTCGTCGCGGTCAACAAGTGGGACGGGCTGGACGACTATCAGCGCGACCGCATCAAGCGCGAAATCGAACGCAAGCTGCACTTCCTGCGTTGGGCGCGATTCCATCAGATTTCCGCTCTGAAGCGCACCGGTCTCGCGGCAGTGATGCGCTCGGTGAGCGAGGCCCATCGCGCGGCGTTCGCGAAGCTGCCGACTCCCAAGCTGACGCGCGCTCTGCAGGCCGCTGTCGCGCGCCAGCAGCCGCCGCGCGCCGGCCACTCACGGCCCAAGCTGCGCTATGCGCACCAGGGCGGACACAATCCGCCGATCATCGTCGTGCATGGCAACTCGCTTGCTCACGTATCCGAGGGATATCGGCGCTATCTCGAGGGCCAGTTTCGGGAGCAGTTCGATCTGACGGGGACTCCGTTGCGCGTCGAGTTCCGAACTAGCAGAAACCCGTACGCAGCATGAGGTCGCTCGCTGGCCAAGGCCTGCCTTTTGCTATACATTGAATTGAGCCGTTTCGACCCAAACTTGCATGAGTCGGATGGCGCGGTCGGCACCCTTCTCCCCGCACCGTGAAGACATAACAGGCGTTTTTGAAGCGCTGGAGTGAAAATGAGCAACAAAGGGCAACTCTTACAAGACCCGTTTCTTAACGCGCTGCGCAAGGAACATATCCCGGTCTCGATCTACCTGGTCAACGGCATCAAGCTGCAGGGGCAGATCGAGTCTTTCGACCAATATGTGGTCCTGCTTCGCAACACCGTGACCCAGATGGTCTACAAGCACGCGATCTCCACTGTCGTGCCGGCGCGGCCCGTCAACCTCGCTGCGGAGTCCGACACCTGAGCGTCTTTCAGGTCGAGACCGAGCGCTCCGAGCATCCGGCTCGCGCGTTTCTTGTCAGCGTCGCGCTGGGACGACGCGACGATCCCGATGCCGTCGAGGAGCTGAAGCAGCTGGTGATTTCCGCCGGCATCGAGCCCGTCGGCCTTTCCTGCGTGCGTCGCGATCGCCCGGATCCGGCGCACTACGTCGGCAGCGGCAAGGTCGAAGAGATCAAGTCCCTCGCCGCGGACGCCGGCGCCGGTTTCGTGATCTTCGATGCGGCGCTGACACCCGCCCAGCAGCGCAATCTCGAGCAGGCGCTCGATCTCTGGGTGCTCGACCGCACATCACTGATTCTCTACATTTTCTCGCAGCGGGCCCGCAGCCGCGAAGGCAAGCTGCAGGTCGAGCTCGCGCAGCTCGAGCATCTGTCAACCCGGCTGGTGCGAGGCTGGTCCCACCTGGAGCGCCAGCGCGGCGGGCTCGGCAAGACCGGCGGCCCGGGCGAGAAGCAGATCGAACTCGACCGGCGCATGATCGGCGTTCGCGTCAAGCAGCTGCGCGAACGGCTGAAGCAGCTCGAACGCCAGCGGCGCACGCGCCGCCGCGCCCGTTCCCGCCGCGATGTCCTCTCGGTGTCGCTCGTCGGCTATACGAACGCGGGGAAGTCGACGCTGTTCAACGCGTTGACCAGATCCGGCGCCTACGCCGCCGACCAGCTTTTCGCGACTCTCGACACGACGGCGCGCAAGTGTTACCTCGGCGACGGCATCAGCGCGGTCATCTCCGATACCGTCGGCTTCATCCGCGGGCTTCCGCATGCATTGATCGCGGCCTTCAAGTCGACGCTCGATGAAACCGCCGAAGCCGATCTGCTGCTGCATGTGGTCGATGCCGCCTCGCCGGCGCGCGCCGAGCAGATGGCGGAGGTCGACCGCGTTCTCGAGGAAATCGGTGCTGCCGACGTGCCGCGCCTCATCGTCTACAACAAGATCGACCTCACCGGACGGGCTCCCACGGTTGGGCGAGACCAGCGTGATAACATCGTTTCGGTTTCGGTCAGCGCTCAGGAGGGACTCGGTCTGGACCTGCTGCGCAGCGCGATCGCGGAATTCTCGCAGCGACTTTCGGCCAGTCCGGTGCCGGCCGATCACTCCGTAGACTCTCACCCATTGCCCACCGCGGCAGCGACGCAGGCCTAGTCCGGTGCGCTGCGGCCACGGGTCGGTATGAAACTTCCCCTTCGCTAGGAAACGTGATGTCGCTCAACGATCCCCAGTGGGGACGCGGAAGCGGTTCTGGTGGCTCGGACGACGGTGGACGCGAAGAGCGCAAGCCGCAGCGCCCCACCAATGAGGGCCCGCCCGATCTCGATGAACTCTGGCGCGATTTCAATCGCCGCCTGAACAACCTTTTCGGCAAGCGTGGCGGCGGCCGCCGCGGCGGCGACGGCGGCGGCTTCGGTGGACTGCGGCCGGACGGGAAGGACGCCGGTTTCGGATTCGCGGCGGTCGTCGCCGTGGTGGCGCTGATCTGGCTTGGCAGCGGCTTCTACATCGTGCCGGAGGGACAGGTCGGCGTCGTGACGACGTTTGGCCGCTATGCGGAAACGACGCCGCCGGGTTTTCGCTGGCGCCTGCCGTGGCCGATCCAGTCGAGCGAGTTGGTCGACGTCCTTTCGGTGCGGCGCGTCGAGGTTGGAACACGCGGCCGCCCCGAGCGCCTGAAAGAGGCGCTGATGCTGTCGGACGACGAAAACATCGTCGACATCCAGTTCGAAGTGCAGTACCGGATCAAGGACACCGGAGCGCAGGACTATCTGTTCCGCAGCCGCAACCCGACCGCCGCGGTGATCCAGGCGGCCGAGTCAGCGATGCGCGAAGTGGTCGGTCGCAAGACAATGGACTCGGTCCTGTACGAGTCGCGGCAGGAAATCGCGATCGAAGTCCGCAACCGGATGCAGGAGATGCTCGACCGCTATTTCACGGGCATCGTCGTCTCGGCCGTCGCGATCCAGAATGCGCAGCCTCCGGAGCAGGCGCAGGCGGCGTTCGACGATGCGGTCAAGGCGGGCCAGGACCGCGAGCGGCAGATCAACGAAGGACAGGCGTATGCGAACGACGTCGTGCCCAAGGCGCGCGGCCTGGCTTCGCGGCTGCTGCAGGAGGCCGAGGGATACAGGGCTCGCGTCGTCGAGAACGCGCAGGGCGATGCGTCCCGATTCAGGCAGGTCCTTTCCGAGTACCAGCGGGCGCCGGCCGTGACGCGCGACCGGCTCTACATCGATACGATGCAGCAGGTATTCGCGAACACCACGAAAGTCATGGTCGACGTAAAGAGCGGCAGCCAGCTGCTCTACCTGCCGTTCGACAAGCTGATGCAGCAGGCGATGCAGGACGCGGGTGCGCCGCGCCCGGCGCCAAGCGTCGTCCCCGATCCGGGCCAGTTGCCCGAGGTGCGAAGCCGGGACACATTGCGCAGTCGCGAACGCGATACGCGCTGAGGAAGACCGATGAACCGAATCGTTGCATTTCTGGTCGGACTCGTGATCGTTGCGGTCGTCATTCGCGCCAGCACCTTCATCGTCGACCAGCGCCAGTACGCGATCGTGTTCCAGTTGGGACAGATCAAGCGCGTCGTGACCGAACCCGGGCTCTACTTCCGGATCCCGCTGCTGCAGAACGTCGAATACCAGGACAACCGCATCCTGACGATCGACACGCCGGTGGCCGATCGCGTGCAGACATCCGAAAAGAAGAACCTCCTGATCGATTCGTTCGTGCGATGGCGCATCACGGACCCGCGTTCGTTCCGTGTCAGCTTTCCGGCCGGCGAGCGCGCGGCGGAGGAACGCATCACGACGCTGGTGCGGGATGCGCTGAACCAGGCAGTTAACAAGCGGACGGTGAACGAGATCACGTCGCGCCAGCGCGACAAGGCGATGGAGGAGATCCGCGTCGCAGTGCAGGAGAGCGTCAAGGGGCTCGGTGTCGACATCGGCGATGTGCGGCTCAAGCGCGTCGACTTCGTGCCGGAGATCAGCGAGTCGGTGTACCGACGGATGGAGGCGGAGCGCAAGCGCGTCGCCAACGAGCAGCGCTCGATCGGTGCCGCCGAGAGCGAGAAGATCCGCGCCGACGCCGACCGGCAGCGCGAGGTCCTGCTGGCCGAGGCCTATCGCGAGGCGCAGAAGATCAAGGGTGAGGGCGATGCGAAGGCGTCGGCGATCTACGCGCAGGCGTTCGGGCAGAACCCGGACTTCGCGCGCTTTTATCGAAGTCTCGAGGCGTATCGAACGACATTCAGGACCCGTAACGACCTGCTCGTCATCGACCCCTCGTCCGAGTTCTTCCGGTACATGAAGAGCCCGGACGGCAAGGGTCCGGCACGCTGATGCTGCCCACGCTCGGGCTGGCGGTCGCGCTGATGCTGGTGTTCGAGGGAATCCTGCCGCTGGTGGCACCCAATGCCTGGCGCCAGATGTTCAACCGCATCACCGAGCTCAACGATGGTCAGATCCGGTTCTTCGGCCTGATCGCTGTCGCCGGCGGCGCGCTATTGTTCTGGTTCCTGAGCTGACTGCTCGTCGACCGGCATATTCACCAGTCAAGGCGCCCGCGCGGGCGCCGTCCTCGATCGATGCCGCGCTGGCTTCTTCCCGAAAACATCTCCGACGTGCTGCCGCGCGAGGCGCGGCGCGTCGAGGAATTGCGCCGGTCGCTGCTCGATCTGTATCGCGGCTACGGGTACGAACTCGTCATTCCGCCGCTGATCGAGTATCTCGATTCGCTGCTCACCGGCACCGGCAGCGACCTCGACCTGCGGACATTCAAGCTGACCGACCAGGCCAGCGGCCGCCTGCTCGGATTGCGTGCGGACACGACGCCCCAGGTCGCACGGATCGATGCGCACATCCTGAACCGGAGCGGAGTGACGCGCCTTTGCTATGCGGGCAGCGTGCTGCACGCCCTTCCATTGCACCCGCTCGCGGTGCGGGAGCCGCTGCAGGTCGGCGCCGAGCTTTACGGTCTGGGCGGCGTCGCCGCGGATGCCGAGGTCCTCGAACTCGCAGTGGCCTC
>Ga0105094_10001138_pt1 | contig 13843 bp, 13 predicted proteins | sample PPLLak1March2015_2_FD_87023 | JGI IMG/M metagenome (GOLD analysis project Ga0105094, IMG submission 87023) | Freshwater sediment microbial communities from Prairie Pothole Lake near Jamestown, North Dakota, USA - PPLs Lake P8 Core (3) Depth... | ecosystem: Environmental > Aquatic > Freshwater >...
AAACCACCGGGTCCGTCCAAAACCTTCGGCTTCTGGCCTTGGGATAGCACGACGCCTATAACTCCGGCTTTCCTTCGGACTTTGTGATGTCCGTCCTCCTTCTGGGCCAGATCCTGGGCGGGGTGATGGGCTCCGACCGGGCCTGGCAGGAGATCGGCCGCAACCAACGCAGCCGAGGCAGCAGGGGATTCGGAGGCTTCGGCGGCCCCACCAGGGGCGGCGGCAGCGGCGGGTTTCGGACCGGCGGCGGCCTCGGCGGCGGCGGGTTCCGAACCAGAGGCGGTTTTTGACCGGCGCAGCTATCGATCCAGTTTCTTTTACCCCAAACGACACAGGAGGCCAGCATGTTCAATTTCAGCGATCTTATCGGCACCTTGATTCAGCAGGGGGGCATGTCCAGTTCCACGAACCAGCGGCTGCAAAACGCCCTTGGCGCCGGCGGCGCTGCGTCCGGCGGCGGACCGTCCGAACTCCTGAAGAGCACCGGAGGGCTCGGCAGCGCGCTTTCAGGCCTTCTCGGCGGCAGCGGCGGCATGCTCTCCGAGGTTTTCGGTGAGGCGGAGCGCTCTTTGGGCGGCAAGCGGAACCTGGCGGTCGGCGGCCTCGGGGCCCTGGCCGGATCGCTTCTCGGCGGGGGCGGGGGATCGGTCAAGGGCGCCGTCGGCGGCGGAGCCCTGGCCGTTCTCGGCGCCATGGCCTACTCCGCCCTGAAAAAGGCCCAGCAGACGCCCCGGGAAGTGCCGCTGGGGATCCGGGAACCCCAGAACGCAGAGGAGAAAAAACAGCTTGAAGGCGAGGCCAAAATCACGCTCAAGGCCATGCTCAATGCCGCCAAGGCCGACGGGCAGATCGACCAGACCGAGATTCAGCGCATCCTCGGGAGACTCGAGGAGGGCGGCGCCGACTCGGAGGCCCGGAATTTCGTGCTCGCAGAGATGGGCAAACCCATGGATCTGGCGTCGTTGACAGCCGCCGCCAAGGGCAATCTCCAGCTCGGGGCGCAGCTGTATGCGGCCTCCCTTCTGGCGATCGAAGTCGACACCGCCGCCGAACGGCAGTACCTGCAGGACCTGGCCGAAGGCCTGGGGCTGGGAAGCGAGGTTACCGCCAAGCTCGAAGAGAGCCTGGGCGTCCGGTGACATCGATTGCCCGTGCGACAGTCCGAAGCCCGCCGGACAGCACCCGAAACGCAAAACGAAAGGAGATTCTCATGGGACTTTTTGATTTCGTGAAAGACATCGGCAACAAGATTTTCGGCAGCGAAGACGAGGCGCCGGAGAAAATCAAGAAACACATCGAAAGTGCAAACCCGGGGATTTCCAACCTGGCGGTCAGCGTCGAGAACGGTGTGGCCACCCTGAGCGGTCAGGCCGAAAGTGCCGAGGCCATGGAGAAGGCCGTCCTCATGGCCGGCAATATCAAGGGGATCGGTGAGGTCAGGGCCGACGGTCTGACCGCGCCGGCCGCAGTCGAAGCGGTTGAGTACTACGTTATTCAGAAGGGGGACACGCTCTCGGCCATCGCCAAGAAATATTACGGCAATGCCAACGACTATCCCCGCATCTTCGAGGCCAACCGTGAGGTCATCAAAGATGCGAACCTGATCTTCCCGGGTCAGAAAATCCGCATTCCCAAAGGCTGACGGCCTGCGGCAGACAGGCAGCGGTTGGGCCGCTGCCGGAGGTGCCACCGGTCACCAGCACGGTGCGGTCCGGGTTTGCCCCCCTGCCCCCCCCTGCCCCTGAACGTCCCACATTCCCCGGGGAAAGCGCCTGATCGTTCCCCACTCTGCCGGGTTGCGACGGCGGCTGCGGGTTGCCGAAGAAACTTTTGGCTGGCAACTTGCGACCGCCTGCGCTATCCTGCGCCCCGTTTTACGCTCTTCAGCTGGCTAGATCCTGTACCTGTCGCTGTTATCCGCGATCCCCGAAGAAATAAAATACCATATGCCGCAGCCGCCTGCCACAAACGTCGACCCCCAGCGCTGGATGGGGTTTATTGTCCTCTGCCTGATCTATTTTCTGGTCTACTTTCACCGGGTTTCCACATCGGTCCTGGCCCCGGAGCTTTTGACGGCCTTTCAGACCAACGCCACGGTTCTGGGCCTGATGTCCTCGATGTACTTTTACCTGTACGCGCTGGAACAGCCCATGGTGGGGTATCTCGCCGACCGCCTGGGACCCCGGCGGGTGGTGGGCTGGTGGACCCTGGTGGCCGCAACCGGCTGCGCGTTGTTCGCCCTGGCCCCCTCGGTGGCCTGGGCCGCCGCCGGCCGCGCGCTGATCGGCTTTGGCGTCGGCGGCGTCTACGTCCCGGCTTTGAAAGCCCTGTCCCAGTGGTTCAGCCGGCGGCGCGTGCCCCTGGTTCTCGGTCTGCTGTTGGCTTGGGGCAACCTGGGCGCGGTGGTGGCCACCACGCCGCTGGTCTGGATGTCGGGCCGCTGGGGGTGGCGGGCCTGCTTCTGGATCATCGGGGCCGCTTCCTTCGGCCTGGGCCTGATCACCCTGCTGGTGCTGCGCGACCACCCGCACACCGAAACGCCGGGCACGCCCGACGAAAATCAAAGCGACGCCGCCCCGACCTCCCCCGCAAGCCCGTTTTTGCAGGCCCTCCGGGTGCCCCGCTTCTGGATTGTGGCCGTGCTGTTCTTCATTCTCTACGGCAGCATTCTCTCTTTCCAGGGGCTCTGGGCGACCCCTTTTTTAGCGGAGGCCCTAGCGGTTGACCACCTGCTGGCCAGCCAGCTCAACATGCTGATCCCTGTCGGCTTCATGGTCGGCGCCCCTGGCTGTGGGTGGTTTTGCAGCCGCTTTGGGGTGGACAAGGTCCATGTCTTTCTCGCCATGGTGGCGGTCCTGGCCCTTCTCTGGAGCGGGATTACCTTCGGCGTGGAACTGCTGGGGGTCTTCGGGATGGCCGGCCTGCTCCTGGTCCTGGGGGCCGTGACCGGCGGTTTCTGCAACGTCCTGTGGGCCCTGGTTTACGAAACCACCCCGCCCGCCATCCTGGGGGTGACCACCGGTCTTCTCAACCCCTTTCCGCTGCTGGGCGTCGCCGCCTTTCAGGTCTTGACCGGGGCGGTCATGGACCGCGTCGACCGTGTGGGCGACGTCTATTCGAGCGCCGCCTACCAGAAAGCCTTTCTGGTCTGCCTGGTCGCCACCCTCTTCTGCCTGTTGCTGGCTATGATTTTGAAGGGCAGGCTTGCCCCGAATATGGGTCACGGAAAGAAACAAAACCACTGAGGAGTTCGTCGCAGCGCGCTTGGCGGGGGGAGAGGCGCTTGCCCAGAAGGCCCGTGTCGGAGGAGACAGCGAGAATGGCGCCGGCGGCGGTTAGGCCGATGCGGAAGTTGCCGGCCGGTCGCCGGCACGGCCCGGTCCGTGAAATCGGCTGTCAGTGTGCCATGTCCCGCACCCTGGCCAGCGCCGTTTCCATCGCCCGGCAGGCGTCGTCCAGGTCCTGCGCGGTGTGCGCGAGGGACACGAAGGCCGCCTCGTATTGGGAGGGGGCCACATAGATGCCCTGGTCCAGCATGGCGTTGAAGAACACCTTGAACTGCTCGGGGTTGGAGCGCACGGCTTCCTGGTAGTTGCGAACCGGCCCCTTCTGGAAAAAGAGGGTGCTCATGGAGCCGATGCGGTTGGCGCACAGCGCGACCCCGGAGGCGGCGGCGAGGGCCTCCACCCGCCGGTGGAAGGCTTCGGCCTTGGCATTGACGACCTCGATCACGTTTTCGTTCTTGATCGTCGTCAGGGTGGCGATGCCGGCGCTGACCGCGAGCGGGTTGCCGGAAAGCGTTCCGGCCTGGTAAACCGGCCCCTGGGGAGACATCAGGGCCATGATCTCCCGGCGGCCGCCGTAGGCGCCGATGGGCAAGCCGCCGCCGATGATCTTCCCCAGGGTGGTGAGGTCCGCGGTGACGCCGAAATGCGCCTGGGCGCCGCCCGGATGCACCCGGAAGCCGGTGATGACCTCGTCGAAGATCAGCAGACTGCCAAATTCGCGCGTGATCTCCCGCAGCGCTGCAAGGTACCCCGGCGCGGGCAGAATCACGCCCATGTTGGCCGGGACCGGCTCGACGATCAGGGCGGCGATCGCGTCGGGATAGGCCTCGAAGAGCGCCTTGACCGCCGCCGCGTCGTTATAAGGTGCGATCAGCGTGTCGGCCGAAACCGAACGGGGCACGCCGGGGCTGTTGGGCTCCCCCAGGGTGGTGAGCCCCGAGCCGGCCTTGATCAGAAAGCTGTCGCCGTGACCGTGGTAGCAGCCTTCGATCTTGATGATCTTCTCGCGGCGGCTGTAAGCGCGGGCCAGCCGCACGGCGCTCATGGTGGCTTCGGTGCCGCTCGAGACCAGGCGCAGCATTTCAACCGAGGGCATCATCTCGATGACGAGCCGTGCCAGGACGATCTCCTTTTCGGTGGGCGCACCGTAGCTGGCCCCGTCTTCCAGCGCTGCGCGAACCGCCTCCTTGACCGCCGGATGGGAGTGCCCCAGGAGCAGCGGCCCCCAGGAGTTGACGAAATCGATGTAGCTGTTGCCGTCCACGTCGTAAAGCCGGCTGCCTTCGGCGCGCCGGATGAAAACCGGATCGCGGCCAAGGCCTTTGAAGGCCCGCACCGGCGAATTGACGCCGCCGGGGATCACCTTGCAGGCCTGTTCAAACAGCTCACGGCTTTTCACGGATGCTGGCATGCGGGTCGTCCTCTATCTCAAAAGGGGTCTCGGGGCCGCAGCGGGCAGGCAACCCCGTAGAAGAGGGCAAGAAAGCAGACTCTGGTGCTACGCTTTAAAAAAGTGGTAAAAAGTCCAAAACCAGACGGTTCCGCAAAAAGTTCAATTACAAGGCGCGCAAATCTCAGCGGCGTGAGGCGTACTTATGTACGCCGCAGCGACTTCGAGATGCAGCGCAACGCAGAAATTGGACTTTTTGCGGAACCGTCAATCGCCGACTGCCTTGCCCCGGTAGGTGAAGAGTTCTTCGATCAGGCTGATGTTTTGGGCATCCAGGCAGTTTTCGCCCTGCAGGTGCTTGAGCTGCAGCACGATGGCTTGCAGGTATTTCTTGGCCAGGGAGCGCGTCAGGCGCTCCACCTGGAAGTAGGCGCTTTCATCGAAGCGGTCGCGCATCCGCGCGAGTTCCTCGCGCCGAATGGTCTCGACCTGGGTTTTGACCGCCTGGATGACGGGGTTGATCCGCAGGGATTCGCGCCAGTCGATGAATTTCTGAAGCTCCTCGGCGATGATGCGCTCCACCGTATCGACGGACTGCTCGCGCTTGATGAGATTGCCCATCACCACTTCCTTGAGGTCGTAGACATTTTTGAGCACCACCTCCGGAAGCGCTCCCACGCCCGGATCGAAATCCCGCGGCACGGCCAGGTCGACGATCAGCAGCGGCCCCTTTTCGCGGTTTTTGAGGATGGCCGCCATGTCGCCGGCCTCGAAGAGGCAGTGGTTGGAGTCGGTGGCGCTGACAACGGCGTCGGCGCGCGCCAGTTCGTCGCGCAAACCGTAGACCGACACGGCCCGACCGCCCACTTCGGCGGCCAGGGCCGCGGCTTTTTCGAGGGTGCGGTTGGCGATGACGATCTCGCCGGCCTGGCGTTTGGCCAGGATGCGGGCGCTGATGCTGCCGATTTCGCCGACCCCGATGACCAGGACCGAGGCGCCTTTGAGGTCCCCGCAGAAAGCCTCGGCCAGGTCCACGGCGGCGGCCGCCGTGGAGCAGCAGCCCTTGTTGATCTCGGTTTCGTTCTTGGCGCGTTTGGACGCCCGGAAAGCGGCATGAAAGAGCTTGTGCAGCAGGATGCCGGCCGTTCCTGCGCGGCAGGCCGTCCCGTAAGCGCCCTTCACCTGCCCGGCAATTTCGTTTTCGCCCACCACGACCGAGTCCAGACCACAGGCCACGCTGAACAGATGGCGTTTGGCCTCCTCACCGACCTTAAAATAAAACTGCTCCCAGGCCTCGCCGGGGCTTTCCCCCCTGAGTGCGCGCAGATGCGCCCTGAATACCGGCCGCAGGTCAACCTCCCCCACTCCGACCGCATAAAACTCGGTCCGGTTGCAGGTGGAGAGGATGGCGATTTCATCGATCTGGGGATGCTGGTGGAGGGCCTGGAGCGACGCCATGACCTCTTCACTCTTCAGCGCGAAACACTCGAGTTGATCGATAGCGGCGGCCTTGTGATTGAGGCCGAACAAAACGACTTGCATGGGCACAACTCCTGTCAGGCGGCAGATATTTCAGGGCCACAGCGAAGGTTCAGGCTGCACCCGGCTGATTCGGGCGCTGGGGTCAACACCTGTTTTTGGATCTCGGCACGGGCAACCGCAGCGCAAGGCTGCTGCAAGGCAGTCTTTTACCATTCCACGCCGACAGTTTCAACCAAATTTTAGCGACAAAAGGTCAAGCGTCCGCCGCCGGCCGCACCCGGCAAGCGATCGCCTTGAGGTTGGGGGTCACGAACTACCGCCCGAGGGTGGCGGTGCTGGTCAGCATGTTGAAGTTGGCGCTCTGCCAGTCGAACTGCGTGGCCGCCCCCTTTTCGGGAAACCACCAGCCGTAAGCGGCGAAGACGACGCCCGGGCGGACGGCATCGGTCACCCGGGCATGCTGGGTGACGGCCCCGTGGGGGGTTTCGATGACCATCGCAGCGCCGTCTGAAATCCCGCAAGCAGCGGCCGTCTCGGGGTGGATTTCGGCCTCGGGCCGGTCGCTTTTGCGGCGCAGGCCCGCCACCCAGCGGTAGGAAGAGTGCAGATAAAACCGGTTTTTGAAGCTGGTCAGCACCAGGGGAAATGCCGGGTCCCCGCCGTCGGCCGCCAGCTGCCCGGCGGGCAGGGCGTTTAGCTTGAACTTGGGCGCCTGGCTGAGCGCCAGTTCAACCTTGCCGGTGGGGGTTTTGAACCCTTTGGCGCGGTACTTGTGAAACCGCTCCGGCCCCGTGAGATATCCCTTTGCAACGAACTCGCGGTAGGTCAGCCCGGCGGGTTTGAGCAGTAGCTCGAGAAAGCCGGAGGGGTCCTCGAACCAGTGCTCGGCCGGCGTGGTGCGCTTGCCCAGCTCGTTTAAGATCTTCAGATCGGGCCAGCACTCCGGCGGCGGATCGACCAGTTTGGGCCGCGCCAGGATGAGCCCGTGGCCCAGGCCGTAGTGGCCGATGTCGTCGACCTCGAAATGCGTGGCCGCCGGCAGCACCACGTCGGCCAGGGCTGCCGTGGGGGTCATGAAGACGTCCGCAACCGCCAGAAAATCAAGCGCCAGCAGGGCCTCCTGGGTCTGGCGGCTGTCGGCGTAGCCCAGCAGGGGGTTGGTGCACTGCATGTAGGCGGCGCGCACCGGGTAGGGCTCGCCGCTGAGCACCGCCTGCCGGAAATAGGCCGGCGGCACGGTCATCAGGCGCGGGATGGCGCCGTGATGGGCGTGAATCATGTCGAAGCGCTTGTTGGGAAGGAGGTCGGCCCGCACGAACGGTCCCAGGCCGAGAATCCCGGGTTCGTTGGCCTGGATGTTGCCCCCGGGCACGTCCAGGTTGCCGCAGACGGCCATCAGGCAGACCAACGCGCGGGCGGCGTCGAAGTTATGGACGGTCTGCTCGATCGGATTGCCCCACTGGATGGCGGCAGGCCGGCTTTGGGCGTAAAAACGGGCGCTCTCGCGGATCAGCTCCGCGGGCAGGTCGGTGATCGGGGCCATTCTTTCCGGGGAAAAATCGCGCACGCGCTCCGCCAGCTGGTCGAACCCGTGGGTCCACTGAGCGACGAAGCCGGCATCGCAGAGGCCTTCGGTGACGATCACGTGCAGGAAGGCCAGCGCCAGCAGGTGATCCGTGCCGGGCTTGAGGGGCAGCCAGAAGCGGGCCCGGTCGGTCAGCTCGGTGCGGCGGGGGTCCACGATCATCAGCGCGGTGCCCTGGCGCAGCTGCTCGAGCAGCAGGCTGTGGATGGCACCCTCCTCGTTGGTCCAGGTTACGTTGCTGCCCCAGAGCACCACCAGGTCGCTTTTCTGGTGAAAATCGACAACCGGGTAGAACCCGCAGGTGTGCATCCCGGCAACCTCACGCGGGGCATGGCAAACGTCCTGCACGGCCACCAGGTTGGGAGAGCCGAAGAGGTTTGCCAGCCGGATCAGGGCAAAATGCTCGAGCCCCTTGGGCATCCCCTGGCAAAAGGCCACCGCCCGGGCGCCGTGGGCCTCCCGGGTTTTAACCAGACCGGCGGCGACCGTGTCCAGGGCTTGCTCCCAGGAAATCGGCTGCCAGTGCCCCTCGCCGCGTCGGCCGGTGCGCTTGAGCGGCCGGCGCAGCCGGTCGGGGTGGGTCAGGCGTTCGGCCGAAACCCGCCCCTTGTGGCAGACGTAGCCCCGGTTCAAAAAGCCGTCGGGATCCCCCTTGATCTTAACGATCTGGTTGCCCTGCACCCCCACCAACAGACCGCAGCCGCCGTGGTCCATGCGGGCACAGTGGGTCTTGACCCACCGGATGTCATCGGTCATCTTTACTCCCCCTTCCAACCCGCAAGGTGCACACCAAGACCGGTCGGGCTGAACCCTCGGGGGGTGCGTCGGCGCTCAGCGCCGCAAGATGCCGACCGGCGAAAGGCTCTCATAGCAGACTGAGCGGTGGGTCGTCAAAACCGAAAAACGCCGATGGGCCGCAAACCAGCGGCGCGCAAGGGGGGCGGGGCATGGGGCAGACGACGCTGCGAGGCGCCCGGGGCCGGGCGGCCGCCGGGGGCCGAAGCGCGGCCTGCCCGGGGCAATCCTGCAGCGGCCGCGGCGCCCGCTAGGGGGTGGTTTTGAGGGTGTAGGGGTTGATGGTCAGCACCGGCACCGGCGAGCGGCGCACCACGTTCTCGGCCACGCTGCCGAAGACCGTGTGTTCAAGGCCCTTGCGGCCGTGGGTCCCCAGAATCACCAGGTCCACGTCTTCGTTTTCGATGACATTGAGAATCACCGTCACCGGGTCGCCGGAAAGGACCCGCTTGCGCACGTTGGTGACCCCGCGCACGTGGCGCTCGTAAAAATCATCGAGGGCATGGGCGGCATCCTTCTCGATGATTTTCTGGTCGAGCTGAATCGCGGTCGACGGCACGTAGAGGTCTTTCCACTGGCGCAGGTCTTCCACCACGTGCAGCAGGATGAGGGTGCTCTCGTACTTTTCCATCAGGGAAAGTGCGTAATAAAAAATTTTACCGGCATTGTCCGTCAAATCGCACGGAAACAGGATATTGCGGATGCGCAGCATTGCGGTTCCTCCTCTGGCTGGCGGTTTTCAAAACGCTTCGACGGCCCATTCAGGCGGGGGCCGGGGTGTGCCGGGCGCACCCCCTTCCCCTACTGCGCCGCGTGGGGAGAGAGCGGGGTGCGACCGGCATCGGGTTCACTTGACCTGGATTTGGATCTTCTTGTGCTGAGCTTCCGCCACCTTGGGCAGCCGGATCTTGAGAACCCCTTTCTTGAAGGTGGCCTCGATCTTGTCCTCCTGCACCGACGCGGGCAGTTTGAAGGAGCGCTGAAAGGTCCCCCAGAAGCGCTCTGCAAAATAATGCTCGGCGTCCTTATCCTCCTCCTCCTTTTTCTTCTCCCCTTTGATGGTCAGCAGGTCGCCGGACAGGCTGACCTCCACGTCCTTGGGGTCAACGCCCGCCAGTTCGGCCTTGACGATGAATTCCTTCGGGGTTTCGGAGATATCGACCGTCGGCGCCCAGCCCTCCAGAAACCCCGGGGCAAAGGGCGCATCCCCGAAAAACCGTTTCCAGAGGCGGTCCATCTCCTTGCGAAAATTGCTGAGTTCGGCACTGAAGGGCTTCAAGGGCAAAAGATCCATTTTATCCTCCTTTCAGCATAACGGTTACTGGAAAATGTCGAGGGTCCCCTCGACGACAGTCAAATGGTCGACGGCCGCGGCCGCAGCGGACGGGCGCATTTCAGCCCGCCGTCAGGGGCCGGTCTGCAGCAGCCGCGCCAGGACGTTTTCAAGCACCCGCGAGGTAAACGGTTTGGCAATCATTTCCTGGATCCCGATGTGGGTCGCTTCCGCCAGCACGTCCTCGCTGCCGTATGCGCTGATCAGAATCTTGATGCACCCCGGGGCGATGCCGCGAATTCGGCGGAAAAACTCCAGCCCGTCCATTCCCGGCAGGCGGTAATCGGCGATGATGATGTCATACCGGTCGTGGTTGAGCCGTTCCATCGCCATCTCAGCGGTTTCCACCGCCAGCAAGCGGCAGCCTTCGGCCTCGAAGAACATGCGCAGCGAATCCCGAATCCACTCGTCATCGTCGATCAGCAAGGTTTGCATCCGCCTGAGTTTGCCGAAAAGATTCATGATCTCGTCTTCTGTTGCGATATCGCCGCGCGGCGCCGCCCCGATTCCGCTCCCATTAGCCCGGAGTGATCTTGGGGCGACCGGAACCAGGCACTTTTTCATCCCTTGGTTCCTGCCGCAGCAAAAAAAATGCCACGCCCCAGTAAACATTTAATCATAATATTCTCAATATTTTAAAACTTAGACAGCCCTACCCCGGCGTCCGGCTGAAAACGATCATCGAAGGATTTCGAAGGGCCCGTCGCAAAACTTCGAAGGGCTCCGCGGGCTTTCACCCCCCCGGCTCGCCCAGGGCCTCGAAGCCCGCGACGATATCCAGCAGTTCCGCAGTGATCAGGCCTTGGCGGGTTTCGCTGAATTCGCGGTCGAGGTCCTGCGCCAGCTCCAGAATGTTTTTTTCCGCCGCCTGCATGGCCCGCAGGCGGGCCGCATTTTCGCTGGCCATCGACTGAACCAGGGACCTGAAGAGCGATACGAAGAGGTACTGGCGAAAAAGATGGTGAAAGAGGGCCTCGCGGGACAGGCCCAACATCGGCAGACAGCGGCCGGGCCAGGCAGCCGCACGCTGCGCGGCCACCCAGGAGCGGTCCAGGGGCAGCAGCTTCTGGCGCAGCGGCGCGAACGCTTCGCCTTTCTGGAGGCGGTGATGAACAACGAAGACGGGAATCACCGCAGCGGCGGGCTGCAGCGCGGCCAGGCGCCGGACCAGCTCCTGGACCGTGCCGCCGACCCCTTCAAGGGTGCCGGGCAGCGGCAGAAAGGCCTCGGCCGGCCGGCCGGCATCGGCCAGCCCGGCCCGCACCCGGTCGCCGATCGCCCAGAAGCAGAGCGCCTCTCGCCCTGCATCGGCCAGGGCGTGGCTCAAAATAGCCTCGTTGAACTGCCCGCACATGCCCTGGTCCGAGCCGACCACCACGCACACCGCCGGCCCCGCCGTGCGCACGGGCCCCACCGCCCCCGGCAGCCGCAGCAGCGCCTGCCAGCCCAACCCCACGCTGCGTTCGTAATCCGCCAGGGAAGCCACGGCCTTTTCCAGATGCTGGATGTTGATGGCCGCCATGCGCTTCATGGTCTTGACCACCCCCAGCAGGTCCCGGGCGGTAGTGATCTTTTTTTTGAGGGCTTCCAGTGATTGCATGCCGGTCAGACCTCGCCGGGGCCGGTCTTTTCGCTCGCCCCATCGGCCGGGGACGATTGCGCCAGAAAAGGCCCAACAGCTTCCCGCGCCGCCGCCAGGAGTACCTCCAGACGGTGGGGTTCGCCGCCGGCCTGCAGCACGGTTGCGACCAGCTCCGGACGGTTGCGCAAGACCCCCAACAAGGCCGTCTGGGCAGCGGCCACCTGGGCCAGGGGCACCGGATCCAGCAGCCCACGGGTGGCCGCCAACAGCACCATCACCTGCTCCGCCGGGGTAAGGGGCGCAAAGCAGTCCTGAAGCAGCACTTCCCGGATCCGGCGGCCGTGAACCAGGGTCTGGCGGGTGCGCTCGTCCAGGCGCGTGCCGAAACGTGCAAAGGTTTCCAGCTCCTGGAACTGGCTGTAGGAGAGCCTGAGGTCGCCGGCGACCTCACGGTAGGCTGGCTGCTGGGCGCGGCCGCCCACCCGGGAAACCGAGAGCCCCACATCCACCGCCGGCAGAAGCCCCTTCTGGAAGAGTTCCGGCGAGAGGTAGATCTGGCCGTCGGTGATGGAGATCAGATTGGTGGGAATATAGGCCGCGATGTTCTGGGCTTCGGTTTCCACGATGGGCACGGCGGTCAGCGACCCCCCGCCGGATTCCGGCTTCAGGTGGGTCGCGCGCTCCAGCAGACGCGAGTGGATATAGAAAATGTCGCCGGGAAAGGCCTCCCGGCCCGGTGGGCGCCGCAGCAGCAAAGAGAGCTGGCGGTAAGCCAGGGCGTGGCGGGTCAGGTCGTCGTAGACGATCAGCACGTCGCGCCCCTGACGCATGAAATATTCGGCCATGGTGGTGGCGGCGTAAGGGGCGACAAACTGCAGGCCGGGCGGATCGTCGCCCTCGACCACCACCACGATGCTGTGGTCCATGGCCCCGTGGCGCGTCAGAACGTCCACCGCCTTGGCCGTTCCTGCCGTGCGCTGGCCAATGGCGCAATAGACGCAGACCACGTCCTCGTCCTTCTGGTTGATGATGGTGTCCAGGGCGATGGCGGTTTTGCCGGTCTGGCGGTCGCCCAGGATCAACTCGCGCTGACCGCGGCCGATGGGAATCAGGGCGTCGACGACCTTGAGACCCGTCTGCAGCGGCTTTTCGACCGGCGCGCGCCGGATGATCGCCGGCGCTTCCTGTTGCACCGCCCAGCGTTCCGCCGCCACCGGCGCCTGGCGCCCATCCAGCGGCCGCCCCAGGGGGTCGATCACCCGCCCCAGCAGTGCGGGTCCCACGGGCACATCCAACACCCGCCCGGTGCGCTGAACCCTGTCCCCGGCCCCGAGGCCTTTCCCCGCAGCAAGGAGCACGATACCCACCGTTTCGGGCAGAATATCCAACGCCATGCCGGCGACGCCCGCCCCCAGGAAAACCAGTTCTTCGGCTTTCACGGCCCCCAGGCCTTCGGCCCTCACGATGCCCTGACCCGTGAAGCGCACCCGGCCGATCTCCTCGGCACGCAGCCGGGGGCTGAATCCCGCGACGGTCTGCGCCACCTTGTCGAGCACCCCGCCGACGGTCTTTTCCAGATCACCGGTCATCTGTTTCCATCCCCTGGCCGGGAAAAAGGGTCGCGCCCAGCGCAGCCTCAAACTCCCGCAGATACCAGTCCAGGTTCCACTCCACCTGCCACTGGCCGAGGGTCAGCCGCAGGCCGAAGCCCAGCTCCGGCCTCACCGCGATTTCGGCCGCACCGGCCTCGGGAAAGAGGGCCGCCAGTCCGTCGGCCAGCTGTCGCCGGGTCCCATTTTCGGCCGCAAACCCGGTCTCCACCACCAGGGGGCGCCCGCCGGCGGAGGCCTCAGGCGGCAGGCGGTCGCGGGCTGCACGGGCCTTGGCCAAAAAGGTGCTCACCGCCCGGGCTTCCAGGCCGTTGTCGGCCAGGTCCCGAAAAACCCTGCGGCCGAGGGCGATGACCTCGCCGGCCACCCGGCGCCGCAGCCGGCGGGCGAACTGCTCGCGCTCCTCGGCAAGACCCGTCACCCACTGCCGGCGCGACGCATCAACGGCTTGCCGCGCTTCGGAAACAGCCGTTTCGCGCCACTGGCGGACCTCCTCGGAGGCCGCCGCCAGCAGCCGCTGCTTTTCGGCGGCCAGCTGGGCGCGCTCGGCATCGAGCGCCGCAGCCTGCCGGCGGGCTTGCGCCAGGGCGGTGGCGGCATCCACCAGGCGCCCCGCAATCTTTGCTTCGCGCGCGGCCATCGCCCGGGTGATCGGACCGTAGAGAAACTTTTTGAGCACCAGCAGCAGAATCAGGAAATTAATTCCCTGGGCGGCCACCGTGAACCAATCGATCAGCACCTCAGCCTCCGGCCCGGCTTAAAAAAAATTTCCAGAAGGG